>FYBJ01000272.1_pt1 | contig 10656 bp, 11 predicted proteins | sample 1134611 | NCBI WGS metagenome assembly FYBJ01 (sample SAMEA104116008, study PRJEB20421) | marine metagenome | isolation source: marine | reverse complement strand
CTTTTCCCCTGGTTCCAAATGCGCTGCGACCCTATAGATTCGTCTGCGAATTGCAATTGAGCGGAGAGCAGCCAGATGACGATCGCCGTGGGTGACAGACTACCGGATGCCACATTGACCCGGATGACGGTGGAGGGCCCCGAACCCGTGTCGCTGCGCGAGCTGACGGCCGGGCGCAGGGTGGTGATTTTCGGGGTGCCAGGCGCCTTTACCCCGACTTGCCATTCCGCCCATGTTCCCAGCTTCATCCGTTCGATCGGCCGGCTGGAGGAGCAGGGGGTGGACGCAGTCGTCTGCGTGACGGTCAACGACCCCTTCGTCGTGGGCCATTGGGCGGAGATTACCGGGGCGGAACAGTCGGGGATCGAAATTCTCGCCGATTCCGACGCCGGCATGACCAAGGCGATGGGGCTGGAATTTTCGGTGCCCGAAATCGGGTTCTATGACCGTTCCAGCCGCTATGCCCTGCTGGCCGACGACGGCGTGGTTAAGATCTTCAACCCCGAAGAGGCGCGCGGCAGCTGCGAAAGCTCGGGCGGAGAGGCGATGGTCGCGGCCATAGAGGCGCTGGACGAGAATTGACTGGTCAGGCGCTGGGCGGCGCGCTGCGGCGCGCTGCTGGGCCTTCGGCGCCTTCGGCGTCGTCGGTGTTGCGCTGGATATGGAGCGTGCGGGTGGGAAAGGGGATCTCGACGCCCCCGGCATCGAGCGCCTCTTTCACCTTGCGCTTCATATCCGCCTGATACTGAAAGAAATCGGCGCTGCTGACCCATACCCGGACCAGGAAATCCACGGAACTGTCGTTGAGGTTGTTGACCTGAAGAAACGGTTCGGGCGTGTCTTGCGACCGCGGGTCGGACATGATCGTGTCGCGGATGATGCGTTCCGCATCGGCGAGGTTCGCGCCGTAGCTGACGCCGAAATTCCATTCCGCGCGCCGCATGGGATAGACCGAATAGTTCTCGATCGAACTGCCCCATACATCGCTGTTGGGAATGATGATCTGGGTGTTGGAGAGCGAGGCGAGCTCCGTCATCACGATGGAAATGTCCTTTACCGTGCCCATATGTCCAGCGACCGAGATGAAATCGCCGACCTTGAAGGGCCGGAAGAGCACCATCATCACCCCCGCCGCGATATTGGAGAGCGTGCCCTGCAGCGCCAGGCCGATAGCCAGGCCCGCGGCACCGATCAGCGCGACAAGAGAGGCGGTCTGCACCCCGAACCGATTGAGAACGAAGACCGCCGCAAAAGCCAGGATGGTATAGCGCGCGAGATTGCCGAGAAACCCGAAGAGCGTATTATCGATGCGCGCGTGCCGGGTCGATATCGCCACGATGCGCCGTTTCACCCAGCCGGCCACGATGAACGCTAGGATGATAATCACGATCGCCACCAGCACGTTGCCCAGAACCTGGGCCAGCCAGGTGATGGTCAGCACGTCGCCCAAGGTGGTGTCCGGGGTGATCTGCGTGTTCAGAATGTTATTGAGCATCAGCCAAAGCGTCCATCTTCCTTGCCAGGGTGACGTCCAGCGCGGTCAGGCCGCCTGCGTCATGGGTGGATAGCGTCACCTGCACGGTCTTGTAAACATTCCGCCACTCCGGATGGTGGTTGAGCTTTTCCGCCCAGATGGCAACCTGCGTCATCCAGCCGAAGGCCTCGATGAAACTGCCGAAGCGGAACGTCTTGCTGAGCGCGTCGCGGTCGGCGCAGAGGGACCAGCCCGATTGCGCCAGCTTTTCCAGGGCTTCGTGCCGTTCCGTTCCTTCGAGCCTGCTTGTCATCTCTCCTCCGGTGCGGTGCGGCGGAACGGTCCATAGCTGGTGAGGATTTCGTTCTCTTCGTCTACCGCCTCGCGCTCTTTTTCCAGAAACTGCGCGATGGCGCGTGCGAAGCCGTCGTCGCGCACCCAGTGCAACGAGTGGGTCGTGGCCGGCAGATAGCCGCGCGCCAGCTTGTGCTCGCCCTGGGCGCCGGCCTCGACCCGGGCCATACCCTTTTTGATCGCGTAATCCATGGCCTGGTAATAGCACAGCTCGAAATGCAGGCAGGGGTGATCCTCCACCGCGCCCCAATACCGTCCGAAAAGCGTCTCCCGGCCGATGAAGTTCAGCGCCCCCGCCACCGGGCGGCCATCGCGTTCGGCCAGGATCAGCAGCGTGTCATCGCGCAGCGCGTCCTGCAACTCGTCGAAAAAGGCCCGGGTCAGATAGGGGCTGCCCCATTTGCGTGCGCCCGTGTCCTGATAGAACCGCCAGAAGGCGTCCCAGTGTTCGGGCCGGAGCGCATCGCCGCTGAGCATCTCGATCGTGCCGCCGAAGGCTCGGGCCGTTTCCCGCTCTTTGCGGATATTCTTGCGCTTGCGCGACGAAAGCGAGCCCATAAAGCAGCCGAAGTCGCCATAGCTGCGGTTGGTCCAGTGAAACTGTTGTCCGGTGCGGTGCATCAGGCCCAGGGCCGCACCGGCCTTTGCCTCGGCTTCTGTGCAAAAGGTGACGTGAGCCGAGGACAGGCCATTCCGGTCCGTAAGCTCGACCGCCCCCTGGACAAGAGCGGCCATCCCCAGTTCCTCCTGCCCCGGCCGGGTCAGGAACCGCCGGCCTGTCACCGGCGTAAAGGGCACCGCCATCTGCAGTTTGGGATAGTAGCGACCGCCCGCCCGCTCGTAGGCATGTGCCCAGCTGTGGTCGAAGACGTATTCCCCCTGGCTGTGGGACTTAGCATAAAAGGGCGCGACGGCTACGGTCTCGCCGTTCAGGCGGGCCACGAGATGGCGGGGCTGCCACCCGGTGCCGATGCCGACGGATCCAGAGCGTTCCAGTGCCGAAAGGAAGCGGTGTGTGGTGAACGGGTCATAAGGCCGCCCCCCATCCGCGGCCTCCGGGCAGGCACAGGCATCCCATTCCCCGGCCGGGATCTCCGCCAGGGTGCCAAGCACTGTGATTTCCACCTGATTTTCGCTCATAGGTTCCAGCGGCTGATGCGTCGCAATAGATGGGTTGCGCCGCCCGCCGGTCAAGCCGGCGGCACCGCCGCCCTCTGTTCAGCGAAGGGCCAGATCCGGAAGGTAGCCCTCGAAGGTGATGTTGTCCGCATGATGCCGCGCGGCGGTCTCCTCGCTATGGGACTGAATGGTCCAGCACAGGACGGCCGCCCCGCTGCTGCGGGCCGGGTCCAGCCGCCCGGAGGCGAGATCCGCCGCCTCATGCGAAACGAAGGCCGCCTGCGCCTCGTCCAGGGCGGTCATGGCGCGGAGTTCGGCCCGGCGACGCTCCGGTACCCATGACCATTCCTCGGGCTCGTAGGCGCAGGTCGTCAGTCCGCGCGCTATCCCCGGGCAGAGCGCAGCCATGCGCACCACCGAATGGGGGTTGAAGGACATCACCGCGAGCGGCCCCTGATAGCCCGCGACCGCGCGGGATACGGCAGCTTCGAGGGCGCCGTCGGTGGGACCGAGCTGGCCGTTCTGATCCTTGATTTCCAGCAGCAGCGCCGCGCGGCCCGACACCAGTTCGAGAACTTCCGCGAGGGTGGGAATGGTCTCGTTTCCTCCGCGCAGCGATATGGCGCGCAATTCGGCGGCGGTGCGGGCGGCTATCGGTCCGGTTTCCTCCGTCAGCCGGTCCAGCCGCTCGTCGTGGAACACCATGGCCACGCCGTCGACCGAAGGCTGTAGGTCGATCTCGATGCCATAGCCGTATTCCACGGCCGCCCGGATCGCGGCGCACGAGTTTTCAGGCCGGGCCTGGACCGGGTCATGGAGCCCCCGGTGCGCCAGCGGAGCCCCGAGAAAGATCGGCGGAAGCGGTGTCATGACCGTATCTGGAACAGCCCTTCGATTTCCACCGCCACGCCCAGCGGCAGCGCGGCGGCCGAGACGGCAGACCGCGCGTGGCGGCCCGCGTCGCCCAGTGCCTCCACCAGGAAATCCGAGGCGCCGTTCACGACCTTTGGCTGATCCGTGAAATCCGGTGTGGAATTCACGAATCCGCCAAGTTTGACCACGCGCAGCAGACGGTCGAGATCGCCGCCGCAGGCCGCCCGGACCTGCGACAGAAGGGCAATAGCACAGCTCCTGGCGGCGGCGGCGCCCTCTTCGATGTCCATGTCCTGGCCCAGTTTGCCGGTGATGAGCCCGTCGGGGCCGTTGGAAATCTGGCCAGAGACATGCACCATGTCGCCGACCACCACATAGGGGACGTAATTTGCCGCCGGGGCAGGTGCCTGCGGGAGGGTGATACCCAATTCGGCCAGTCGGCTCTCGATTTTACTGCCCATCCGGCGGCTCCTTTCGCTGAGACTTGCGCCATGACGCTAGCGTGCAGCGCAGGGCGGGAAAACCGTAAAACGTCAGCTCTCCCGGAAGGCTTTGGCGAAATAGTCGGTAAAAGGTTTGACCAGATAGGCAAGGGGCGTCCGCTCGGACGTGCGGATATAGGCCTCTGCAGGCATTCCCGGGATTAGAACCCCCTCGCCCAGCTTTTCCATTTCTCCGCGCTCAGGCCGGATTTCCGCACGGTAGAAGGGCGTTCCGCTCAACTTGTCGACGAAGGCGTCGGCCGACATCACCGTCACGCGCGCCCGGAGTTCGGGAGTGTCGCGCGTGCCCAGGGCCGAGAGCCGGAGGGTCACAGTTTGACCGACGAAGACCTCGTCCACATCGCTGGGCGAAATCCGGGCACTGACGATGAGCGGCCGGTCCTGCGGAACGATGTAGAGCACCGGCTCCGCCGGGCGGATGACGGACCGGGGGGCGAAAACCTCCAGCCCATAGACGATACCCGCCGCGGGTGCGCGTATGTTCATGCGCGAAAGCTGCTGCTTGAGCGTGAGACGGCGCTCGGCCAGTTCCACCTCGCGAAACTGGAGATCGCGGATCTCCGCGATCGCGGCCTCCCGGCGGGTCGTGCCCAGCTTGAGCTTCTGAATTTCGAGTTCGGTGATGCGCCCCCGCGATTCCGCGGCAAGCGCCGTCAGTTCGCCCACCTGACCGCTGAGCCGGGCTTCTTCGCGGCGCAGGGCGAGCACCCGGCTCGCCTGGGCCAGCCCTCGGTCGAGCAGCGACTGCTGTGCCCCGAGTTCCTCGGCAATGAGATCGAGTTGCCGCCGCAGCGCGGTCTGCTGCGCCTCGATACCCTCGATCTGGTTGAGAATCTGGGCGCCGCGCCGCTCCAGTTGTTCGCTCTCTTTCTGTTCCGACGCGCGTCTGGCCTGGAACAGGCGCATCTGCCCCGCTATCAGCTCGGCGACGGCGGGCCGCTCGCGCGTGGCCTCCTCCAGATCGGCGTCGATATCCATGGCCTCGCTGTCGTCGCGTTCCGCCGCCAGACGGGCCTTGCGCGCCCGGATTTCATAAAGCTGGCTTTCGGTCACGTTCAGTTCCGATGTGACGCGGGCGGGATCGAGGCGGATCAGCACAGCGCCCTCGGCAACGACGTCGCCCTCTTTCACCAGAATTTTGTCGACCACGCCCCCGTCGGGGTGCTGCACCACCTGGCGGTTCTGCTCTACCTCGATCTGTCCGGGCGCCAGCACCGCGCCCGCAATCCGCGCCTGGGTCGACCAGAGGCCGAAGCCGCCCAGAAGCGCGGCCAGTGCCAGAAATCCCACAGCCAGCGGCATGGTTGCCGACCAGTGCCGGGACGGGCCGCTCATGATATGCTGCCGGGGCGTATGGCCCGCTGGATCTGGCCGGCGTTCCGCACGGTTTTCGCGAGCACCTCGTCACGGGGGCCGAAGGCACGCACCCCGCCGTGTTCGAGAACGAGCAGCAGGTCGCATTCCTGGATGGCTGCCGGCCGGTGCGCCATGATGAGCACCGCCTTGCGATTGGCCTTGGCCGCGCGGATGGCGAGGTTCAGCGCCTCGGTGCCGTCGTTGTCCAGATTGGAGTTCGGCTCGTCGAGAACGAGGATCACCGGATCGCCGTAAAGCGCACGGGCCAGGCCGATACGCTGAATCTGGCCCCCCGACAGCAGGCCTGACGACTGCGAGACACGGGTATCGTATCCATCCGGCAGTTTCAGGATCATCTCATGCGCCGCGGCGCGGCGGGCAGCGTCGACCACCGCTTCGGGATCTGCATCGGTGTCGAGCCTGGCGATATTTTCGGCGATGGTGCCGTCGAAAAGGGTGACGCGTTGGGGCAGATAGCCGATCAGGCTGCCCAGAACATCGGGATCGTATTGATCGAGCGTAGCTCCCCCGAGGCGGATCTTGCCGCCGGCGATGCGCCAGACGCCCGTCAGCGCCCGGGCGAGGGTGGATTTTCCCGCGCCAGAGGTGCCGATGACGCCGAGGGCCTGTCCCGGTTCCACATGAAACGACACCAGTCGCAGCGATGCCTGATGCTGGCCCGGCGGGATCACCGTGAGCTGATGCGCCTCTACACGGGCGGACGGCCGGGGCAGCGCGGTGCGCGCTGCCGGCTCGGGCACCGCGTCCAGCAGCTCGCCCAGCGCCTTCCAGCCGCGCGTGCCGCGCTGGACCAGCGGCCATTGCCCGATGGCCTGATCGATCGGGGCGAGCGCGCGGCCCAGGAGGATCGATGCCGCGATCATCGCGCCGGGAGAGAGAGAGCCCTGCAGCGCGAGATACGCGCCGAGCCCGAGGATCGCCGACTGCAAAAACATCCGGAGCGTCCGGGTGATGGCGACAAATGCGCCCGAGCGGTCCGAGGATAGAACGGTGCGGTCCAGCGCCAGCCCCCGAAGCCGCTGCCACCGGTCGAAGCCGGCCTCGCGCATGCCCAGGGCCTGCACCGTCTCGGCCTCTGTTCGGATTTGTTCAGCCATCAGTTCGGCGTTCAGCGCCGCATGGGTCGCAGTGCGCTGCGGACCGCCGGTCAAAAGCTGATTGAACGCGGTGATGGCGATCAGAAGCAGCCCCCCCGCCAGCGCAAGATAGCCCAGCCACGGGTGGAAGATGAAAATCGTGAACAGGAAGACCGGCGTCCAGGGCAGGTCGTAAACGGCAAGAAGCGCCGGCGAGGTCAGGAGTTTCTGGATCGCCTCCAGATCGCGCAGCCCCGTCGTCGGAGGTGGCCGCGATCCCGCGGCCTGGGCGCTGGCGCTGCGCAGCAGCGCGGAAAACACCCGCCGGTCCAGCAGCGACTGAAATCGCGCGCCCGCCCGGGCCAGCACCCGGCCGCGGGCATATTCCAGCAGTCCCATGATCGCGAACAGAAACGCCACCAGAACCGTCAGCGCGATCAGAGTGGCCTCCGACCGGCTGCCCAGGACGCGGTCGTATACCTGCATCATGTAGAGCGGCCCGGTCAGCATCAGGAGGTTCACGAAGAGGCTGAACACGAAGACGGCGGCGAAAAGCCGGGTGCTCTGCCCCCGGGCCCATGCCAGCTCGGCCCTTCCGCGCCGCGCCGTATCCCCCTGTCCGCTGGGCATAGGTTGCGTCCTATTTTTATGGGCGGGACCGTGACGAAAGCCCCTTCTTCTTCCCGGATCGTGCCGTTACTGTGCCCCAAGGCCCCTGGATGGAACAGTGGGACCCGGCACCGTTGTCCCGGCCGTTTCCGTCAACCCTACTTGAACCTTGTGAGAAAGCCATTGATAAATCGTTACAAGTCCCGCCCCCGCCTCATGGTGGCTCTGATGGCGGCTGTTCTGGCTCTCGGGGGCTGCGCCGCGCCCGCACAGGTCGGCCGGAACGCCATCTACGATCCCTACGAGGCGGAGAACCGCGCCCGTCATGCCGAAAACCGCGCCATAGACAGCCGGATCGTCCGTCCCTTGGCGCAGCGGTTCGGCGGCAAGGAACAGGATGCCGGTCCGAAAACGCCCGGCCCCGTCATGCGCGGGATCAGTAATTTCGCGGACAATCTCGATCTGCCGGGGATGGTGGTCAACAACGTCCTTCAGTTCCGTCTGGACGAGGCCGCGGAAAACACCGGTCGCTTTCTGGTCAATTCCACCGTCGGCGTGCTGGGTATCTTCGATCCTGCCGGCAGGATGGGCCTGGAGACCCAGGAGGCCGACTTCGGCGAGACGCTCTATCGCTGGGGCGCGCGCGAGGGGGCCTATCTGGAACTCGTGGGTCTTGGTCCCACGACAGAACGCGACCTTGCGGGCAAGGTTGTGGACTACCTGCTCAACCCCCTGCGCTTCGTCATTCCGGAACCCGAAAGCTATGTGGTTACGGCGGCAGGGCTCGTCGAAAAGCTGGGCGACCGGTCGGAATACGATCAGGTCGTTGACGATGTGCTCTACAACAGCGCCGACAGCTACGCGCAAACCCGCCTGCTCTACCTACAGCGGCGGCGGTTTGAGCTTGGCGTCACCTCGCAAAGCGATTACCTCGATCCCTATGAAAACAACCAGTAGGGGTCAGCATGAGCAGCATGTTCTCGCGCCGTGAAGCCGTGGCGCTGGGTCTGGGCGGCCTGGGGACGGCCGCTTTCGTGCCCGGGGCCTGGGCGGTCACGGAGGCCAGCGCCAAGGCGCTGATCGAACGGATGGTAGTCGAGATTTACCGGGTCATCGACTCAGGCATTTCCGAAAAAGCCATGTATCCGAAGTTCGAGGCGATCTTTCAGAAATATGCGGACGTGGACATCATCGCGCGTCAGGCGCTGGGTGCGGACACCCGCCGGGCCACGCCCGCGCAGCTGCGCGATTTCATCGAAGCATTCCGCGGCTACATTTCCCGCCGCTACGGCCGCCGCTTTCGCGAGTTTATCGGTGGCCGTATCGACGTCGTGGGCGCCGAGAAGGTGAAATCGTTCTACGAGGTGCGTTCGGTCGCCTATCTGCGCGATCGTGCCCCGCTCGAGGTGCGTTTTCTGGTGTCGGACAAGGGCGGCCGCGAGATGTTCTTCAACATGTTCATCGAAGGGGTGAACATGATGATGGCCGAGCGCACCGAGGTGGGCGCGATGCTCGACCGTCGGGGCGGCGACATCGACAAGCTGGTTCAGGATCTGCGGCGCGCCGGATAAGCGCGCTTGCTCCGGCTCGCCGTGCGGTGGCGGGCCGGTTCCGGCCTTTCGCTGAGCGGACCGGGCGCTAATATGGCGCCCGACCAGCAGGAGAGGCGCACTATGGCCGGATTCACCTTCAACACCACGCCCAGCATTCAGATGGGGCCCGGACGGCTGAGCGAGCTGGGCACGCTCGTCCGTGAAAAGATCGGCAGCCGCGTCCTGGTGGTCACAGATCCCGGCATGGTGCGCAGCGGCATTGTGGCGCGCGCGCTGGAAACAATCGAGGCGGCCGGCGTCGATGCCGCGCTCTTTGACGGGGTGGAGGCCGATCCGCCCGAGGCGGTGGTGCTAGCCGCGGCGGAGGCGGCGGGCAGCTGTGACGGGGTGGTCGGGCTCGGCGGCGGGTCCTCGCTCGACGTCGCGAAGCTGGCGGCGCTTCTTGCCAGCAGCGGGCAGCCTCTGGCCGAGGCCTATGGGGTAGGCAACGCCCGCGGCCCGCGGCTGCCCCTGGTTCTGGTGCCGACGACGGCCGGGACCGGCTCCGAGGTCACGCCGATCTCGATCGTCACCACCGGGAAAAGCGAAAAGATGGGCGTGGTGTCGCCCATCATCCTGCCGGACGTGGCGCTGCTCGATCCGGAACTGACAACCGGGCTGCCGGTGCAGGTCACGGCGGCCGCCGGGATCGATGCGATGGTGCACGCGATCGAGGCCTACGCCAGCGCCAGCCCGAATAACAACCCGGTCAGCCGTGCGCTGGCCTGCGAGGCATTGCGCCTCATGGGTGGTGCTTTGCGGCGATGCGTGGAGTGCCCCGGCGATCTGGCGGCGCGGTCGGACATGCTCCTCGGGTCGCTGCTGGCGGGACAGGCCTTTGCCAACTCGCCGGTGGCCGCGGTGCATGCGCTGGCTTATCCCATAGGCGGCCACTACAAGGTGCCTCATGGGCTATCGAACGCGATGGTTCTGCCCCACGTTCTGCGCTTCAACGCAGTTACCTCACCCCGCCCCTATGCCGAGCTCGCGGCCCATGCCTTTCCGGAGCTTGCGGGGCTGACCGGGCAGGAGGCGGCGGCGGCCTTCATCGAGGCGCTGGATGCGCTTAGCCGTTCTTGCGGGCTGCGTCCCGAGCTGCGCCATGCGGGCATCGCACGAGACGCGCTGCCGACGCTGGCACGCGACGCGATGAAACAGACCCGGCTTCTGGTCAACAACCCAAGAGAGTTGAGCGAGGCCGACGCGCTGGAGATTTACGAGGCTGCCTGGTGACACAGCTGCGCTCTTCTCGCTCGGACTACCGGGCCTTTTCCTTCATCACGACCCGCTGGTTCGACAACGACGTCTACGGCCATATGAACAATGCCGTTCACTATCAGCTTTTCGATACGGCGGTGAACGGCCATCTGATCCGCGAGGGTCTGCTGGACCCGCAGGGCGGGAGCACGGTGTTTCTGGTGGTGGAAACCGCCTGCCGGTATTTTGCCGAGATGGGATTTCCCGATCTGATAACCGCGGGCATCGCCGTGGACCGGCTGGGGCGGTCTTCGGTGCGCTACCGGATCGGGCTGTTCCGCAACGACGAGGAGGGTGCCGCGGCCGAGGGCCACTTCGTCCATGTGAATGTCGACCGCGCCGACCGCCGGCCCCGGCCCATCGGGCCAGAAGCGCGGTCGGTGCTGGAGGCGCTGTTGCTCCAGCGGCCGGGCGGGGAGGGG
>FYBJ01001912.1_pt1 | contig 10667 bp, 9 predicted proteins | sample 1134611 | NCBI WGS metagenome assembly FYBJ01 (sample SAMEA104116008, study PRJEB20421) | marine metagenome | isolation source: marine | reverse complement strand
TCTCGTGGGCTCGGAGATGTGTATAAGAGACAGGACGGGGAGGGAATGGGGAGGCGTGCGGGGAGGAATTGATTCCGTCAGAAAAATCGACTATGTTTCTGACAGAAAAGTCCGAATAGAGCACCAAGATGACTGGTATCGCAGATAAAATCATGAGGCGCGTACGCGCCAGGGGTCGTGGGAAGTGGGTATGCACGCCCACCGATTTCCTTGACCTCGGCAGCCGTTCTGCCGTCGACCAGGCACTGTCACGCCTGGCGAAAGCCGGTGATCTGCGCCGGGTCGGGCGCGGGCTCTACGATCTTCCGCGCATCAGTGGTGTCCTGAAGCGGCCGGCACCGGTCGACATGGACAAGGCGATTGCGGCTTTGGCTCGGCGCGACAGCATCCGCATCATGCCCGACGGCATAGCGGCAGCGAACCAGCTGGGGCTCACGAATGCCGTACCCGCGAAGACCAGCTACGTAACCGACGGGGCCACGCGGGATGTCAGGATCGGCAATCGAACCGTTCGTCTTCGCCATGCCAGTCCGAATGTGATGGCATGGGCCGGCAGGTCGTCGGCATCCGTGGCACAGGCGCTTCGCTGGCTCGGCCCGCAGGCGGCCCGGGACGCCAAGGTCGCAACCACCCTGAAACGCAAGCTGCCCGATGACGTGAAGAAGGATCTCGTCCGAAACAGCTCGGGCCTGCCCGGCTGGGCAACGCCTCTCGTCCGCGGACTTGCTGGGCTGCAGGCCACACCGCAATGACCGGCGACTTCGAGCGCTTTCTCGCGCTTCCCGAGCAGGACCAAAAGGATGTGTTCGAGGCGGCGGCCGACCGCCTCGACACGCTGCCAAGCTATGTTGAAAAGGATTTCTGGGTCTGCCTTGTCCTCGACGCGCTCTACAACCGACTCCCGGCCGGGCATCCGCAGCTTCTGTTCAAGGGCGGGACAGCGCTCTCCAAAGCCTTCGGGCTGATCCGGCGCTTCTCGGAAGATATCGACCTGGTTGTCTATCGCGAAGGGCTGGGGTTCGGAGCCGATCGTGACCCGACCAGCCCGGCGGGCCTCTCGAACAAGAAGCGCAAAGCGCTCTTCGACGACCTCCGGGACGCCTGCGGCGCCTATATCCGCGGGGATCTGGCCGCGGCGCTTGCGCCGTTGCTGGACGATCGGTGCCGAATTTCCCCCGATGAAGATGATGGCGACCAGCAAACGCTGCTGATCGAGTACCCCACCCTCTACCCGAGTGCCGAAGTCACTTATGTGCTGCCCCGCGTGAAACTCGAAGCCGGTGCGCGCTCGGCGCTGGACCCGAACAAGAACGCAAGCATCACACCCTATATCGCGGAAGAGCTTTCGGAAGGCTGGTCGTTCGGGGTCGCCGACCTCCACGTCATCGACCCGTCGCGCACCTATCTCGAAAAAATCCTGATCCTGCATGGTGCCTATTGCGGCTACCGCGATGAGGAGCGGCTGCCGGCGGACAAGGACCGCGTTTCCCGCCACTATTACGACGTCGCGATGATCACGGGGACCGCGATCGGAACTACCGCATTGGCCGATAAGGCGCTGCTCACGGCTGTCCGCGAGCACAACCTGATCGCGTTCAAGCAGGCGTGGAAGAAATTCGACGAGGCGGTGCCAGGCTCCGTCCACCTCGTCCCGCAAGATGCGCTGCGCGCTGTGATCAGCAAGGACTACGCGGCCATGCAAGGCATGATGCTCGGCGATGCACCGTCCTTCGATTGGGTGATGGACCAGCTTCAGCTCGCCGAGGAAGCGATCAATCGGCGCTAGCCTGCTGTTCGGCCAGGAGTTCGTCGACGCGAGGCCGACAGGCGCCTGCCTTCACCTCGATCAGCTCCTTCCAGTCAGGGTGCCCCTTGAAGATGTCACGGATGCGGCTTGAGGTCTCGAACTCGAGGTCAGTGAACATTTCCGCGATGCTGACACTGCCCTCGCCAGCGTTCCACGCGTTGAACAGGTACTCGACGATCTGGCGGTGCTTGTCGCCACGGAATTGGAATTCCCGATCGCCCACCCAGACATTGCGGAAACCCGCTGCGTGGCGCACGGGATCGGCTGCCCGCGAAGCGGGCCCGGTCTTGAGTTGCGCCGCAAGATAGGCAGGCTCCACGACAAGACCCTTGCTGTGGTCAACCAGGTCATCGAGCGCAAGCAGCTCGTGCCGTATCAGCTCGCTTGTGGCGAGATCGGGGGTCAGCGATGTGGTCACCACGACTCGGAAATCGGCCGGCGGTCGACCATTCAGGTAGGAGACAACCTGCTTCCACACACCTGCGTCCGACAACCGTCGGGCAAACCAGACAGGTACGCGTCCACCACGCCCAGGAAGGCGTGCATCGCCAATCTCCCAGAGCAAGCCCGCGATCCGCTCAGAAGGCTTTGACTTGGCGGGGAGATCGAGCCGGCTCAGAAGCCTCCGGATGAATGCCAACATGTCGACCCGATATTGCTGCAGCTGCTCGGAATCCACATGCGCCCACCCAGCGTTCGGGCTGAAGTAGCCGTAGCCGCTGTGTTCCGGCGACCATTCGAGATTCACGGGCTCATCATCGTGATCGACGAGCGACGTCGCGACGGGGACCGGGGCATCCGGCACCAGGAGACCGACACCAATCAGGCTGGCGGCACTGGCCGGGTGATATTCGTGGAGCACGGCGCCGGCGATGCGCGCGGTCGGCGCCTCCGCGATGCTGCAGAACAGCCGGGCGGCCCGCTCGTCAATCTTCGATGAGGAGCGGGTCATCAATCAGGATCCCCCAGCGGCGCAGGTACTTTTCACCGATCAGCTGCTCCTGCTCGGTCTGATCCTTGAGATTGCAGCCATGCGGCATGGTGATCGTCAGGGGCAGGGTCCGCCCCAGGCGGGCACCCGGTTTCCGGTGGAACTTAACGGAGAGCTTCGCCTGCGTCGCCACCCAACCTCCCGTGAGAGGATTGCCGGGCCCGAGCCGGGAAGCCGCCATGGTCCAGATATTGCGGTCGGCCTTGCTGAGACATTCAAGCGTGACACGCTCCCCGACTGCATCGATCGGCATCAGCCGAAGCTGGCGCACCTCGACCCGCTCGATCCCGTCCTCGACATCGGTCGGGAACGAATGCGGCGCGAGCAGCACCCCGAGATCGTAGTGCCGCATCGGAACCTTTTCGTCCCGGAACTCCACACCGAGCAGGTCCCGGGCAAGGAACAGCGCCATTTCCGAACGGCTCTCGCGATCACTGGCAACGACCTCGATCACCCCCGTCGCCGGTTCGTAGGTCATCGCCGCCTCGAAAACAGGCCGATACGCCCGGCGCACCAGCTCGCCGTCATCGAACGCGAACAGATCGTCCGGCAATCCCTCGCGATAGACAGTGATCTGAACCAGCTCGCAATCCTCGCCGTCGAAGGTCGGGCGCACGCGCTCGAAGATGTCGACATGCACGTTGTTCGACGCAAACCTCTCGCGCAGCGCCGCCTTGAAGGCTTCGAGAGCCACCGCGTCGCGGCGGACCGTCAGGTTTTCATCACAGATGAAACCATCCCAGCTCCGCCCGCGGCGGCGTTCGTCCGTGTAGCGAACCTCTTCGGCGTGGCGAAAACGTTCGAGTTCATGGAGGAAGAGCCAAAGAGCGCGGTCGTGGCCATTGGCGAGGTCGTCGAGGCTCCTGCGGTCGTCGACCACGCTGTAAAGCGCGGTCTGCCCGGCATCGTCGGCCATGGCAGCGACGCGTTCGCCGTCGTTGATGATACGCCCACGCGCCTCCTCGCCCATGTCGTCGACGGCCTGGAGCAGTGGTTTGACGACACCCGGCTCAGGCGCGTCCCAATTCACCGACGTCGGCAGCTCGATCCCGGTTGCTGAAAAGTAGTCCCGCAGGGAGGCCGCGGGGGTGTTGCGGATGAAGCTCGTGACCGACGCCATGTGCTCGTGTCTCCTCAGCCCTTGATGTTGCGCGGATCGTTGCCGTGCGAGTCGGATTGCGAGATCCGCCCGTCGCGGTTGTGAATCTTCAGCTCGGTTTCGGCGTTGCGGCTGATTTCCCGCGCCCGGTCGGTAGCCGCCTGTTTCGTGTCGAAGTGCCCGCTCGAGCGCGAAGCCCCTCCGCGCCGCACGTCCCACCCGCCATCGGGATTCGGCACCACATGGTGGGTGCCCGGTTTCTTGCCTGCTGCCATTCTCGCCTCCATATCCGGTTTTAACATGATTCGAAGTTCGGATTAGCGAACCTGTGCAGAAGATAGGGATTGCGCGTATGGCGTGTCAAGGCCTAGATGTATGGTGAAAACGAACCAGAACCGGAGAGGAAGAAAACCGTGCCAACACCACTTGGGGAACGCGTACGCGAGATAAGGCGCAAGCGCGGCCTCACCCTGGAGGGGCTCGCCGAGCGCGTCGGTTCGAGCAAGAGCTACATGTGGGAGATCGAGAACAAGGACGTTGCGCGTCCCTCGGCCGAAAAACTCGCCTTGATCGCGACCGCGCTCGACACGACCGTTGAGTATCTCCTGGTCGGCGACGGTGAACAGGAGGAAGAGCACGCTGAAGACGTTGCCTTCTACCGCAAGTACAAAAAGCTGGACGCGCCGGTGAAAGAGCGGCTGCGCAAAATGCTGGATATCCTGGACGACGACTGATGACAGACGGAAAGCGCAAATCGCCACAGAAAGAGGCCAACCGGCTTTCGACCCTGCTTCGTCAGGTCCTTGGAGAGGATCGCTTTCCCGTTGATGTCGAGGCCCTCGCCCGCGAGATATCCAAGAACAACGAGGACCCGATCGGCAAGATCGTCGGCGGGGATCTACCCGGATTCGAGGGCATGCTGCGTCCTCACAAGAAGCGCCCCGGCTGGCACATCGTCTACAATGACGATCCACGCTACCGTGGCCGGGTGCGGTTCACCATCGCTCACGAGTTTGGCCATTACCAGCTGCATCGTCCACCGTTGAGCTCCGCCTATTATTCAAACGGCCAGCTGGGACGGGAATGCGGTTTCGAATGCAAACCGCTGCGCGCCAATAGCTGGCAGGAGGCTGAGCGTCAGCGCGAGGAAGAGGCCGACACCTTCGCGTCCTTCCTGTTGATGCCACTCGACGACTATCGGGCGCAGGTTGACGGTCAGGAGATGACCGTCAGCCTAGTGAACCACATCACGGATCGCTATGGCGTTTCGCTCACGGCCGCCTGCCGGAAATGGATCGACTTCACCGACGCGCGCGCCGCCATGGTCGTTGCCCGGGATGGTTTCGCCCTGTGGGGCCGTGCCAGCAAGGCCGCCTTGAAGAGCGGGATATTCATCCGGTCGGGCATGCCAATCCCCGCTGATGCGCTCGCGGCCAACGGTGGGAACAGCCGAGGGTTCACCTCCGACACGCCGGTTGCACAACCGGCCGGCATTTGGTCCTTCAGCCGCGGCTCCGAGCCCGTCCGTGAATTGGCAATGGTCTCGGAGTTCCTCGACATCTCCCTGACCATTCTTCAATTCGATGGCGTCATTGATGCCCAGGCAATCGACGAAGAAGAACCCTGGGACGCCTATGATCAATTTTCATCCGGCTGGAGGTCATGAAATGGGTGTGCCTGCGTTCGGTCCCTGACCAGCTTCGACCAGAGTGCGCCTAACGTAAACAATTGCAGATAGTTACAGGACGATGACGAACGATAGTGATTTCAAGACTTGGCTTGAACAGGGAGGTGCCCAAACGGAAAAGGGGCGCAGTTCACGAGCCTATGCCGTGCGAACCATCGAACGGAACCTGGGTGCGCTCGGCATGCCGTATCAAGACCTCGACGAAGCGTGGAAGGCCGACAGGTTCGAAACACTTCGCGAGCGTCTCCGGAAAATGCGTGAGGACGCTCGCGCCGGCGGCCAGGACTACCGGATCCTGATGCCCGACTCCGACAAGCCCCACAACAGGCTTTCCAGCTGGGGGAGCTGGTTGGGGCAATACGGGCGATTTCTCGCAGGCGACCCTCCAGGAGCCGCGAAAGACGCCGATCGGATACGTCAGTACGTCCTCGAGCAGTACATAGAGCCCGCGCGAGAGGAAGGTCGCGACCACGCCGAAGTGCTCGTCCGAGACGTGAACGAGGCGCTCGGCCTCATGGAGGCGTGGCCAAATATCTGCCAGGCGCTCGCCGGCCGAATTTTTCAGGACATGGCACAGATCCCTGAACCCGAACGGATTGGAGCCGACCAGAGCTCGGCAACCCGATTCCGCTTCGATCTCAGAGAGAGAGGTATCCGCAAACCGGCGCTTGAAGAGCTACGCGAAAGGTTCATTGCCCTTTGCCCTGATTTTCTCAGCTTCGTCGAACCCGGCACCGGCTGGGCCAAGGATGAAAAAGCCTACAAGGTTGCGGCAATCGACCGAGTACGCTCAGCGCTTGCCGAAGATGCAACTGACGAAATCCTCGGCAAGAACGTCTTTGAGATCCTGAAGACGGCTGCGAAGGACGGACCTTTCGTCCGATGGCAGACCGAAGACGCGATCGCAAAAGCTTCCGCAGACCTGCTTGCGGAGTTCCACGCAATCATTGGTCGGCTGGTGCGGTCCGACGAGCCACCAGAGATCGTCTTGGCAACGGCACATGACGCTCTTGGAGCGCTACGTGCGCAGGGCGCCACATCGCTTACCTACGGTGAGCGGATCAACATTCTTTCGTCGGCATTGGCCATGGTGCGCCCGAGCGCAATGGCCCCATTGAAAATCACGCGGATCAATGAGGCTTGGGACGAGCTAACCGGTGAAAAACTGTTCGTTGAAGCCAAGGCCGATATGGCGGCCGATTATCGACGCCTTGCCAACGGTTTCGCAGAGATATTTGAAATCATGCGCGACGAGTGGCGTTGGGAACCTCAGGACTGGCTGGACATTCAGGGGTTCCTTTGGATCGCCAACGACAAGGCCGTCACGGTACCGGCGGACCCACACAAAGCCGCCGACCCAAGTGAAATTCCGGAGAAGCCAATGTCGATTCCGCCCGAGAACCTCATTCTCTACGGCCCGCCCGGGACGGGGAAGACCTACGACACCGCAACCGAGGCGGTACGGCTGTGCGGCGAACCGGTTCCGAAAGATCGCGCCCAGCTCATGGCAACCTACCAGAGGCTGTTGGCGGCCCGACGCATCGCGTTCGTCACCTTCCATCAGTCGATGAGCTATGAGGAGTTCGTCGAGGGCCTGCGACCGGAGACACCGGGTGCAGAGGGTCAGGAGCTGGACACTGACGACTTTGATGCTGCCGGTTTCCGCCTCAAGGTTGAGGATGGCATTTTCAAGCGGACCTGCGAACAGGCCCGATTGGATCCAGGAGAAGATTCGGGCAATCGCCAACTCGATCGCACTCGTCCAATCTTCAAGGTTGCACTCGGAAGACGGTTCCAGGAAGAGGAGCAAATCAAGGACGCTCTTGATGCCGACGAAATCCGCCATGGCTGGAGCGGGCAGATCGATTGGTCTGACGATCGGTTTGACGACTGGGCGGAAATAAAGACCGAGCTGGAAAGCCGAGCTGGAAAGGAGATCAGCGGTTATGCAGGCGAGCTCGTCTGCACCTATTCATTCCGGTCGGATATGCAGGTCGGTGACTATGTCGCGGTTTCCGATGGGCGTGACAGACTGCGCGCCTTTGGCACAATCGAGAGCGACTATTTCTTTGAGGCAGACACCGAACACCATCCCCACCGCCGGAGGGTTCAATGGCTATGGCGCGATGACAATGGAACGGAGCGCGCAAGGTTTTATCCCAATGGTTTCCGGCAACACACTGTCTACAAGTTGAATGGCGCTTTGGTCGACTGGGATGGATTGGAGGAGGTCGTCTTCGGCGTGGACAGATCGATCCCGGCGGAAAGCGCTCGCCCCCATGTCCTCATCATCGACGAGATCAACCGGGCGAACATCTCCAAGGTTTTCGGGGAGCTCATTACACTTCTAGAGCCCGACAAAAGGCTCCGGGCCGAAAACGAAATTCGGCTTACGCTGCCCTATTCCAAGCGGCTTTTTGGTGTGCCGGCGAATCTGCATGTGATCGGCACGATGAACACAGCAGACCGGTCGATCGCGCTTCTCGACACCGCGCTCAGACGCCGCTTCACGTTCCGTGAGATGATGCCCAATGCATCCGTCCTTGAGGAATCCGCCCAGAAATGTGGGGTCGACCTGCCGCGACTTCTTTCAACGATCAATGAGAGGATCGAGTACCTCTACGACCGAGAACATCAGATCGGTCACGCGTATTTCACTGCATGCAGCTCGCGGGCTGATGTCGATGAGGTCATGCGACACAAAGTCATCCCGCTCCTCGCGGAGTACTTCTTCGAAGACTGGGCCAAAATCGCTGCGGTGCTCGGCGATCTGGAGACCCATGAGGGCCCGATCAGCGGCGGCTTTCTCAATCGATCGATCCTGAATGCACCTCCAGGTCTCGAGAATGGTGACACGGTCCCCAGATTTCGCTGGGAAGTGCGCTCAGAGGTCGAAGGCTTCGATTACGGGAAGTTGGCCACGACATGATCCGACGCACGATTCGCGAATGGGAACGCATCAGCTACGGTTTGGACGATTCTGAGATCCCTGAGGCGCATGCAGACCGCCTCGCAGCGGTCGCGCGGGCCTCGGGGTTTTCCGGGCGCGGGGGCGAGGGTGTGCTTGAACACGGGCGCAAGGCGCTCCGCGCACGTGGCGTCGTTGGTGTCATCGCCACCCCTGACTGCCAGCTTGAGATTCTCCCGAAGATCGAGGGTGGCGGGGAAACCAACGTGTCCGACGCGATGCTACGCGCCCGGCTCATTCACATGCTTGCGGTGACCCACGATCTACCTATCGAGGCCGGCCCATTGACGCAGCTCGGCCGGCAGCGCGACACGGTGCTAGAACTATTGATCCGTCTGTTCTGTGCGAAACTCACGGACGCGGTGCGCCACGGAATGCCGCGTCGCTACCTCGAACATCAAGATGACCTTCCCGCCTTGCGTGGGCGCCTAGACGTACCGCGGCAATTCTCCACCCTCGCAGTCTCGCCCCAGAAACTGGCGTGCCGCTTCGACGCCTTGTCGCCGGACATCGCGCTCAACCAGGTCATGCGCGCGGCGGTGAGCAAGCTGTCACGCCTAACCGGCGCGCCAGACAATCAACGCGCTCTACGCGAGTTGGGCTTCGTTTATTCCGGCGTAACCGACGTTCCTCCGAACGCTTTGCGGTGGGATCAGATCATCCTCAACCGGACGAACCAGCGCTGGCAGGATCTCCTCACCCTTGCCCGTTTGTTTCTTTTTGACCGGCACCAGCAAACGAGCGCCGGGGCAACCGATGGCTACGCATTGCTCTTCGAAATGAACGTCCTGTTCGAGCAATACGTCGAGCGGATCCTGTCGCGAGCGCTTGCTGGCACGGGCTTCCGTGTATCATCGCAAGGAGGGCACCGGGATTGCCTCTACGAAGGCGACACGGGCCGGTTCCGAACGCGGCCGGACCTGATCATCCGGCGAGATGACCGGATCGCGCTGATCATCGATACGAAATGGAAACGCATGACCCCGCGCATTGATGATCCCAAGCAGGGCGTCAGTCAGGCAGATGTCTACCAACTGATGACCTACGGAAGGCTCTACGACTGCCCGGACGTAATGCTGCTATATCCACACCATGGCGACTTGCCCCCGGACCCGATTCACCGACAATACTCGATCGCAGCGAGAGACGCGGACGAGAAGTTGGTTGTGTCGACGTTGAGTCTCGCCGGTACACAGCGAGACCATCGTTGCGCCCTTCTGAAATTGGTCGGCGGCTACCTGGAATCCGACAGCGGGTCGGAATCGCAAGGTATTGGTGAGATGGAGATTTTCGCTGCAATATGAAGGACTTCGGCCCTCCTTGCTTCCACAGTGCCTCCACGGGCGGCTCAAACGCAAAAAGCCTCCCGTGAGGGAGGCTTTTAAGCGCTTGATATTACGCTGGAATTTGGTTGCGGGGGTAGGATTTGAACCTACGACCTTCAGGTTATGAGCCTGACGAGCTACCGGGCTGCTCCACCCCGCGCCAATTGCAGCCTCACGCGCCATCTGGTGGTCATTGTGAGGCAGGCATCGTCAGAGAGATACGAACCAGGAATTTTACTAGGTTTGGCAGTGACCTACTCTCCCACACCTAATGATGCAGTACCATTGGCGCAACAGTGCTTAACGGCCGGGTTCGGGATGGGACCGGGTGTTTCACTTGTGCTATGACCACCAAACCGAGAAAAATTCCTGTTCCAAGTCAAACACGCTGTTTGTGTGTATGCTTTTGATTTCACTGTAAAAGTCTGGCTTTTACTGGATCAAATCAAGCCTATCGGACAATTAGTACCGGTCAACTGAACGCATTGCTGCGCTTACATCTCCGGCCTATCGACGTGGTGGTCTACCACGGTCCTCAGGGATACCTTGTTTTGAGGGGGGCTTCCCGCTTAGATGCCTTCAGCGGTTATCCTGTCCGAACATAGCTACCCTGCACTGCTGCTGGCGCAACAACAGGTCCACCAGTGGTTCGTTCACCCCGGTCCTCTCGTACTAGGGGCAACTCCTCTCAAGTATCCTACACCCACGGCAGATAGGGACCGAACTGTCTCACGACGTTCTAAACCCAGCTCACGTACCTCTTTAAACGGCGAACAGCCGTACCCTTGGG
>FYBJ01000235.1_pt1 | contig 10675 bp, 9 predicted proteins | sample 1134611 | NCBI WGS metagenome assembly FYBJ01 (sample SAMEA104116008, study PRJEB20421) | marine metagenome | isolation source: marine | reverse complement strand
TTATTTATGAAGCAATTCGTCATGTGTTACCAGACTGGCAAGTTGAGCAATTATTGTCTATATTTTATACATAATGGATTGCGAAAGGAATCGACATGAAAGGTTTATTATTGATCCTGGCCGCCCTCTTTGTGACGGCCTGTACTACGGTTCAAAAGACAGAATATATCCAATACCGCCAGGTCACCGTGGTTCCACCGCCTCCGGTGTTTCAATCAACCACCGTGATTGAGCAGGAACCGATTGATGTGACTACGACTACGGTGGAGTATTATTAGTAGTTGGATCTTCGTCACCTTCGTAACCCTCGTCCTCGGAGTCATCGTCGACTTCATCCTCCGGGTCCAGTTCCAACGGAGGAAAAGAGCCTGTCGTTTTGCTTGCCTCTTTGGATGAAGAACGCCCGAAAAATCCGGCCGCTCCGGTCGATGCACTCTTTTCCTCAGATAATTTCTCTTCAAAAGTTAATCCATGATCCAAAACGGACAAAGCGCTATCCAGATCTGTGGATTGAGAGAATTTAGCAATTTTATCAGATAATCCTTCTGGAGCATCAGGAATGTCCTTCATTTCCTGTTTTATCAGATAATTCAGTCTCAATTGATAACAGGCAATTAAGCCGGCAACTGCGCTCGGCATAATCCGCAGAATTAAGGTCGAAAAGAACACCAGTGCCGACAAAGCCGCGGCAGAAAAACGTAGAAGCATCGAGGCATCTGTCCCCTCATAATTGGGATAAAAAGCCGGTGCCAAAGTAGGTATCCAGCTTTCATACAATGGAGCGAGAAGTGAGTCTTTCCATTGTTGCGCTTGATCTCGCCGTTCTATCAAAGGTTGAAGGGCTTTTGATAGCGCAGCTAATTGGGCCGTTATATCTGCCTTTCTGAAAGTCTCCAGTGCCTGCTCACTAAATACTTCTTGTCCAATTTCAGCATAAGCTTTCACCAGATAGGGCCAGTTATCCTGCCAGAACCTGGGTTCAATATGATCCATATAATTTAGAACCAACTCAATGGCAACGGCGTCATCAGATATAAAATGCTTAATTGCGGCATTGAACAGTTCTTCATTTTTGGCTAGTTCTTTCCCGTTTTGCTTCAGACACTGCAAAAAACCCTCATGCGTGAGTTTTTTAACTTGTTCAATGTTATCAGGAACTGGATTCGGTTCACCACTACCGCTACTTGATGAGGCTGTTTCAATAGTCATATCATTTGCTCCAAATTATGATCGATATTTAAACATTATAGTTTAATAAAGTTAAGAAAACATTAACTTGCTATTTTTGATAAAACATGGTGTTTTGACATTGATTGAGTATATAATGAGCCATTTTTATCGCTTATCCCAAGGAGTCACAATGCGTGCCACGCAATGGTTCAGTCCCACTTTAAAAGAAACGCCTAACGATGCTGAAATTGTATCGCATCAGCTGATGCTTAGAGCCGGTATGATTCGTCGGCTGGGATCAGGCCTTTACAGCTGGTTGCCCGCAGGCTTAAAGGTTTTACGTAAAGTTGAACAGATTGTTCGTGAGGAATTGAACCGGGCGCAGGCGATTGAATTGCTGATGCCTGCAGTGCAGCCGATGGAACTTTGGGAAGAAACCGGGCGCTGGGAAAGTTTTGGCGGCCAGCTGTTGAAAATGAGGGACAGCAATAACAGGGAATATTGTTTTGGCCCGACCCATGAAGAAGTCATTACGGATATCATGCGTAATGAGTTGCGTTCCTACAAGCAACTGCCTTTGAATCTGTATCAGATCCAAACCAAATTCCGTGATGAAATCCGCCCTCGTTTCGGCGTAATGCGGGCGCGCGAATTTTTAATGAAAGATGCCTACTCATTCCATATCGACCAGCAAAGCCTTCAAGAAACTTATGATAAAATGTATCAGGCCTATAGCCGGATTTTCGATAGGCTGGGCTTGAGCTATCGCGCCGTTGAAGCGGATACCGGCGCCATTGGAGGTTCTGCCTCCCATGAATTTCAGGTTCTTGCCGATGCCGGTGAAGATTTGATTTTTTACAGTGATCAAAGCAGCTATGCTGCCAATATCGAACAGGCAACCTATTTGAAGCCGGATATTATTGAAGCCGTCGATGGAAAGCCGCTTGAAATCGTCGAGACCCCTGGCCAGAAAACGATTCAGGACATCGTTGAATTTTTAAAATTACCTATCGAGCAAACCATAAAAACCCTGATTGTTGAAGGCGAAGAAACTGAATTGGTTGCGCTGGTTCTGCGAGGGGATGACGAATTGAATGAAATCAAGGCTGAAAAACATCCACTGGTGAAAGCGCCGCTGCGCTTTGCCGATGAGGCCGTGATTAAAGAAAAAATCAAAGCCTCTCCCGGCTCTATCGGGCCAGTTAAACTGGAGATTCCGGTAATTGTCGACTGGAAAGCCCGTGCGATAGCTGAATTTGCCTGCGGCGCAAATGAGGATGACAAGCATTTCATTCATGCACAATGGGAACGCGATGGCCGTTGCGATGAAATCTTCGATTTAAGAAACGTGAAAAACGGTGATCCAAGTCCGGATGGTCAGGGAACCTTACAATCCTGTCGCGGTATTGAAGTCGGCCATATTTTCCAGCTTGGAAAAAAATATGCCGAAGCGATGAATGCCACGGTTTTAAATGAAGAAGGGAAGGCTCAAACCTTAATCATGGGCTGCTATGGTTTGGGATTAAGCCGCGTGGTTGCCGCAGCCATTGAACAGACCCATGATGAACGAGGTATCATCTGGCCGCAGGCTATCGCTCCGTTTGAGCTGGTCATCATTCCATTGAATGGCCACCGCTCCGAAGATGTTGCCAAACACTCCGAGGCGCTTTATCAGCGATTTATGGAGATGGGCATTGATGTATTACTGGATGATCGAAAAGAACGCGCCGGCGTATTGTTTGCCGATAACGACTTAATCGGTATTCCTCACCGGCTGGTCATCAGCGACAAGCTGCTTGAGCAAGGGCAGATAGAATACAAAGCCCGCAGTGAAGCAGATAATCAGCTGCTGCCGATAGAGGATATCGAAGCGTTTATAAAGGATCAGCTTGCTAAATAAGTACAGGCCTGAACAAAGCACTCGCCTTGTTCAGGCTTTATTCCACCGTCAACACCGCCGATAACAACTGCTTTGTATAAACTTCTTTTGGATGATAAAGCACCTGCTCAACGCTGCCGTATTCCACAGCCTTCCCACCCTGCATCACCAGCACTTCGTCAGCCATATAGGAAACGACTGACATATTATGAGTAATAAAAAGATAGGAGAGTCCCTGCTCCTGCTGCAGCTCTTTCAGTAAATTCAAAATCTGTGCCTGAACAGAAATATCCAGTGCCGATGTGGGTTCGTCGCAAATTAACAGCTCCGGTGAACCTGCAAGAGCTCTGGCAATGGCAATACGCTGCCGCTGACCTCCGGAAAACTGATGTGGATACCGGCTCAGGCTGTTGGTTGGTAAATGAACCTGTTCCAGCAGTTCTTTTGTGCGTTGTTCAATCCTCTTACGGGAAAAGCGCTGGGCGCGCATACCCTCAGCGAGAATCTCAGCCACGGTCATTCTAGGATTCATGGAAGAAAATGGATCCTGAAAAATCAACTGCACCTGCTGCCGGAAAGATTTCATACCCTTGCTCGATAACCCTGTTAAAAGCTGCCCCTGAAACACGATCTCCCCTTCGGTCATGGGAATCAATTGCATGATGGCGCGGCTGGCCGTTGTTTTACCGCAGCCGGACTCGCCGACCATTGCCAGGGTGCGTCCTTTTTTTATGTCAAAACTTAAATCATCCACGGCCTTAATCTGTTCTTTTTTCAAACCCAGTGCGCCATGCCGCTGCTCAAAATATACTTTCAGATGCTGGACAGATAAAAGCAGTTCACTGCTCAGAGGTTTTGCCTCCCAGCGCCCCAGTTCGGCCACGTTTAAAGCCGGCAAATGCTGATGTTCAGGGTACAAATGACAACGCACCTCCCGCGTTCCCTGGTTTTGTATCGCCGGCTCCTGTGTCCTGCAACGTTCAAAAGCATAAGGACAACGCGGATGGAAACTGCAGCCGCTGGGGATGGCATCCAGTGAAGGAACGGTGCCGGCAATGACGGAAAGTTTCTTCTCCCTTGATTCAGAACAAGGCAAAGAGGCCAGTAATTGCTGAACATAAGGATGTTTGACTTCCGAGAAAAAATCGCCGGCATCGGCCTGCTCTACAATCTGTCCGGCATACATCACACAAACTCGATCAGCCATTGCCTTTACCACCGCTAAATCATGTGTAATTAACAGCAGGCTTGTTTGGTGGCTTTGCTGGATTTTCTTCAATAATTTTAAAATCTGCGCCTGAATGGTCACATCAAGCGCCGTTGTCGGCTCATCAGCAATTAAAATCTCAGGTTCCGAAGCCAGCGCCATGGCAATGACCACCCGTTGCTTCTGCCCTCCAGACAACTGATGCGGATATTGATTTAAACGAAGCTCCGGTTCTGGCATTTCAACTTCGGTTAATAATTCAATCATCCTGCTTTGTACTGCTTTTCGGGAAAGATGATGATGTTTTAGACATTCGCCCAATTGCTGTCCAATCGATAATACCGGATTTAATGCGGTCATCGGTTCCTGAAAAATCATCGCAATCCTCTTGCCGCGAACAGTCTGCATCAACCATTCAGGGAGGGCCAGCAAATCCTCGTTTTTGAGTCGAACTTCACTTAATTTCCCGAAAGCCGCCTCAGGAGGCAATAAACGCATCATACCCAGAGACGTTATCGATTTTCCGCAGCCGGACTCTCCAAGCAACGCCAGCGTCTCACCGGATTTAAGTCGAAAGTCCACGCCTCTGACGGCTTTCAGTGAATCACGGCCTTTTTCAAAGGCGATGGATAATGATTTTATTTCTGCTAAAGAATTCAATACGGCAAACTCCTGTATTGCCTGTGGTCTTTTATCATAATATGCTAAAATAATCCTTTTTGACTAGAGAACAACGAAATGTCAGATCAATATACCGCGGAAGCGATTGAAGTATTAAATGGCCTTGAACCCGTACAACGCCGTCCAGGCATGTACACCGACACAACTCGCCCTAACCATCTGGCGCAGGAAGTCATCGATAACAGCGTCGACGAAGTGATGGCCGGCTTCGCTTCAAAAATTAGCGTCATCTACCACAAAGACGGCTCTATTGAAGTCAGTGATAACGGCCGGGGAATGCCGGTAGATTTACATCCGCAACTGGGATTAAGCGGCGTGGAAGTTATTATGACCCGGCTGCATGCCGGCGGTAAGTTTTCTGATAAAAACTATAGTTTCTCCGGCGGTCTGCACGGAGTGGGCGTTTCTGTGGTCAACGCCCTGTCAGAGAGGCTGGAAGTCAATATCAAACGTAACGGCATCGTATATGAAATGGCCTTCAGTAATGGTGATAAAATACAGGAACTGACTGAAACCGGAACCGTCGGCAAACGAAACACCGGCACAACCATCCGCTTCTGGCCAAATGAAAAATATTTTGATAACCCCCGTCTTTCTGTCAAACAACTCATTCACCTGCTACGTGCCAAAGCGGTGTTATGCCCCGGTCTGCACATGACCTTTATCAACCAGCAAACCGAAGAAACGCTGGAATGGTGTTATGAATATGGTCTTGCCGACTATCTCCAACAGGCGCTGAACGATGAATGGCTGCCAGAAAAACCTTTTGTCGGTCAATATGAATCACAGGAAACCATGGTCGACTGGGCGCTGGTATGGTCCAGCGGCTCCGACAACAGCTTAAGCGAAAGTTATGTCAACCTGATACCAACAGCACAGGGCGGTACGCATGTGAATGGGTTAAGAAGCGGACTGTATGAAGCACTGGCTGCATTTTGCGATCTTCGCGGACTGCTGCCTCGCGGTGTGAAACTCTCAGCCGATGATGTCTGGGAAAATTGCCAATATATTCTTTCCGTTAAAATGAAAGAACCGCAGTTTGCCGGACAAACCAAAGAACGCTTAAGCTCGCGCCAGACGGCGGCTGTTGTTGCCAATATTGTCAAAGACGCCTTTGCGCTATGGCTGAGCCAGCACCATAATCAAGGTGAGGCCATTGCCCAGCTGGCAATCGAACGCGCTCAGAAGCGCCTGAGAAAAGCCAAACAGGTTGCCCGTAAGCGTGTCAGTCAAGGGCCGGCGCTGCCGGGTAAACTGGCAGACTGCATCCAGCAGGATTTGGCCGAGACCGAACTGTTTCTGGTTGAAGGGGATTCCGCGGGCGGCTCAGCAAAACAGGCCAGAAATAAAGATTTTCAGGCCATCATGCCGCTTCGGGGAAAAATTCTTAACTCCTGGGAAGTGGATTCATCGCAGGTGCTTGGCTCACAGGAAATTCATGATATTTCTGTCGCCATCGGCGTTGACCCGGCCTCAGACGATTTAAGCGGTTTACGCTATGGAAAAGTTTGCATCCTTGCGGATGCGGATTCCGATGGTGCGCACATTGCGACCTTGATCTGCGCACTGTTCCTTCGCCATTTTAAACCATTGATAGCCGCCGGCCATGTCTATGTCGCCATGCCGCCCCTTTATCGAATTGATGCAGGAAAAGAAGTGCATTATGCGCTTGATGATTATGAAAAAGATGAACTGATTCAGCAAATCAGCCAGCGCAGCCGGGCAAAAATCAACGTCCAGCGATTTAAAGGACTTGGTGAAATGAACCCCATGCAGCTCAGGGAAACAACCATGGCGCCGGATACAAGGCGACTGGTTCAATTGACCCTGGAGGACGAAGAACACTGCATGAGTATTATGGATATGATGCTTTCGAAAAAAAGAGCTTCCGATCGTAAAAGCTGGTTGGAAACGAAAGGAAATCTGGCGGAAGTATAAAAACACCGCCTAAAAACTTGCCTGGCCAGAAAACTGCCGTTATAATCCCCGGCGGATTTTAAACATGGATATTTTATGGATTATCAGGCAAGTTCCAGCAACAACCTGTTTTCAGCTGTCAGGCTTTGTCACAGCCATGCGCTGCTGAATTGTGGCTCGACGCCAGAACAGCTTTATCAGGCAGCGCTCGATTACAAAAGCGCCATTCGTACTTTGCCAGGCATTACTATGGGCGGAAATGCTCGAATGTCTGCGGCGATATACTCACCTTTTGAATCGCTTTCCAGTTATGGACGTGTTGAACACGCCTTAGGACATACGTTACCTGCATTCTGCCAACAGCATAAAATTACGGCAAAATGGCTCCATTTGCATGGCCCGGCACGAAATCGAGGCGGCTTCAATCCGGTTTATCTGGGCATTTATCTGAAAGCTCAATTTCCAGATACCACCGTCATTTTTTCACAGGGGAATTACCTTGATGGCTTGCTGGATGCGTTGATTCAATTACCCTCTCAGGAAAACTCAATACTTTCCATCGCAATGGATTCGGTTGTCGATCATCAAAGTATAAGGTCTTATCTCGAAACCCATCGCTATCAACCAGCACTGGTTCCGGGTGAAGCCTATGTATTTTTTCATTTTCAAAAAACGGAGTTAGCTGGATTTGCTCGTTTTTATCCAGCGGATACCCGTGTTACGGAATTAAACCAGAAATTAATTTCCTGCCTCTGCTGCCAGGAACTGGTGACGGCAGAGGGTATTCATCTACCCCTTGAGTTTGAAAGGAGGGTATTAAACCAAAACCAGGCCTGCCGATGGCTGAGTTCTTATCCTCTTTGCGGAGACAGCGGCGCGGCGCAGCAAGCTGTTTGTCTGATGCTGTCTTATGGCGCCTCCCAAGCAACAAAAAATCAATCTGTTGTGATGTTAAACCCGGATCATAGCTATCTTGAGCTGGGAGGCCTATCATGAAATATCAATTGGCAGAGGTTGTGTTTGCATCAAAACATAATGCCATCATTCTATCCTCAGCATTGAAACCTGTTTCAATCAGCAAGACAAACAAACTTACGGGTGAGCTTAAAACAGGCGATCTTGTCATTTATACCTTAATGCGAGAGGAAAATGTACTGCTCGATAAGCTGGTACCCGTTTCAAAACATCAGCCCATCGCCCATCCGTCAAACAAATATAATCCAATATCCAACCTGGAATTCGAGCAAGTGATCATCCAGTCCAGACATTGCCGCTGGAAGGCCAATCAAATCAATATTAATCATAACGAAAGGAATACAAAATGAATTTAAGCAAGCTATCGCAACGTTATCAGGAAAATCTCGCATGGGCGGAAGTGTTTGAGGCGGAGCATGGCATCCCTATATCCGTTCATACCGATGAATATATACTGGATGTTAGTCACTGCAGCGAAAGTCTACCCTTTGTTGAACCAGGAGATGCAGTAGTGATACTCTTTTGCGCAGAGCATGCAATGGTGTTACATAAAATTTGCGATATGGAAGGGCATCAACCGTTCTCGCTACCGATTATTCAAAACGATATCATTCGATATCAGCATACCGATTCGGAACTCGCTTTTGCACCAGACGGAAAAATAACGATTCAAACGCCTAAATTAAAAATGAGGATGGATGCTGATGGAAATTTATTGATTCAGGGCAAGGACGTAGAAATTTCTGCTAAAGAAAATATTCAATTTCATTGTAAGACTCTCAATATAGAAACGCTTTAACATCTACCCCGTCCTTCAGGATGGGGATAATTTTTTTGCATGGAAGAGGAACTGTGTATTTACATCAGGATGTGAATAAAATTCAGCAGAAGTCAAGCATCATATATGATCAAACATAAACAAATTCTCAAAATATTCTTCAGCCTTGTCATTATCTTTCTTACTAGCAGGTTTAGACGTTTGCCGAGGGCGGCAATCACGGCTTGAACAGGCAGGACTATCATCAAGATCATTTCCACCAAAAGTATCAGCACTCAGAGAAGCTTGATAAATATTTTCTAATAGTTTTACCTCCTCACTCAATGACTTATTATCTTTTTCTCTGTATATAACCTCCATAACATAGGTTCCAATAAAATTGGCAAACCAGAACTTATAATTGGGCTTATCTTCCTTTTTCACCCGGAGGTACATTTCATGCGCATCTTTTTTAATCCCACTCAACGCCTTGTATTGAGACAATTGTACTAAAAGCCATTTCAATCCACGCTTTGCTTCATCCTCCTTAAGAGAGCGAAATTCAGCAAAAATCCATGGTTCCCAATCTTCCTTAGGCGGTTTGTTATCGAGATCATCGGAAAAATCAATAGCGCCAGCCCAATAATTGAAAAGAAACCTGGTTAAAAAGCGAACACCTTCATCATCTGATAAATCCTTCTGCAACCTAAGATAGGCTTCTTCAAACGATAGTTTATGATTTGAATCGTTCATACATAACTGATGAATATATAATTGATAGCATTCTTTCACAGATAATGTTTCAAGATAGTTTTTGAATTCAAAAAATTGAGTTTCTTTATCTTTGCTGCTGAGGGAGCGATCTCTTAATGCGTGCGTGAGAATCTGCACCTGTTTTACCATTGCAAACGTAGCGGAAGCTTGTAATTTCGGATGGAGAATAAACTTCGCAAGCTGTTGATCAAATTGTTTAGTGCGTTGCAATTCAAATCTTGTAGACGGCCTATAGATAGTGAGTAATTGCATAAAAAACACCACTGTCTCTTTGGCATTTGGTTTGGTATTCGTTAATATCGAAAATGCTTTTTCAAAAGACCATATTTCTTCCCAATTATTCACTTTAAACTTCAAAGCATGTAATTTTTCCTGCTCAAGTTTGGGAATCTCAAAATAAGCCTTTCGGATCTTAATCACAGCACTATAAATTTTTTCAGCATCATTCTCTAACAAACAATAAACTAGGTTATGAAGAATCTCTATTATTCCTTCAGATAATTTAGGAAACTCAATGTTGCCATCAGTTGCTAATACTTCAGAAGATAACTGATTCATCCTATTAAAGAAAACAGGGCTACTTCGGTCACCATAACTTTTCGAATAATGAGCAGATTCAGATGAACTCGGTTTCGCTGGTGATCTGTTATTAGACAGAATACTGTTAGAGCGACTTTTTTTAGGCATAGCGAAACCTCTCAATAAAACAAAAACAAAAATAAGCGTCAGCTGAGTAGTACCTTTTCCATTTTATTTTGCAAGACCGTTGAACAGGTTATTCGAATTCAAATTAAGTTAAACTTATTTTCCTAACTCAATCCTTCTGGCAAAGTGCAGAACCGGACCAAAGAAAGCAATCCAATGTGATGGTAGTGTGACTTAAAGTCCACCTTACAAAATAAAAAAAGATACCAATGCCATCTTAACTTGATTGAATTGGCTATATTAATTCAGAAATGAAATAAAAGCGAGCAATACATCATAACAAATTTATTGTCTTTGATACCATCCTTTATCATCTTTTGCAGCTCAACCTGCATATTATTCAGTAACCAGAAAATACATTAACACCATTCTGAACTTTTCATCACTTAAGCAAAAGGTTCAAATTGAAGCATTAGATTGTATGGGAAAGAACCTTTCGCGTAATGCATATGTTGGATCGCTCTGTCAATTAACCAATAACTGTTTCAACAAGGGGTCGTGTTGATGTTATCCATCTCAGAAATTTTTTGCTCCGCTTTTCTTCCATGTTTGAACGAGCAAATATGTGTAAGTCAATCCCAGTAAACTCACGAAGCTCATTGTGCTAAGC
>FYBJ01000652.1_pt1 | contig 10681 bp, 7 predicted proteins | sample 1134611 | NCBI WGS metagenome assembly FYBJ01 (sample SAMEA104116008, study PRJEB20421) | marine metagenome | isolation source: marine | reverse complement strand
GCATATCCTGCTCGCGCCGCATGGCCCTGGCGGTAATGGCACCCTGCTTGAGGTCGATTACCCGGCGGTGCGCCTTTTCCACCGAGGCGCGCAGGCGGGTGGCCTGCATCTCCAGCCGTTCCAGCGTTGCGCGGCGCAGCTCGGCCTCGTTCTCCATCGTGGCAATGGCCTCCGCGGCCTGCCCCGCCAGTTCGTCGCGGTCCGCCTCCAGCGCCTCCTGCGCGCGGCCCGTCATGGTAACGATCCGCGCATTCAGCGCCTCCAGCATCCGCTGCTCCGAGCGTTGCCGCTGAATAAGCGTTGCCAGCGTCGCCTTGGCCGCGCGTAGCTGCGCCTCGGTCTCGCGAATCTTCTGGTCGATCATCTCAAGCGCATAAACATCCCTTACCCGTTCCTCGGCGCGGGCACTTGCGCCGGTCATCAAGGTTCTCAAAGTTGACAGCATCGGGGTTTCCTCCTCATGAACGCCGTTCACGAAAGGGCATATGGGTGAGCCATGAACGGTGTTCAAGAAAAATTTGAACGGCGTTCAGGTTTTTTTCGTGGCTTCCGTAAGGACAAGCGCGATCATCCGACGCAAATGATCGGGCGGCACGGCCGAGATGCGCTTCTCCAGCCCCAGCAAAACGATGCCATGCACGGAACTGAAGAGCGCCCGGGTCATCAGTTCCACATCCGCATCGTCCAGATCGGGAAAACATTCCCTGACCGGCCCCGCAATGATGCCGAACAGCTGCCCCAGCGCCTCGACATACCAGCCCGGAACGTCCATATCCGTGGACATGCGCAGGTCAAACAGCGTCCGCCACCGGTTCGGATGGGCGGCGGCAAAGTCCAGGTAGGCGTTCGACATGAGTATCAGCCGCTCGCTCGGGTCCTTGTCTTCGTGCCCCTCGAGACTTGCCGCGACAGCCGCTCCCAGGTGCCGGAACGTGCGCCCGTTCACCGCGATCACGATGTCATTGATATCCTCGAAGACGTTGTAAATCGCCCCCACGGCGCATTCCGCGCGCCGCGCCAGGTCCCGCGCCTTGATCGACGCAATGCCCGCTTCGGCGATCCGCGCCTCGGCAATGTCGATCAACCGCGTGCGCAGCGCCTCGCGCCGTTCCGATGTCTTTCCTGCCACTGTCCTGCCCACCGCGACAGCCCCCTTCATGAACCGGGTTCACGTATAGGCACCGAGGCGGAAAAACCCAACCCCCTTGCCACTGCCCGCCAATTTGGACAAGGGTTTGACAAACGCCCGAGGACTGCGCCCATGCTGCCCACCGAACACCTCCTGCCCGAGATGACCGCCTGGCGGCACGATTTCCACCGCCACCCCGAACTGGGCTTCGAGGAAATGCGCACATCGGACCGCGTGGCGGAGCTTCTGGAAAGTTTCGGTATCGAGGTGCATCGCGGCATTGGCGGCACAGGGGTTGTAGGCGTCCTGCGGCGCGGCAACGGACCGGGCTCCATCGCGATCCGGGCCGACATGGACGCACTGCCGATTGCGGAAGTGAACACCCACGATTATGCCTCGCAGACCCCGGGCAAGATGCACGCCTGCGGCCATGACGGTCACACCGCCACGCTTCTGGGTGCCGCCAGGTATCTGGCCGAACACGGTAATTTCTCCGGCACCGTCATTTTCCTGCATCAACCCAACGAAGAGCACGGGAAAGGCGCGGCGGCGATGCTTGATCACGCACTCTTCAGGGACCTGCCCATCGACCAGGTCTTTGCCCTGCACAACATGCCCGGACTGCCGCTGGGCCATGTGGCGACCCGACCCGGCCCCATGACCGCCAGCGAGGCGCTGTTCGAGATCGAAATCACCGGCCAGGGCGGTCACGCGGCGCTGCCGCATATGGGCGTCGATGCGATCACAATAGGGGCCGAGATCGTGGGCGCGCTGCAAACCATCGTTTCGCGCAAGCTGAACCCCGGCATGAACGGCGTTGTGTCCGTGACCGAGTTCACGACGGATGGCAAACGCAATGTCCTGCCCGGGCGCGCGACGCTTTCAGGCGATTGCCGCGCGCTGACACCCGAAACCAACGCCCGCATCGAAGAGGCCATGCGCCGGATCGTATCGGGCACCTGCGCCGCGCATGGTGCGAGCGCCACGGTCAGCTACGAAACGATCTTTCCGCCCATCGGCAACGCCTCGCAGGCCGTCGACGCCGTCACCCGCGCTGCCCGCCGGATCACCGGTCACGTCGATGCTGCCTGCGAACCCAAGCTCTTTTCCGAGGATTTCGCCCATTTCGCCAACCGCGCCCCGGGCTGTTTCCTGCTGCTGGGCAATGGCACCGAGGGCGCCCATGCCCGCCCGCTCCACTCGGCGGATTACGATTTCAACGATGCCGCCCTTGTGCCCGGTTCTTCGCTCTGGGTCACGCTGGTCGAACAGGAACTGGCCGGAGATCCCTGATGTTCGAAACCCGCCTCACCGCCCTGCGCGCCCGTATGGATGCCGCCGGTCAGGACGTGGCGCTGATCACCGATGATGACAGCGTCTATTACTTAACTGGCTACTACGACTACCTGCACATGGATTTCGGGCGGCCAACGATCCTTGTGGTGCCCGTCGATGGTCCGTCAGTGCTGATCACGCCGTCGATGGAGATCGAAATGGCCCGGGCCGCCGCGCGGGTGGACCGGATCGCAGAGTGGAATGACGGGCTGGGCGCGGAGTGGCGCGCCGAATTGCCGGGGCTGGTGACAGGCCGCGTGGGGATTGAGCCGGACGTCATGCCTCCGGTGGTGCGCAATTACGTGGACACTCTGGTGCCACCCGAAGCCTATCGTGATGTGACGCCTCTGGTGGCCGAAATGCGGATGATCAAGTCCGAAGAGGAGCTGCAACTGGCCCGCCACGCAGGCCAGGTGGCAAACGCCATGATGCAGGCCGGGCGCGAGGCGATCGGGGATGGCGTGCCGGAATACGAGGTGGCGCTCGCGACATCCCGGGCCGGGACACGCGCCGCCGCCGCCCTTCTGGCAGAGTATTACAGCGACACCGCCATGTCCCCCAATACGCATTTCCTGCAGATCATGGCCTCGGGCCCCGAGATCACCAAGCCGCACCACCGCGCCTCGACCCGGATCATGCGCCGGGGCGAACCTGTGTTCCTGTGCTTTTGCGGCATGACCAACTTCCACCGTTTCAAGCTGGGCTTCGACCGCACCTTCTGGGTCGGCGATGCGCCCGAGGACCAGGCCGCCGTCTACGACGTCGCCGTGGCCTCGCAAAAGGCGGCTCTGGCCGCCCTGCGCCCTGGCGTGACGGCCGAATCCGTGCACGCCGAATATGCACGGGTCATTCAGGAGGCGGGCTATGCCTATCCGTTCCGCTGCGGGCGGGCGACGGGATTCAGCTTTCTGGAAAAGCCCGAACTGGTCACCGGAGACACCACGATCCTGCAACCGGGCATGGTCCTGGCAGTCGACGGATCGGTCAGCGCGCCGGGCTTCCGGGCACAGGTCGGCGACAGTTTCATCGTCACCGACACGGGCCATGAACAGATCACCACGCACCCCAAGGCGCTGGACGACATGATCCTCTGAGCGGCCGCATCATCGCGACCAACCACACCGGCCATGATCCTGGCACGCTCGCGGGCAATTTTCCGGGATGTACACACCCTGCCACTCGTCGCGCCGCGCGCGGGGCCGGTCGCGCACGGATAAAGCCAATTTGCACACCACTTAAGTCCAGTTTAGGGTGCATCCTCATGGCAATTCCAGTTGAAACCTTTTTCCTCGCCCCCGATGGAGAAGGCACGCTTCAGGCGCGCATCCAGCAAATGATCGCCGAAGGCATCCTGTCGGGCCGCTTTGCCAAGGGCGAAAAACTGCCCTCCTCGCGCAAGCTGGCCAGCCATCTGGGGGTGAGCCGGATCACCGTGACACTCGCGTATACCGAGCTTCAGGCAAACGACTATCTGACCTCGCGCGACCGGTCGGGCTTCTTTGTCTCCGACAACGCGCCCGAACCCCCGCGCTTTGCCCCGTCCAAGCCCCGCCACGACACGATCGACTGGTCCCGTGCGCTGGGTCAGCGCTTCACCGGGGGGGCCACACCGGAGAAACCGCAGGATTGGGCCGCCTACCGCTATCCTTTCACCTACGGGCAGACCGATCCCAAGCTCTTTGACCACGCCAATTGGCGGCATTGTGCGCTCAGGGCGTTGGGACAAAAGGATTTTCAGGCTCTTACCACCGATTACTACGACCGCGACGACCCCAAGCTGGTCGAGTTCATCCTGCGCCACACCCTGCCCCGGCGCGGGATCCTCGCGGAACCCGACGAAATTCTCGTGACCATGGGCGCCCAGAATGCGCTCTGGCTTTCGGCGCAGGTTCTCCTGACCCAGCGGCGCACCGCCGTTATCGAGGATCCCAGCTATTACGGGCTGCGCGATGTGCTCACCCAATCGCGCTGTCACCTCACGGCGGTCCCCGTCGATGCGGACGGCCTGCCGCCCGACGCCCTGCCGGACCGCGCCGACGTGATCTTCACCACGCCCAGCCACCAGGCCCCCACCAATGCGACCATGCCCATGGAGCGCCGAGAGGCGCTTCTGGCCAAGGCCCGCGACATGGAGGCCTTGATCGTTGAAGATGACTACGAATTCGAAGTCTCGTTCATCCGCCCACCCCTTCCAGCCCTGAAATCGCTGGATCGGGATGGCCGGGTGATCTATGTCGGCAGCTTCTCCAAATCTATCTTTCCGGGACTAAGGTTGGGCTATCTCGTCGGACCGCGCCCCTTCATCCGCGAGGCGCGTGCCTTGAGAACCTCGGTGCTGCGCCACCCGCCGGGCCACATTCAGCGCACGGCGGCCTATTTCCTCAGCCTTGGGCATTACGACAGTCTGATCCGCCGCATGGGACAGGTCTTTGCGCGCCGCCGCGCCGCGATGGAGGACGCGCTCGCCGCCTACGGGCTGCCCATCGCGGGGCGTGGGGTGTTCGGGGGCTCCTCGATCTGGATGAAAGCGGGGGCCCATGTCGACACGGACGAGCTTGACGCCCGTCTGCGCGGCCGCGGCGTTCTGATCGAACCGGGGCGGCCGTTCTTTCACAACCCCGACCCGCCGCGCAACTTCTACCGGCTGGCCTATTCCTCGATTCTCAGTGAACGGATTCCGGGCGGCATCGCCATTCTCGCGGAAGAACTCGGGCGCGGACCCTGAAGACAGCACGCCGGTCCCGGCGGGAGTCGCCTTGCGGAATCCATAGTTTAGCGTATAATTGAGACTTGATGTCTCATTAATTGTTTCTCTGGACCTACTCCACTTATACATCTGGCCCTATAATCCACGCCTGCGCACGAGTAGTTTCCGCCCAGAAAATCCGCCGCGATACCCCTTTCGCGCGCTGTCAAACCGAGGATGCGACCCATGAAAATGACCACCGAAGAAGCTTTTGTCAAAACTCTCCAGATGCATGGTATCGAACATGCATTCGGGATCATCGGCTCGGCCATGATGCCGATCTCGGATATATTCGAGCCCGCCGGCATCACCTTCTGGGACTGCGCGCACGAAGGATCGGGCGGCATGATGGCCGACGGCTACACCCGCGCCACCGGCAAAATGTCGATGATGATCGCCCAGAACGGCCCCGGCATCGCGAACTTCGTGACGGCCGTGAAAACCGCCTACTGGAACCACACGCCGCTTCTGCTGGTCACGCCACAGGCTGCGAACAAGACGATGGGCCAGGGTGGTTTTCAGGAAATCGAACAGATGAACATGTTCGCCGACTGTGTTGCCTATCAGGAAGAGGTCCGCGACCCCACCCGCGTCGCCGAAGTGCTCAACCGCGTGATCCTGAACGCCAGGCGCGCCAGCGCCCCCGCGCAGATCAACGTGCCGCGTGACTACTGGACACAGGTGGTCGACATCGACCTGCCCCAGATCGTCGAATTCGAGCGCCCCTCGGGCGGAGAAACCGCACTGAACGAGGCAGCCGAGCTTCTGTCCAACGCCAAATTTCCGGTCATCCTGAACGGCGCGGGCGTCGTTCTGGGCAACGCCATCGGCGATTCGATGAAACTGGCCGAGCGCCTCGATGCGCCGGTCTGCGTTGGCTACCAGCACAACGACGCCTTCCCCGGGTCGCACCCGCTCTTTGCAGGGCCCCTGGGCTATAACGGATCCAAGGCGGGCATGGAGCTGATCTCCAGGGCCGACGTCGTTCTGGCACTGGGCACCCGGCTCAACCCGTTCTCGACCCTGCCGGGCTACGGCATCGACTACTGGCCTACGAAAGCCAAGATCATTCAGGTCGACATCAACCCCGACCGTATCGGTCTGACCAAGAAAGTCAGCGTGGGCATCATCGGAGACGCCAGGAAAGTTGCCGCCGGGATTCTCGATCGTCTTGCCGACACGGCAGGCGACGATGGCCGCGACGATCGCAAGGCGCTGATCGCCAAGACCAAATCGGCCTGGGCGCAGGAGCTGACATCGCTCGACCACGAACAGGACGATCCCGGCACCACCTGGAACGAACGTGCCCGCACGGCCAAACCGGACTGGCTGAGCCCGCGCAAGGCATGGCGCGCCATCCAGGCCGCTCTGCCCAAGGAGGCGATCATCTCGTCGGACATCGGCAATAACTGTGCGATCGGCAACGCCTATCCTTCGTTCGAGGAAGGCCGCAAATACCTTGCGCCGGGCCTCTTTGGTCCCTGTGGCTACGGTCTGCCCTCGGTCGTGGGCGCCAAGATCGGCTGCCCGGATGTGCCGGTTGTGGGCTTTTCCGGTGACGGTGCCTTCGGGATCGCCGTGACCGAGCTGACGGCGATCGGCCGCTCCGAATGGCCCGCAATCACCCAGATCGTCTTCCGCAACTACCAGTGGGGCGCGGAAAAGCGCAACTCGACGCTGTGGTACGCTGACAACTTCGTCGGCACCGAGCTCGATGAGCAGGTCTCCTATGCCGGTATCGCGCAGGCCTGCGGACTCCAGGGCGTTGTCGCCCGGACCTCCGAAGAGCTGACCGCCGCGCTGGATCAGGCCATCAAGGATCAGAAAGCGGGCAAGACCACGCTGATCGAGGCGATGATCAACCAGGAGCTGGGTGAACCCTTCCGCCGCGACGCCATGAAGGCACCTGTCGCCGTGGCCGGGATCAGCAAGGACGACATGCGTCCTCAGCAGGTCGGTTGAACCAAAGGGTCGGCGGCGCGTCATGACACAGAACCCGATTGATCTGCTGCTCTGTGCGCCGCCCGCCACCCGTGCGACCATCGCGCTCAGCGAAGGCAGCGACCCCCGCGTTGTCGCGGGGGCGCTGGCCGCCCGGGACCGGGGTCTGGCCGACATCATTCTGGTCGGCGATACCGCCGCCATCCGCGCGGAACTGGCCGCTCAAAACGCCGCCGAAGGCGATGGCGTGGCGATCCACGATCCGGTGACCTCCGATCTCACCCCCGCTCTGGCCGAAGCGTTTCATGCCTTGCGCCGGCACAAGGGCACCGATGCAGCCAAGGCCCGCGCCGCCGTCGAGACACCTCTCGTGGCCGCGGCCATGCTGGTACGCGAGGGCCATGCCGCAGGCACCGTGGGCGGGGCCGTGGCCACCACCCCGGACGTGGTGCGTGCCGCACTGCAGGTGATCGGCAAAGCGCCCGAGGCGTCGATGGTCTCCAGCTTCTTCCTGATGTACCCGCCCGAACAGGCCACACCCCATGCCCGCGCAATGCTCTATTCCGACTGCGGGCTGGTAATCGACCCGTCGCCGGATGACATGGCCGAAATCGCCGTCGCCTCGGCCGCCTCTGCCCGCGCGCTGATGCAGGTCGAGCCGTGCATCGCGATGCTCTCCTTCTCGACCAAAGGCAGTGCCAGACACCCCGCCGTCGACAAGGTGACCGAGGCCACCGACCGGCTTCGCGCCGCCCATCCCGACCTGATCGTCGATGGAGAACTGCAATTCGACGCGGCCTTCGTGCCCTCCGTGGGCGCGTCCAAGGCCCCCGGCAGCTCGGTCGCGGGACAGGCCAACGTGATGATCTTCCCCAATCTCGACGCGGGCAACATCGCCTACAAGATCACCCAGCGTCTCGGGGGCTACACCGCCATCGGCCCGATCCTTCAGGGCCTCGCGCATCCCGCCAATGACCTCAGCCGCGGGTGTTCGGCCGAGGATGTGACTCAGATGATCGCCGTCACGGTTCTTCAGGCGCAGACCGCCTGACCGGGAATTGCGGCATGGAATTTCACGGTTTCGCGAGACAGCGTTTCGCCAGATCGGAAGAGACGAGAATACGGGTCGCGGGGGCGCGCCAACTGCCCTAACGTGACACCAGCCAATGAACAGGGACGACCGATGACCCATCACCAGCCCAAGATCGACACCTCGCCCAAGGTCAGCGACGAAATCCGCAAAACGACCTGCTACATGTGCGCCTGCCGCTGCGGGATCAACGTCCACATGAAGGACGGCAAGGTGGCGTAGATCGAGGGCAACCGCGATCACCCGGTCAATCAGGGCGTGCTCTGCGCCAAGGGCTCGGCGGGTATCATGCAGGTCAACGCACCCTCGCGGCTCAGGGCCCCCCTGAAACGTGTTGGCCCGCGTGGCTCGGGCGAGTTCGAGGAGATCAGCTGGGACGAGGCGCTGAACCTGGCCACCGACTGGCTTGCACCCGTCCGCGAGAAAGACCCGTCCAGACTGGCCTTCTTTACCGGCCGCGACCAAAGCCAAAGCTTCACGAGCTTCTGGGCGCAGAACTTCGGCACGCCCAACTACGCGGCCCATGGCGGCTTTTGCTCGGTCAACATGGCCGCAGCGGGCATCTACACGATGGGCGGCGCCTTCTGGGAGTTCGGGCAGCCCGATTGGGACCATACCAAGCTCTTCATGCTCTTTGGTGTGGCCGAGGATCACGACAGCAACCCGATCAAGATGGGCATCGGCAAGATCAAGGCCCGCGGCGCGCGTGTCATCGGCGTGAACCCCATTCGCACCGGCTACAACGCCGTAGCGGATGATTGGGTCGGCATCACGCCGGGCACCGACGGGCTCTTCATCCTCTCCATCGTTCACGAGCTTCTGAAGGCCGGCAAGATCGACCTCGACTACCTCGCCCGCTTCACCAACGCGCCGGTGCTGATCAACGGCGATGTGAAATCCCCCGAGCACGGCCTGTTCCTGCGCGACAGGGACGGCAAGATGCTGGTCATCGACCGTGGCACCGGCAAGCCCGCGCCCTTCGACAAGAAGGGCGTTCGTCCCGACCTCTCGGCCACCTATCGGCAGGGCGGCGTCACGCACAAACCCGTCATGCATCTCATCGCCGAACGCTATCTGTCGGACGACTACGCCCCCGAGGCCGTCGCCGGTCGCTGCGGCATCCCGGCCACGAAGATCAGGACAATCGCCGCCGAAATCGCCCGCGTCGCCTTCGAAGAGGCGTTCGAGCTGGATCATGAATGGACCGATTTCCGCGGTGAGACGCACAAGACCATGACCGGCCGCCCGGTCTCTTTCCACTCGATGCGCGGCGTCAGCGCCCATTCCAACGGCTTCCAGACCTGCCGCGCGCTGCATGTGCTGCAGATCCTCCTGGGCACGGTCGAGGTCCCCGGCGGTTTCCGCTTCAAACCACCCTACCCTAAACCCGTCGCCGCCCACCCCGCGCCCCATTGCGGTGTGACCCCGGGCAAGCCTCTCGACGGCCCCCACCTTGGCTATGTGCGTGGCCCCGACGATCTGTGCCTCAAGGACGACGGCACGCCCGCGCGCATCGACAAGGCCTATACCTGGGAAAACCCCATGTCCGCGCATGGTCTCATGCATATGGTGATCTCGAACGCCCACGCGGGCGACCCCTACAGGATCGACACGCTCTTCATGTACATGGCCAACATGTCGTGGAACTCGTCGATGAATACCGGCGGCGTGATCGACATGCTCACCGACAAGGACGAGAATGGCGACTACGTCATCCCGCGCATCATCTACTCGGACGCCTACAGCTCGGAGATGGTCGCCTATGCCGACCTGATCCTGCCCGACACGACCTATCTGGAGCGCCACGACTGCATCTCGCTCCTCGACCGTCCGATCTGCGAGGCCGATGCCGCTGCCGACGCGATCCGCTGGCCCGTGATCGAACCCGACCGCGACGTGCGCGGCTTCCAGTCGGTGCTTTGCGACCTGGGCGCGCGCCTCAACCTGCCCGGCTTCACCAACGAAGACGGCAGCCAGAAATACGCTGACTACGCCGACTATATCGTGCACCATGAGCGCAAACCCGGTATCGGGCCACTCGCAGGCTGGCGCATGGGCGAGAAGGGCCTGACCCATGGCCGCGGCGGCCCTAACGAGGCGCAGCTGGACAGCTATATCCAGAACGGCGGATTCATGGTCAAACACATCCCCGAGGGCGCCAATTACTACAAGCCCTGGAACACGGCCTATCAGGACTGGGCCGTGGAAATGGGCCTCTATGACAGCCCGCAACCTTACATCTTCGACCTCTATGTCGAGCCGATGCAGAAATTCCGCCTCGCGGCCGAGGGCCATGGCGACCGCCAGCCCCCGGATCATTTGCGCGAGAGGATCAGGCACACGCTTGACCCGCTGCCGATCTGGTATCCGCCCTTCGAGGACGATCATGTGGATACCGGGGAGTTTCCCATCCACGCCCTGACCCAGCGCCCGATGGCGA
>FYBJ01001845.1_pt1 | contig 10693 bp, 11 predicted proteins | sample 1134611 | NCBI WGS metagenome assembly FYBJ01 (sample SAMEA104116008, study PRJEB20421) | marine metagenome | isolation source: marine | reverse complement strand
TGGGCTCGGAGATGTGTATAAGAGACAGCAGCCCAAGAACGCATTGGTCAAACAATACCAGCGCCTGTTCGAGTTGGAAGAGACCGAGCTGGACTTTACCGATGATGCGCTCAAGGCCATCGCTCTGCGCGCGATCGAGCGCAAGACCGGTGCGCGCGGTCTGCGATCGATCCTGGAAGATATCCTGCTGGACACCATGTTCGAGCTGCCGGGTCTGGACAGCGTGACCAAGGTTGTCGTGAATGAAGAGGCCGTGACTTCGGATGCGCAACCGCTGATGATCCACGCGGACGCGGAAAAAGAGCCCGCCTCGGCAGGCTGAGGTTTGTAGGTCAGAGATTGAAACGGCGCGAAACCGATCGCGCCGTTTTTTGTTGGGGAAAGGGAAAAGGGGGCTCTGCCCCCGTCGTGGCAAGCCACGACTCCCCCGGGATATTTTATGCAAGAGGAAGACAGGGGTTATGACCATCACACGCATTCATTCAGGCAGCGAGTTTGAAGGCAAGATTGGCTATTGCCGGGCCGTTGTTGCGGGCGGTTTTGTGCATGTGGCAGGCACCGTGGGACAAGGTGAGGATGTGGTCAGCCAGTGCCGCTCGGCGTTGGAGGTCATTGGTGCGGCTTTGGCAAAAGCGGGCGCATCTTTTGCGGATGTGGTGCGTGTGAATTACATGTTGCCCGACCGGCACGAGTTCGAACCCTGCTGGCCGATCCTGCGCGAAGCCTTTGGCGACAATCCGCCCGCAGCCACAATGATCGAATGCAACCTGATTGATCCCAAGTTCCGGATCGAGATCGAAGTCACCGCCTTGGCGCCCCAAGCGTAAGGGGCGTATCACCGCAGGGGTCTGGACCTTGCTGCGGGAATTCGCCATAACTTCGATCAACGGATCAAGGAGTAGCCGATGGGCATTCTCAACACCCTGCTGAGCGCCGTCACCTGGTGGAACGGATCGACGCTGAACACCCGCATCTACACCTCGCGCAAAGGCGTGAAAGTGGGCGAAGACGATCAGGGCAACGTGTTCTATCGCACGGCTGACGACAGCAGACGCTGGGTCATGTTCAATGGTGAGGCCGAAGCCAGCCGCGTGGATCCGAACTGGCATGGCTGGCTGCACCGCACCTGGGATGAGCCGCCGACCGATAAGCCGCTGGTTCACAAGGATTGGGAAAAGCCGCATCAGGAGAACCTGACCGGCAGCGCATTGGCCTATGCGCCTGCGGGGTCCTTGCGACAGGCACAGCCCGTCGAACGTCGCGATTACGAGGCCTGGAGCCCGGAGTAACAAGAGGACCGTTATGTCCACACACAACACTGCCGAAGTTTTGGTCGGGGGCGTGGTTCTGGCCGCCGCCATTGGTTTCGGCATTTTTGCCACCCAAGCCACCGGCCTGTCTCAAAGCAGCGCCGGCTACGAGCTGGGCGCGTCTTTTCGCTCGCTCGAAGGGGTGACAGTCGGCACTGATGTGCGTCTGGCTGGAGTCAAGATCGGCACCGTCACTGGCGTTGACCTGAACCCTGAAAGCTACCGCGCGGACACGACGTTCAGCGTGGCCAATGGCATTCAGATTCCCGACGACAGTGCGGTGGTGATTTCGTCCGAAGGATTGCTCGGCGGCAACTTTGTCGAAGTGATGCCAGGCGGCTCGCTTTTCTATTTTGAGGCCGGGGATGAGATCGAGGATACGCAAGGTGCAGTAAGCCTGATTTCCTTGCTGGTGAAATTCGTCGCTGGCGATGGGAGCGGCGAGTGATTCGCGTTCTGTCTTTGGCGGCTGCCTTGGTGGCGGGAAACACGGCAGCGCAGGACCAGGTGGTCTCGGGGCCAGGCGCGATGCTGCGCGGCTTGGACAAGGTGAACGGGCAAACCGTGGATGTAGAGCTCGCCAGTGGCGAGACCGCCCAGGTGTTTGGTCTGGACGTTGCGCTGGGCGATTGCCGCTATCCTGCGGACAACCCCACAGGTGATGCGTTTGCGTTTCTGACAATCTGGGAGCAGGGTGCGCAGCAAGCATTGTTTGACGGCTGGATGATCGCGGCGGCACCGGCGCTGAACGCGCTGGACCACAACCGCTACGACGTTTGGGTGATCCGCTGTATTACACCTTCGGCTGATTGACGGATCGGGGCCGTGAAATCGGCGCTTTGGTTGACGGCGTCTTCCAGGAGCAGATGATAGCGTGCCCGCGGGATTTCAACGGCTCCCAGTGATGCCAGATGCGCGGTCAGGAACTGCGTGTCAAACAGGGTAAAGCCGGTCTGTTTCAATCGATCGACCAAATAGGCCAGCGCGATTTTCGAGGCATCCGTACGTCGCGAGAACATGCTTTCGCCAAAGAACCCGGCCCCCAGCGTGACGCCATACACCCCGCCGATCAGGTCATCGCCTTCGCGCACCTCCAGCGAGTGAGCGAAGCCGCGTTCGTGCAGGGCCATGTAGTGGGCGCGAATGTCGGCGTTGATCCAGGTTTCAGCCCGATCGGCACAGCCGTCTACCACGCCTGCAAAGTCGCGGTTTATCGAGATCGAATAGGGAAGCCGCCGCATACGTCGGGCCAGTGAGCGCGAGATGTGGAACCGGTTCAGGGGTATGATGCCGCGCAGTTTGGGGTCGACCCAGAACACCTCGGGGTCATCACGGTGTTCGGCCATCGGGAAAATCCCGATGGAATAGGCGTGCAACAGAAGTTCGGGGGATAGGGTCATGCACAAGCCTTGATCGCCGGGCAGGGCGGACCCGCCCGGCGGCAGGGGTCAGTCCCCCATGTTTGCCTCAAGCCAACGCTCCAGCCAGTGGATGTTGTAGTCACCGCTGTGGATGTCAGGCTCCTGCAACAGGGCGTCAAAAAGCGGCACCGTGGTGTCCACACCGTCGACGATCAGCTCTCCTAGCGCGCGGTTCAGGCGGGCCAGGGCCTCGGCCCGGTCACGGCCCTGCACGATCAGCTTGCCGATAAGCGAGTCGTAATAGGGCGGGATCGAATAGCCGTTATAAAGCGCAGAATCCATCCGCACACCCAGCCCACCGGGTGCGTGATAGGCCGAGATTTTGCCAGGGCAAGGGGCAAAGTTCGGCAGGCGCTCGGCATTGATGCGCACCTCGATCGCGTGACCGTTGATTTGCAGGTCGTCCTGACCGAACGACATGGGTTGCCCAGCAGCAACAAGGATTTGTTCGCGCACCAGGTCGACGCCAAAGATACCTTCGGTCACCGGATGTTCCACTTGCAGGCGGGTGTTCATCTCGATGAAATAGAATTCGCCGTTTTCATAGAGGAATTCTATGGTACCCGCACCGATGTAGTTGATGCGCGCAACCGCATCGGCACACACCTTGCCGATTCTGGCGCGTTCTTCGGGCGAGATGCAGGGACCCGGGGCCTCTTCAAACACCTTCTGGTGGCGACGCTGCAACGAGCAATCACGTTCGCCCAGGTGAACCGCGTTGCCCTTGCCGTCGCCAAAGACCTGAATTTCAATGTGGCGCGGTGTGGTCAGGTATTTTTCAATGTAGACCTCGTCATTGCCAAAGGCGGCTTTGCCTTCGGCCCGCGCAGTCATAAAGGCGCTTTCCATGTCAGCGGCGGTTTGCGCCACTTTCATGCCGCGACCGCCACCACCGGCAGTGGCCTTGATAATCACGGGATAGCCGATCTCGTCCCCGATCCGCTTTGCAGCGTCCAGATCGGGAACACCACCGTCCGAGCCGGGTACGCAGGGCACGCCCAGGTCTTTCATGGTGTCCTTGGCGGTAATCTTGTCTCCCATGATGCGGATATGTTCGGCGGTGGGACCAATAAAGGACAGCCCGTGATCCTCGACGATTTGCACGAAGCCCGCGTTCTCTGACAGGAAGCCATATCCGGGGTGGATCGCCTGCGCGCCAGTGATTTCACAGGCCGAGATGATGGCCGGGATCGACAGATAACTTTGCGGGCTGGGCGGAGGGCCGATGCAGACCGATTCGTCGGCCATACGCACATGCATTGCGTCGCTGTCGGCGGTGGAATGCACGGCGACCGTGGCAATCCCCATCTCGCGGGCAGCGCGGATGACGCGCAGGGCGATCTCGCCCCGGTTGGCAATCAGGATTTTGTCAAACATGCCGACCGCCTTACTCGATGATGACCAGAGGCGTCCCGAACTCGACCGCGGCTCCGTCATCGACAAGGATGCGTTTCACAGTGCCCGACTTGGGCGCGTGGATGTGGTTCATGGTTTTCATGGCTTCCACGATCAACAGCGTGTCACCTTCGCCGACTTGTGCGCCGACGCTGATGAATGACGGCGCTCCTGGCTCGGCCTGCATGTAAACAGTTCCGACCATGGGAGAGGTAACGGCCCCCGGATGGCTTGCCGGATCGTCAGCGGTGGTTGCTGCGGGTGCTTCGGCAGCCGGGGCGGCCATGACGGGGGCGGCTGCGGGTACTGCAACCTGAGCCGGGGCTGCGGCCATGACCGGAGCAGGCGCTGCGCGGCTGACACGGACGTTCAGGCTGTCGTCATCGGCGTATTCGCGCATGACCTCCAGCTCCGTCAGATCGTTTTCGCGCAACAGTTCGGCCAGTGCCTTGATGAATGCCACATCCGCTTCGTGTTTGGTTTCGCTCATGAGTGTCCTCGACGGTTCCCTTGTTGCCCGTCTGAAGTGCGGGCTGCGTAGATTACCCGGCGTTATAGGCCATGACCCCAGCCATGAAAAGCGCCGTTACTGAGGGCGAAGATGGGGGTTTGCGGCAAAAATTGCGAGGGGGGCGAAGTCAAGACATTGTCACAGGGGCATGCCCGAGAGTTTTGCCACCAGTTCAGGCAGTTTGCGTGCCCCGAATTTTTCCAGCAGGCGTGCGCGATGTGCCTCGATCGTTCGATAGGACAGGCCCAATTCCAGCCCGACCTCCTTGGCGGAAAGACCACGGCACGTCATGATCGCCACATCGCGTTCGCGCGGAGTCAGTTCGATCACGGGGCGGTCTTCTGAAATGTCAGAGAAGCTCCAGATTCCATGTCTGAACGGGTCATCGGGTGTCAGGGATTTGCCCCGTGCACGGCACCAGAACAGATCGCCATTTCGCCGCCGCATGATGCGTTCGTCGCTGTAATACCCGGTCTCTTGCATGGCCTGAAGTCCGCGGGCACCGATGCGCTCGAAATCTTCGTGACTGGGGTAGAGATGCAGAAGCGGCATGTCCCGATATTCCTCCTCGTTCCCGCCGAACATCAGCGAAAATTGCAGATTGCAGCGCCGGATGATCCGGTTTTCAAGTTCGACAAGGCCGATGGGTGCATATTCGAAGGCTGGGTCGCTCATGGGTTTAAAATGCCGGGTATTTCTACGGAATTGAATGGATTGATAACTCTTTTCTAAAGTTACCATAACAGATTGGGGAGAGAAATGATGGTAAACATTGTGGGATGGGGTCACACCAAGTTCGGCAAGCTGACAGATATGTCGCTTGAGGACATGATTGCGGCCGCCGGACGCGAGGCGATCCGGGACTCGGGGTTTGGCGCAGATGTTATCGACGGGATCTGGGTTGGACATTTCAATGCGGGTTTGGTGGCTGACGGGTTTCCCTCGTCACTGGCGATGTCGATTGATCCCGGCCTGCGGTTCAAACCGGCGACGCGATTGGAAAATGCCTGCGCTTCGGGCTCGGCAGCGGTTTTTGCGGCCCGCCAGGCGATCCTGTCGGGAGAGTGCAAGGCAGCCCTTGTGATCGGGGTCGAAAAGATGACCCATCTGCCCACGCCCGAAGTTGCGGCGGCCTTGGGTCATGCGGCCTATCAGAAAGAGGAGGCGGGGTTGTCGTTTCCGGGTGTTTTCGCCCGGTTCGCGCAGGCGTATTTCGACAAATACGGTGATCACACCCATGCGCTGGCCAAGATTGCAGCCAAGAACCATGGCAATTCTGTCAACAACCCGCTGGCGCATTTGCAAAAACCGATGGACGAGGCGTTCTGTGCCGAGGTGTCGGACCGCAACCCGATCATTGCGGCGCCGTTGAAAAAGACGGACTGCTCACTGGTCTCGGATGGGGCCGCGGCGCTGATTTTGGTTGCAGACGATCTGCTGGGCGATGCCAGAAAGGCGGTACGCATGCGTGCAGTGGCGCAGGTCAACGACATCATGGCGATGTCGCAGCGTGACGTTCTGGCCTTTGAGGGCCCGCGCCGCGCCCTGCATCAAGCGTATGATCGGGCAGGGATCACCGTGAATGATCTGGATGTGGCCGAGGTACACGACTGTTTTACCATCGCCGAGCTCCTGATCTATGAGGCGATGGGGTTGGCGGCCCATGGACATGGGGCGGATATCCTTGAGGGCGGCATGGTTCACGCGGGCGGAAAGCTGCCGGTGAACCTCTCTGGCGGGCTCAAGGCCAAGGGACATCCTGTGGGTGCGACAGGTGTCTCAATGCACACGCTGATCGCGCGGCAGGTGCTGGGGCAGGCAGATGCGATGCAGCATGTCGGTGCCGAACTGGGTCTTGTGTTCAACATGGGCGGCTCTGGCGTTGCGAACTATGCGTCGGTGCTGGAAGGCATCAAAGCATGAACATCGGCGTGTGGTTGCACCGGCAGGCTCAGGCGGACTGTGACCGACCTGCATTGTTCCTCGGGAAGGAGCAGGTGGCGACGTATGGTCAGTTTCACCAGCAGGCAGCGCGGCTGGCCGGGTGGATGATCTCGCAAGATGTTGCCCCGGGGGACCGCGTTGCCGTGTTCATGAAAAACGGCCCCGACTATCTGATCACGCTTTATGCCATCTGGTATGCCGGTGCAGCGGCCGTTCCCATAAACGCCAAGCTGCATGGGCGCGAGGCGGCGTTCATTGTCGGGAATGCTGCCGCGCGTATCGTCTTTACCTCGCCGGGGCTGACCGAAAGCTTGACAGAGGCGGGTACTGATGCCCGGCTGATCGACATCACCTCTGCCTGCTATTCTGAAGGATTGGCATGCGTACAAGTGCCCGAACCCGCGACCTGCACACCGGATGATCTGGCATGGCTGTTTTACACGTCAGGCACCACCGGCAAACCCAAGGGTGTGATGATTACCCATCGCATGCTTGTTAATGTGTCGCTGGCTTACTTTACGGACGTCGATGCTGCATCGGGGGCTGACAGTATCCTCTATGCTGCGCCAATGAGTCATGGGGCCGGGCTTTATGCCATGCTCCATGTGTTGGTTGGCGCGCGTCATGTTTGCCCGGTTTCGGGGGGCTTTGATGAGGCGGAAATCTTTGACCTGGCACGATTTCACAAGAATGTGCAGATGTTTGCGGCTCCGACGATGGTGAAGCGGATGACCGACGTGGCGCGAGCGACGGGTGAGAGCGGGGAAGGGCTGCGCACCGTCGTTTATGCGGGTGGACCGATGTATCTCGCCGACATCATGGCGGCGGTGAACCATTTCGGGCCGATCTTTGTTCAGATCTATGGTCAGGGCGAGTGCCCGATGGGGATCACGGCGTTGTCGCGCCATGACGTGGCGGACCGCAGCCATCCCCGCTGGCGCGAACGGCTGGCGAGCGTCGGGCGTGCGCAGACCCCGGTCGAAGTGCGCGTCGGCGATCCGCGGGGTATCTCTGTGCCATTGGGAGAGGTGGGAGAGATCATGGTGCGCGGCGATGTGGTCATGCCGGGCTATTGGCGCAATGACGAGGCCAACACCAGGGCCTTTCTGGATGGCTGGCTGATGACCGGGGATATGGGCTTTATGGACAAGGATGGCTATGTGACTTTGCAGGACCGATCCAAGGACCTGATCATCACTGGTGGATCAAACGTATATCCCCGTGAGGTGGAAGAGGTGCTGCTGACCCATCCCTTGGTACACGAGGTGTCCGTTGTAGGGCGCCCTCACACCGAGTGGGGGGAAGAGGTCGTGGCCTTTGTCGTCGGAGACGCGAAGCCTGAAGAGTTGAACCGTCTTTGCATCGAGAACATCGCACGGTTCAAACGGCCCAAGGAGTATTTCCCCATAGCTGAGTTGCCAAAGAACAATTATGGGAAAGTGCTGAAGACCGAATTGCGAAAACGCTTGAACGATTGAGGGAGCACTCCCGCCCCCGCTACATGCCCTGACGGGCCCTTGCGGGGTTGGGCCGGGCGCCTTGCCTGGGGCAAGGCGCGCCATCGCAGAACGCGAGGAAATCATGTTGTCGCAGCATGATACGGGTGTAACGACAGGATTACGCTTTGGAGAACCACTCTGGAAGCGTCGTACTGACCTGACCTTTGATGCTGCGGGTGCGGATCTGCCCCTTGTTTGTGTCGCGTACAGGATTCTGGCTGAGCAAAGCGAAGGCGGCCGCCTCGGCCTTGTCCCAATCCTGATGGGGCGCTGCGTCCATAAGGTCAAAGAACTTGCGGTTCTCGGCCGCCGGATCTTTCCAGGCTGAACCGGGGACGCCTGTGTCGCCCGAGGTGGCTATTTCGCGCCGTACCCGATTGGCGGCAGACAGGGCCCGGGTGTTGGCGAACTTCAAATGCATCAGAAAGACCCCACGCGGCATTACAAAGGGAAATTTTGCGGCGAACCTGGGGCGCACCTCGACCCCGTGCCGCATCAATCCGACCCGTTTGCGCACAGCCCAGGCCTTGCTGTAGTGCCCAGAGAACATCGCGCTGCGCCGTGTCCTGAGTGCAGCTTCACCATCTTCCAGAACCGGATCGTCAGGGTGCTCGCCCACGTTCAGGCCCAAGGCAAACACCGCGTTGGAGTCCTGCTGTGACAGCAGGTCAACAAAACCCGAGTAGTGATCGGGCGACAGGCAGATCAGCTCATCTGCATCGGTGCGAATGATCCAATCATAAATTTCGGCCAATCCCCGTTGAAATGCGTTGAGCATCCGGTTGCGGGCTGTGTCAAAATGGGCAAAGCCATCGCGGGGGACGGTAATAACGCTGGCCTTTGGGCACAGGCGTGCGACTTCGGTGTCGGCCCCATGCGAGACGACGTACAGGTTTTCATGTCCCAGATGCTTGCCGTAATGGGTGTACCATTGCGACAAAGCCCAGTAATCACGATGAACCATTGTGATCGCGCAAATTCTCATTCTGATGTTTAACGCATCCCGTGAAATTTTTGAAGCCGACCTCAGGCTGAGACATGTTCTTTCGAACTGGCAAATCGAGATCTGGCCCCGTGTTTGAAGCCCATGAATGCAAGGCCCGTGTTCGCACTTCACATGATCTGGCATAACATTTGATAAAGCCTGACAAAAATCGCGCCTTGATCGGCTCTCGGGCGGGAAGGGTTTGTTGCACGGATCGGTTTAGGGGTTCATGTTGTCGATCCTGCGTGACAGATGGCCGTCATGAGCAACTGGACACCAGCGACGTACAGAACCAGGAACTGGCCAGGCTGTGATAGAGTTCTGAAGCAACGTGGCTCACTCTCAATCTGGTTTGATCGTGAGATGGCGTGCGAAACGAAGCCTTCCGGCGGCCAGGGTCGGCAGCAAGCTTACGGCATAGCGGTCTTGCAAACCTGCTGGAACTGGTCGGTGTGGATTGGGTGGCACCGGACTTCAGCCCGCTGTGTCGCCGCAAGGGGATGTTGCCGGTTGTGATACCCTGCCGGGGGCAGCCGGACCAGTGCACTGCTTGTCGATCGCACAGGGATCAAAGCTGAGGGCGACGGATAGTGGAATGCCCGTAAACATGGTGGCCCGTATTTTCAATGCTGTTGTCCCACCCCGCACGACCGCCAAGCTATGGCACCTGACACGCCCGGAGGGTTTCAGAGCTGCAAATCCGTGCAGTGGTCCTGAACCGCTGCACTGCGCATGGTATGCCTGCCACAGGGGCCATGGGACCCGCTTTTCGGGGGAGTAGACGTGCGCGCGTTGCCCGAATTGTGCAAATATGCCGGACCGGGAAACAAAAAAATGGCCGACCCTCGAGAGGTGCCGGCCAAGATAGGTGTCCACACGAAATGCTCCGTGCGACGGGGAGTGTTCCTTAGATCGCCAGATATTCGGCGCGCAGTTCTTCGTTCTCCAGAACCTCGGACGCCAAGCCGTCAAAGACGATGCCGCCGGTGTCCAGGATCACGGCGCGATCAGCCAGTTCCAGGGCCCGCACCGCGTTCTGCTCGACGATGATCGTGGTCATGCCCTGTTCCTTGATGTGGATAAGGGTCTTTTCGATCTCGTCCACGATCACAGGCGCCAGTCCCTCGTAAGGCTCATCCAGCAGCAGCACCTTGATGTCCCGTGCCAACGCCCGTGCGATGGCCAGCATCTGTTGTTCGCCACCCGACAGCGTCACGCCTTCCTGCTTTCGGCGTTCACCCAAGCGCGGAAACAGATCATAAAGGCGATCCAGCGACCACCCAATGGGGGGGGCGATCTGGGCCAGTTGCAGGTTTTCCTCGACCGTCAAACCGGGGATGATGCGGCGGTCTTCGGGCACCAGGCCCAGGCCGACCGACGCGGCCTCGTAGCTGGCCATTTTGTGCAATGGTTGGTGATCCAGCCAAATTTCACCCTGGCGTACCTCGGGGTCGCCAAGCCGCGCGATCGAGCGCAGGGTCGAGGTTTTGCCCGCCCCATTGCGCCCCAGCAGGGCGAGGATTTCACCCTCGTGGACGTTAAAGGAAATGCCCTGCACGATGTAGCTTTCGCCGTAGTACGAATGCATGTCCCAGACCGACAGAAAGGCCGGAGCGGTCGTGGCCTGA
>FYBJ01000207.1_pt1 | contig 10697 bp, 11 predicted proteins | sample 1134611 | NCBI WGS metagenome assembly FYBJ01 (sample SAMEA104116008, study PRJEB20421) | marine metagenome | isolation source: marine | reverse complement strand
CACCATCTACGATAGCATCTTCTCCCATATTGCTTGAAGTTCCATTGTTACTACCTTTTTCATCTAATACAGTCCAATTAGTGCTAAAAGAACTATTACTTCCTAACTGCCACCAGCTTACAAGGTTTGAATATGCACTATGGTTGTTTAGATTAGATGGTACTCCTTCATTGTAAATTTCTGATACTTGTGCTTGTGTTAATTCTGTATTCCAAATTGAAGCGTTTGAAATTTTACCATCAAAATATCTATTAGCTTGATATCTACTTATTTCAACTGGTTGACTTGTATTTGTCATTGCATTGTAAGCTGCACCAGCGTTAGTTGCATTTTCTTTAACACCGTTAATATATAAATTCATACCATTATAAGCGGTAGAACCACCACTTCCATCATATGTGGCAGTAACGTGATACCAAGTATTTGAAGATAAAGTTGTTGCAGAAATTTTTTGCACATTGCCACCACCAATTAAATAAAATCTTATTTTACCATCATTATTTAATATAAACAACCATTCTTTTAAAGAAGAACCCCATTTAGAAACAAATGGCGGATTGTTGGCAGATATACTTCTCCAGTTAACCCAAGCAGAAATAGAAAAAGGTGAATCTGTTGAGCCATTACCAAAAGAAAAATCATCACTATCACCACAATTTATATAATCACTACTTGCAGCATCAAAATCTAAAGCATACGGCGAAAAACTTGTAGCTATGTCTCCGTCAGCTTCTTCTGCTGCAATATTTGGTACTAAATAATCTGCTCCGTTAAAGGCTGATTTATCCCCGAGTTGGTAATATGCAACTGGCTTTGGAGATAAACTCATTGGATTACCTATACCAGTAGAGCTTGAACCTTGTAAGGTAGTTATTTGGCTTGGAGAAAGAGCGTAGTCAAAAATAGATACTGCGTCTATTTTGCCTAAATAATTCCAACTCCCTCCATACCCTTGAGCAAATCTATTAACAACAAAACCACCAGAAAGTATACTTGAGCTACCAAAAGAAGAACCATTTCTAAAACAATTTACATTATTTGAATTATCTCTTGTTATTATAATGTTTTGCCAAGTAGATGGAACTATATCATTACCACCACTTTCAGAAAAAATATATTGTGAACCATTTATCTTTAATCTTATATCATTATTAGCTAATAACCAAATAAAATTTACGTTACTATTTCCAGTTATTAAAAAAGCTCTGTTATTTGTTGTAAATTCAACAGGATTAACCCAAAAAGACATGCTAAAAGCTCCACTATAAGTTGTTTGATTAAACACTATAGCATCATTATCAAAGTCCATAGAATAGTTCGATTGCTTACTCTTATTTTCTTGGTTAACAAGTCTCCATTGGTCATTTATAAATTCTGTACTCATATTAATCTCCCATTCTATTCCAGTAAATTAGGTTTGAACCTGCTACTGTGGTTAAGTCTTTAGTTAAATTAGTTGATGTTGCATCGTAAATACTTTGTATTTGTGTAGATGTTAAAGCTGTGTTCCAAGCTGCTACCTCGTCTATTTGACCATTAAATAGTATTGATGCTGGATTAACAGACCTTGCTCCTATTCTGTCTAAACTTAAACTTAAAGTTGATATGCCTGAGTTTGTAGAACTTTGACTAAACTCTCCATTTTGATTTTTTAAATACATAGTAACTGTGTCTGTGGTTTTTTCTATTGCTAAATAGTTCCAAGAATTTACAACAATATTGCTTGCAATAGAAAAGGTTAAATAAACACCTCCTCCAGTAGAAACATAAAGATTTTGTGATATATACCTAACTAAATAATTATAACCAAGAGAAGAGCTACCAAGTAACACATAATCTGTAGAACTTGTAGTAGGCTTGAACCACATTGAAACAGTACAATTTACACCTAAATCTATAATTTCAAAATCTATATAATCTGAACTGGCAGAATCAAAATTCATACTGTAATTATTAGCAATTCCAGCAGCAGTTACAGCTAAATCAAATGTTGATGAATTAGGACATCCAGCTCCACTTGTTTCATAGAATATTTTATAAGATTGAATAGTAGAATTAGCTAAATCAATTTCTCCTGTAGAAGAGTTAATACTTAATCCACTTGGATAAGCACTAAACACACCACCTGAAGTTGTTGGCGTAGTTGTTAAACTTGCTGTTCCTGTTTGTGGTAAGCTATTTGAACTATAAGCAAAAGTAGCACCATCTAAAGCATTTATTGTAATAGTGTTATTTACTGTATTTGGACAACTTCCATTAGTAGTATAAACAACAGTATAAGTTCCAGCAGTAGAATTATTAACATTTATAACACCTGTAGAACTATCTATACTTAGGTTTCCAGTAGATTCGCTAAATGTACCTGTTTCACCTGTGATGGTTGGAGCTGGTGTTGTTAGTGAATAAGTGTTGTGATACTGAATTACACCATCATTTGGCATATAGTAAGTAGTTCCGCTTAATGTGTGAGAGTGTGCTGTTCCGTCTGAGCTTTCTGCTTCTGCTGCTGATTCTGTAGTATATAAAGGATAATAACCATCTACAGCTAAAGCACCTGTAGGCATTTGACAATAAGCATTTGCTGAATAAGTTACTGTAGCAGTATCTAATGGTAATTCTGTAACTGTTACTTGAGCAGATGTGTTAGAACAACCATTGCTATCTGTTACCGTTACTGTGTAATTACCAGCAGTTGCACTAATAGTCTGAGTTGTTTCTCCACTACTCCAAGAGTAAGAAGCAAAACCAGCTCCAGCATCTAAAGTTGTAGAAGCACCAACACAATAAGTCAAAGTTCCTGAAATGCTAACAGTAGGCAAAGGATAAACTGTAACATCTACAGAGTCAGTAGCAGAACACGCACCATTGAATCCTGTTACTGTGTAAGTTGTGTTTGTTGTAGGATCAACAGTTATACTAGCACCTGTTTGTCCTGTGGACCAAGAATAAGTAGTAGCTCCTGTTGCAGTTAACACAGTACTGTTTCCAGTACATATAACAACGTCAGCACCAGCAGAAACAACAGGAATAGAATCTATAGAAATAGAAGTTGTAGCAGTGTCAGAACTTGGAGCAGTATAAGTAACAACATAACTTCCAGGAGTAGAAGCAGATAAGTCTACTTGTCCAGTAGAGGTAGATATAAAAACTAGTCCAGTAGTACTAGAGAAAGTTCCTCCAGTGTCTCCAGTTATACCAGGAATTGGGTCTGTTCCATCTTCGCAAAATCTAGCAGCACTATATTGAATAGCTAACCTATCCCCTCCAGTAGCACCAGATGGGATGTAAAATAAACCTTTTTTTCTATTTGGATTGTAAAATATAGCCATCTTTATTCTATTGGTAAATCACAATTATTATAACTAAAAGGAAGTCTAAATCCTATATTCATTCCCCAGCCTGTTAGTTCATCTTCAAATCTCTCTGTAAAACTAGTCAAAGTTCCTGATCTAACCAAGTTAACTTTTAACCAATCTACGTTATTGCTAGTAGCTGTCTTTTGTTCAAAGTATGAAACACAATCTAAAAGCACTTGACACATATCAGACTTAACATCATTCTCATTAGACTCGTCTTTGTTTACTAGGTCCATAGCCATGACATTAAAATTCCAAGTAAAAGTCCCATCACCTAAATTAGCTGGCTGGTCAGCTACCCAAAACAAAGGATAGTTAAAGTCTGTTAGCTGGTTATGTTCTACTATTTCCCATAAGTCACCATTGCCAAAGTTCTCTATTTGCTTATGGTTAGTAGCAAAAGTCTTAAACTCTTTTAATATTTGATTATAGGTTAATATCATTTTTTACTATTTCTATATTCGTCTCTCCAGCAATCGCTTCTACTACTACCACCTAAATAAAAACTAGTTTGGTAAGCTGTTTTTCTTGGGTGCAAATCGTCACTAGTTTCCTTATATTTAGGAAATAGATTGTCGTTGTCACATAAGTAATTTATTAACCTAGCTTCTCTTTCTTCTGCTTTGTTCTTCCATTCGTCTCTAAGATACTGTAAGTCTTGGTAGCTAATAGGGTTGCTATTCTCACTGTTCTTAGTTGCCACAGATTTGTTTCTATACTTAAATAGCATTGATGTACTACACTCATACATAGTCCATTGAGCCATAGCTGGAGCAATATATACGTCTAGTAAATTAACTTCGTCACTGTTTAAAGTTCCAGCAGTTATCTTAGTTTTTAAATCTTCATAGAAAGGAGTCCCTAATATTGGATGGATTCTTAACTCCTGGCAGTCTTTTATACTTGGCAGAATTAATTTTACATCTACATTTTCGTCAATGAGAGTAGTGTTCTTTACATATTGTTCTGATATAAATAAAACTGCCATTATATATCGTGTTTAATTTTTATTTCGTTTCTTACATTTTTAGCTCTACTGCTATATGGTTGTAACACTAAAGCCTCTAAGTCATCTAGTATCATTTGAGCCTCTGTCTCAGCAGCTAACTTTCTTTGTTTTAATATTTGATAACTACTTAACTTCATTTCTTTTTACGTACTATTTGCATTTCCCAGATGTGTCTACAATAAGGAGTTGTTTGTCCTGTCTTTGGATTATTATACCAACCACCTCTTTTAGTAAATATGTCTATACCAGATTGACCAAAGTCATTAGTTAATAATTCTAACTGTTGTAGAGTATATCTTTTAACTCTAGATAAAGCCATCATTCTTATGCAAAAAGGTCTACTCTGTGTCTGTACTGCTGGAGCGTCAGGTCTTTCAGCATACTTATAAACTATAAATGTTTCGTCCTCTGGCTTTTGAATACTTTGTTTAGCATCCTCAGTAGGTTTAAAATCATTATCTAAAGCACCAGCATTCTGCAACTCAGATATTAAATCGTTAACCTCAGCTTGTTCTAATTGTAAAGCCTCAGCTATTTCAGTGACAGGCATGTTAGGATTGTCAATAAGAAGGTCTAAGATACTTTTTTCAACTCCAGTTAAAACTCTATCAATAGCAAATTTATAATCCTTTAAAAGCTGTGTTTCAAATTGTCTAGCATCTTCTAAACTTGTAATAGGTTTAACAAAAGATTGAACTGTCTCAATCTCTTCTATGTCTATTCCAGTTGCTTCTAATTGGTTAAATAGTATTTCATCCTCTACGTCTGCAAACTCTTTTTTAAGACTTTCTGTAGTTCTAGAAACACTACCAGTCAAACCAATAAGCTGTCTAATTTCTTCAATAGACATATTATCTAGAACTTTAGTTGCCACCAGTGGACTTAGTATTCCAATAGCTTCAGCTACTTTGTTAGTCTCCACTTCGCTTTGTGGCAATCCTATCTTCTCTCTCAATTCGTTTTGTGTCATAGCACCTAGAACAGCAGTCTCACTAAAATATCTTTGGACAGGTTCTATTTTCTGTATTCTTAAAGGTTCACCATTAACACCATTATAGTTAAGAATAGAATTTATTAACTCGTTAAATACTTTTTGTTCTGGATCTATTTGTAAGTTTTGATATAATTGAGAAGCTACAGCTATCTCATCTGCATTGTTTCCTAATCCTGAATTTTCTTTAATACCAAAAAGCTGAGGACTTGTTATTCCGTGAGCTGTGAATATTTCTTCTCTTATTTGGTTGTTTAGATTTATAAATCTTTCATCCTGTCCATTAACTGGAATTGGCATAATTTCAGGATGGTCAGAAGCCTGGTCTGTAAAAGATAGCAAAGGCTTTCCAGCATTGTCAGCACCAGTAGCATAGCCCTTAAATCTTCTTTCAATCTCAGCCATTTCCTCATCATTTGGTTGACCATTTTTAAAAGAAATTATATATCCAGCAGAAAGATTATTTTTAATATTACTTAACGTAAAATTAGCTATCTCAGCATCTGACTCTAAATAAGGTATTGCAGAAACATAGTCAGGAAGTGGATAAGCTCCTAAGTCTGGTCTATATTCTTTGTAATATATAACATAATCAACATCAGGTCTAGCATCTTCATTGTAAGGGAATTGCTGTAGTACCTTAAAGTCATCATTATTTTTTGGGTTTCTTGCGGACCAATCGTCTGTATAATAATACAAGTCATTGTCAACACCTGTTCTAACATCTGCGAAATCTATATGGTTAACTGCTGCTATCTTATTGTTTTTAGACATTCTAACCTGTAGACAAAAACCACCATAAACCTTTTTATCTTTAGCTAGTTTTCCTATTAAATCGTCTAAGTTTTCATCTTCGTTAGGGTGTCTAATAAATCCATTAACATAAGCCTTCTCTGTAAATGTTAATTTCTCATCTATAACAAAACCTTGACCAACAATAAACTTAACTTTAGAATTAATAATTTGGTTATGTTTACTAGACTCGTTATAGAGTTTAGTTAAATAGTCTGGGTAAGTGTTTTTGTAAGGTCTGTCTGTTCCGTATTCGTACCAGTCTCCCTTCTTAGACTCTTTAAACTCAGGTAATTCATACCCTCCAAAATTTAACGGAATTAGTTTTACGCTCATTGTGCTGGGTTATATACTACATTAGTAGTTGGTGAAACTGAATGCTGAGTAAATGACGGCTGATATGTTGAGTCTATTAATTTCATTTTTCCCTCTTCTACTTTGTTTAGTCCTGTTGGGTCTAGGTTTGTTGTGCTGTTTTGTTCATATACTTTGTATTTATAAAAGCCTGGTGATCCTAGGTCCAAACTTCCACTAGTTGGGTTATTAGTACCCTCTACAAAGTTAAATTCGTTATATCTACTTTTATTAGTGCTTATGTCTGCTATGATAGTATAATATTTAGTCTTAGTCTGGTCACTTTCAAACTCAAATAAATAATCTGGGTTTGTTAGTTGACTCAGTTCAAATAAGGTAGCTACAAAATTAGTTGTAGTGTTCTTATTTATCACTATCATTTTTCTTTTTTTTCTTTGTTTCAAAAACCCAATCAATCTCCAATTTCTTTAGAGTTGGGATATTTTCTTCACTTACTAAAACACTAAAATGTTTTAAGTGAACTGTTTTTCCTACGTATTCTTTTTTTAACATATTTCAAATTTACTAAAAAAAGGGGACAGTTTAACCCACCCCCCTTTTATACAACAAAGAACAATTAAGCACTAATTGTCAAACCAGCCACTACAGATGACTGCACCCCATAACATGGAAACTGACTCTTGTCAGTAATTTCAATTTGGTATTGGTTAGGATCTCCATAAGCCTGTCCAGTTTGTCCAACTAAAGACGAACCTTCTGCAAAATTATCATTTCCTAAAGCCCAATAAACACCGTTGTTATCTTTTACAATGACGAACAATCTAGCTAGCATAAGCATTTTAATCTCGTTAGATTTAGCAGCACTCATTTTGTTAATAGTGAAAGCTACTACATTGTCATAAAAAGAAGTCCCTCCAGCTTGATCTACAGTTGCTGTAGATGTCAAACTCCCTGACTCTTTCTTTAACTCATATCTATAGAAGTTAGTTGCTCCTGATTGCGTAATAGCAGAAATGTCTCCATTAGCTACAGTAGTAGCAGTAATATTGTCTCTTTCTGAGATTAATACTTCTACTATCCCGCCTAGACTATCTGAGCAATCTCTTGCCTGTCCGTTACTTAATACACATGACATAATTAATTAATTTTCAGTTAGTTAGCGTTTCAGCTAACAGTTATTAAAAAAGGGGGTAATTAAACCCCCATTAAATTTAGGCTAATAAAAATTCTACAACTTGGTCAGGAAATGCAACATTAACACCTCTTCTAAAAGCCATAGTCACTTTATAAATTCTGTCATTGTCATCGTACCAACTTCTAACATCGTTAGACTCTTCACCTGGTAAGTCGACACCTACATAAATATTAGACGCTCTCATTAGGTAACAGTTACCAGTGGCTAAACCTGAAAGACCAGGAGTTGCACAAACAGTAACATTTGGAAAACCAATTAATGGAAGCTCAGAAGTAAACCCACCATCTACAACATAATGGAAATAGTTTCCATCAGCAATAGCTTTTTGGTACTTTAAGAAAGTGTCCATTCCAACAAACAATTTTAAATCGTCTGCGTCCATAATATCCTCTGGCATTAATTCAGCCATACCAGTAAGTATTCCAATAACATTAGAATTTGTTATTCCAGTAGCTTGAGCAATAGCAGTTGGGTTACCATCTACAGCAGTAGCAGCAGCAATAATTTTATTTAATCCATCATACTTTGATAGGTTAGCAGTTCCAGAAGTTGTGTCACCTTGCCAGTCAGCCACTTCAATAGCTTTCTGTAATTTAGCAACTTTCTCAGCGAAGTATAACTCTTCAAAAGGAATCTCCTCTTTTTCACCAGTTAAACCAGCTTTTAACATAACTGCTGTATATTTAGCAGCTAGGTCAGTCATACATAGATCCTCATGTATTGCAACAGCACCAGGAGTAATAGTTCTCTGAGACAAAGTAGTAGAACCACTTGCACTCCTAGAACATCCATCAGCTTGAAAAACAACATCACTAGATAGTATGTTTATTGTAGTAGGACCTTTTACGCCATCCTGAATGTTAGCGTATTCTGACAGTCTCCCACCAGCTACAGACTTAATAATTAAGTCCATTGCATTTTGTTCGGTATATGCGGCCAAAGCCGAAACATCAAAACTCATAATTTAATTTTTATTTTATTATTTTTTTACTTTTTAAGATACTTATAATATCTTTTTTACTTTCTTTTTTTAAAGCCTTAAAGCTAGATGGTCTTTTAACTACCTCTTCTTTAGTTGGCTCGTCTAACATTTTCTCTGTTAAGTTTAGCAACATAGAAAAAGACTCTTTAAGATTATTTATTTCTTCTTTTAGTTCGTTGTTTTCTTCTGAAATAGTAGCTTCCATTCCAAAAACTTTTTCAGTTACAATCGACTCTATAATCTTTTTAGCTTCTCTTTCTTGAGCTTCACTTAAAGGACTAGACATTTCTTCCTCTTCTACAGATTCTGCTTCTACTTCTGGCTCAGCCTCTTCCTCAGCTTCTTCAACTTCGACAATAACACCACCCTCAGTAGAGATAACTCTACCGTCAGATAATTCATGTTTTCCGTCTGGAGCTGGTAAAAGTTCACCATCCATGTCAACAACTACAGCAGCACCTACAACCACCTCAGGCTCAACTTGAGCTACAGTACCGTCAGCCAGTACTACATCTTCAAATTTTTCCTTTACAGTTTCAGTAGTTTCTTCCACGTTGTTTTCAGTAGTTTCAGCAAATTCCTTAGAATCGTTTTCAATGTCAACACCTTCTGTTTTAAAAATGCTTTTAATTTCATTGAATAACTCTTTTAATTCACTCATAATATATATTATTTATACTTTTATATATATAACAAATAATTGATACTTTACCAATTACAAATGTTTTTCTTTATATTTTCTAACTACAGAAATAATTTTACTAATTAAAGTAGTAGGATATTTAGTTGCTTTAGCTTCTCCAAATATTCCCTCTACAGAGAATCCTTTAAAAGTTCCGTCTTTGACCATTTGCCAAACTTCGTCATTCTCTACTCTCATTGATCCCCACCAGCTACCATCTGGAGCATTCTCAAATCCGTCAGGAGCTTTTATTCCTCTTTTACTATCTATGATTAAAGACTCAATTACATAGACTCCATTATCTTTATAGTCAATGTCGTGCATTAAATTAATATTAGAATTATAATTATTCTTAAAGAATTTATTGACTATCTTTTCTATAGTAGGTTTTCTAAACACTACATAGTATTTTTCGTTTTGGTCGTTTAGTCTAATAATAGGAAGATCTGCCTTCATAAAATAACCGCTAACTATTCTTTTATCTTCGTCTTGAATTTTAAAAGCTGTTTTATATTTGTCTTTGGTTTTCATTTTATTGATTGCCCAATTAACTCCAGAAGTACCTCCCCAAGCATCCCACATCAAACCTCCACAACCTTCACTATAAGGAACGTCTTTATGTTGTTGGTGTCTATTAAAACTAGCCATTCTACCTATAGTTTCCCAGCTAATATTTTCTTTATTAGCTAACTGTCTAGCCCTAGTCCAACCTACTTTAGTTCCACAATCTGACCCGTTTTCTTCTTTATACTTTATAGCTTTCTTAGCGTTGTTAGACGCTGAGTCTGGATAGTCGTTAAACGTCTCTTCAAACTCATGCTTTTTAAACGCTTGCCAGTTACTCATTATGGCTGGATGGTCAACGAGAGCCACATAGTCCACTCCAGACTCATCCTCTTCGTCTATTATTAATTCTATTAATTCTGTTTTATCTTCCATTGTTTTTTATTTAAAATGTTGCTTGTCCCTGAATCACAGAAACTTGGTTTTGTGTGTTAGTTATGTCTGTTTCAGTAACAAATACTTGAGTTTGATTTTGAGGTACTAGTGTGCTAGTGTTAGCTGGTTGTAGTGTTGGAGGTGTTCCTCCACCGCCTCCGCCTCCACCAAAAGACGGAGTTTGTTGTCCACCGCCTCCAGGACTACTAGTCTGAAATTGTTGTTTAGATATTGCAGCCACGTTAGCCAATCCATTAACTATAGCAATTCCTGCCGCTATAAACGGTTGAGCTGGAAACAAAACTGTAGCTGGGTTTAGTGCAGCAGCAGAAAAAATAGCGTTTGCACCTTGAAAAGTTGACATAATAGCCTGAGCTATTTGTAGTTTTTTATTTATCTCAAATGCTTTTTTTTGACTCTTTTCATTGTCTTTAGC
>FYBJ01000817.1_pt1 | contig 10706 bp, 7 predicted proteins | sample 1134611 | NCBI WGS metagenome assembly FYBJ01 (sample SAMEA104116008, study PRJEB20421) | marine metagenome | isolation source: marine | reverse complement strand
CGATCGTCGGCAGCGTCAGATGGGTATAAGAGACAGACGATACCCCGCGCGTCCGGGCGGATGCGATCACGCAGTTCCATCACACCGAGCAGGCCGTTGTCATCGCCAACCGCAACCAGCGTGCTTCCGGCGTCTTCGATCCGGTCGCGCAGCTCGCCCGGCAGACTGGCGTCCGCCTTCTTTTCGGCGGCAAACCGGTCCGACCCAAGCCAGACGGCGCGCCCGTCCAGCACCCCTTCGACACCGCGACCAGGAACGGTCTGCGTATCCTCGGCCACGTCGGAACCGATGCCGTCCCGCTTGGCCCGAGCCAGAATGGCGCGCGCAAGCGGGTGCGAAGACCGCGCCTCTAATGCCGCCGCGACCGTCAGCAATTCGGTTTCGGATGTGCCGCCCAGCGGATACAGGCCCGCCACCTCCGGCTCGCCTTCGGTAATGGTGCCCGTCTTGTCCATGGCAAGCGCCGTGATCCGCCCCGGGGCCTCGACATAGGCGCCGCCCTTTATCAGCACACCATTTCGTGCCGACGACGCCAGGGCTGCAACGATGGAAACAGGTGTGGAAATGACCAGCGCACAGGGACACGCTATGACCAGCAAGACCAAGGCATTGTAAAACCAGTAATCCCACGCGCCCCCCGCCAGCAATGGCGGCAGCAGGGCGATGGCAATGGCCAACACCATCACGATCGGCGTATAGACACGGGCAAACTTGGCCACCCATTGTTCAACCTCGGCCCGCCGCGAATGCGCTTCGCCAACCATTCGGATGATCCTTGACAGAACGGTGTCGCCGGCCGGCTTGGTCGCGCGTACGGTCAAAGTTCCAACGCCGTTGATTGTCCCGGCGTAAACTTCATCACCCGGTTCCTTGGGAACTTCCGCGCTTTCGCCGGTAATCGGAGCCTGGTTGACACTGCCGATCCCGTCCACCACTTCACCGTCAAGCGGAATGCTGTCGCCCCCACGCACCACAAACCGGTCCCCCACGGAAACTTGCGCGGCAAGCACGTCTTCCTCGGTGCCGTCCTCGCGGATCACCCGCGCCGTCGGCGGCGCCAGATCCAGCAGCGCGGCGACCGCGTTGCGCGCCCGCCCGACACTCCAGCTTTCCAGATACAGCGAAAGCGAAAAGAAGAATGCCACCGTCGCGGCCTCGAAATATTCGCCCAGCCAGATCGCGCCAGCCACCGCGACGATCATCAACAGGTTCATGTCAGGCGAGAGCCGCCGGGCCGAAGACCAGGCCTTTGGCGCCACCAGCCAGGCGCCAAATATGATGGCCGCCAGGAACACAAGGCTTTCCACCAGCGGCATCGGCACGTCGCCATGTCCCGAGAACAGCCGCACCGCCCCGCCAAGGCCGTTTTCGACGATGTGATAGGCAAATCCGGTCGCCCAGAACCCGCCGCTGACAGCGGTGAAAAACCGTTGCCGCTTCAGATGTGCCGCCTGATCCGCCGCCGCGCTGTCGGCATTCCAGGGCTTTGCACTCATTCCGGTGCTTCCGACCAGTTTGATGATCCTGTCATCCGCCAGCGCCTTGCCGCTGTCCAGCACGGTCATCCGGCCGTTGATGACATCAAATGCCAAATGCTCGGTCCCGCCAACAACCGGCCCCAACACCTTGTTCAAGATCGCGACTTCCTCGGCGCAATCCAGCCCGTTCACCCGGAAACTGCGCCCTTTTGCGGTCACGTCCCCCACGGGACCAATATCGCCACACATCGCCCCCTGGCCAGAGCCACAGCAGGCGCCCTCGCCCTGACCATGCGTGTGGTCATGTTTGTGATCGGAGTCGTGATCGTGCGAGTGTCCATCATGCGCCATTTATGTCTCCTGGAGCGAATCAGCTTTCCGGTCACAAGATAGGAGCTACAGCAACTATAGGATCAAGCCAGTTTCGCAGAGAACTTTTCAAACGCCCTTGCGCCCGCCGCACTCGCCATTCCTTGGCACAAAGTTGCGCGCCGATCACGACGGGCAAGCGCCAGGCAACACATTCGCCACGCCCTTGCTTGACACCCGATTGCGCGCGCCATACTGAGATTGCGAATTGTTCGCATGAAAAGACCCCCATATGTCCGACGCACCCAAAGAGCTTGCGGCCTTCCCCGGCAAGGGCGGTTGGAAACAGGACCGGCGCTCGCCAAGCCTGCCGGAATCGTATCACTCTGTGGCCGTGCGGCCCGGATCGTTCCTGCGGCGTTTCCTGTCCTTTTTCGGCCCCGGCTATCTTGTTGCCGTGGGATACATGGACCCCGGCAACTGGGCCACGTCACTGGCCGGCGGCTCTGCGTTCGGCTATACGCTGTTGTCCGTCATATTGTTGTCGAACTTCATGGCGATCCTGCTCCAGGCCCTGGCCTTGCGCCTGGGCATCGCAAGCGGCCGCGACCTGGCACAGGCCTGCCGCGACGCTTTTCCGGGCTGGACAAGCAACGTGCTCTGGGTGCTGGCCGAAGCGGCAATCATTGCGACGGATCTTGCCGAAGTGATCGGAACGGCGATCGCTCTGAACCTGCTCTTTGACATACCGTTGGAAATCGGCGTGGTTCTGACCGCGCTTGACGTGTTTCTGATCCTCTGGCTGCAAAACAAGGGGTTCCGGTATCTCGAGGCGGTGGTGATTGCCCTGACCACCGTGATTGCCGCGTGCTTTGCGGTCCAGATGGCCTATGCGGACCCGGTGATTGGCGACGTGCTGGCGGGCTTTGTTCCACAAGTAGACCTGATTACATCGCCGGTAATGCTGTACCTGTCGCTTGGCATCATCGGCGCCACCGTCATGCCACACAACCTGTATCTGCATTCCTCGATCATTCAGACCCGCGACATCGGAACCACCCTGAAGGACAAGCGCCAGGCCATTCGCCTGGGGACGATTGACTCGACAATAGCCCTGATGTTCGCCCTGTTCATCAACGCCTCGATCCTTATTCTTGCATCGGCTGCGTTTTATACGACCGGCCAGTTCGAGGTTGCTGAAATCCAGGACGCCCACCGCCTGCTTGACCCGACACTTGGCACCACGATCGCGGGCACCCTTTTCGGAGTGGCCCTTCTGGCTTCGGGATTGAACTCCACCGTCACGGCAACGCTTTCCGGACAGATCGTCATGGAAGGGTTCATTCGCCTGCGCGTCTCGCCCGTGGCGCGCAGGCTGATCACACGCGGCATAGCCATTATACCGGCTGTGTTCGTGACAGTGTTTTTCGGGGAAAGCGGGACGGCGAAACTGCTGATTGCATCACAGGTGGTTCTAAGCCTGCAACTGCCCTTTGCCATCGTACCTCTGATCTGGTTCACGTCCGACCGCGAGAAAATGGGTGGCCTGCCGGCACCGCGCTGGTTGACAACCGTCTGCTGGGGGATCGCGCTGGTTCTGATCGTCCTGAACCTGAAACTGATCTTTGATGTCGCGACAGGGGCTGTCGCGCTGTGAGGCGCGCATGATGCCAGGGCCCCGACAGCACCCGCTGTCCGTGCAGCCCTCATCGCCGCGTGGCCGGTGGCCAAAACCACGGCTCGCCCCCTCCCCGTTCGCTCCGCCTGATCGAAACAGAACTCGGCGGCGTTTCCGGCGGAGCTCCATGGCCGACCGGGCCATCACTATGGGATGGCCCGGTCGGATTGGTTTCTCTCACGCTCAGTCGCTGGCTCTTTGCATCGCCGTTTCCAACCGCTTGATATCGGCATCGCTCAGCTTTGGCCGGTCAAGTTTGATGGTCAGCTTGTCGAGCTTGGCGGTCAGCGCGAAAGGTGGCGCATAGTCGGCATCATTGACACCCGTCAACGTGTCCGACCCGATATCAAATGCCTCGTCCCATTGCAGGATCACCGGCAACGTTGCCTTCATCTTCTGCGTATCAACGTCGATGCCATCTACGCGCAACGTACCCGTGCCGCCCTTTCCGATCCCGCTCGAGTCGTTATAGGCCAGTGTTCCATTGCCAAGCCCGTCATATTTGAAGTCGAACTCGACCGTATGTTTGCCTGGTGTCAAGGCGTCCTTGCCTTCCCATTTGATCCGGTTGAGATCAACCATGTTCCAAAGGAACACGGGCTTGCCATCCTTCAGGTAGAACCCGTATCCGCCGAACCGGCCGCCGGACGTAAGGATCATCCCCTCGGCACCGCCTTCAGGCAGCTCGATTTCGGCCGTGATCGTGTAAGAAGTGTTGATCAACAGCGGAGAGTCGCCCTGCGGCAATCCTGTCATCGGCCGGATGTAGACAAACTCGTCGCGTCCCGCCGTGATATTCGGGCGTGGCGCCACGAGTCGCGCCTGCACCGAAGCATCCATGGGGAAAACCCGGTACTTCTTGGCTTCCTCGACGAACAGCGCCTTCATTTCCTTGACCTTGTCGGGATGATCCTTGGCAATGTCCGTTGTCTGGTTCATATCCGTGGTCAGGTCATACAGCTCCAGCACCTGATTGTTCAGCGGATCGGGGTTCGCCACCCCGCTGATCTCCCACGGCGCGCGATTGACTTGCGTACTCAGCAGCCAGCCCTCGTCATAAAGCGCCCATTGGCCAAACATTTCAAAATACTGCCGCTTGTGGCGACTTGGCACATCAGCGTTTGCAGCATCAAATGTGTAGGCAAAACTCGTGCCTTCAATCGGACGCTGCTTGATACCGTCTACTTCGTCTGGTGCCGGGATACCGGTGACTTCGAGGATCGTAGGGACAACGTCGATCACATGCATGAACTGATCGCGTCTGCCGCCCTTGTCAGAAATACCCTTTGGCCAGGACACAACCATATTCTGACGGATGCCGCCAAGACGCGAGGCATTCTGCTTGAACCAGTCAAAAGGCGTGTCAAAAGCCCATGACCAGCCGGCCGACATGTGGTTATAGGTCTGTTCCGTTCCCCAGACATCGTACCATTTCATCTGGGTTTCGGCCGGAATCGCGTTGAGCCCGTTAAAGAACGCAACTTCGTTCGGTGTTCCAAGCGGACCACCTTCGGCCGAGGTACCGTTGTCGCCATTGATATAGATGATCAGGGTGTTATCCAGTTCCCCGATTTCGTCGATTGCCTGGATCACGCGCCCGATCTCATAGTCACTATAGGCTGCATAGGCCGCGAACACCTCCACCTGCTTGATGAAAAGCTTCTTCTCCGTGTCCGTCAGCTGATCCCAGGGCTTGATCTCGTCGGCCGGCCAGGGGGCCAGCTTGGCATCCTCGGGCACAATGCCCGTCTTCTTCTGGTTTTCGAAAATGGTCTGGCGCAGCGCCTCATATCCATCGTCGAAAAGGTTCAAGGCTTCGATCTTGTCCACCCATTCCTTTGTCGGATGGTGCGGCGCATGTGTTGCACCGGGGGCATATTTCACCAGAAACGGTTTGGACGGGGCAATCTGGTTCAGATTGGTGATATAGGAAATCGCATCATCGGCCATCGCCGTGACGAGGTTCCACTCATCTTCGGTCTCGTCGAAGGAATAGATCTGGGTGGTATTGCGGAACAGGTTCGGTTGCCATTGATTGGCGTCCCCCCCCACAAACCCGTAAAAATATTCAAAACCCATGCCCGTCGGCCACAGGTCGAACGGCCCGGCCTGACTTGCCTGGAACGCGGGCGTGTTGTGGTCCTTGCCAAACCAGGACGTGGCATAACCGTTATCAAGAAGAACCCGCCCGATCGTGGCCGTATCCTTGGGAATGATGCTGTTATAGCCGGGATAGCCGGTCGATTGCTCGGCAATTACGCCAAAGCCCGCTGAATGGTGATTGCGCCCGGTTATCAACGCCGCGCGCGTTGGAGAGCATAGCGCGGTCGAGTAGATATTCGTGAAACTCAGCCCCTCTGCTGCCAGCGCGTCCATCGTGTCGGTCGGGATCACCCCGCCAAAAGTGCTGGGAACACCAAAGCCGGCGTCGTCGGTAATGATCAGCAGAATGTTGGGCGCGTCTTCCGGCGGCACGACCTGCGGTGCCCACCAGGGCGTGGAATCCAGCGCCTGCTGCGTGATCGTGCCGCCAAATGCCGGATCAGGCGCGGGAAGCTGGTTTCCCTTGAGCGTCGTTGTGGCGCTTGGCGAGCCGAGTGTTCCGGTGATCTCCTGTGCGGTCGCGGAAAAGCCCGACAAAGCCAGCAGCATGACACTGGTCGCTGTCAAGTGGCGTAAGGTCATAATATGTCTCCCTGAAAATTCGCCCGTGGCGACTTGATTAACACGGAAGGTCCAAACAAATTTGCCTTGTGGTGCCAGAACGCAATTGGGCTTGGCATGTCTGTAATCCGATCATGCACTGCAAAGCCGACAAAAACCAAGGGACTTGATGGGCAAATCGCGCCTGTCGCCAACATTACCGCCCGGTTCAGGCAAGTTCGCGGCATCCGATGCGCGATACTGAACTTTGGCAGTGCCGTTGAGATAGATCAGTGTCGGACCGCCAATCCGGATTATAATCGGAGCGACCATGCGCAGGAACGCCAGCCGATGAGCCTCACAATCCCCATGATCCGCGCTGGAGCGATGATTCCGATGTTGCGGTGGATGACCGCGAACCGCCGCCCTGTCGAACGGCGCCTGGCCGAGGTGGATCTGTTGGCCGTCACCTTCGTCGAGCCGGACACACCGATCCCGCTGCTGAATGCCGCCGCGTTCTTTGCCAATGCCGCGCGGGTTGAGGGGCCCGACATCGGCTGCCGGGTCGTGTCCGAAAACAGCATCCAGGAACTGGCCCTGATCGGTCGCGTCATTCTTGGCGCAAAGACACCCCGCGCTGCGTTGTCACGCGTTTCCGCGATGATGCCCTACCACTGTAGCCACGAAGTCCTGACCGTTTCCGAGACGCCGCAGGGCATCAGGATCGGCGAAGGCTGGACCTTCGCAATCGACGATCCGACACTCCATGTCATTCAGCAGTATATTACGGCCCTCATCCGCGCGATTTGCAGCCTGACGCTCGCGCCGCCGCCCCTGCTGTCTTCGGTCCGAATGGTGCCCCATCCTGAATACGGGTTCACACATCTTGCCGACCGGCTATGCGTCATGCCAACCGCGTCCACGTCCCGGTTTCTTGAAATCGAGATCAAGGCTTCGGTGGCGGATCGACGGTTTTTCAAGATTGCGCGGGACCGCCGGTTGGACCGGTTTGCGCCGGATTCCAAACCGCTGACAGAGGACCGGTCGTTATCGGGACCAGCGCGGGCGGTTCTCAGGCTGCATCTGCTGGACGGACGCCCGTCGATCGACCGGCTCGCCGTCGCGGCAGGCGTGTCACGCCGCTCTCTGCAACGCCAGTTTGCGGCCGAAGGCACGAGTTTTTCCGACCTCCTAGAAGGGCTCCGCCGCGACATGGCGCTCCAGGAACTGGAACACGGGGGGCGCAGAATTGACGATATTTCCGCACATCTTGGCTATTCCAACCAGTCAACCTTGTCCCGTGCCGTACGCCGCTGGACAGGTCAGCCGCCCAGCGGGCTGCGGCGGCGCGGCCTGTAACTGCGCCGCCGCAGGACACCAGGAAACAAGACGCATCATGGCCCTGGCAACATGGGTTTTCCCGCCAAATTCGCGGGCTTCAAAACGTCGCCCTGGCACGTAGTCCGACAACCGTGACGGTGGTTTGCAAGGGGTTGGCGATTGGATTTCGGATAACCTGGATCGACGGTGTGATCGCGAAATTGTCCAGCAGCTGGAACCGAAAGAACACTTCGCCCGTAATCTGCTCCTGGTAGGCGCCATTGGACGGATCGCCCCATGCAAGCCCCAATCCAAGAACGCTGCGGGCCTTGCTGGCCGTCGCGTCAAGACCGATGCCCACCCCGATCCCGACATCCTGCTTGAACAGCGACGCATTTCCATCCGACACCCCGGCAAAGAAGATCGGCAGCACCATGTCGTTGAACATCAGCTTGCTGGCCACCAGATTGACACCGCTGCTTTGCGGCACACCGGCCTGAACCCGCTTGTCCTGGTGCCACACATTGATTGCCAGCTTGTCCCAACGCGCCCGCTCGGGCGTGGTCAGGTACCAGCGCATTTCAAGCGAAGTCAGGAACTCCATTTGCCCAATCGTGTCAAAGGGGCTTTGGGTCGTCTTGGCATTGGCGTCATGGATGCCCAGCAGACCAACCAGTTTCGGAGAAAACTGGTATCCAACCCCAAGACCAAGCCCGCGCCCCGGAAAGGCGCGGGTGTTGCTGGCTTCCAGCGCCGTGTTCTGGAAACCCCGCTTGGGCGAGGACAACGCATGCCCACCATACCAGCCAACCGCGCTGATCTTGCCAAAAACAAAGCGCAGATTTCCATCCATGAGCGATTGCCGCCACGCAAGCTCGGACAGGTTCGCGCTGGAATAATCGCTGAATCCGGTACCGACCAGGGTACCGCTTCCAAACTGGTTGCCCAGCTTCGATGGCGGGATCGCCGTTCCCATGCTCGACCGGTTCTCAAGCCGGAAAGTCAGGCGCCCGGCATTTTTCGTGCCCCGCCCCACCAATGTCCATGACCCGTTCAGCTCGACCCGGCCCGCAGCCGCTTCGTTCAGCCCTGTTGTGTTATCCGATTTCTGGCGCAGCGTCTGGATACTGAAGTTCAGCTTCAGCCCGTATTTTTCGTTCCAGCGCTTCTTCATGTCGAACCAGGGCTTCAGCGGCCGTCTTGGCAAACGAATGACCGCGCCAACGTTGATATCGTCCTCGTGAATATCCTCGACAACGCTGTCTCCGCCTTCCAGCGAGGGTGACGGCCCGTATCCAGACTGGGATTGCGCCATTGCCCCGGACCCCGCTTGCATCAGGACAAGAGCAGCGGCGGTCACAAGAGCCCAGCCGCCAGCCGCGCCGCACACCCTGCGCGCCCAATAGTCGCCGATGCGTTCACCGATCGGGACCACGGATGATCGCTGGCGGCCCGGTTTCGTCATTTGGCGGTTTCAAGCGAATAGTATTGGCGGTAGGCATCGCCCACCATCGAGGAGTCCACATCGCCTTTCTGATCGATGACAAGATCGCGTTCCGGGCTGCGCACCCGGTATGTCCAGCCATCCGGTACAGGCAACACGCCGTCCAGCCTGGCGGGATCATTATCGGGCACCCTGTCTCCAAAAGCGTTCATCACAAAGATATTGCCCTTGGCGTCAACCAGCTCATAAACCGGCCGGCCAGCCTTGAAGACCATTCTCTGCGCCTTTTTCGTCACATAAGGCTTATAGGGATCAGCGCCCTCCCCCGAACCCAGCGCCGCCAGGGGCAGCTTGGCTGCCAGGCGCGCCTTGATGCCGCCAAAGTTGCGGGCTTCGCCCAGTCCCAGCGTCTGCTCATCCATGATCCAGTATTTGGGCCCGTTCAGCTGTGCCTTCCTGGCACCGTGCTCCCGGGCAAGATCACCGGGATCGATTCTTGAAAAGGCGTTCAGGTCACACGGGCCGTCCGCCGAAGTATTGTAGATCGTCACATCGGTCTCGCTGATCAGCAGGAACTCGCAAAATACCATGCCGCGAATTTCCGTCAGCGTGATGCTTTCGCTCTGCTGTGCTTTGGCAATCCCCCAAGTACCGATAGCCAGGGCTGCGGCCAGTGCCAGAATAGATTTCGTCCTCATGTGGTCTTCCTTCCTTGCAGTTGGGCCTAACAGCTTGCTCCGTCGGCACAGTTTTTCACCGCCACCCCGGCCCAGCCGGTAACTCCGGGCCCGCGCGCGCCGACGCCAACACCATGGAATCCGGCGCCAACACCGCCGCCAGGCCCAAACGTATCGATAAACACGGACGTGGCGCCGCCGCTTGTCGGCATGGCACCGTCAACGATCCTGTAGCTGTAAACCAGGTCACTTCCGTCCATCACCGGCGCCGACAATTCGACCACCGCCGTGACATTTTCTTCGAGGTTGGTTTCATACACCGACACAACCGCATTCGGCGGGTTGGCCGCAAAGCTGTCTTCACCCTTGCTCCAGCCCTTGACGAACCGGTCCAGCGGAATATGCCCGGCGATGCGGTTGGGCCGGTCGGAGAAATAGATTGTCTGGTCGTTGGCTTCAATCAAACGAAAAGACTGCGCATCCGACACAATGGCCTTGGAAGTTTGCACGAATAACAGCGAGATTTGCGTATCGTGATCCTGCTCGGCATAAGTTATGCCAGCAGACATCACGATTGCAGTCAGCGTTCCAAGTATTCCAGGGGTATTGTCTTGCATTCCCATCTCTCCCGGCTGGTCATGTTGCAGGTGCGGCCGTGTGGCCACACTGTTGCCGATACGGTTTATCCACCACGTTGCGGCATGGGCTGAAGCACGATGAACCCCTTGTCCCACATATAATAGAACCGCCCACCGAAGCCCGGCGACAGCAATGTGTTGAAATTCATGGGATCAAGGAAATCTGATTCCGCCAAAAGCTTGCCGGTCCTGGCATCAAGCCAGATTGCCTGTTGTTTGTAGGGCGGATTTGACGTTTGCATCAGATCCTTCTGAGTCACGCCAGGCGCCGCCCTCGCGGTGCCAAGAACCCGCTTGTCAGCCGGGCCATACAGTGCCTGAAGCGCTGTGGTGGCGCCATCCCTGGTCCAGACCACAGACATTTCACCCGTGGATTGATCCAGTTTCACGGCCCCGATCTTCATCATGTTCTGGTCGGCCGAGAACACCATGCTGTTGGCGGCATCAACAGCAGCCTTCGGCGGCGCCCAACTCAGCCCGGTCGGCAGGTCCGTGCCAAAAGGATAGACGCGGGTGATC
>FYBJ01001996.1_pt1 | contig 10708 bp, 13 predicted proteins | sample 1134611 | NCBI WGS metagenome assembly FYBJ01 (sample SAMEA104116008, study PRJEB20421) | marine metagenome | isolation source: marine | reverse complement strand
CGTCAGATGTGTATAAGAGACAGGCGCCTGCCGTTGTACTCGACCCAACCTTTCGCCCAGTAAACCCGGCCCCTCTTGTAGATTTCGAGCGGCATGACTGACCTCCTTCAAAAATGGTATCGATCTGCGCGGGCGTGATCAGCATGGTCCGCCCCAGCCGATAGAAGGCACCCGTCTCGTTTGCGCGCTCTCGCAACGTGCGCTCGGAAATCTCAATCTCGCGCTCGGCCATGATTTCAACCCATTGAGCTGGCGTCTTTCCAAGCCCCAGGATTTGAGAGCTGTCGGTTTTGTCGATTTCTGCCATTTCAGTCATCCTTGTCCGTTCGGGTTGAATTTTTTATACGTATGGAATCGCTTGTTTGGCACCTTCTGACGTGGTCAGATGGATTGAAACGTAAATGTGCGTCATTTTGTGCTATGTTTATACAAAAGTGCGTAATGGTCAATTAGGAAACTTGCATGCCGCGAGAAGATGCTGATTTGTTTGCTGAGATAGGCGCACGCCTAGCGATCTGTCGCAGCGAAATAGGCGTGTCCCAGGCAGCAATGGCCGAAGCCGTTGGCGTCTCCCATAGGGCGTACCACAGCTACGAAAAAGGAAAGCGCGGCGTCCCGGTTGAAGCCCTGATCAAGATGCAGGACAAATATGAGGTTGACGTCGCTTGGCTGCTGCTAGGCACGAAATCAATCCGCGCAGGTCACGATTTCGATGCACTGAGAAGAATTGAGACTTCTCTTGATCAGTACCTCGAGAGTGCAAGCATCAAGATCAAAAGTGAGAAGCGCGGGGCAATCGTTGCGCGGTGGTATGAATCACACATCAAGGGCCGGGAAGTAACAGATGATGAAGTCCACACTTGGATCGAATTCGCACGGGAGTAGTAAAATGCAAAAACCAAGCGACAACTGGAAGCGTATCCGCCGGGCAGCATTGGAACGGGCGCAACGAACCACTATCGACCCTTTGTCGCCGCTCTACACAATCCATTTGGGTGTGTGTGCGGTATATCTAGCCGGTTTTCTTCACTTTAGTTACATCTCCAACGGCGCAGACTTCAGTCTGTTCAGCGCAGTTCTGCTTATCGTCGTGGCCATTTCTGGCTCGCTCGTCCCACTCATAACCGGGTCTGTTATCACTCTTCATTTCACCAGCCTTCGACTACAAAAACTAATCAACGAGTAGAGCGGAATCCTGACGCAAGTCCAGTCCGACACAGAAACTTCGACGTGATCAATCCGTCTGACGTAACGGCTCGATTTATCTCGGCTGCACCTAACTACCAAGATTGGAAGATCCAGACACCCGGATATGCGGAGTACCTTCTAGCTCTGGTGACTCACCGGATGTCACATGCTGAGCCGATTTTCAGCCACTTTCAGATTTAGCTTTGCAAATTCTCACTTCTGTGGAAATGTGCGCACAACTGCGCAAAAGTGATGATCTAGGCATCGACATGAGAGTGACGGTAATCCTTAATGAAGAAGACGGGCAGCTGTTCGAAGCATACTGCGACAAGAATGGATTCAAGAAATCGACCTTGATTAATCGCCTGATAAGAGAACATATAGAGAACAGTGGCTTTAAGCTGCAGCGAAACCTGTTTGACCGCCCGCCTACAAAAGGAAACAACTAATGCAAGATATCAGCCCTAGCGTCAGCTCTTTCTTTGCAGGCATTGGTGGATTCGACCTAGGATTTGAGCGTCATGGCTTCAAGTCTGTTTTTCAGTGTGAAATCAATATGTTCTGCAACTCGGTTCTTGAGCATCATTGGCCTGAAGTCCCGCGCTCTACCGACATTCAAGAACTAAAGGCAGAGGATATTCCTGCTTCAGATATCTGGTGCGGTGGGTTTCCATGCCAGGATGTGTCGGTCGCCAGAGGCTCTAAGGGTCGAGATGGACTGAGGGGCAAGAACAGTGGGCTCTTTTATCCTTTTCTCGAGCTGATTAAGGCACGGAAGCCAAAGATTCTGGTCCTTGAAAACGTAGTGGGGTTGCTGAGTTCACACAACGGACAGGATTTTCGCATTGTTCTAGAAGAGCTGACAGCACTCGGCTATTCAGTCGCATGGCGTATCATGAACAGTCGATATTTCGGTGCCCCTCAATCAAGGCCTAGAGTGTTTATTTGCGCCGCTCTTGGTGATCCTGAACTGCCCTTGCGCGCGCTTTATGAAGAAGCCCCAGGGGCTAGACCAGCCTCCCGCCGAGCTGGTTTCTTGGAAGAACATGAGTGTGAGCATTCTGGTGCGAGAGTTCCTGGCGTGGCATATTGCTTGGCTGCAACATCTGGAAGACACACGGGAACAGACTGGAGTAGAACTTACATCTCCTATAGTTCGTCAGTTCGCCGCTTGACACCCAACGAATGCGAAGGTCTTCAGGGTTTCCCCCTACATTGGACTGATATTCCTTTGCTGAAAGGTAGGAATACGGCCGATTGCGATACTCCCCGATATCACGCTTTGGGCAACGCTGTTGCCGTACCAGTGATTGAGTGGATCGCTGCCAACATCAAAGCTGCGCTCAATGCAAAGTGCCGTTTGTTCAACGGGTTTACGGTGACTGACGCGACAGAACCGTATCAAGATTTTGGTATGAAATCTGCACGCGTGATGAGTCTTCAGAACCTTCACTACACGACAGAACCCGGCAGTGACCGACTTCGTTGGCAAACGGGCGGTTATGCCAGAAAAAATATGTGCGTGGACATTAGCGCCCCTGAAGCGCCTCACAATGTGATTGAAAAGCCCCTGATTGAAGTGATCGAGCGCCAGAAACCAGCCAAGCACTATTACCTTAGCGCAAATGCCGCTGAAGGAATTTTGCGACGTGTCGATAGTCAGAACCGCACGCTTTTTGGTCCAATGGAATCGGCTTTGCGGCGGATGGTCAAGAAGAATGGCAAGCAAAGGCAGTCAAGCGATGCTTGCGAACATCAGCTGCTCGCCTGACGGTTAAATACTTGATAGAACCTAGGGAATCGTTCAGACCCTGAGGTGAAACTTGCAATTTGTTGTGGTTAGGCTGGGAAAAGACAGCCTTAAAGAGATAGAGCGGCTTGACGCTAGCAAAGACAGCCCTTTTTCACCGTTTCAATTTACGTTTGTATGTAGCCAAGTAGAAGAGGGTATCGGTCCTTCAGATTATGTCGTGTTGTGGCTCGGCTCCGACAATAACAAAGGACAGCCCACCGCCTGGAAGCAAGGAATACGGGCTCTTGGACGCATCTAGAGCCTCGACCGGACTGGTGGTTTCAATGACCCAAACAACTTGGAAATCGAGGTCATATCAGTCCTTCCTGAGAGTTTAGATCAGTTCGACTTTCTGGAGCGCAGCGCATCTCACTACAAATATTTTTCCAAATACCCGGTCGTAGGAGTTAGATCTTCTCGAAATAATGCCATTCAGAAAGTTAACGAAGACGACCGGCAAAAAACCGCAGCACTTTTAACGGCGATTGGAATCTTGTTCCCTGGAGTTCGAGACCATCTTGCTTCAAACGCATCAGAGCTCCTACCAATGTTGAATTTTGTCCCAATTGGGGAAGCTCAAACAGCAAAACCCTCGCCCGCCCAAGTAGATGATAACGATACGGTTTGGACATGGGTTTCACACGAAATTTTCAAGAAAAATGAGCGCAACTTCCTCTTTCTTGGCTCTCCGGGCACAGGCAAGACCTGGTATGCCCATGAAATCGCTAAAAAGCTCACGAATGCAGACCCGGGAAGGGTTGCCTTTGTTCAGTTTCACCCATCGTTTGCGTATGATGACTTTGTCGAAGGCTACACTCCAAAGCTTCGCGATGAGGGCTCAGCCGTTGAATATCAGATTCAAGATAAGCATTTCCTGACGCTCGCGGCAAAAGCAAAAAGTGATGGAAGCAACCTTTACGTTTTGGTTGTCGACGAACTGACTCGAGGCGATCCGAGCAGGGTTTTTGGTGAGCTGCTAACATATCTGGAAGTCGACCATCGCAATCGCGAGTTCTCTCTAGCCTATTCGGGAAAGAAAACGTTTGTTCCGTCAAATCTAGTGATGATTGCGACAGCAAACCCGTATGATCGTTCTGTTGGTGAGTTGGACGATGCTCTAGTTCGACGCTTCGCGATGAAGGAATTCGGGCCAGATATCGATCTACTAAAACTGCGCTGGAGCGGCATAGGGACAGCCCCGGAGCTTTGCAGTCGGCTCGCGCACGTCTTCGGTCTAATAAATCAAAAACTTGAAGGTGGGTTTGGCCATTCACATTTCTGGAATATACGCAGCGAAGACGACTTTCGCGACCTTTGGCAATCTCGCATTCAGTTCCTACTGAGGCGAGCTCTCCAATTTGATGATGGGGCGTTGCAGAGCCTGATTGATGATGTATCAGCCGTTTTTCCACCCCCTCTTAAGGCAGATGACAGCGCAGAAAGTGCTGATGGCCCGGATGAATTAGATCCTCAGCCAGAAACTGAGAATGGCAACTCACAGTGAGGATCATCGAGGTTCAAGAACGTAGTAGCCTGAACATACCGCTTTCTGAAATAGTAAACGAAGGTGGAAACCTGAAGCTTCGGCCAGACTTGATCGGAAAAGGACTAATTGAAGTAAAGCAGTCTAACAGTGGCCTAAGACTTCAAATCAATGGGCTAGTTGGTAGACTACCTGTAACTGAGTCCTTGAGCCTTGATATTAAACCGAAATTTTCTGTCAGCAATCTAAACCGTATGGTGTATGCCTCTCAGGAAACGCTGCTCAATCCTTTTTTTATGAACAGGCCATACGAAAGCTTCTCCTCACAGAATTACTTGCCCGTCCCGCTCATCCGTTCATTCTCAAAGTCTCTAGTCGAGCTTATTAGCAGTGGCATCCTGCGGAAGTACGAGCGCGTGAGTGTTGAAGGCAGCCCAAAGCCGCGCATTGACTTCAATAAAACCCAACAAAAATATTGGTCAAAGCTGATGCCTACAATGGCCGTAATGGATAAGTTTGAGTTTTCTCAAGACAACCTTCCAAACCAATGCATCAAATTAGCCGCTATGAAGGCAATTTCCATATCCAGAGGTAGCGGTCATCTTGCCTCGTGCATTCAGCCGCTTGCTCAGAGCTTACGACAACTGGAGAATGTAAGAGTCCGAGACATTCATTCCCTCCGCAGAGAGATTGCGTCAGCCCGCCCCACCATTCCGGCTTTCCGAACCGACTACGGAAGGGCGCTTGACCAAGCACTAGAGCTCGTTCGAAATAGCGACGTATCCCTGAATACTTCTTCCAAAGGTCTTTCTTTGGAATCCTACATTATCTCGCTCGATGATGTTTTTGAGCAGTATATCAGATCAGCAATTTCAGAACTACCAACCCTGGGTTTTGGTCGCGTGGCGTCGGTCGATGGCAACCTTGCGAGGCACCAACGTCCTTTGTTTTCGGACAATGCTAAGTATCTAACAAAACCTGATCTGATAGTTCGCGACAGGAGGGGTGCGCTAGCAATCGGAGACGTCAAGTATAAAATGAAGGCGTCTGAAGAGGACCGATATCAAATAATCAGTCATGCACTAAGCCATCAGGTTCAGAAAGCTGTATTGATATACCCGAAACCCGCGACGATGTTGAAAGGAGGCTTGGCACGGTTGGGCGCCATTGGGGCGGTTTATCCGATCGAGGTCTTCGAGTATTTCTTTGATCTTTCATCTAGTCTAGATGCGGAAGAAGTTGCTTTGCGACAGGCGATTTGCGAGCTCCTAGCCTAAGCGTAAGGCTCTTGGGAACTGAAATTGCCCCTGGCTGGTTTGCAAAGCACGATGTTCTACTACGATGTTGCATTTACTCCTTTGTTTGCTAGTCAACACTGCAGTTCTTGAGGCCGTCGATTATTATTGAGAGAATACGCAGATGAGCCTACTCGATAAACCAATGCACCCCGGTGAAGTCCTGAAGGAACTGTATCTCGATCCCTTAGGCATGGGGGCAATCGATTTTGCACGGCGTCTAGGCGTGCCTCGGGGTCGGGTCGAACGATTGATCAAAGGCTCGAGCGGGATCACCCCTGACATGGCATTTGACGTGCTCCCCTGAAAAGTCCGGTTTTTTGAGTTAGCCTGTTCTCTCAACAGGAGACAGACGATGAAGAGAAGCCGTTTCAGCGAAGAGCAGATAATCGTGATATTGAAGGAGCATCAGGCTGGGCTTGGCGCGAAGGAGCTTTGTCGCAAGCATGGCGTCAGTGATGCGACGTTTTATAAATGGCGATCTAAGTATGGCGGCATGGAGGTGTCTGACGCGAAGAAGTTGAAAGCGCTGGAAGCTGAGAATGCGAAACTGAAGAAACTCCTGGCGGAACAGATGATGGATGTCTCAACGCTCAAGGAGATGTTGGGAAAAAACTTTTGAGGCCCGGTTCACGCAGAAGCGCGGTGACCTGGGCCATGACAGAGAAACGATACAATCAGAAGCGGGCGTGCGCCTTGGCTGGGATCGACCCGCGTGTTTATCGGCGTACGTCGAAGCGGCCAGCGGATACTGATCTGCGAGATCGGTTGAAGGATCTGTCGTCTGAGCGGCGGCGGTTTGGTTATCGTCGTCTGCACATCCTGCTCAAACGCGAAGGCTGGCAAGTAAACTGGAAAAAGCTGTACCGGATTTACCGCGAAGAGGGATTAACAGTCCGTATACGTGGCGGTCGCAAGCGTGCAGTGGGCACCCGAGCGCCGATGGCGATCCCGCAGGGGCCAAACCAACGGTGGTCGCTCGACTTTGTGTCCGACAGCCTGTCCTGCGGTCGCCGGTTCCGCATTCTGAACGTGATCGACGACTTTAGCCGCGAATGTTTGGCTGCCGTGGTCGACACATCGCTCTCAGGCGACCGTGTGGGTCGTGAGCTGGACCGCATTGCTGAGATGCGCGGCTACCCCTGCATGGTGGTCAGCGATAACGGCACAGAGCTAACTTCGAATGCGATCCTGAAATGGCAGGAAGAACGAAAGGTTGACTGGCACTACATCGCACCGGGCAAGCCCATGCAAAATGGGTTTGTGGAAAGCTTCAACGGGCGCATGAGAGACGAATGTCTAAATGAGCACCTGTTCGATAACCTCCGCCATGCCCGCCAGTTGATCGCGGCATGGCGCACCGACTTCAACCATAACCGCCCACACACAAGCCTCGCTGGCCTGACGCCAGTTGAATATGCTAACAGGTCAGAAGAGGACCAAAACCTGAACAGAGCTAACCTAAATTAGCGGACTCAATGGGGAGCAGGTCACATTCCATCTCGCCTGCGTGTTCAATACCAACCCGGCTTACTGGGTGAGCTTGCAGACAAATTATGATATGGCGCTTGCCGCCAAGGAATTCGACGTGTCCGACATTGAACCGCTTGTTACGGACTAATGGGGATCAGGTGCATATAGATCGAGTACTTGCACAAACGCGGCAGTAGCATCTGCGACGTGGCAAACGTCCGTATCGAAACTTCTCTGCCAACCTATTGTATTGCAGCGTACGTCTGATTCCAAGAAGGGCTTGAGTACTGCAACTTTAGTTGAGGCTCCGATATTATAAATTCTACCGGCAATGGTGCCGAATACACGGCGGGTTGAGGGATCCATATGAGTGTCATCGACGAAATTATGAGGTTGAAAACTGCGGCATGGATAAACAGCCAGATCAATGAACTCCCTGATCGTGCAAAATTTCGCGCATCAAGTGCTCTGCGTTCATTGCAGTGGGCAAACGGTATTTTCGATGCCGACATGCCAATTCCAGCCTGCTTTTGCGCGCTTCACGCAACTGAAGAAGCGGTTGCTGCATTCATCTCCTGCGCAAAGGTGCATGGCTATGCTGACGCGAAGATGATCAACATCAAAGACCATGCGGCCAAGGCTACAGTATCACTCTTGGCACAAAAGGTTTCAGGTATTTTAGTCCAATATCAGGTCGCAGTTGCGCATAACCCCAAAACTGAAACTCTTTCCGCACGATATGCTGTAGATGGTCAAACCCACTACAATGAGGCCTCGACGAAGCTTTTCCATTTCCGGGATGATCAAGAGAACGTACGACCAGATTTCTACGATGAACTGGTTAATATGTTCGGTGACGTAGCAGAGTTGAAAGAAGCAGTTAAAAAAGGACAAGAAGCCCGGAACACGATATTTTACGCGACGAGCTCGGGCTATCCAACCGGGTTCGATAGGCCCGAAGAATCACTCGCCAGAGAGTGTCAAATCACGCTTGGGCTGATTTGGGCTGCGCTGGATATTAAAAGGAATGAGGGTGAGATTATTCCCTTTGTCGAACAGGCGCTTAAAACTGCCACCATCGTCATTGCCGAACTAAAAAAGAAGTAGCAATGATGCCATCATCGCCATCGGTGTGACTACATAGAACTGCGACAATGCTTTATTTTGCCGATTTCACCTGCATCAATGCGTCATCCCCCGATCCATCTCCACCTCCCGCTCCTCTAGTTCTGTCTCAACCTCTCTTCGGCGGCCTTCACTAATTTCAAGCTGGTCTCGAGTTGCGTGCGCAGCCTCTCGTAGTTCGAGCCCTCGTTCAGCAAGCCGTGCAACGCAGCCACGGACGCCGTTTGCGATTGAATGAGCACTGACACGCAGGCGGCCAATCCATCCATCTGGCTCTGCATCCTGGTCGTCGAGCGCGCCTCTAACCCGCTCAATTCCTTTGCTGAGACCTCGGAGGCCGTCACCAACCGCTCGACGCAGGCGAGCAAGTCGCGTTCCAAGGCTGTCAGGGGTGTCGTCATCTAATTCTCCTCGATCTTGATGCAGGTCACTGATCTGCCGCCCAGCGTGCAGGTCCTCAGCCGCGTCTTGTTCGGGTCCAGCACCAGCCAGGTCCCGTCCTCCCTGTCGATCCGCGTCAGGCCCAAGTCCGTCAGTTCCGAGCTGGTCAGCATCAGCGTCCAGAGCAAGCTCGCGGCCATCATCGAGACGATCCCCACCAAGAACGTCCCCGTGATCAGCCAGGGCGAGATCGTCAGCCAGCTCTTGTTCTGTCGCAGAAAGGTGCGGGTATCGATCTCGATTGTACGCTGCGCGTTGGTCGTAATGCTGTTCAAATCGGTCCTGAAGCTCTCGAGCTGGGATGCCATCGAGGCGGCGTAGTCCTGCCTTATCGTGTCCAGCTCCGCGTTCAACTTCTCGCTCAGCCGGGTCGGCTTGCCAGTCTTCATGGAAAATCTCTCCTTTCAAACGCCAGCGCTCGCCGGTGTCGGGGTCGCGGGCGGTGACGTAGGCCTTGCCCGTGCGCGGCAGGTCGAAGCCTGCGTCGGCGAGCGCATCAACCATGCTTGCGCGGTCGGTTATCAGGCCGACGCTGATCTGATCTTGCAGCCACTCGTGCAGCTCATCTCGGCCCTGGGCACGGGTCGGGGTCTCGATGGTGTCGCGCACCTCTTGGGTGCGCTCCAGCTCCATCGGATCGGCCCAGCCGTGGCGCTGGTTCATGACATCGCGCAAGCTGTCGAAGGCTTTCTCGTAACCGGGTGGCGCGATGTTCAGGCTTCGGCCAGAGGTCAGCTCCAAGCGCGGTGTGCAGAAGTGAAGCTCAACGCGGTCTTCGTGGGTATGTCGGACCCAGAGCACATCATAATGCTCAGGGTCCAGCCCCGCGAAGGCCAGACGCTCGAAGTGGTCCATGACCTCGGCCTGCTGCTCCTCGGTTGGGGCATCCTCGGCGGCAAAGCTGATCACGCCAGCGCGGTAGGTCCACTGGTGGCGGCTAGCGTCGATGAGGGCCTCCGTGCGCTCGGGGTTGCCGCGCAGGACCTCGGGCAAAGGGTCGCGGGTCACTTTGATCGGCTGGCCGTCGGCATCGCGGATCAGGTCGCGGTTGTCGTCATAGGCCAGCACCTTGTCCGCGACGAGATAGCCAACCGGACCCGCCCCCGCGCCTTTGCCGTTGCGAAAGAACTTGATCAGCATCGGCGCGACGCCTCGACGATCTGGGCAAGCTGGCGTTCGATGGTCAGCCGGCGGCGGGCAACGGTGAGCGCGTCAAGGTCGACGCGCCCCGCCAGCATCGCGCGGTTCAGCCAGCGGGCGATCTGGTTGAGGTTGCCACCGATGCGCCCAACGGCCAGCACCAACGCCGGATCGACGCGGGGAACCGGCTTGCGACGGCGGGCTTCCGTCAGGCCAAGCGCCTCGCGCAGCAGGGTCGCAGCGGGCAGTCCAGCCGCCTCGGCCTTGGCGCGCAACTGGGCCTTCTCTGCCGCTGAGCACCGGAAGACGAAGGTCTCGGTCAGCGGCTTTTTGGTGCGGGCTTTTCCCGCGCCGGTGGGGTTCGAAGGGGAGGCGTGCCGCCCCTCGCAAGGTCCCGTGTCAGCAGCGCCAGCGTATGACATGGGTCGCCTTGCTGTTTGTTCTTCTGTGGGATCGGTTGCAGTCATGATCCGATGCCTGCGGCTTGGATTTGCGCCTGTGTCACCAGCTTTGAGGCAAGCAATCCGTCGATCTGCTTGGCCGTGATGTGTTTGCACATGGGGCTGCGTTCACTGATCCAACAGGCCAGCCTCGCATGGTGATCGGCTTGCGATGCTGCTGTCTTTTCTCGGTCTTCCGCCTGTTTCTCGACATAAGCCTGCCAGCGCCGCGACTGAAACCAGTTGTCCGAGAAACAAACCTTGGAGCGGGTGAAGCCCGCGCTGTCCGCCGCGTAGGCCTTCACGGCCTGCAACAGGTCCTCGACCTCTG
>FYBJ01001783.1_pt1 | contig 10720 bp, 9 predicted proteins | sample 1134611 | NCBI WGS metagenome assembly FYBJ01 (sample SAMEA104116008, study PRJEB20421) | marine metagenome | isolation source: marine | reverse complement strand
TCGCCAGCGTCGGATCCACATGACCATCGTCCGGTTCATAGATGCCGCCCAGCAACCCGTCGAGTTTTGCCAAAGGGTGCAGCTCGGCGATCCGTTCGGGCGTCAGCACCTCGAGCGGATAGCCGGTGAAATCGCTGAGCCCGGCGACATGGCGAAACTCGTCCATCCGGTCCGGGTTCGAGGTGATGCGCATCGCGCCGGAGCGGTGAAAACCGCAGTCCTGCCCGGTCTCTTCGGGCAGGATGTCGCGATAAAGCCGCACGGATGTGGCGCGCAGTTCCTGAATGGTCGGGTTATGCGCAAAATGCGTGCACAGACCGGCAGCGTGCCAGGTCGACCCATGGGTGAGGTCGTTCTTTTCGACCAGCACCACGTCGCGCCATCCGGCTTTGCTAAGGTGGTACATCAGCGATACGCCCATGGCGCCGCCACCAATGATCAGGACCTGAGCGTCGCTCATCCGCGCATCCTTTCGCCTTTGGGGTCGTATGGGGGGCGGGGCAGGGCCCGCGCCGGATAGGTCTTGCCTGCAATGTCGAAGGTGAAGTCGCGGGCACAGGTGTCGGTAAGGTTCTCACCCGGGGCGATCTCGATCATCCCAAGGGCCAGCGTCAGTCCGGTCCGCGCGCCTTTCGCTCCGGATGTGGTCAGGCCCACAACCCGGCCCCCCTCAAGGATCGGCTCGTCATGCAGGATCAGCGGATCGCCCTCGACCTGGAACAGGCAAAGCTTGCGGCTGAGGCCTTTGGCCTGCTGTGTCTCAAGCGCCGGTTTGCCGACGAACTCCTTGGTCCAGTCGACGGCAAAGCCCAGCCCTGCTTCCAACGGAGTGATCTCGGGGCCAAGGTCATGGCCCCAGTGGCGGAACGCCTTTTCGATGCGGCAGGCCTCGAGCGCATACATGCCCATGGGTGATGCGCCAACGGTGGAAAGCGCGTCAAAAACCGGGCACGCCTGAGCTACGGGAACATTCAATTCCCACCCCAACTCGCCCACAAAACTCATCCTTGTGGCACGGCAGGCCACGCCTGCCACCACCACATCGCGCGCGGTGGAGAAGGGGAAATCGACCCAATCGGCATCACTCAACCCGGTCAGAATGTCACGGGACGCGGCCCCCATCAGGCCGATGACACACTCGTCGTCGGTGACATCGTGCACGGCAACACGCCAGACCGCGAAGCGGCGGCGCAGCAGCGCCCCGTCCCGCCAGCGCGTCGCAGCACCAGAGGTGATGCGATAATGCTGGCTTCCCAACCGGGTCACGGTCAAGTCGCCCTCGATCCCGCCTGTCTCGTTCAACATCGGAGTATAGACGGCGCGGCCCAGGGGCACATCCATCTGGGCACAGACCAGCTGGTTCATTGCGGCCACGGCCTCCGGACCGATGATGTCGAACTTGCCAAAGGGCGACAGGTCCAGCAGTACCGCGCCGTTTTCCATCCGCGCGGCTTCGCGCCGGACAATCGGATCCCAGGGCTGAGCGCCCACCGAATAGGGCAGAGCACGTTCCGCCTCGCTCTCCGCATACCACAGCCCCCGTTCCCACCCTGCGGTCAGGCCAAAGACAGCGCCCCGCGCCGCCCAGGCACCGTGCAAAGCAGAACACCGCAAACCTCGTCCCGCCCCGGGCTGTTTGAACGGCCAGTGCATGGCCATCAGATCTGCCACACTCTCAGCCATCCGGTCCGCCATATGTGCCGCACCAGCGGCCAGGGGATCGGCTCGGGCCACATCGACCTCCCACAGATCCATCGCAGGTTCACCGTCGACAACCCAATCCGCCAGCACGCGGCCAATCCCGGCCGAGGACATGATGCCGACCGAGTTCATACCCGCCGCCACATAAAGCCCGCCCACGTCAGGCGCAGCCCCGACCAGCGGGCGCGTGTCATTGGTGAAACTTTCAGGCCCGTTCATGAAATGCTGAATACCTGTCTCAGCCAACGCCGGGATCAATTCCAGGGCTGCTTCCATGAAGGGTGCAAACTGGTCCCAATCCTCGGGCATCTCCAGAAACGGCCGGTTGCCTTCGGGGCCAAAGGCATCCCAGATCTTGGCGTCGGGCTCAAACCCGCCAATGACCAGCTTGCCCGCATCGCCCTTGATGTAGATGCCAGTGTCCATATCCCGGATCACCGGAAACGGATCAGGCAGGCCCGGCATGGGCTCAGTCACCACATACATATGCTCCACAGGCTGCAACGGCAGGTGCAACCCGGCAGCTTCGGCGAGGGGTTTCGACCACGCCCCGGCGCAGATGACCACGCTCTCGGCCTCGATCTCTGTCCCATCGGCAAGCGCGACGCCCCGCGCGGACCCGTCCTTGGCAAGGATACCGGAAACGGCACAATTCTCGCGGATTTCCACGCCTTTGGAGCGGGCCGCGCGGGCATAGGCCATGCACAGATCGACCGGGTTCACATTGGCATCTTCCGCCACCCACATTGCACCGGCGTGGCCCGAGACATCGAGCCCCGGCACATCCACCTCATCGGCGTCAATCACCCTTGCGTTCAATCCAAAATGCCGACCCAGGGACGAAATCCGGTGCAACTCATCCAGCCGTTCCTCGCGCCGCGCCAGCCAGAAGCCCCCGGTCTGCCGATATCCGGTCGCCATGCCGGTCTCGGCCTCGAGCCGTGGAAACAGCTCCAGCGCATAACTCGCCAGCCTGGTCATGTTGGGCGTGGCCCTGAGCGGGCCGACGATCCCGGCAGCATGCCACGAGGTGCCGGATGTCAGCTGGTTTCGCTCCAGCAGAAGCACGTCCTTGGCCCCGCGATGGGCCAGATGATAGGCGACCGACAATCCGATGGCGCCGCCGCCGATGATGATTGTGCGCCCCATCAAAAGTAATCCATGTCTGGCGTCTCGGACTTGCGCTGCGCGATATAGGCCTGCAGCTCTTCGTCGATGGCCGGGTCAAGGCCGGGGTCCTCGTAGGCCTTCAGATGTGATTTCCACAATGCGTTGGCGCGTTGCGCGGTGTCCAGCGACCCGGCGGCCTCCCAATGCTCAAAGGCATTGTTGTCGGGCGTCTCGGGCCGGAAGAGGGCGGACATGAAATTGGTCTGCGTGTGTTCGGACCCCAGGAAATGCGCGCCGGGTCCAGTGGCGGCGATTGCCGACATGGCCTGTGCGTTTTCGCTCAGGTCGATGCCCTCGAAAAAGCGCCCCAGCTTGCCGCACAAATCCGCGTCGATCATCGTCTTCTCAAAGCTGGTGACAAGCCCGCCCTCCAGCCAGCCCGTGGCGTGGTTGATCAGGTTGGCGCCTGCAAACATCGACATCATCAGGCCCCAGGTTGCCTCTTGCTGGCTCTGTGCATCCGGCACCTTGGACGCGCTCAGCGTGCCCACCGTGTGCAGCGGCACCCCCAGACGACGCGCCAGTTGTCCGGCGGCCAGCACCATCTGACCCGCTTCCGGCGTGCCAAAGGTCGGCGCGCCCGATTGCATCGACATGGTTGAGGCAAACGAGCCCATCAACACCGGCGCACCTGGTCTGACCAGCTGCGCCAGCGTCAGGCAGGCCAGGGCTTCGGCCAGAACCTGGGCCATCGTCCCGGCCACGGTGCAGGGGCTCATTGCGCCAGTCAGCACCCAGGGGGCGGTGGCCACCGGCTGTCCTGCGCGGGCATAGGTCTTGAGCGCACCCGACATATGCGAATCCATAACCAGCGGCGCGTTGGTGTTGGACACGCAATAAAGCACCGGATTGTCCGACACATAGTCAGCCCCAAAGACGATCCGCGCCATGTCAAGCGCATGACCGGCCCGTTCCGCCCCGATGAAGGCACCCATGAAAGGGCGGTCCGAATAGCGGATGTGCGCATAGAGCATGTCCAGGTGCCGCTTGTTGGCGGGCAGGTCGACAGGCTCGCAGACCACGCCGCCCGAATGATGCAGCCAGGGGATGGTGTGGTGCAGCTTCACCAGCGTCTGAAAATCATCATAGGTCGCATAGCGGCGACCCCGGTCCAGATCATGCACAAACGGCGGCCCCCAGGACGGGCAGAGCACCGTGGCATCGCCGCCCATCTGCACCGAATTGGCCGGGTTGCGGGCGTGCTGCATGAACTGTTTGGGCGCCGTGGCCTGAATGGTCTTGCGACAAAATCCGCGTTCGAACCGCACCCGCGTGCCATCCACGTCGCAGCCCGCATTGGCAAAGATTTCCAGGATTTCAGGATCTTCGACAAACTCCATACCGGTTTCGGCCAGAATGGTGTCGGCGTTCTCCTCGATCAGGCTCAGGCCCTCTTCGCCGAGGATATTGAACGTACCCAGCTTTCGCAGAATGAAGGGCGCACGGGGTTGTCCGACCTGGCCGCGCGATGCGCCCCGGTCGCGTTTGCGACGACGTTTTGCTGGTGTTTCAGTCATGGCCCGCCTCCCTCAGCTGTCGGTAATCTGGCAACTGGAGAGCATTCGATCAATTGACACTCCGCAGTATTAGGATTTCTAATGATTGCACGAGCGAAAGGCTGATCATGGACATCAAGTTTACGACGAACGCAAATATTATCAAAGCATTGGAGGTCTTTGTCGCGGTGATCGAAACCGGGCAGATGACGGCCGCCGCGCGGCTGGTTGGCATGACGCAGTCGGCAGCGTCCCAGCACATCGGGACTTTGGAAAAACACTATGATGTCAGGCTGTTGGATCGTTCAACTCGTCCTGTCAAGCCAACCCAGGCTGGTGTGCTGATGTACCGCCACGCGGGTCGCATCCTACAAGCGGTGGGGGAACTGGCGGGCGATATGCGCCACCAGGGCCCGACGCCGATCAGCCGGTTGCGGCTGGGGTTGCAGGCCTCGATCGCGACAACCCTGTCACCCGGTCTGGTGCGGATGGCCAAGGACCGTTTTGGCGTGCAGGACATGGCGTTGCACGCGGGCCAAAGCGGTGATCACGAGGCGCTGTTGCGCACGAAACAGGCCGATATCGTCATCACCTCGGACCCGCTTCTGGATATGGACGGTTTGGAGCGTCATGCAGTTCTGACCGAGGCATTTCTGCTGGTTCTGCCGCTCGGGTTTGATCAGCCGGTGCAGGACCTGGAGCAGGTGTTGCGCCACCTGCCGCTGGTGCGTTTTGCCGACACAACCAACGTGGGGCGCCGGATTGGGCAACACCTGCGCCGCCTGCGGCTTCAGCCCGAAAGGGTGATACAAGCAGACCGGTCCAGCATGGTGACAGCCTGTGTTGCGGACGGCATGGGCTTTACCCTGCTGACGCCAACCCTGCTGATTGACGGCCTGGTCGAACGGATGCCTCTGGACCTGCGGCCATTGCCAGGCGCGGGCATGAGCCGGTCGATCACCGTTGTCGCAAGGGATGGAGAACTGGGGCAGCTGCCCAAGGCCTTTGCCGGGCATGCTCGTGTATCATTGGAGGAACAGATCGCCGGGCAGATGGGACAGGTTGGCCTGGCGGCATTAAACGGGCTTGTCGGGCCAGACATCGTGACTTAGGCGGTCGCTGGTTTTGGCCGGGCACCCCATGGGACCAGAGAGCGAAACGTGATGCTGTGTCAGCCCAGGCACCGCCACTGACGAAAGGCGGACTGCAGGATGTCTCGTGACGCGAAGCAGGCGATTTTCACGGCGCCCTGGGGGTGCCGTAATAGGCTGGTGCAGGTGTGGCAAATTTCCGCTTGGGGAGAGTCGATTTCACAAATTCACCTGTTAGAATGGGTAAGTGCCGTGTTTTGGCGGCACCTATTTCAGGATGGAAAAATGTTTGAATTTAAGAAAGTAGCAGCCATTTCCTTGCTTGTGGCTGGAACCGCGACATCGGCGGTGGCGCAGAATTTCGTGCCATATGGCGAAGCCGGAGAATGGAAAGTCTACACCAAAACCGATGACAATACCTGTGTTGTCGAAACCAACAGAGAGGGGCTGATTATCCAGATGGGCATCCTCAAAAGCGGTGTTGGCTACATCGGGGCCTTTACGCACGAACCGGATGGTGTCACGACCGATGGGGGCACCAAGCTGAACATAGATATCGATGGAAACCTGTATTACGCACCTGAAAATATCGTGCATGAAAACGAACAGGGATTTTCGGGGTCTTACATTGCTGCGGACAACCCGGATTTCATCTCGGATGTCGCCAATGGTCAGACCATGACTGTCGTGGACGAAACCCGGGTGTTCACCCTGGACCTGACGGGGACTAAGGCAGCCATGGAAATGGGGCGCGAGTGTCTGGCTGCTGCCGGATAACCACAAGCAAAATTTGCCAAATGCTGATCGCACTCATATTTGTGCGGTCAGTTCTGTGCATTTTTGAACCATAGCTGTCAATTTCCCCGCTATTGTCGATCTGCGTCCCATTGCTAAGTCTGAACAAGGTAAACTGGAGGCACTGCAATGAGCTGGAATCCCATTCTTGATGCTGACATCCCCATAGGCGATGCGGTGGATGCGATCGAAACCGTGATCGTGCCACGAGCGCGTGACCTGGGAGGTTTCGAGGTGCGGCGCGCCCTGCCTGCTCCCAAGCGGCAGATGGTCGGACCCTTCATCTTTTTTGACCAGATGGGCCCGGTCGAATTTCTGACCGGGCAGGGAATCGACGTGCGCCCACACCCCCACATTGGGTTGGCGACAGTCACATATCTGTACAAGGGCAAGATGCACCATCGGGATTCACTGGGCACCGATCAGTGGATCGAACCGGGCGCAGTCAACTGGATGGTGGCGGGACACGGCGTGACTCATTCCGAGCGAACGGACGACGAGGCACGCAAATCGCCGCTGTCGCTGTTTGGGATTCAGACCTGGGTGGCGCTGCCGGATGAACTGGAGGATGCTCCAGCTTCGTTCGAGCATCTGGGTGCGTCTGCCTTGCCTGAACTGCAGGGCGAAGGCAAAACCGTGCGGCTTATACTTGGCGATGCTTACGGTGAACGCGCGCCGGTCAGCACGCCGACCGAAATGTTCTATATCGACGCGGTTCTGGAGGCAGGCGCTGCCATCCCGATGCCCGACAACCACGAGGACCGCGGGCTGTATGTCGTCGGCGGCTCGGTCGCCATCGCGGGGCAGGAATTTGAAGCGGGGCAGATGGTGGTGTTTCGTCCCGGCGATCACATCTCGGCCAAGGCCGGTGGTGCAGGCGCGCGGCTGATGCTGCTGGGCGGCGCCACGATGAACGGGCCACGCCACATCTGGTGGAACTTCGTTGCCTCGTCGAAAGACCGGATCGAGGCCGCGAAAGAGGCCTGGCGTGCCGGTGATTGGATGCACGGGAGGTTCCAACTGCCTCCGGGGGATGATCAAGAGTTCATTCCCTTGCCCCCACGCTAGGGGGGTGGCACCACGGGCGGCATGAAGATTCGTGCCGCCACCCCTGATGATCTGCCCGCAATCTGCGATATCCATATCCAAAGCTGGCGGATCTCTTATGCCGGTATGTTGCCCGATGATTTTCTGGCGGCACCGCTTGAGGCCGCGATGACAGAGCGTTGGCGGCAGATGCCGCGCGGAGAGGTGGTGTTGTTGGTGGCCGAGGATAAAGATCTGCTGGGGTTTGCCTGTGTTCGCTGCGATGACGCGCAGGGGCCGCTATTGGACAATCTTCATGTGGCTCGGTCCGCGCAGGGGCAGGGAACTGGGAAGGAGCTTATGAAAGCAGTGGCTAAGCGGTTGACAGAACTGGGGAAAGCTACGCTTTGGCTTGAAGTGTTGGAGGCCAATGTGGCGGCGCGGCGGTTCTATGCGCGCCTTGGGGGCATTGAAGGCCCTGTTTTTCAGGACGTTCTGGTGGGCAACCCGGTTCCCGCCCGCAAGGTGATCTGGACCGGGTTCGAGAAAATCTTCACGCGGGGCGAAAAAAGTTGACGTCGCCGCTTGACGATGCTGAACCGTACCCATAATACACCCCAACGTTCCGCAGGGAACGACAACAAAAGCAGCGAGCGGTTGTAGCTCAGTTGGTTAGAGTACCGGCCTGTCACGCCGGGGGTCGCGGGTTCGAGCCCCGTCAACCGCGCCACTGCTTTGCCTCGTTCCCGGGGAACAGGGATCCGGCCCGGACAGGGCATTGGTGGTTTCCACCGGAATAAAATGCGCGGTTGTAGCTCAGTTGGTTAGAGTACCGGCCTGTCACGCCGGGGGTCGCGGGTTCGAGCCCCGTCAACCGCGCCATTTTTCCCCCTTACCTTCAAACCCGCCTGTCAAATCTGCTGGTTGCCCAGGTGATTTAGAAAAAGCTGTCGCGATCGTTCCACGAGCGATCAGGCTTGAAAGCGAAATATGATTTCAGGACATGCGGGCCACGGTTCCAGCAGTGAGGCCGGTTCGCCTGCTGCATGGACTGCGTCGATACACCTAGACCTTGCACTTGCCAGAGATCGCAGCAATCCGCGCGTCGATCTGCTTTTCGTATTCGCCTGACAGGACTTCCAGTTTCTGGTTTTCCGTACCGGTGACGAGGCCGAACAATGCACCTGCGGGCGTGACGGCAAGCACGTCTTTGGCCTGTTGCTGCTTTGCAAATTCCTTTTCTGAGTTCAGGGCGCGAATATCGCCCTCGGCTGTGGAACAGTTGATTGGGCCATGTGGCACATTCCCCAATGTGTCAGCAGAAAAGACCGAAGTCGTGCCGACGAGAAGGGTTGCCAGGGCAGTCGCAAAAAGGGTTTTCATGCGGATCTCCGGTGGAAGGGTCAAATGTAGAAGTGTAAATTGCCTGGAACTATTGAGGACGTTTTGGCGTTTCGCAAGGGATCACAGTTTCGTGGATCACACCTTTGGTGTCTGCATGGCGGTGGCGGTCGCGGGCTCATTGCCCGATCGGCTTGTCATGGGCGGTGGCCGCTCAATTGGTCCGAGTACGGGCCTGTCTCGCTCCTTTCTACCTCTTTTCACGGCACATCTTGATCTATGGGCGGCGAGCATGCCTCATGGGCTTGCTCTGTCAGAAGACAAGAAAGGTTGTCCCCATGCTGTGCCGTATCGGAGAGGTCGAGGTTTGGCGAATCCTCGAGATCAACGCCCCGTTTCTTACACCTGAAAAGCTCTATCCCAACGCCGGCCCCGAACTGCATCACGTTTTACGCGAACATGCGCCGGGGCAGCTGTGTGCCCACAGCGGCAAGCTGATCCTGCCGGTGCAGGGGTTTTTGTTGAAGACACCTGATCATGTCATTCTGGTCGACGCCTGCGTCGGCAACGACAAGACGGCTGGGCATAAGGACTGGAACCAGCGATCGGATGCACGTTTCATGGCTGCCCTGACCGCTGCTGGTGTGACACCCGAGGATGTGGACTTTGTTCTGTGCACTCATTTGCATGTGGATCACGTCGGTTGGAACACCCGGCTGCAAGACGGCAGATGGGTTCCGACCTTCCCCAAGGCGACATATCTGCTGCCGTCGGAGGACCTTGACCATTATGGCGCCAATCCGAACGAGACCTACACCGAAAGCGTGCTGCCGGTGATAGAGGCCGGTCAGGGCAAAGAGGTGCAACCGGGGCATTGCCTTGGCGATCATGTGCGGCTGGTGGCGACGCCCGGACATACGCCGGGACATGTCTCGGTTCTGGTGCGCAGTGGTCAGGCCGAAGCGCTGATCACCGGGGATGCGCTGCATTCCACTGCTCAATGTCACCGCCCGGATTGGCATTTCACCTTTGATGTGAACCCCGACCTGGCGGTGCAGTCCCGTGTGGCCTTGCTTGAGGATTCAGCGGACTCCGGTCGGCGTGTTTTGGGCAGTCATTTTACACTGCCTTCGATCGGTCGCGTTCGCGCCGCTGGCGATACCTTCAGGTGGGAGGCTGAGTAACAAAAGGCCGAAGGCGAACTTCGGCCTTTTACGTTTTGAAACTAAATGATTTTAGCTGAGCGCATCCAGAACGCGCGCCCACGAGCGGATGCCTTTGTGAAAGCTCTCCATGTCATATTTCTCGTTCGGCGAATGGATCTGGTCGTCGTCCTTGCCAAAACCGATCAGCATCGCGTCGGTGTCCACGATGTCCTTGAAGAACCCGGCAATCGGGATTGAGCCTCCGCACCCCACATAGGCCGCCGGAATGCCCCATTCGTCGCTGAGCGCCTGACGTGCCTTCTCGAATGCCGGGGCTTCGACGGACATCTGTGACGCGGCCGAACCTTTCTCGGTGCGATACTCGACGGTGAAGCCATCGGGCAGGTTGCTTTCCAGATAGTGACGAAAGCTGTCGCGGATCGCATCCGGGTCCTGCTGGCCGACCAGGCGGAAACTGACCTTGGCGCTGGCCTGGCTGGGCAGCACGGTCTTGAAGCCGTCACCGGTGTAGCCGCCCCAGATGCCGTTCACGTCACAGGTGGGGCGCGACCAGATTTGTTCCAGCGGTGTCCGGTCCTGCTCGCCTGCAGGGGCGGTCAGGCCCACGTCGCCCAGGAACGCCTGATGGTCAAAGTTCAGGCCCTGCCATTGCGCGCGCATCTCGTCCGAAAGTTCCGGCACACCATCGTAGAATCCGGGCAGTGTGATGGTGCCGTTGTCGTTGTGCAGACCGGCGAGGATCTTGGTCAGAACGCGGATCGGGTTCATGGCAACACCGCCATACATTCCGGAATGCAGGTCGCGCGTCGGGCCGGTTATCGTAAAATCCTCACCCAACAAGCCACGCAGCATTGTGGTGATGGCCGGAACCTTGCTTTCAAACAGGCCAGTGTCACAAATCAGCGCGATGTCCGATTTCAGCTCATCTCGGTTT
>FYBJ01002156.1_pt1 | contig 10733 bp, 7 predicted proteins | sample 1134611 | NCBI WGS metagenome assembly FYBJ01 (sample SAMEA104116008, study PRJEB20421) | marine metagenome | isolation source: marine | reverse complement strand
CGTCAGATGTGTATAAGAGACAGGAATAAACTTATTTTTAAAAACAGACATCTTGCATAATAATGTTAAAATTTTTAGGTAACCATTGACACCATTTAAATTGCAAATTTTTTAAACCATTTCCTTTGCATATATTTATAGTTTAAAGCGTATACTTAAAAACATTTATTTACTCTTCCTTACTCTCCTCCATTTTTTTTTGTCTAATCGCAATCAACAAACCCACCGCCGAAGTGTAAACGTTTGGACTTAACCATTTAGCAGAGTGTCCTGCATCACGGTAAACTGCATTAGCCACTTGGCCTTGTCCAAACCCCACTGCATATCTGACATTAAAGTGGGAAACTAAGCGGGCAAATTGGACTCGGTCTAAACCTTCAGAGCCAATACCATTACCATCTACACTCAAATAAAGCAGGCGCCCGTCATAAGTTTGACACAAACAACTGTAAGAAGTTACCTTATTAGAATTACGCAATTTGTATGGATCATCAGCATTTTCTCCAACTTCTGTAAAGTACATTGAGTTGGTAGCAGCACCTTCATACAAAGCATAACTTTGTCCCTGCTCAACTGGATTAACGATATTTTTGTTACGAAGTGGTCTTTGGTCTTTAGATTCCACGGACCACTCTGTAGTTAAATCAACTTGAAAACCTTCCTTCATCATTTTCTCTTTCGAAAAAACAGTGTTACCTTCCCAGACTAAAATAGGCCCCAATGTCATAGCTGCTTGATAAAAAACTGGTTTTCCGCCTCGCATAATTGGTCGACCTTTTTCTACACGAATAGCACTCTCAGAAGATTTCCAAACATACTTTTCTCCGTTCTTATCTTTTAAATATAAATTGTATGGTCGACGTACTGTTTCGTGTAAAACTTCAAAATCGTTGTATTTCATAAAAACAAATTGGTTATTAACCACAGCGACTACTGCAAAATCTTTACGATAACCATTAGGTAAGGGTACTGGTGCACCTGTCCAGCGCAAGTCATTTGCAGAATAAAAAAAGCCTATTGGATGGTAGAAATCTTTGGCAGTTACATCTGGAGTTAGGGGTTGCATATTTTCTTTAGTTACATACAAACCTCCTGCTAAAATGGCACCACCCTTGCCATGGTCTAAAACATTTGTTGAGGCTTTAAACGGGTTGTCTCTAGAACCAACAACCACCTCCATATTTTGGTTTGTGTAATAGATTAAATTAATATTAACTTTATCAACAAAATCTCCAACTTTCTTAGGCAGTTGACTACCAGCGTGGAAAACTTGATAAGGCTCAATCTTGAAATTCATTTCACTATCAGTTGCTGTCCTTGAAGGATAAATTTCTAAGTAAAAGCGACTTAAATCATGAGCCATGCTACCCCTCATAAATCCAGCTTTTCGTAAGTTGCCTTCTGTGATACCCTTTTTAATACCCCCAGTACTGGGGTCGAAAATTAAAGACTTGTTAGTAACATCATCGGAAGCCCAAGATTTTCCCGCTCTATTGCGAGGATCCCAAGTACTCATTTGAACTTGAAAGCCGGTACAGATTTCGTTACGATTTTCAGTAGAACCGTCCCATTTAACTTTAAGCTGAGTAGCTGTCTCGCCAAACTTTAAAGCACTAGAGTCTAAGCACATAGAATTGTATTTATAAAGGAGGTTCATGAACTTTTCCATGGGAGTTAAATCACTAACAAAACCAGTTTTTTTAGCACGAGCTGTATCTGTGGCATAAGGAATCATTAAGCAAGGAGTTTCGTCATAAACAGCAGGTCGCATACCATTTCTAGAAACATAGGTAGTGTTGTAAGCAAAATTAAAATCTGAATTGTATAGGTAGCTCCAAATTCTTTTGAGGACTACTTCGTCCTTGTTATCACTAGGTTCTCCTACGTCTCTTAATTGAACTATCTCGGAAATATCTGCAAAGTTTTTAACGCTGCTGCTTACATCAAAATTCGCCTGCCCGTCGATCCGAGGACTAAACCTTTGAGAGACTTTGTTAAAGGAAAATGAGGGATTAATAGCGTGGATGATTGGTTTCAAATCTTCAGATAGTTTGTGTGCGTGATCTCTAACTTTTTGGTCACGGGGTGGCATGTTAATTCCATTTTGATTAGTACCTTCTAAACCGTGGTAAGTTCTATAGAGAGAAGTTACCAAATTATACAAAAAGTAGTTCATGGCTACAGTCGCGTATTTATCGGAATTTTTAATAGCGTCACCTAACCAGTAAACTTTATCAGTTATGGATTTTTCAAGGGGGAAACCAAATTTCTTTTTGTTAGTGTTGACATCAAATTCTGAAATAGCTAAACAGTAATCAATAATTTTGACCATAAAACCGTTGTTCTGTACCAAAATTTGTTTACTGCGACCGTCACTTCCTAGTTCTGGAATTTCATAACAAACTTGCTCTACAGAATTCATGTCTTTACCACCATAATACATTTTAATAAACTTGTCTTCAGGCATACCCGGTACAGCTACACCTCCTTTTTTAATGTAAGATAACATAATGTTTTTAGTATGCAAATCGAATGGGACAATACCAAAATGACGCTTTAAAACATAAAGAGTATGTGCTACTTGGACAATAATATTTATAAAATCAAAAACATTCATATTTAAAAAAACTTTTTCATATGCTCTGTCTCGGATAAGTTGAAAAAGTGTGATACTAGATTTTTCTAAAACCATATAGGAGTGATAATTTTTCGTGGCTACAGGAGGGCCATTACTATCAACTCCAGCTTCACATGCATAGTTGCCGAAGGCTTTAAGAACACCTGGGCAAATTCCCATATCATAAAGGTGAGAGGCGAAGCTGGCAATCATGGCTTCGTGGAGGGCGTTGTTCATAATAAACATGTAACGGCCATTGAAGTTTTCTAAAACAATATAGTAGGGTTCTGCTTTATTTGATTTTTTAACGATGATTGGCATGTGATAAACTACGTAACTAGGAATTCCATTGTTGTTAGTGTCTGGTCCTACAGAAATATGATTTAACATGACGTTGTCAAAAGATGTACCATTTCTGAGTTGGAGGTCACCAACTTCACCAAAAACTCCTTTGACGTTAGGTTTAAAAAGTAATTTTCCAGAGCTCAAATCAGTACAAAATTCATTTGATTGAACGATGAGTGGTTGTAAAATCATAGTATTTAAATCGACGTTATTTTCTTCAATGTCAGAGAGATAAACACTAGGAAAAGTTGCGAGAACTGAAGCTAATAATTTTTGTATATCGTTTACATTTTTATAAATTGTATTTGTATCCATTTTACTTTATTATTTTTTTATTTTTGTAAAGCGTAAAATAAAAAAATTAAAATAAAAGGTTAAAATAATAAAAGAATAAATATGATTCCTGTTAATACTATTGTTCCATCTGTACTTGGATTTTTGGCTGGGGTTGGAGTTTCGGCTTATGTTTATTTGGCTACACGCAGGCCCGAACCTGACCTCTCAGATTCGGTAAATTTGGAGGATGTTCTCTTTGACTTGACTCGCCCGGAAATTAAGTAAACTTTATTTTAAAAATAAAGTTTTCTAAGTTTAAATTTGAGATTCTGATTTTTTATTTCTCTAATTCTCTTTTATTTCATTCTTTTTTTACAATACTAAAGGGATAATATAAGGACCTTTATTTTTAATTTTCTATAACGTAATCTGGTTTTTTTAAAACCTCTAGCGGAAGAAAAAAATCTATTTTTTTATAGCATTTACAAATCTTTGAAAATCAGTATAAAAATATCCTCTTTGTAATAGAGATTTTCAAACACATATTACAGAAGTAATATATAATAAATAAAATTTTTGTATCTCGTCGTCTTACAAGGCTTGAATTAAATCTGTGAGACTAGCATTTTTGTGTAATTTAAAGTGTCTCACAAATTAATCTACCAATTTTAATTTTTCTTTCTCAAAACTATCAAGAATATCTATTTTAATTTTTAATTTATCTATTTCGAATCTAGAATTTAACAGTTTTTGAAAATAATCATCTTCAAAAGAATACAGATTTAGTATGTAGGACCTTTCACCCAAGTAGTCTAAACGATTTGGATTTTTTTGTAAACCTTTTAAAAAGTTCTGAGTAGAGAAAGAGAAACTTTTAAAAATTTTAAATCAAAGATCTGTACCAATCATACAAATTGTTTTTATTTTCTTCGAACATATTTTTTTCATATTTTATATACTCTTCTTCCTCGTCTTCTTTGTCAATAGAATGAGTGTGTTCGTACAAGTCATAAATTTTTTCTCCAAACATTTTGTTTATTAAAAATTCAAATTTCCAGTCTACTTTAGAATAAAATTTTTCATTACTTTTTCGACTAATGTCTTTGGGATTAACTATTTTATTTATCTTTTCTTCAGAGGGCCAGTGTATAACTTTTGTGTTTTCATATTTTATAGGTGTCATCTCTTTAAAAAGTGGCAAGTTTAGTGCTATCTTGGCTGACATTCTTTTGGAAGCGGGTTTGGTTAATAAACCTGAAATTAATTTACCTGTTTCGGGATCATTTTCTTCACAAAAATTTCTTACGTAAATATCTATGAATTTTAAAAGTTTTGCATCACTATTAATTCTAATTATTTTAGAATTAAATAGTTCGTATAAAACAATTCCCAAAGACCATTCGTCGCTAACTAAACCATATCTTTTTTTAGCTACAACCTCAGGTGATCTGTAGGTTTTTGTATAGACATGCTCTGTATGTGTTGGTTTGATTTCATTTTTTAGAGTGTTAAAATATTTAGCTGCACCAAAGTCTCCTAAAACCGGCTCATACATACCTGTTTCACTTAAAGGTTCGTTTATAAAAATATTATTTAATTTTATATCTCTATGAATAATATTATTTTCATGCAAAAACTCTACTACACTTAAAAGTTTGTAGGCAATGTAAATTTTATTTTTTGGAGTAATAACATCTTTTTCTACATAATCATGAAGATCTCCTTGGTATTTTTTCATAACCATAAAGTATTTGTTTCTTTTGGTTTTCGGGCGTTCCTCTTTTTCACTCTCTGAGTCACTCTCTGAACTTTCGCTTTCTTGGTCTGTCTCAGTTTCGCTGTCCGAGTCTTCACTATCACTGTAACTAAAAATATCATAAATTTGTATGATGTTGGGATGTTTATTTTTGACTTCTTGACACATACTTAACTCTCTTAAAACTTCCATAATTATAGTATCGTCTAATTCGGATTTAAATTCTTTAATGGCAACTTCTCTATTGTTGACTTTGTCTTGTGCGGAAAAAATATTTCCAAAAGTGCCATAGCCAATTTTATCCTCAAATACATAGTTATTCATTTTTTTCTTAAATTTTGTCTTTGAATTGTTATTTGTTAAAATAACAACTTTGTTTAAATTTAATCACTAAAGTCACTGTCTTCATCAGTGTTTTTAGAGAGCATGCTCTTGATTTTTCCTTGTACTTTGCTAGTGACATCTTCGTCTTCATCTGTGTCAGCAGAGTTTTCTTGAACATCATAAGTCCATTTATTTTTATTTATAACAATAATATCATCCTTGGATAATTCTTCCACATTTTCTTCTTCTTCGTCCCAAGAACCTATAATTTTTCCACCCTCGCTGTATTCGCTATCCCACACATAATTATAAATTGTGTCAACCAACATACCATTAATCATTTTCAATTTTGGTCCAGCTTTACTCTCTTCTTTTTTCTTTTCTACAGGGGGTTTTTTAGAAGCAATCAAACTTTTTTTAGGGGGAGGGCTGTCTTCATCTTCCGAGTCTTCACTCTCTTTAGCTGAGTTTTTTGGTGCAGTTTTTTTAGAAGCAATCAAACTTTTTTTAGGGGGAGGGCAGTCTTCATCTTCCGAGTCTTCACTCTCTTTAGCTGAGTTTTTTGGTGCGGTTTTTTTAGAGGCAATCAAACTTTTTTTAGGGGGAGGACTGTCTTCATCTTCGGAATCTGACGATTCTTCTTTTTTTGGAGTGGACTTCTTCTGAGTGGAAGTTTTCTTCGGAGGCGGGGAGTCGTCTTCAGAATCTGAAGATAATTCCTTTTTTGGAACGGGTTTCTTCTGAGTGGAAGTTTTCTTCGGAGGTGGGGAGTCCTCTTCACTCTCAGAGTCTTCACTTTCTTGTGTCTTTTTTGACACGGCTTCCTTCTTTTTTATGACGGATTCTTTTTTATTATTTAAAAGTGGAAAAATTGTAACACCTTCTCCTTTGGGAACTGCAACTTTCAAGTCATCAACAAAATCGTACTTTTTAAGGTTGGCGTCTGTTTTTTTCAGAGCACGTCCAGTTTCCAAATTTTGATAACCTTCCTTGATTTTTGACTTAGCCATTTTTGCTTTGTATTCAGAAATTTTAGAAGACAAATCAGTATTAGTGCTCACAGGTTTTTTTTCTGAAGTGGCTTTTTTAGTGGCCAGACCTACTGTTTTTTGAGTAGTTTCTCCTCCTACAAATTCTAAAATGGCTTTGTCTACATCAGTTTTCTTAACATCCAATGTCTTGGCTAAAGATGCCGAAAAATCAGAGGTAAAGATTTTCTTGATAAGAGTAGTAATTTCAGGAACGATTTGTTGCTCGATGAATTGATCCATTTTTGATTTGAATAAGCCTAACTTTTAATTTGAATTTTCATTTTTGGGTTTGAAACTTTGCATACACAAGTTTAGTTTTTGTATGCTATCTTGCATATCATCAATTTCATATATAGTATAAGAGTCTTTTAAAAGATTGACTAAAATCATTTTTTCTACTTTTATGTAGTATTTCTTTTCCAATATATATTTGTAGTAATTTAACTGTAAAGAGTAGTGCCAAAAATTTGCGTTTGGTAAGTGACTGATACATTTAGTTAAAGCATTTTCATACTCGTTTTCTTTTTTGATTTCCTTAGAGGTTTTCCAATCACAAATAATATATTTGTCTCCATGTTTAAAAAGAGCATCTATACAACCACAAATTTTTAAATCTTCATCATAGATTTTCCACTCGGAACGAAAAATTTCCCAACCCCACTCTATGGCTTGAATATTGAATTTCAAAAATTGAGAGTATTCTTCGGTTTTACCTTGGTCTTTTTTAGTGTTGTAAAAATCTTCGATTTCTTTATGAACTTTTTTACCATAAGTAGCAGTGTTCTTCCATTTCTTTTTTAAACTTTCTTTGGTTTCAGTAGTGTCTCCAGATTTTTCTAAAATTAAAGTAGCAATTTTATCCGCGTCGAAAGGTGGAAACTGCTTCCCACACCAAGTAGTTACATATTTATATTTTTCTTTATAATGTGGATAGTTTTTATCTCTGGGATGTTCCATTTAAATTATACTGTTTTTTAATACAACTTTAACAAATAATTTTTTATAACTTTTTAAAATGAGTTTTACTGATCCAGATTTAATTGTCACAGGTACAGATAGTAATATTCTTGGTGGAGGTGTTTCTAGTTTTTATGATGCTTCTGTAGACGCCTCCAATATTTTCATTTTAACCGGTGGTGTAATCGTGGAAAATGATACCATAAATCAAAACAAAACAAACACTATTCAAATTATCAAATATGACCCAGTTGCCTCTACTTTTGAAGTTATTTATACAACCAATAATACAGGTATAGTTAACGATTCTGGTAACGACACTTCCGCCAATTATTTCATTTATTCTAGCATCTACGATGAAGTTAGCAGTGCCACTATAGTCCAAGTAAATACAGCCTCAAATAGTATTTCTGTTATTCCTCGTTTATACTCTAATTTAGAATTTGAAGAGGGTGCAGCTTCCACTATTTATATCAACACTACACCTTCCACATTTGATTACTGTGCGATTGGTGTGCCCCGCTACACAGAGAATGGAGTGCTCAAAGGAACTGTCTTAATTTATCGAAAATTTGATACAGGGCCTTGGATATTTTTTTCACAGCTTTTAACCAACATGGACTCACCAAGAAGTGATAGACCTTTCTTTGGTTACACTCTTAAATTTCTCTTTTTGAATACTTCTGAACTCCACTTAGCAGTTTGTTCTCCTGAGTTTGACGACGAAGATTCCTTGACAGGTAATACAGGCTACGTAGAATTTTACAACGTCACAGGCTCTTACACTGGTATTTTGACTGGAGTAGATACACAAAAAAATTTTGGTTTAGGAATGGCTTGTACCCCAGCCACAGGAAACATTTTTGTTTTGAGTGCTAACAACGTTACTAGTTTAGGTACAAAGAAACAGTTACATATTTACAAAGATACAACAGGAACTACTGTACCAACAGATGATCAAATTATAGAGGAAGAATTTTCAGTTTCTCCTGCAGTTTCAATTACTCCAGATAATGAAGTTATAGTTTCTGGTATTACACATTTTACCAACAATACTAGTGGATATTTTAATATTTATAAATTGAATTCTTCTAATAATGATTATCAAAAAGTTTATAAGGTTTCGCCTTTTGTTGGCTCACCAGTAGGCTATAGTCTTAGTGTCTGTCCTAAAATAAATTTAGCTAACGAGTACTCTATAACTTCCGGCTCTAATCCTTTAAGTTTAGCTCCCATAAACGACTTCGGTAAAATTTTAACTTATTCAGGAGCCATCTCTGCAGTACCACCTTGTCCAGAAGAAGTAGAGCAAAATGTTTTCTGGGAACAGACGGCTGCTAATACTACAGGTGTTGAGGTCAACCACTGTGGTGTACCTGGTTATATTCCGGACCCAGACGAGGCAGTCCCGCCTTTTAGCAGAGACTGTGATGCTAATGGTGTTTGGACGACTCCAGCTGCAGGCTGTGTTAAACCAGCAAATTCCTGTGATGCTCTTATAGAAAACAATATTAACTGGCCAGTTACTTTTAATGGTTTAAATACAATTGGAACTTGTGTAGAAGGTACTGTAAATACTTCAAATTTTCCTCTTATTCGTTCTTGTGTAGAAGAGGAATGGGATCCTGCTTTATTTTCTTGTACACCGCTGCTTCCCGAGTGTGCAGTTCAAACAGTCAATAATGTTGTCTGGTCAAAAACTTCAGCAGGAGATACTGCTACTGGAACTTGCAAAGTTGGAAAGGTTTTAGCTGATGACCGACCACTGAGTCGTTATTGTAATCAGTTGGGAGTCTGGGAGGAGACGGATTTGTATTGTGTGGATCCAACAGTTTCGCTGTCGGATAAGCAGTACATTGCTGTAGTTTTAGGAACAATTTTAGGGATGGCTGTGTTTGTGGCTTTGATTATAATTTTTATTTTGAGAGGGTAAATCTCTGCAAAGTTACTTTTCACCGGCCGAAAAGTCTTTCGGTGAAAACAATTTGTGGAAAATTTTTTATAATTTTTTCTTTTCTTTCCAAAGAAATTTCTTTTTTATTTTGAGCTAAGTAGTTTAAAGCTGTTTTAAAAACTAAGGAGTGAGACTGTATGTCATAATCGTATTTTTCAGGGATGGTATTAAATTCTTCTAAATTCTCGGTGTACGTCTCTGATAATTCCAAAGGAAAAATAGGATATCTTTCTAAAAATAATTTAAATTCGAAATTTCCATACTCTATATTAAAACCTAATTTAAAACTTAAAAACAAAGAATATAAATTTGGAAAGTAAGGAACGAGAAATTCCATGCCCCAATGTGTTAAAAGTTTAGAAACGATAATGTGTTCTTTACTATTCTCAGCAGGGACTAATTCTGGTACCCCGTCATATATAGAGTAAATGGGAAAAAATGTATCTGTAACCTTGCCATGTCCTACACTCAAATAGGGTAAATTCATAAACATATAGAGACGATAATCTTTGAAAGAATAGCACATTGTTTGATAAAAATTTATTTCATTAAACTTTGTCCAAGAATTTAAAAAATAAGTAGTTTCTGGAAGGTTTAAATTTATTTCTTGAATGTCACCACTTCTTTTGGGAGATTTTATTTTTTTGGTGTGTGAAGTAGGAATGATAAAGTCTGTATCATTTTGTAAAAACAAATAACGAGGAGATAAAACTTCGGTTACACCATAGACGTTTTGATCTAAAATTTTTGTTTGCCCAGAATTTAATTCTGTGGGTGCAACTATCATATGAAAATTGTCTTTTACATCGAGTTCTTCAAATTTTAAATACTTAAATTTTGATTGATAATATTGACTAAAATCTTTAACTATTTTAGGAGTTGTGTGTACTAAATAAATATTGATATCCTTGTCAAATTTAGACTTGTAGCATCTCTGAAATTCCAGAGCTGTTTGTATAGTATCATCTCTTGGTAAAGCCACAATAAACTTACCTATTAAAAATTTAGAAGTTATTTCGTCGCAGGTACTGTAGGCTTGAATTTTTCCTTCCTGAGTCAAATCAGTAGAGCTATTTTTTGTACTTGTGTAAAGAACCTCTCTTAGACTTTCAATTTTATCGTGGATCTTTTTTTCTTCTAGTGTAGAGAGATTTTGTTGGAAAGTAACTATAAATTTTTTGTTTTTTACATAGCCTGTTAAAAACTTTTCTGGTCTTTCTTCTCCGTCTTCAAAAACAGTAAATTTATACGGGTCTCGGGAAGTTATTTTTATCTCGAAATTTTCGAAATCTTCAGAATCTTCCTCGTATATTTGGCATCTTGCAGTAATAGTTATCATATTTTAAAATATGATATAAAATTATTAAAGTAGTTTAAATGGCTATTAGATCAAAGGGAGAAAATTTGGATATAGATTATAACCTGTCTCTTATACACATCTGACGCTGCCGACGATCTACTCTGTGTAGATCT
>FYBJ01001647.1_pt1 | contig 10772 bp, 7 predicted proteins | sample 1134611 | NCBI WGS metagenome assembly FYBJ01 (sample SAMEA104116008, study PRJEB20421) | marine metagenome | isolation source: marine | reverse complement strand
CGATCAGCATGGCCTCGAGCTTTTGCAGGTATTTGTCAGTCCGCCAGTCCTTGGCGAGTTCGACGCTGGCCCGGGCGAGCTGTCCCGGCGTCGCCTCAAGCTTGGCTTCGAGCCGTTCGAGAAGGGTAAAGGCGTCGGCGGTCGACCCGGCGAAACCTGCCACCACATCCGCGCCGCCGGGCGAAAGGCGCCGGACCTTGCGGGCCGTGCCCTTTATGACGGTCTGGCCCAGGCTGACCTGCCCGTCGCCGGCCACGACGACCTTGCCGTTCTTGCGCACGCCGATGATCGTGGTGCCGTGCCAGCCGGGAAATTCCGAATTGGTCATGGGTGTTACCCTTCGTGCTGCGTTCAGGGCTATATGGACATGACGGCGGCGCGGGGCAACCGTGGCCGCCGCAAACTCCGGTCGATACCGCTCCGATCAAAGCACGAGCGCCTGCATTGCCACGGCGCCGGCATAAACCACCAGCATCGACGTGCTTTCCCAGCCGATACGCCCCGGCCCCGACTGTTGCCGGTAGAGCAGCCCCGACAACAGGATCGCCGTCATCAGAAGACCGGTGGCAAGCCAGAAAAAATCCCCAGGCGTCAGCGCATGATATAGCGACCCGTCCCGATAGGCGGCGTCGGATATCGTGATAAATAGCGTGTCAAAGGTATTTCCGCCAATGATCCCGCCCACGGCCAGTTGCAGCGCGCCGCGGCGCACCGCCGCGATCGTGGTGACAAGCTCGGGCATAGAGGTGATGACCGCTGTCATCAGCGCGCCGACAAAGGTCGATGACAGTCCCAGGCGCTGGGCCAGTGCCTCGGCTACTCCGGCGATGACCCAGCCCGCGAGACCCAGGAAAACCATGAGCGTCAGAAAGCGAATGAGCGGACCGCGGGCGCTCTGGCTCGGCTCGTCGTCGTTTTCCGGTTCGTCCTTGCGCGTTTCACGGGTGTGCACCGCCTTCCACATGGGCCTTTCGCGCACCTTGTCGGCCATCTTCACCCCGGCCACATAGATAAGCAGAAGCGCGACCGACGCCGGATGCACCCCCCAGATCGTGAACTCCGGCAGGGTAAAGGCCACCAGCGGAATGGTCAGCAGCAGAAACAGGGTGGTGCCCTGGAAAAGATTGGCGACTTCGGCGGCGGCATGTTCGAGATTGGCGCGCCGATAGACGGCATCGGCCAGTGCCAGGAACGCGGTCTGGGCGGCTATGCCCCCCACGCCGTTTGCAAAGGCCATGGAGGCGTCGCCGTTCAGCGCGGTGGTCAGCGAAACGACTGATCCCGAAAGCGACGTCGCCGCGCCCAGCAGCACGCCCCCGACCAGCGCCTCGCCAAACCCGGTCCGGTCGGCGATCTGATCGGCCAGCCGGGTCATCGAAAGGCCGGCCACGAGGATCACGCCTCCCGCAGCCGCAAAGATCGCCAGCAAAAGGGAGAGCGACATTGTTTCGAACAAGGGAAATCCTTCGTGGCCGTTTTAACCGGAGCGTGGGCTCATGGCCCTTGCCCTACAACGTTGCGCGCGCCGGAATGGTTGCGCAAGCGACGCAAGTTGGCGTCTTCCGCCCGTAATCCGCTGGTGCGGGTAAGAAAAACGCCCCGTCCGGCAGGACGGGGCGTTTTACGCGATTGCGGGTTCCGGCGGACCGCGTCCGGATTTCAGCGGTCGGTCAGATCGCGTCGTCGATCCAGCTTTGCAGAGATGCCTTGGGGGCAGCGCCCACCTTGTTCGATACCACCTCGCCGTTTTTAAACATGAACAGCGCGGGAATTCCGCGGACACCGAGCTGGGCGGGCGAGTTGGGGTTCTCGTCCACGTTGACCTTAACGATCTTCACCTTGCCCTCGTAGTGATCGGACAGCTCTTCAAGAGCCGGACCGATCTGTTTGCAGGGGCCGCACCACTCCGCCCAGAAATCCACGACGACAGGCATATCGGCCTGGCGAACTTCGGCGTCGAAAGTTGAATCGGTGACAGCGACAGTAGCCATAAGTGCCCTCCTTGGGGTTGGCGATCACGGGGTTGCTGGCAACCTATGTATCGCCGGGCGCAGGGTCAAGAGAAGGCAGCGTTCGCCACGCGTCGCGGATCAGCGGCTCGGGCAGGGGCATCAGGGTCGGCCCACGCGTCCACAGCATCTCGGTCGAGACGGCATGTTCGGGATAGACCGCCGAGATTACCTCCCGGTAGGCCCCCATCTGTCGCAGGATGCCCAGCGGCACGTCCTCGGGCCGGTCGGGAACCGCGAGGTTGGTCTTGAAATCGATGATGCGCACCTGCCCCGGCTCTACCAGCAGCCGGTCCACGGTGCCGATAATGGGGCGGGTGGCATCCCGGGCCAGTCCGGGCGGCGCCGCGATTTCCACCTCGGCCAATGCGCTGCTTGTGAAAATTTCGCGGAAGTCCGGATGATCCAGGACTGCGGTCGCCTCTGCCAGCAGCAGATCCTCCTGACCGGCCAGCCGGCTCATCGGGCGCACCACATCTCGCAGAAGCGCCGGCCAGTCGGAACGCGGGGCGGCCGGCAGCACTTCCAGAAGCCGGTGGATCGCTGTGCCCCGGTCCATAGCCAGCTCGCGGCCGGGGTCGGCGTCGGCCTCGCCCGGCTGGGCCAGCGCCTTCGCTCCCTCCAGGTCGGAAGGCAGCAGCGGACGGACCGGTCGGGGTGGTAGCGGCGCGGGCAATACCGCCCATTCAGGGAGCGTGCCGGGTCCGGGCTCTTCGGCGGCCTGCCCGGCGGCCGGGATCCCGTCGGACGCGAGCGCCATAGCTTCGGGCCATCGTCCGCCTTCCAGCCGCAGCGTCCCGTCCTCCAGCCTTGCCGCATTCTCTTCGGCCATCGCCTGGGCGAGAAGCGCGTGCCAGCAACCTTCGAGATCTTCGGTGGCGCCCGCGGCCCCGACGATCAGCCACTGCTCGGCTCGTGTCATCGCGACATAGAGCAGGCGCAGCCGCTCGGCGCGCTCGCGCGCCTCCGCTTCGTGCCGCAGAGCCAGCAGCGCGGCAGGGCAATCAGCCTTTGGCATATTCCAGAGCCGCGCGCCTCCCGGCAGTTCCATGATCTGCCTGCGCAGGGTCAGCTTTCGATCGGCCGTGTCGGGCAGGATGACGATCGGCGCCTCCAGGCCCTTGGCGCCGTGGACCGACATCACGCGAATCCAGTCGCCGCCGCTGTCCACCTGCCGCTTGATGTCCACGTCATCCGACGCAAGCCAGCCCAGAAAGCCGGTGAGACTGGGGGTTTCCGACTGCTCATAGGCCAGCGCCTGGGCCAGCAGCGCATCGATCCCGTCCTCGGCCTCGGGGCCGAGCTGCGACAAAAGCCGGAGCCGTCCGCCGTGACGCGTAAGGATGCGTTCGATCAGATCATATGGCCGGAGGTAGTCGGTATGATCGAGCAGATCCTGAAGAACCGCGAGGGTAGGGGCGAATTCCGCAGCCCGGTCGCGGAGCTCTGCCCACAGAAAGCCCTGCCGTCGCCCCTGCGCGAGGTTGTAAAGTGCCGCCTCGTCCCAGCCCAGCAGCGGAGAGCGCAGCGCAGCGGCAAGGGAAAGGCTGTCTTCGGTCAGCGCCAGAAACCGCAGCATGGCCGATAGATCGCGCACCGCCATCTCCGCGCCCAGTTTGAGCCGGTCCGCACCGGCAAGCGGGAGGCCGCGCGCCTTGCACGCTCGAATGATCTCGGCAAAGATCTCGCGGCGCCGCTGCACCAGGATCAGAAAGTCGCCTGCCCGGATGGGGCGGCTGCTTCCATCGGCTCGGGGCAGGGGCGTGCCGATCAGGGCCTCGATTTCCGCCGCGATCTTTTCGCCCAGCCGCACGGTGTGGTGGTTCGGGGCGGGCTTGTCGAGAGGATCGGTCCAAGGCTGATCCGGCGGCGATTCGGCGGCGGCGATGGCTGGCCAGAGATCGACCCGGCCAGGCAGTTCGGCGTGAAAGGCCCGGTGGAGCGTTTCACCCCGCACCCCCTTGGAGGCGGCACCTTCAAACACCCTGTCCACAAGCCGCAGAATGGTGGCCGACGAGCGGAATGAAAACAGCAGCTCGCGGTCGTAAAGCCGTTGACCGACCTGTTCCAGCTCGGCGCCGAAGTGGCTGCGCATGCGATCAAAGGCGTCGGGATCCGCGCCCTGAAACGAATAGATCGACTGCTTCTTGTCGCCCACCACGAAAATTGTGCGGGCGATCTCCGGCCGCGCGCCCGCGCCTGCGGTGAATTCCTGAGCGAGAAGCCGGATCACGTCCCATTGTGCCGGCGCTGTGTCCTGCGCCTCGTCGACCAGCATGTGATCGATGCCGCCGTCCAGGCGGAAGAGGACCCATTGCGCGACGGAGGGATCGGTCAGGAGACCGCGCGCTTTGAGAATAAGATCGTCGAAATCCAGTAGGCCGCGTAACTGCTTGCGGCGTTCGTATTCGGGTACGAAGGCGGCCGCGAATTCGTAAAGAGCCCGCGCACGTTCCGCACAGAGCAGCGCCTGACGGCGGGGCCGCGCCGCCTCTACCCGTTCCATCAGAGCGTCGAGCGCGCTTTCGCTTCCGCCCAGGGCCGGCCTGGCGGCCCGGGTGGGAACGCGGCCAATCTTCGCCCCGAAAGGGACCTTGGCTTTCTCTCCGTAGAGCATGACGGCTTCCAGCAGCCGCAGTTCCGCCAGCCCGGGACGGGCGAAATCTCCGCTCTGGAGCAGTTCGAGCGTTTTGCGGTCGCTGATCCCTCCCGTTGCCAGCGCGCGGCAGAGCTGGGCCATGACCTCGGGGGTTTGCGGGATGAAGACCTCGGCCAGAAGTGCGGAGATGCTGTCACCGGGCGCGAGGCCGAGGGCGGCGTGGATTTCTTCTTTGGGATAACCCCGCAGCAGATGTTCCTTTGCCGCGACGATTTCCTGGATAAAGGCGGTGGGTTCCTCGCCGGAGAGATGCCTGACCAGCCCGTCGATCGGACCGGGCGCCGCGACATCGGCCATTTCGTCCAGAACTTCTTCCCGGAGAAGCTGGCCCGCGCGTTCGTCCATCTCGGCAAATCGCGGCGAGACGCCTGCCTCCAGTGGAAAGCGGCGCAGCAGGGTCGCGCAGAACGAATGGATCGTCTGGATCTTCAGACCGCCCGGCGTTTCGATGGCACGTGCGAAAAGCGTGCGCGCCTGGCGCCTGGCGCTCGGCGTGTTTTCCGAGGCAGGCACACCCAGGAGTTCCATCTCCCGCGCCAGATCCCGGTCGTCGAGCATGGCCCAGGCGCCCAGACGCTTGAAGAGCCGGTTCTGCATCTCGCTCGCGGCGGCCTTGGTATAGGTCAGGCACAGAATGCGCTCCGGAGGCACATGTGTCAGAAGCAGCCGTGCGACCCGGTCCGTAAGCACCCGGGTTTTTCCCGACCCCGCGTTGGCCGACAGCCAGGTAGAGCTGCCGGGGTCCGCGGCCCTGACCTGGGCCTCGGTCGCCTCGTCGCGCATCACGGCCCGACCTCCTGCGGTTCCGGGGGGCTCGATTCATCCCATTCGCCAAAGCGCGCAAGATGGTCGTAATCTCTTTCGTCGCTGCGTTTTTTCATCGCCCGGCGCGAGGTGAATCCCCTGGCGCGCTGCTGGTAGGCGCCGATCAGTTCATGAAGTTCACGCCAGGCGGCGGCCACCTCGCCCCCGCCCAGGGGGACATCCTTTTCCACCGGGTTGGGGCCCAGGCCGATGTAGCAGAGCCTTGCGACCTGGGCCGGGCCGATCTCTTCAAAGGCGCCGCCTTCGACCATCGCCGCCTCAAGAAGCAGCTGCTTGTCGAAATATTCGACTTCCCTGGGGGTGGGAGGGGTGCCTGTCTTGTAGTCGAAAATGGCGATACGGCCATCGGCCAGCCTGTCGAGCCTGTCGAGCTTTCCGGTGAGGGAAAAGTTCAGCCCGGCCAGAGGCAGGCTGCGTTTCTCCTCCATCAGCAGGGGCGTGCCTGCTTCGCGGCGCCGGATCTCGCCCTCTATGAACCAGCCGGCGATATCGGCCACCCGCGCACGCCAGAAACGCCGCGCCAGCGGCCAGGGCACGGCGGCACCGAGAACCCGGTCGGCGTGTTCGAGCAGCAGGGCGCTGGGCTCTTCGGGCAGGCCCTCGCGGGTTTCGGTGATGAAGGCCTCCATCACGTCGTGGAGCAGGTTTCCCCGCAAGAGCGCGCCCGGCTTCGGCCGCAGCGGGTCGAGCGCGCGCAGCCCAAGGACGTGGCGCGCGTAAATGGCATAAGGATCCCGGATCAGCGTCTGGATGCTGGTGACGGACAGGTTGCGCGGCCGAACCTCGACGGGCGGCCGGGGGGAGGGACGCGGAGCAGCGGGCCTGCGCTCGGCCGGCGTGTCGAGGCGTTGTGCCATCGCCAAAAGCGCGCGTCCCCTCGTCCGGCTCGCTGCCAACGCCTCGGGGCCGCCGACGGTGTCGAGTCCGCCCAGAAGGTTCGTCAGCCGGCTGAGCCAGCGCGACGGCACGGTTTCCGCCTCGGCATCGCGCAGCGCCCGGCTCAGCACCACTTGCGGCGCGGCGATCGCCTGCTGGAAATCATGAGCGGCCAGGCCGATGCGCCGATCGGGAAGCGGTAATCCCGCCCGCTGGCGCAGGGGTCGGTTCAGCCAGGGGTCGGGCGGCGGGATATCCGGCCAGATGCCATCGTTGAGCCCGCCGAGAATAACCAGATCTGCCCCCTGGACACGCGCCTCCAGCGTGCCCCAGATCATGACATCCGGGTGGGGTTCGACCGCGCTGCGAACCATCTCGGCGCCCAGTGTCTGCCGAAGCAGATTGCCGAAATCGGCGGCGGTCATGTCGCCGCCCGCCTCGGCCTCGGAGCTCAGGCTCAACAGCACGGCGCGCGTCTTCTGCCCGGCTTCGCGGTCCCAGAGGGCGCCGGCCGGCTCTTCGAGCGCTGCCCCGGCGGTATCGGCAGGGGCGGCACCCGGCTCCGCACAGCCCCGCGCCAGCTCTGCCGCCACCCGCACCAGCCGGGTCAGGTGATCTGCGAGCGGCAGGGGAGCGTCGTCTTCCCAGCCGCAGAAGTTTCGGCACAGCCAGGCGATCCAAGCTGCCCGTCCGGCGTCCTCGGACCGCGCTGCCCAGGCGTAAAGGTCCCTTTCGTTGGGAAAGGCGGGGCCGTTCCGGCGGATGTGCAGTTCGAGTTCCCGAGTCTGAAGCAGATGCAGCCCGCGGCCGCCCGGCCCCGTATGGGTCAGCGGATGTTTCAGGAGTTCGATCAGGTCCTCGGCGGTGATGCGCCGGCCGAAGAGCGCCGCCACATGGCGCAGAAAGCGGCCGGGCGCCGAAAGCTGCAGGGGCTGGCCAGCGCTGTCGTCGGGAAGAATACCCCAGCGATCCATCGCTGCCGTAACCTGCCGGCCGAGCATACGGTCGGGGGTGATCAGTGCGGCTGTCTCTCCTTGTTCCACCGACTGCCGCAGCCGCAGCGCGATGGCCAGAGCCTCGGCCCGGGGAGAGGGCGCCTCGATCAGTGTCACACCAATCAGGGCCCGGTCCAGCCCCCGAAGGTGCGGCCCCTCGGCCAGCCAGCGGTCGGTGACCGGCGCCGGGCGCAGCGCCAGAGAGACGAGCGCATTGCGCTCGGGGCAGCCCGCTTCGCCTGCCCAGGGACGCAGTGACTGCGGATCGGCGTCAAGCGACGCGAGGAAGGCCGCAAAGCGGAACTGGGGGTGATCTTCTGCGGGCGGGGCCGCATGGCGGTCCGATCTGCCGGGGCGCTGCGGTGCGCCACCCAGATCGGCCCAGGCGTCGGACGGCATGTCGAAATCGAAGCCGGGCAGGATAACCGCCCCCTGCTCCAGACCCGCGACTGTGCGCATGAAGGCGGCGGTCGCCCCGCGCGAGCCGGTAGAGCCCGCCACCAAAACCGGATGGCCGGGCGGGTTGTGGCGCCAGTAGAGCGCCAGTTGAGCCACAGCGCGGGCGCGCCTCGCCTCGGGGTCGAGCCCGCTTTCGCCAAGCGCCCTCAGATAGCTGTCCGCGATGTCCAGAAACCGAAGGCTCCGTTCCCAATGTGCCGAATGCCCCGATACGTCGAGGTTGCGCAGCGTCTCGGGCGGGACGCTCTCGCTTTGCATTTCGTCGAGCAGCTCCGCCAGGCTTTGCGCCAGATCGAACACGGCGGCGCGCGGTGCCAGATCGGGCGCCTGGTCGAGAAGCCGGGAAACGAGCTGCGCGAGCTGCAGCTGCCGGCGCAGCGGCGGCACCGCCGGGGGCAGGGTGCTGGCGATGCGCGGATCGTCCGCTATGGCGGACACCAGACGGATACGCGGCAGGATGCGCGCCGGGCCCCGCATCAGGAGATCGCGGAGACGCCGTCCCATCCGCTCGGTGTTCACATAGAGCTCTACCCGCCCCCAGTCTTCGGGCGCGGCATCACCCATGCGCTGTTCCAGCCCTGCCAGCAGGGCCGCCGGAAAATCGACGCCCGGTGCGACGCCCCAGACCCGTTCCGCAGCCCCCGCCGGCGGCTTTCCCTCAGACATGGAGCCGGCCCTCCAGCATGGCCTCGGCCAGTTCGATTCCCTCGGGGCGGCCGACGTCGCACCAGCCGCCATCATGCTCGATGCCAAAGAGCGTTCCCCGCTCCACCATCCGCGACCACAGAAGGTTGAGAGAGAAGGCCTCTTCTCTGATGTCTTGCAGGAGGCCGGTCTTGATGATCTGCGCGCCGCCATAGATGGCGCCGGGCCCCCGCGACAGGCGCCCCCCGTCGTCGCGGATGAAATCGCCGGTCCCGGCGTGGCCGCGGGCCGCATTCAGCGGGACCAGCATCAGGAGACCCTCCATCCTGCCCGGGTCCCAGGCCTCTGCCAGTGCGCAGAGCGGATTGGTGCCGGTCCAGACGGCATCGGGGTTCAACGTAAAGACCGGCTCTGCCCCAAGCTGCGGAAGGGCGCGGCGCAGGCCGCCGCCTGTTTCCAGCACATCCGGCTGTTCGTCGGAAATCGTCACGTCGGGCCGGGATGCCAGATGCCGCGCGATCATAGGTGCGAGATAGTGGGTGTTGACCACCTTCTTCGTCGCTCCGGCCGCATCGGCGAGCGCCAGCGCGTGGTCGAGCAGCGGCCGCCCCGCGACCCGGATCAGCGGCTTGGGCAGATCGCGGGTCAGGGTGCCCATGCGGGTCCCAAGCCCGGCGGCAAAGATCAGGATGGCTGAGGGGCGGTCGCGCATTGGCTCTTTAGTCTGTGAAGAACATCCGGGGTCGGGGCAGGGAGGACCCGGCTGACGATGTCGCGCAGCGGGCCGAGTTCGGGTTGGGCGAGATCCCGTTCGAGCATCCGCCAGACACGGGGGATGAGGTCGACATAATGGGGCTTTGCGTCGCGGATGCACAGCCGCGAGAAGACACCGATGATCCGTAAATTGCGCTGGGCCCCGACGGCGGCGAGTTCCGCGTTGAAAGCGGCCGGATCCCTGCCGGTTAGGGTGGCGTAACGCTCGCTCATCCGACGGGCGAGGCCGGCGCCCACATCGCGCCGGGCATCGCCGAGGAGCGAGGCGACATCATAGGCCGCAGAGCCGCGCATCGCGTCCTGAAAATCCAGAAGCCCCACCCGCGCGATCTGCGAACGCTCCGGCAGCCATATCAGGTTTTCGGCGTGATAATCGCGCAGCACCAGGACAGGCGCCCGATCATCATTGCGGTCCTCGAAACGGCGGCAGGCGCGATAGACCGCCTCCTCGATGCAGGCCCGCGCCTCGGTCGTTTCCTGCGTGTTCGTGGTCAGATTGCCCAGATACCAGCGCGCGGCAAGTCCCGACATCGGCGCCATTTCCGCCGCTCCGTAATCCCTGACACCTTCCGGCAGGGGCTGGGCATGGAGATGGCAGAGCAGATCGATCGCGGCGGCGTAGAGCTCTTCTTCCTTTTCCGGTGCCGTCTCCAGAACCCGTGCAAACAGGGCGTCTCCCAGGTCCTCGAGCAGCAGAAATCCCTGTTTGTCATCGCCGGCGATGATGTCGGGCGCGCTCAGACCTGCAGACCGCAGATGCCGGGCGATGGCCACGAACGGGCGGACATCCTCTCCTGCCTGGGGCGGGGCGTCCATCAGCACCGCATTTGCGCCCGAAGGGAGGGAAAGCCGGTCGTAGCGCCGTGCCGAGGCATCGCCTGCCAGCGGCACGCGCCGCGCCGCGCCCCAGCCTGCGCCCGCCAGAAAATCCCCGAGCAGGGCCGAGCGATCAGCCATCGATCTCCTCCAACAGTTCGCGCCAGCGGTCCGTGCCGCTCAGCACCGCGTGACGCTCCCCTTCGTTTACACCGGCACCAAGTGAAATCCGCAAGGCATCCACGGGGGTCATGCCACCCAGGCGGTCCGGCCATTCTATGACACATGCGGCCTCTTCCATCGCCTGATCGAGACCCAGTTCCCACAACTCCTCGGGGTGGGCTATCCGGTAGAGATCACAGTGCCACAGCTCTATGCCGTCGACGTCATAGATCTGCACCAGGGTAAAGGTGGGGGATGGCACATCCTCCATCCTGCCAGCGGCGGCAAGGCGCGACTGGATCAGCGCGCGGGCAAGAAAACTCTTGCCCGCGCCGATCGGACCCTCGAGCAGAAGGCTGTCGCCCGCACCCAGGCGCGGCGCGATCCTTTCGGCCAGGCGTCTTGTCGCCGCCTCGTCGGGCAGAAATATCTTACGGGTCAGGGATCGCGCGGTCATTGGGGCACTTTTACCGGGCCTGTCGGGCCTCGCAAGCCGGATCAGCTTCGCAGTGCGATTTCAGGCTTGTGCGCCATCGAGGCGGGCCGCTGGTC
>FYBJ01002251.1_pt1 | contig 10819 bp, 9 predicted proteins | sample 1134611 | NCBI WGS metagenome assembly FYBJ01 (sample SAMEA104116008, study PRJEB20421) | marine metagenome | isolation source: marine | reverse complement strand
GTCTCGACCGTGTCGCAGGGGCGGAAGACCATCGTGTTGGGCGTGGCGCGCGACATCGCCAGATGCTCGACCGGCTGGTGTGTCGGGCCGTCTTCGCCCAGGCCGATACTGTCGTGAGTCATGACAAAGACCGTTGGTATCTTCATCAGGGCTGCCAGACGCATTGCCGGTCTGGCGTAGTCGGTGAAGCACATGAACGTACCGCCATAGGGGCGGATGCCGCCGTGCAACGCCATGCCGTTCATAGCTGCCGCCATACCGTGTTCACGGATGCCCCAGTGGATATAACGACCCTTGCGATTTTCAGGGAGGAAGATGCCCATATCGTCGGTCTTGGTGTTGTTCGACCCGGTCAGGTCGGCAGAACCACCAATTGTCTCGGTCACGATCGGGTTCACGACCTTCAGGACTTCTTCCGAGCTTTTGCGAGTTGCCCATTTGGGCTGATCCTCGGATACCTGCTTTTTCAGCGAACGGATGGCGCCGGCCAGCTTATTGGGTGCCTCAAACGCATAGGCACGGCGGAAATCGCCCTGCTTGCGGTCCGAGATCTGAGCAAACCGCTCTTCCCATTGCACCCGGTCTGCCGAACCCCTCGAGCCAATCGCGCGCCAGGCGTCCAGGACGTCCGACGGAACCTCAAAGTCACCGTGAGCCCAGCCATAGGCGTCCTTGGCCGCCTTCAACTGATCAGGGTCCGTCAGTGCACCGTGACCCTTCGAGGTGTCCTGTGCTGCGTGGCCCAGAGCGATGTGGGTTTTGCAGGCAATCATGGAAGGTTTGTTCGACGATCTGGCTTTGATCAGCGCGGCGTCGATTTCGGCCGGGTTATGGCCGTCGATCTCGATCACCTGCCAGCCAGATGCCTTGAACCGGGCGACCTGATCAGTACGATCAGCGATGTCGACCGTGCCATCAATGGTGATGTTGTTGTTGTCCCACAGAACGATCAGTTTGCCCAATTCATGACGACCCGCCAGACCGATAGCCTCTTGGCTGACGCCTTCCATCAGGCAGCCGTCACCGGCGATGACATAGGTGAAGTGATCGACGATCTCATGGTCTGGCTGGTTAAACTGCGCCGCCAGNNNAATGGCGAAACCAACGGCGTTCGAAATGCCCTGACCCAGTGGGCCGGTGGTGGTCTCGATCCCCGAGGCCAGGAAGTTTTCCGGATGACCCGCAGTCAGCGCGCCCATCTGGCGGAAATTCTTGATCTGATCCAGTGTGATGTCCGGGTTGCCGGTGAGGTACAGCAGCGAATAGAGCAGCATCGAACCGTGCCCCGCCGACAGGATGAACCGGTCGCGGTCTGGCCAGTTCGGGGCAGATGCATCAAATTTGAGGTGCTTTTCAAAGAGCACGGTTGCCACATCAGCCATGCCCATTGGCATGCCTGAGTGGCCGGAATTTGCGGCATGGATGGCGTCAAGGGTCAGGGCGCGAATAGCCGCGGCCTTGGTCCAATGTTCAGGGTTCGCAGTGCGCAGCGCAGTAAGATCCACGAGAAGCTTTCCTTTGGGTGTTCGGACAAGTTGGGCGCTCAATACCACCCATCCCCCAAAGATCAAGCAGAACCGGGCGAAACTCTGCCATGCAACATAAGGAGTGTGCCCCAAGTGACTGAAACCAAAGGGGGGGTATTTTCCGTCATGTTTGGTTAGACTATGCCTGATACCACGCAAGTCCGATTCGCGTATTCCACCCATCGAGGCGGATGTGACGGGCAAGAGAACGTAAACAACGAAGCAAGGTGAGGGGCATGAGCCAGATCGAGGAATTGCAAAGCCGTATCACCGCCGCGATGGATCGCATCGGTGGCGGGGTTGAGACGCTGGTTGACCAGATGGGGTCTAACGCCGATGCGGATGCCGCTCTGCAAACTGCGCTGGAGGAAGAAAAACTCGCCAACGCACAACTTGAAGAACGGCTGAAATCCATCAAGGCCAAACATGCAGCTGAGTTGGAAGAGGCACAGGCGGGTGCTTCGTCCACGGTCGCCCCCAATACCGAAGAGCTTCAGGCCGAGCTGGACGGGCTCAAGGCGCAACTGGCGGACACCTCTGAGGTGGACGGGTTGAAGGTGGAATTGGCCGAGGCGACGGCCAAGTTGGTCGCCGCCGAAGCTGCCAAGGCAGAAGCCAATGCTGCCGTCGCTGACGCGGGAGAAGTTGAAACCCTGCGCGCCGAGATCGACGAGTTGCGCGCAAAGGCCGACAACACTGAAGAAGTTGACGGGCTGAACATCGAAATTGCGGCTTTGAAAGCGGAATTGGCCAATTCCGAACAACTGGATGATCTGAAAGCTGAACTGGATATGCTGCGCGCCGAGCGGGTCAGCCAGGCTGACATCACAGTGCAGCTCGACAAGGACCTGCAACGCCTGCGCAAGGCCAACGATCAATTGCGCGCGGCCAACACGGCCCTGCGCGAAGCCAATGAAGCCGGCGTTGGTGAGCCAAGTTTGATCAATCAGGCGATGCTGGCGGAATTGGAAGCCCTACGCGCGAGCCGCGCCACGGATGCAGCCGAAGCCAAGGCCATCCTGTCGCGGCTTGAGCCGCTTTTGCCGCAAGCTGATCTGGCCGCAGGAGAGGATGAATAATGCCTGAAGTTACCATTCACATCGGTGGCCGCTCTTTCGAGGTGTCGTGCCAGGAAGGCGAAGAAAGCTATCTGCATTCAGCTGCCAAGATGCTGGACGATGAATCCCAGGTTCTGTCCGATCAGATAGGCCGCATGCCCGAGGCACGGATGTTGTTGATGGCTGGTCTGATGCTTGCCGACAAAACGGCTGCGGTCGAGGATCGCATCAAAGAGGTCGAAGGGCAATTGGCCGAGCGTGAGGCGGAACTGTCTCAGCTGCGCAATGCTCCGGCGCCCGATCCCGAGCGGGTCGAGGTCGCAGTGATCCCACCGTCGGTCACGGATACCCTTGCGGAACTCGCCGCTCGCGCCGAAGCATTGGCCGCGGACGTCGAAGAACGCGGGGCAGCTTCCTGATCGGATTGCTGCCGCAACACGAACAAAAAATGCCGGAGGCGATAGCCCCCGGCATTTTTCGTTTGGACAAAAGGCCGCGTGAAATCAGGCGTTTGCTTCGCGGATCTTGTTCGCCGCATCCTTGTCGTAGGCAACACCGTTGTCGTCAAACAAGGTGTCCAGTTCACCTGACAGGGTCATCTCGGTGATGATGTCACATCCCCCCACAAACTCGCCCTTAATGTAAAGTTGCGGGATGGTCGGCCAGTCGGAATAATCCTTGATGCCCTGGCGCAGCGCGTCATCGGCCAGAACGTTGACGTCGGAAAAATCCACGCCCATGTAATTCAGTACACCGGCCACGCGGGAAGAGAACCCGCACTGTGGCATTTCCTTGGTGCCTTTCATGAACAATACAACGGTGTTGGCTTTGACGGTTTCGTCGATTTGCGCGTGGGCTGGGTTGGTGGTGTCGGTCATGGGGTTAGTCCTTTTTCCCGAAGGTGCGGTGGTATTCCGCAGCATAGGTTTCATCGTCTTTGAATTGGCGGACCGATCTTTCGGCGGCCTCGGCAAAGCTGCCTCGATTGCGGCCAAAGACGGTGCTGGAGCGTTCCAGCGAATGGTTCTTTCGGATCGTGGCCTCTACGACGTCCAGATCAGTGGCTTCCATGCCAAGTGGAACCTCCCGCTTTTCCAGTTTCGGTTGTCGCATGGCCAAAGGCCGGCGCGGGCCAGATCGAAACAAGGCAATGAAGTGGTTCCAGAGAGACATGTATGTTCTGTCCTTGGGACAAGAGAGAGGCCGGTGTTCGTTTTAGTCTGGCACTTTGGTGGTCAGGGCAAGCGCGTGCAGATCGCCGTCGGGGCCGTCCATCTTGCCCTTCAGAGCCGCATAAACCGCGCGCTGCTGCTGAATGCGGTTCTTGCCGCGAAAGCTTTCGTCCACGATCATGGCTGCCATGTGGACACCGTCATTGCCGCCGACCTGAATCTCTGCATCGGGAAAGCTTTCGCGCAGCAGTTCTTCGATCTCATGGGCTGTCATTGGCATTAGGTCTGGTCCTTCGTGTGTTGCTTTAGCGGGAAATGTAGGGCGATGGGTCAGGGCGCGCAAGTGGGCGTGCCCGTCTCAGAGGAAAGCCCTGCACCCTCAAGAGAGCGCAGGGCTTGCCGAAAATGGAAACGCGAAGTCGGAGCGCGGATCAGGCGACCGCGGCGGCAAAGCTGGTGCGGAACACCTCGGTCAATTCAGCCAGCGGCGTCTCGGAGTTGCCGATCTTGACGCTGTCGCCAGTGAAACGGCCGACGGAAGTCACCGGAACGCCAACCTGACCAGCCGCGATCATCAGCGCTTCGGCCTGGTCAAAATTGCAGGCCACCAGATAGCGCGCCTGATCTTCGCCAAACAGGATCTCGGTTGGGGCATCGTCGAGATGTACGCCAACGCCAGCGGCTTCGGCCAGTTCGAACGCGGCCAAGGCCAAGCCGCCGTCACCAAGGTCGGTGCAGGCTTTGATCATTTCGCGGTTCTCACGGACGAAATCGCCATTGCGTTTTTCAGCGCCCAGGTCCACGGCAGGCGCGTCGCCTTCTTCGCGATTGAACACTTCGGCCAGCAGCGCGGATTGGCCCAGATGGCCTTCAGTTGCGCCGATCACCATGGCGACGTGACCATCGCGGACCTCGTTGCCGATGATATCGTCGGTCGAGGTCAACAGACCCACAGCGCCGATGGTGGGCGTGGGCAGGATCGCCTGACCGTCGGTTTCATTGTACAGCGAGACGTTGCCCGAGACGATCGGCATGTCGAGCGCGTCAACAGCGGCGCCGATGCGCTGAATGGCGCCCACGAATTGCCCCATGATTTCGGGTTTCTCCGGGTTGCCAAAGTTCAGGTTGTCGGTTGTTGCGAGCGGCTTGGCACCCACAGCCGTCAGATTGCGATAGGCTTCGGCGACGGCCTGCTTGCCACCCTCAACCGGGTTGGCGCGCACATAGCGCGGCGTCACATCCGAGGTAAAGGCCAGCACCTTGTCGGTGCCGTGTACACGCACCATCCCGGCACCCAGCCCCGGTGTCCGGGTGCTGTCGGCCATGACCATGGTGTCATACTGTTCGTACACCCACTGCTTGCCCGCATAGTTGGGCGATGCGAGCAGGGCGCGCAAACCGTCGATCGGGTCGATCTGGGGGACATCGGTCAGCGGATCGGCCTGTGGGGTGGGTTCCCACGGGCGGTCATACTCGGGGGCAGTGGACGAGAGTTTCGACAATACGAGGTCTGCCTTCACTTCGCCGTTGTGCATGATCAGAAAGCGGTCTTCGGCAATCGTTTCGCCAACGATGGCGAAATCCAGATCCCACTTTTCAAAGACGGCGCGGGCTTCAGCCTCAAGCTCGGGCTTGAGAACCATCAGCATGCGTTCCTGAGATTCCGACAGCATCATCTCATAAGCTGTCATGTTCTCTTCGCGCTGCGGCACGTTTTCCAGATCCAGACGCACGCCCAGACCTCCCTTGTCGCCCATTTCCACGGCAGAACAGGTCAGGCCGGCCGCGCCCATATCCTGGATTGAAATCACGGCGCCGGTCTGCATCAGCTCCAGCGTCGCCTCCATCAGACGCTTTTCGGTGAAGGGGTCGCCGACCTGTACGGTAGGGCGCTTCTCTTCGATGGTGTCGTCAAACTCGGCCGAGGCCATGGTGGCCCCGCCAACGCCGTCACGACCGGTCTTGGCGCCCAGGTAAACCACGGGCATGCCGATGCCGGAAGCCGCGGAATAGAAGATCTTGTCTGCATCAGCCAATCCGGCAGCAAATGCGTTTACCAGGCAGTTCCCGTTATAGGCGGGGTGAAAGCGAACTTCGCCACCAACACAAGGCACGCCAAAGCAGTTGCCATACCCACCGACGCCTTCGACCACGCCGTTGACCAGCTGACGGGTCTTGTGGTGATCGGGCTCGCCAAACGACAGCGCGTTCATCGACGCGATCGGACGGGCGCCCATGGTAAAGACGTCGCGCAGGATGCCACCCACACCTGTGGCTGCACCCTGATAGGGTTCGATGTAGGACGGGTGGTTGTGGCTTTCCATCTTGAACACCACGGCCTGGCCGTCTCCGATGTCCACGATACCCGCGTTCTCACCCGGGCCACAGATCACTTGGGGGCCGTCGGTCGGCAGGGTGCGCAGCCACTTTTTCGAGGATTTGTAAGAACAGTGCTCGTTCCACATGGCCGAAAAGATGCCGAGCTCGGTAAAGGTCGGTTCGCGCCCGATAATCTCGAGGATCATGTCGTATTCCTCGGAGGCCGGGCCCAGCGTGGCCACGATCTTGAGTGTGATGGCTGGCTCTTGCATCGTGTATCCGTATCCCCAGGGTGGCCGATATTGCGCGCCTTTTAGGGCAAGGGCGCGCCCGTGGAAAGGGCCAAGAACGCGCAGAAGGTCGGGAAGGTCCCTAGAAGCGTTGCCCGACGTAGATGTAAAGCTGATCTTCGCGCTCACTGTTGCGGGAGTAATCGACCGAGAAATCAACAGGAAATTTCTTGGACACACGATACCGCGCACCGATCCCGTAAGAACTATGCGTACCGCCGATCTTGAGTTCGTTGAATTGGGGCCCAACCATGCCCACACCAGCAAATACGATGCCTCCAAGCCTGTTTGTAAATTGCCGGCGAAATTCGATTTGTGCAGAGAGAGATCTCAGGTCGAGAAATTGCGTTGCCGAGAACCCACGAAACCCGTCCGTGCCACCTAGGGAACATTGGTCAAAAAACGGCGTTGAGGTCGACACCGCGCAGGTTGAAAGGCGCGTGGCAATGACAGCTCTGTCAAAGGGTTGCATGTAGTGAGTGAAATTCAGCCAACCCTTTGAATAGTCATCGGTCAAGCCTGCCAGTGTATATGAACGGCTCACTTCGGCGTCCAAGATAAACCCTTTGGTGGCATATATCGTGTCGTCGCGCTTGTCCCATTTGGACACCAGGCCGAAACTGCCGATTTCGACGTTCAAAAACTGATCAAACGGCGGCGGAATTGGCGGCAGGCCTGGGATCTGAGGGTTGATATCGGTGTTGAGATAGCGAAGCGAAGCACCCACAGAAAAATCCGGTGTTATCCCGTAGGCCAGACTGGCGCGGGCAAAGATGCCCGCCTGAGAAATCGGCAGGGGGCCAGTAGGAGTGTAGAGGTCATAGTTGATCTGTGCGTTGGCAAACATTGTTTCAATTTGCCAGAGGTTGTTGTCGAAGTAGAAATTGGCAGCCAACCCATACCCTTCGCTGCCATTGTCAGAGCGCAGTGCCGCGAGACCCAGCATGGACGGATCGGATCCTTGGTCGAGATTGAAGAGATAACCAGCCCCCAAAACCAGCCCGGAACCAATGGTTGGGTTGGAAAATGGGATAGGGGCCACGACAGTTGAACCGTTGCGTATGCCGACGGTCTCTTCATTCTTGACCTCGTCAAATGTGTCGACTTGAGAGTCCATGACACCGGATGCATCGGCATGACCTGATACAACAGAAAGACCAAATAGAGATGCGCAACAAAAACGTTTCAAGGGAGCCCCTTGGGCATGTAACAAAGTCGAAACGGAAGTATACCTAGACCCGCCCCGGCGCAACGGGACCGAGGCGGGAGCCTGCATCAGCGGTCGTCAGCCGGTGGGCCGCCCTGGGCTTGTTGATTTGACGCTTCAGAAGCGGCGGCTGCTACGGCCCTTTTCTGTTCATCGGTGATGTGCTCGTTGTCTTCCATACCCGGAATGGCCACGCGCACTTCGCGGCGGGCAAAGTCGATCCCGGCCTCATTGAAGGATGCCTTGACCCGGTTGAAGATCTCTTTGCGCAGGGTGAACTGCTTGCCGGGTTTGGCCATGAACTTGCCCCGGATGATCATGCCCACATCGTCAAAATCAAAGACACCTTGCGATTTGAACGGTTGCAGGAAGCCGTCCTTGTGGATCTCGTCCGCCATCATTTCGGCACCGATCTTCTTGAAGATCTTCTTGACCTTGTTGGGGTCGGTGTCGAACGGAACAGTGAACTTGAGCTTCATGATCACCCAGTCGCGGCTGAAGTTCGTAAGCTTCTGGATCTCTCCGTAGGGGATCGTGTGGACCGCGCCGCGGTGGTGGCGCAGCTGCATCGAGCGGATGGAAATCTTTTCGACCGTACCCATGGTGCCGCCCACATCGACGTATTCGCCGACACGGAACGCATCGTCGATCAGGAAGAAGACACCGCCCACGATGTCGGCGACCAGTTTTTGTGCACCAAAACCGATGGCCAGACCCAGGATACCGGCACCGGCAAGCAGCGGGGTGATGTCGACACCCAGGGCCCCGATGGCCAGAAGACCGAAGATGACCGAGATCGCGACCTGAGCACTGACCCGCAGAAGAGGCAGAACTGTTGCCAGGCGGGACCCACCGGCGCCACCACCTTCACCGGCCTCTTCATCGGGGCTTTGTTCGCTGGCGGTCATTTCGGCGGCCAGTCGGCGGTTGATCCAAAGCGAAACAACCTCGTTCAGGATGTAACCGATGGCCACGATCATAAGGAATTCGACCAGGGCACCAGCCAAGTCATTTCCGACACCGGCTGCGGCCACGTTGCGCAGGTCGATCTCCCAGGCGTTGGCGATCTGAAGGATCACGAAGATACCGGCAAGTACCCGGCCTATGCGGATGTAGCTGCGTTTGGTCGACTTGTAGGCGCGTTCGGCGATCGGCCCGTCGCCCATCATCGGAGGCGCCAGATGGCGCACAAGGCCCCGGATCAAGGTATCTATGGCAGGCGCCATCAGCAGCCAGAACATGGTGGTGTAATGTGGTGCCGAGCCCAGAAGCATCAGCAGGTACTGGTCGCCCGATCCCACGATCATTTCGACCACCAACCACATCGCAAAGGAAATGCCGATCGCCATAAACGGATAAGCCTTGGCCACGGCCTCGTCAAAGCGGGAGTGATCCGGGTCTGTTCCCAGCATCATGTCGCTCAGGCCTTCGCGGGCGCGCCACGCGATGATGCCGATATAAATGTGAACGGATGTGTTGAGCCAGAACCCGAGGCGCGTTTCTCCCATGGGAACACCGTTGGCCTGGTTGAACCCCACGATGAAGATGGTGAACCCCCCCAGCAGGAACAGTCCGATCAGGTTGCGGTGCAGATATTTGGCCCATTTGTCAGACACGTTGACAAGTCGCAAATCGGCCCGGTTTGGGGCCAGCACAAAGCGCGAGATTGCCGCCCCCAGACGTGGAATCCAGATCAGGTAGAAGACCATGGGACCTGCAAAGGTTAATTCTTCGGCCGACAAAAGGTTTTTGCCGACGAAACGCAAAACGACGTAGAAAACGACCAACCCGAGCAATTCCCGGCAAAAGCGACGGAACAGGAAGCCGACGGTGGACCAAAGGTTGTCCGATTCTTCACCGGTCTCTTGGCGAGCGCGACGCAGCACCAGCCAAATGGTCAGCTTTTCTGCCGCATAACCTGCAACGAGCGCAGCAAGAATATAGCCAAACATCATGACCATCTCTCCGGAACCGAAGGTCGCGCTGAAGTTCGAGAATGCCTGAAGTTGACCAGACAGCAGGTTGGGCAACTGTTGCAGAACATGCATCCAGCCAAGAACCATGTTGGTTCCAAGCTCGCTGATGATCGTGAAAATACCCTTTTCAGGGGCGGCTTGGGTTTGCTTTTCGGCCACCGCGTCCAGACGATCCAAAAGCAGGGCGCGAACCTGATCGTCAGACATGCGCGCCACCAGGTCGTCGACCTGCTCAGGGGTCAGATCCTCTGGCACAACTGGCGTTGAAGATACGGAAGAAGACCCGCTAGAATTTGAAACAGGAACTTGTGCATGCAGCGGGACCGCAAGCATGCTGGTCAACACCAGTACGGCAAGCAATCGGAAAAAATAGACCATAAATTTGCCCTCGAAACGGATTTTGGTTTGTTTTGCGTAGTTTACTCAACCAAGCGCTGTGTTCATAGGGCAATGTTAAACACTTGAGGATCGTTGAGGAGATAATTCGTGCCGAACCAGTGGCACATCGCGGCGTTCGACCAAAAAAAAGGCCGAGCACTAAGCTCGGCCGAAGTCCAACAGGGAGGTATGAAGGTGATCAGCGTTTCAGCTCTATCGCCTTCGAGAGTTCATTTAGGTGGCAGTTTGTTAACGATCAAGGTTTTTAAGGCCGCACTCTTGACATTCCTGATATGCCGGGAGCGCATAGCTTAGATTTTTCCTTGCTGGCGCAACTGCTTGCGGTGCGCGATGATCTCGTCTTGTACAAAATCCTTGAACGCCGCGATGCGTTGCGAATGCCGCAATTCCTCGGGGTAGGCCAGGAACACAGGTACATCAGCGGATTCCGTTTCGGTCATGACATGCACGAGATCCGGGAAATCCTGGGTCACATAGTCGGGCAATACGCCGATCCCCAGGTTATGCAGAACACCCTGCAGAACACCGAAGTAGTTGTTCACCGTCAACAGGGACTGGGGGTTGTGCGCCATCAGGGTCTGGACCAGCAATGCTCCGGCGCCAACCTGGGCTGCACTGGTGTTCTGGCAGATCAGGCGATGCTTGACGATGTCGTCGATTCCGCCGGGGGTGCCGTGCTGATCAAGGTAGTCACGCGACGCATAGAGTTGCATGCGAACGGTCATCAGCCGTTTGCGGATCAGATCAGCCTGGCTGGGTTCTTTCATGCGGATCGCAACATCGGCCTCGCGCATGGGCAGGTCCAATACGCGTTCTTCAAGCATCAGGTCGACTTTAAGTTCCGGATATTTTTCATAGAGCTTTGGCAGGCG
>FYBJ01000862.1_pt1 | contig 10827 bp, 10 predicted proteins | sample 1134611 | NCBI WGS metagenome assembly FYBJ01 (sample SAMEA104116008, study PRJEB20421) | marine metagenome | isolation source: marine | reverse complement strand
GCGTTCTTACTATCAGGTGATGCGGAAAGTGCCGATCCAGTTTGTTCCTTATCACCTAATCATTATTTAATTGAGCAAGCGATAGAGGACTCTAAAAACCCAGTATTGGCATCACAACCAATTATCTTTAGAACTGACAAAAACTCTAAAAAATATGTTGAAGGTGATAAAGAGCGAGTTGAAAGCTTCCATGCACTGCCGTAGGTGTTAGCAGTTATAATAAGGCGCATTCTGAGCGCCTTTTTTTATCACTTGATTAATTAGAGTTACTATTGAAAACACATTCTGTCTTTCTCGCTTATGCATTAGCTGCTTTAGCTGCCTTAGCGCCATTTGCTATTGACACCTACTTACCAGCTTTCCATGTGATTGCTGAGTCTCTTGGTGCATCTGATGTAGCAGTGCAGCAAAGTCTTACTTTTTATTTGCTCCCTTACGCTGTCATGACCCTTTGGCATGGTGCTATTTCGGATGCGATAGGGCGAATTACAACGATCAAATGGGGTTTAGGTATCTTTATTTTGGCAAGTGTCGGCTGCGCATTTTCCCCTAATATTGAAACACTTTGGTTCTTTAGGGCATTACAAGGTGCAAGTGGAGGTGCTGGCAATACCATTGCCCGCGCAATGGTCAGGGATTTGTTCGAAGGCCATCAAGCACAGCGTGTGATGGCTACCGTGCAAATGCTATTTGGTATTGCGCCTGCTGTAGCACCAATTATTGGTGGCTTTTTATTAGGCATCAATTGGCAAATTATTTTTATCTTTTTAGCCATTTATGCAAGCCTTAGTCTATGGGCTGCAGTTAAGTTTTTGCCAGAAACAATGCCTGTTGAAAAACGAACTGAACTTTCAGCGGCAAATGTGATTGCTAATTATAAAAAGACCTTTAGTGATTTAGAGTTCACAAAATTGGTTATTGCAATAGGCGCTAATTTTTCAGGATTTTTTATTTATGTGCTTGCCAGTCCTGTGTTCTTGGGAAAACACCTAAATTTAGCGCCAAATCAATATAGCTATTTATTTATTCCTACTGTAACTGGCATGATTGTAGGTTCATATCTCGCCAAGCGTGTTGCAGGAAAATACTCGGCCAAGCATGTTGTTAGGGTGTCTTATGGTTGGATGGGGTTAATGGCTATTATTAATCTGATTGTCTGCTACACGCAACCAACAAGCTTGATTGCAAATATTTTACCAGTGGCCTTATTTAATATTGGTATGGCTATGTGCATGCCTGTTTTATCAATTGCTGCGTTAGATAGACACAAAAAAATCCGTGGTACAGCTGCCTCTGGTCAAGCCTTTATGCAAATGCTGCTCTCAACCGTCTCCGCAGGTATCATCGTGCCACTAGTATGGTATGCGCCAATTGGATTGGCGATGGCAATGGCTGTTTATGTGCTATTAGGCTTGATGGCCGTTGCTACAACAGCACTTTGGCATACAAATTAAGTAGTCATTTACCTACCAAGCACTAATCACTATTTAATTCAGCATTTTTTTCAAGCAGGAATATTGCTTGATGACGATTAATATAAGCAATCAACACGATAGAATACATAAATGTTGAAAGCAAAATAACCCCGATCACAATTGCTTTAAACATTTCTAAATGTGCAAATGATGGAGGAATCATCGTCAGCATGACAATGGATAGCCCACCTTTGATACCAGCAAAAGTAAGTACGGTTCCCCAGCGGAAATTAACATCTACCATCTTGTTTGTTTTATTGGTTATCCAAGCAAATATTATCATCATGGTAGCGCGAATTACTGTGGTGGCTGTAAACATGATGAGAATTTCAACGTGGTATGTCCATAATAACTTTAGATCAATCATTTCTGCCATTGCGATAAATAAAACGGTATTGGCTACCATCGCGAGCAACTGAACATCTTCTTTATTGCGCAAATGCCGATCACGCTCTTCTAAGGTTGATTTGACACGCTTCAGCACTGTGCTGATGATGCCTGAAGAGGTGTTACGTTTTAGTGCCTCTTTTTGCAATATTTTTTCATCATCTTCAATTTGGTCACTTTCGTTATCAATACTTTTATTCATGATGTGATTAACTGTGATAGTTGCAAAGATGACAGCTAAAATACCTGATAAATGCATGTGCGAATGCCCACCAAATAAATTCAGTAACACATGAAAATGTTCAGCTAATTCAAATGCACTATATCCAGCTAGGATTACTATCATCATTTCAGCAATGCGATTTGCTGTTGTTTTCATTAACAGCAATCCCAAAACACCGATACTGATCCCCACTAGAATAGATCCAAAAATAACGGCAAAACTTATTTCTGCGACATACAGCACTGTAATTTCACCACCATTTAATGCAAATAAACCAATAAATACAAAAACAATTAACGCGGTGGCATCGTTAAATAAGCTTTCTCCCTCTGCAAGGATTTTAAGTTGATGTGGTAATTTAAATTTTGAAAAAATACTGACAACTGACACTGGGTCTGTGGCTAAAACCATTGCAAATAAAAGAATAACCGCTGCATTACTTAGTTGTTTGTCTGCAAACAACCAATCATCGATTGATAAAGCCATCACGATGGATAAAGAAACCGCAACAATGGATAAATATAGCAAACTTAGCCCATGTGCTTTTAATTCACGCAATCTGAGCTCCATTGCGTCTGAAATCAGCAGAATCGGTAATAGAAAAATAACTAATGTAGCAAAGCTCTCTTCGTTTCCTGTCATCACAGGTACCTGTTTAGAGGCATAATGCGCGACAAAAGAAAGTGCAACCAAACCAAGGGGTGAAGGAATCTTTAACTTTTCTTCAAGCTGTAAAGCCAGGAAAAGAATGCTTGCAATCATAATGAGTGTCGAAATCATAATAGAACTGTTGTTTTTAGTAGTAGAGACGATGATATTATCGCATATGCTTTAATTCGCCATTGTTTTAATCAACTAGCGTTTCTGTTAGAGGTGGTTTTTTTCTACGCGTGAAAAAAATTGAACGCAAACCTCGCCATATTTTTGGTAATAACCAAAGCATAACAATAAGTAAAATAAGTAAAATTCCTAAAAAGAGCATGGGATATACCAATGCCAGCCAACCACCTGCTAACCATAAGCCATCTTCTGCTATGGATGTCGTGATATTCGTGATGGGTTCTGGTGTTGTGTTGATTAAGGCACGCCCGCTTGCTTTGGTTGCATGCGTTATACCTGTCAATGAAGCGCCTAGTATTGCTGCTAAGCTTGCAATTAGTGGGTCATTAGTATTAATAGCGCCCATTGCGAGTAATGCACCTGCGGGAATGCGAATAAATGCTTGTAACCCATCCCATACGCTATCAATATAAGGAAACTTATCGGCTAAAAACTCAACTACCATTAAAATACCAGTAGCGCCGATTAAAATTGGGTTGCTTAAGATATTCAAGCTTTCAGGCAGCGTAATCACTTGAAACTTTGATAATATGCCCACAGCAAATATGGTGGCATATAAACGAAATCCACTTGCCCAACTTAAGCCGCCGGCGAGTGCAATAGTTGAAATAGGGTCCATATCAGATTGTTGACATTAGTTTGTATGATTTAGTATAAATCAAATTGTTGTCTTAATTTTTTCATTTTTATCACGAAAATAAAGGTTAATCCGATTTTTTAATTCTAATATGCTGTACTAAACATATAAAAATCAGTAGGATTGATATAATTTTTGAACTAATAAATGAAGTTTCATGCCCCTTTTTAAGGGACGATTAAGGGCTTATACATGAAAAAGAAAATAATTAACATTCTACTAGGGTCAAGCATCTTAACAGTTAGCTACTCACACGCTGCTGGCTTTGCATTGATTGAGCAAAATGCAAGTGGTATGGGAAACGCATATGCAGGTGGTGGAGCAGTCGCTGAAGATGCTAGTACGATTTTTTTCAACCCAGCTGGTATGACCTACATAGAAGGCACACAAGCCGTTGGTGCATTGCATTTAATTAAGCCAACTACTGAATTCAAAAATAATGGTTCACTACCTGGTGCAGGTAAACCGCTTGGTGATGAAGGTCCTGATGCTGGTGATTTAGCTTTTATACCCAATTTTTATTTTATGACTGCTTTATCACCATCAATTAAAGTAGGTGTTGGTGTAAACGTGCCTTTCGGTTTGAAAACTGAATACGATGATGAATGGTTAGGACGCTTTCAGGCAGACAAATCTGAACTCAAAACAGTCAACATTAATCCATCAATCGCATTTAAAGTGAATGATCGCGTCTCATTAGGTTTTGGTGTTTCAGCAATGCGTGCTGAAGCTACGTTAACCAGATCTGTTAACTTTGGTGGGGCAGGTGAGGGTGCTGTAAAAATTGAAGGTGATGATTGGGGTTTTGGCTATAATTTAGGTGCGGTATTTCAAGCGACAAAAGATACACGTATTAGCGTTGCATATCGTTCAGAAGTGAAACAAAACCTAGAAGGTGATGCTAAATTTAACAGACCAGCCCTTGTACCTAATGCTGGTAATGCAGCAGATGGTAATGTTAGAGCAAAAATTAATTTGCCGGCAACTTTTTCAGTTAGTGTATTTAGTCAATTGAATAGTAAATGGGATATCATGGGGGATTTGACGTGGACAGAGTGGAGTAACTTCGAAGAGCTTAGAGTTGTACGTGATACTGGGACTACATTAGCAGTTACACCAGAAAATTGGCACAACACCATGCGTTATTCTGTTGGTGTAAATTATCGTTTTAGTGATGAAATAAAATTACGTGCTGGGTTAGCCTATGACGAAGAGGCTATTAAAGACGAATTTCGCACACCGCGTATTCCTGGAAATGATAGAAAGTGGGTTTCATTGGGAGCGAGTTATAAAGTATCACCAACATCTACATTTGATATCGGATACGCACATTTGTTTATTAGTGACGTGAAGATTGATGACGATCAAACCGGAGCAACACCTTTAGGTAATGGTCGCGTAAAAGGTGAGTATGACGGTAGTGTCGATATCTTGAGTTTACAATACACACACAATTTCTAATCTAACTCTCATAAAAAAGAGGCTTTTAAGCCTCTTTATTTTATTAAGTATGTAAACAAGGGTTACTCAATTAGCAAATCTAGTTTACCTGGTACGCCATTCATTGCATCGGCATCTTCCAATGGCTCTTTGCGAGATGAAATAATAGGCCATACTTTCGCTAAGCGCTCATTAAGCTCGATAAAATGTTGTTGATCAGCTGGCACATCATCTTCAGCAAAAATCGCCTCAGCAGGACACTCTGCTACACATAAAGTGCAATCAATACAATCATCAGGGTTAATAGCCAAAAAATTTGGACCCTCAACAAAACAATCGACAGGGCAGACATCTACACAGTCTGTATATTTACATTGAATACAATTTTCGGTGACTACATACGTCATTTTAATTCCTTCTGTTAATCTTTAGATATTATAACGATTTTGTCGTTTCCATCATACGTTTTATACAATCATACCTGCGCCAACTGTTCCGTTAGTACTTTCATCAATGATGATAAATGCACCAGTTGCACGGTTGCTTTTGTATTGATCGACCATCAATGGTTGTGCGAATTTGAAGCTTAAGCGCGCAATGTCATTCATTTTTAAATCAGTTGTCTGTTGTTGCTCTAAAGTGTTTACATCCACCTTGTACTGAATTGCGCCAACTTTGGCTTTTGACTCACGTGTTGTGTGGCGGATAATATAAGTACGTGCAGGGGAGAGTGGCTTTTCATCTAGCCAGCAAACAAACGCGTCTATTTGTTTAACAGGTGCTGGGGCTTCATTACTTTTTACAATCATATCTCCACGCGATGTATCAATTTCGTCTTCGAGAAGTAGCGTGATGCTTTGTTCTGTTATTGCATTTTGCAGCTGTTCATCACCAATTTGTATGGCTTTAACCTTAGACTGGTATCCATTTGGTAAAACTGTTACTGCATCGCCAACTGTAACTTCACCAGATTCTACTCTGCCCATGAAGCCTCTAAAATCGTGCAATGTTGCATCAGCACTTGCGTGTGGTCGGCACACAAATTGAACAGGGAAGCGGAATTCTTCTGATTGTTCTGTATGTGCTGCCGGTGCCTTTTCCAACATTTTAAGTATTGTTTCACCTTGATACCAAGGCATGTTATCAAGGCGATCAACTAGCATATCGCCATTGAGGGCTGACATAGGAATAAAACGGATATCACGGGCACCAGCCAATCCAATTTCTTTTGCAAACTGCATATAGTCTGCACAAATCTGATCAAAAGTGTCTTGACGATAATCAACCAAATCCATTTTATTTACGGCAACTAAGATGTGTGGAATGCCTACCAAATGGGCCAAGTAACTATGACGACGTGTTTGTGTCAGCACACCTTTGCGTGCATCAATCAGGATGATAGCAAGGTTGGCGGTTGATGCTGCCGTAACCATATTGCGAGTATATTGCTCATGACCAGGTGCATCAGCAATAATATATTTGCGTGTGCCAGTACTGAAATAACGATAGGCAACATCAATTGTAATGCCTTGCTCCCGTTCCGCTTGCAAACCATCTGTTAACAAAGATAAATCAATGGCATCCATCCCACGTTTTTTTGACGTGTTTGAAATGTGTGTCATGGTGTCGGCCAAAATAGTTTTGCTATCAAATAATAAGCGGCCTATTAATGTACTTTTACCATCATCGACACTCCCGCATGTCATAAAGCGCAATAAAGAGTCGTTTTGTTGCATATTGTGTTCTTGGTTCATCTTAGTCATTAGAAATAACCCTCTTTCTTGCGTAACTCCATAGAGGCATCAGAGGTTTGGTCATCTAGGCGAGTTGCACCGCGTTCTGTAATCGTTGTTGTAGCTGTTTCAATCACAATTTTTTCTGTTGTATCGGCGTCCGAATAGACTGGTGCTGTACACGTAATATCACCTACAGTTCTGAAACGCACTTGCTTGTTAACAATTTCCTCTCCAGCTTTCGGTTTATTAATAATCTCACCGTTCGCAAGCGGTACGTTGGCTGGAATAATGGCATCACCACGCAGGATAACATCTCGATGATGTGCATAGTAAATGCTTGGCAGCTCAAGTTTCTCGCGTTCTATATACTGCCATACATCCATCTCAGTCCAGTTGGAAATAGGGAAGGCGCGGATATTCTCACCTTTGTGGGTGCGCGCATTGTAAAGATTCCATAATTCAGGGCGTTGATTTTTTGGATCCCATTGACCAAATTCATCACGGAAACTCATGATGCGCTCTTTCGCTCGGGCTTTCTCTTCATCGCGTCTTGCGCCACCAATACAACAATCAAAGCCGAACTCTTCAATTGCCTCTAAAAGTGTTACTGATTGATGTTTATTACGTGGCTCATCTGGATGTTTGAGTACTATCGTACCGCGAGCCATTGAATCTTCTAACGACCTAACAATGAGGCGCTCACCAATTTCTTCTGCACGGCGATCACGAAACTCAATTACCTCTTGATAGTTATGTCCTGTATCAATGTGCATCAATGGGAAGGGGAAGCGGCCTGGTCTAAAAGCCTTTTCGGCAAGACGTACAATACATAATGAGTCTTTTCCACCAGAGAATAAGAGGACAGGATTGCTACATTGGCCTGCTACTTCACGTAAGATGTGAATCGCTTCTGCTTCTAGCCAGTCCAAATGCGATAAAGTTTTTTTAGTCATAATTTTCAATTGGTTAATATATATTATTAATTCTTTACATGAAGTCCACACTCTTTGTTTTGAGGGTCTTCCCACCACCAACGTCCAGCACGGACATCCTCTCCCATTGCAACAGCGCGCGTGCACGGAGCACAGCCAATACTTGGGTAGAATTGGTCATGTAGTGCGTTATATGGGACGTTGTACATTCTGATGTATGCCCAAACTTCTTTTTCTGTCCAATCACTAAGCGGATTAAATTTTTCTAGTTGATTGCTATCATCAAATTCTTGTGTAGGCAGGCTTGCACGGGTAGATGCTTGTTCTGCGCGCATACCAGTCACCCACGCTTGTTTATCTTTCAGCGCACGTTTTAGAGGCTCTACTTTACGCATATGGCAACACGCTTTTCTAAGCTCAATGCTTTCATAAAATGCATTAATGCCGTTGGTACGCACGTAGTCCTCTACGGTTTCATGTCTTGGAAAGAAGATAACAGGCTTCGTTGCGTATTGTTTTTCAACTTCACTCATTAGGGTATAGGTTTCAGCAGGCAGCCGACCAGTATCTAAAGAAAATATTTCAATAGGCAGTTGTGCCTTGTTGATAATGTCGGTTAAAACCATATCTTCAGCACCAAAGCTATTTGCGAAAGTAATAGCAGGACATGTATTAGCTGCTGACTTCAATAAATCAATCACTTGCGCTCGTTTTTTATCCACACTTGAAGTCAGTGCCTCAGTCAGCTCTGGCGAGGTAGCTGGGTTACTCGCAGCGGGTTTAATCATGCTGACGCCAAAACTCATGGCTGACTCGCTGTATAGATTGTTACGCACCTGTTCATAGTTGGCTCCGGTCTATGCGGCGCCATACCGGCACATCATTCACACCACCTTGATAAGGCTGTATAAAGTCATTTAAGCTTGCGATTGCTTCCTGCGGATTTCGACCTTCTTTGATCTCATAACTATCAAAGCCAGAACGCTTTAGGAAGTACAATTGATCACGCATCACATCTCCAATGGCGCGTAATTCATTTTTAAAGTCATATCGGGTGCGGAGCAGGTTGCCTAATGTAAAGTTACGCCCATCAGCAAATATTTCCACGTAAATAGCGATAACTGGTATTTGATTTAAGTCGTCAAAAGCGTTGACCAAGCTTTCGATTGGCTCATGGGTTTGTAAGATAATCCCAACTTCACCAGCCTCCATACGCGTGATTAGCTCTGATTTTTTTGCTAACCAAACCGTTAGTGGTAATAGTACTTTCCCATTTTCTGGGATTTCTGTCGCATCGATTTGTTTTTGCGTGAATGTTTCTTCACCATACAATTTAAACATGACGACCTTACCTGCTTGTTTACGCACTGGTTCATCACCGAACTTAGGTGGTGTTACGCGTACCCACTCGTCTGTTACGATACTATTGTTTTTAATGAGTTGGCTCATGCAACCTCCTGTTCAGCATAAACATGGGCTTTAAAAGGCTCCATCCCAATACGGCGTACAGTGTCAATAAAACGCTCTTCAGCAGTGCGTTCTTTTATATAAACTTCTACCAGTCTTTGTATCACTTCTGGCATTTCTTCAGCTGCAAAGGCACGACCAATCACTTTACCAAGACTTGCATCGTTCCCTTGTTTGCCGCCAATAGAGACGTGGTACCACTCTTCGTTATCCTTATCGACGCCCAAGACACCAATATGACCAACATGATGATGACCACATGCATTCATGCAGCCTGAGATATTTAATTCGATATCACCAATGTCATGCAAATAGTCCAGGCCATCAAATTTTGCTTGTATTGCCTGTGCAATGGGGATGCTTTTTGCATTAGCTAAGCTACAAAAATCACCGCCAGGGCAGCAAATAATATCAGTAAGCAAGCCTATATTAGGGCTAGCAAGGTCATGTTGACGTGCTTTTTCCCAGACATCGTACAAATCAGCTAACTCGACATCGGCTAGAATTAGGTTTTGTTCATGTGAAACGCGTAATTCACCAAAACTATAGGCATCGGCAAGGTCAGCAACAACATGCATTTGTTCACTCGTTGCATCGCCTGGTGCCTGACCATGTTTTTTAAGCGATAGCGTGACTGCACGGTAGCCTGACATTTTATGCGGGTGAGTACAACGTTTCACCCATGCTGCAAAAGCTGGGTTAGTCGCTAATGCTGTGTCATATCCAGCGTCGTGTGGCTCCAGTTCTTCATAGGGCATCGGTTCAAAGTGTTTTGAAACACGGTCAAATTCAGCTTGCGTAATCGTTAAAGGACCATCTTTAAGATGAGACCATTCTTTTTCTACTTCTTCTTTAAAGGCTTCAATGCCTAAAGCCTTGACTAAAATTTTAATTCTTGCTTTATAAGAGTTATCACGACGACCATGAATGTTGTAGGTACGAACAATTGCTTCGCAATAGCTCAACGCGTGTTGCCACTCTAAATGCTCTCTAATCACTGAGCCTAGGATAGGTGTTCTACCCAAGCCACCGCCAACCCACACTTTGATTGCTAATTGATCATTGTTATCTTTGTAGAACTCCATGCCGATATCATGCATTTGCACGACAGAGCGATCTTCTAACGTTCCTGACACTGCAATTTTGAATTTGCGTGGAAGTAATGCAAACTCTGGATGAAATGTACTCCATTGCCGCATTATCTCTGCCATTGCGCGCGGGTCAATTACTTCATCTGGTGCAACGCCAGCAAATTGGTCCGTTGTAATGTTGCGAATACAGTTACCTGAAGTTTGAATAGCATGCATTTCCACAGTAGCAAGCTCTGCTAAAATATCTGGTACATCTTCTAGTTTTGGCCAATTGAGTTGCATATTTTGACGCGTACTAAAATGGCCGTAATTTTTATCGTATTTTTTAGCAATATCGGCAAGTTTACGTAGTTGCTTTGATGAAAGCATCCCATAAGGGACAGCGATACGCAGCATTGGCGCGTGGCGTTGGATGTACAAGCCATTTTGGAGTCGAATAGGACGAAATTCATCTTCTGTAATTTCGCCTGCTAAGTAACGGCGTGTTTGATCGCGATACTGTGCGACACGCTCATTAACGTTTTGCTGGTCAATTTTGTCGTATTTATACATGTGATTTGCTATTTAAAGTTAGCCCTGTCTCTTATACACATCTGACG
>FYBJ01000422.1_pt1 | contig 10829 bp, 7 predicted proteins | sample 1134611 | NCBI WGS metagenome assembly FYBJ01 (sample SAMEA104116008, study PRJEB20421) | marine metagenome | isolation source: marine | reverse complement strand
GCTTTAACTATCGAGCAAGTGTACGCGATTTTCGGGCTATTGCAGCCCTTTTTTTGACAAAATGTTACGAAGTTACACAAATTGTCGACCAAGCGAAGGATTTCGGGATTTTCGGAAATTCAGTTCCTGATTATCGCAACATCAGGCGCTACCGGGCCTGCAGAAGCTAGTTATCGGATTTTAAAAGCCCGATTTTGGGGCAATAGGCGCGGAATCTCGGGGTAACACTTCAGGTAACACATTGGTTCTGAGCCAAATTGTCGGCTTGCCCAAGGCAGCACCCCTTCTACCGCCCTGCCGTATCGGCAGGGCCGTACCGCGGCTATTGGGGCTTTGCCCGGGCAGATTTGATTTGCCTGTAACGCTAGTGCATGCCAGCCCGCGGCTCATCCTGGACGGCATCAGCGGCCCGCCATACCCGATCCGATAACTTTATCGCCTCTGCAGCGATCAGGGGCCTGGAATAGTAATAGCCTTGCAGCTTCGTGATGCCCAACTCCTTGCACAGAGCCTCCTGCATGGCCGTTTCCACCCCCTCAGCCACAGTCTCGATGCCCAGGGTATTCAACATCTGGGCCAGGGCGGTGAACAGCAGGACATCACGGTTGTCCTTATCGGCCTCCGGCAACACCAGGCGGTCCAGCTTCACCGTATCGATGGGAAACAGCTTCAGGTGGGAGACGGAAGAATAGCCGGTACCGAAGTCATCCAGCGCGATACTGACGCCGAGTTCACGCAGGCGATCGATGAACCGGTGCTTGCGTTCGGGTTTGTCGATGAGAGCCGTTTCGGTTAACTCGAATTCCAGACTCTGCGGGCTCACATCGAACTCACGGCATTGTTTACCCACGTATTCAGGTAATGAGTCGTCAGAAAATTGCACTGCAGAGATGTTGATGGAGACAACGAGTTCCGTGTGACCCTGCGCCTGCCATTGCGCCAGTTGGCTGATAGTTTCCCGAATAATCCAGCGCCCGATCTCTATCATCTTGTGGCTCTGCTCGGCGACCGGGATAAACTCATTGGGTGGCACCATGCCGTCTGCCGTCTGCCAACGGATCAGCGCCTCGAATCCCCGCAGGCTGAGGTCTTCGCTGTAGAGGATGGGTTGATAGTACATGACAAACTCACCCTCACGCAGTGCCCTCACCAGACCTGTCTCCATGCGCAGGCGTTGTTCTACCGATTGCTGCATCTCGTCCTCGAAGAAACTGATCCTGCCGCGGCCCCGGCGCTTGGAGCGATACATGGCGATATCTGCCTGCTTGAGCAATTCCTCCGGTGTGGTCACGCTGTTGGAAGCGATTGCTATGCCAACACTGATGGTGACCTTGATCTCGCGCTTGTCGATAGTGAAGGGCAGTTGAAGCACATTGGCGATGCGTTTGGCCACATTATTGCTATTGTGGATCTCGTCCTGGTTCGTCAGCACAATGGCGAACTCGTCGCCGCCGAGGCGGGCGAATAGTTCGTTGCCGCGCAGACAGGATGAAATCCTGTAGCTGAGTTTTACCAGTAACTGGTCGCCGGTAAGATGGCCGAAGTTATCGTTGATCAACTTGAAGTCATCGATATCGAAAACCATGAGGCTGAGGTAGCTGTGATTGCGCTTGTTATTGGCGAGGGCTACCTTGAAGGATTCTTCAAACAGGTATCGATTGGCCAGATCGGTGAGCGGGTCTCTCTCAGCCAGCTTCTTTACCTGCTGAAAGCTCTTTCTTAACTCATTTTCCAGTTCGAAGCGCTTGGAGGCCTGCAAGATTGCGCGACGCAGTCGGCTTTCGCTTATGTCTTTCTTGAGCAGAAAATCATGGGCACCCGCTTCGATGCAGCGCATGGCAATCTCATCGTCTTCTGCATTGCTCATCATCAGGATGACGTTGTTCTCAACCAGGCCGTTCTTCTGCAACTCGAGTAATAATTCCACGCCATCGCGCGGGGGCGTCCGATAGTCAAGCAAGACGATATCGAATTGGATGGACTTGCAGAACATCAGGGCGCGATCGACCGATTCCGCTTCGGTGATAAACGTCTTTTCGTCAATGTTTTGCAGTGAGCGTTTTACACTCTCGCGATCGACGAAATCATCATCCACTATCAGAATATTCATGTAGCTACCGTCGGGCCCCCTGGTCCTGGTATTTCTGCGATTCGCCAGCTCTCGCAAGCTGATTGTCGCTATGGCAAATGCATTGAGCCCGCTGTCTGGGCAGGGCAAGCACTTGCCTGTCCCCTGTGTGATAGAGGGCGACTTTCTCAATAAGCGGAACGATTGTCAGTGCCCAACCCAGGCGGCTGAAATAGCCATGGCCGTTAACGGATAGCCGCCACGGCAGTCAGGTGCTGCCTTCCAGGCTCATTGCAGGCATTGTAAGAAACCTTCCTGTATTTACTTAGCGTAGCTCAGAAAACAGAAGGGCGACGGGGAAATGCCGGAAAACTCCAAAGAGGCCAGGCAAGGCAGGTCAGAGGATGTCGGGGACGGGAATGTCCATTCGGGCTGTGTTAGCGCTGCAGCTTATATCAATACGGCTGCTAAGAATTAATCATCGTGGCCATGTGCCGGGCCGCATTGTTTCCTGTCGATCGAGTTTGTTTCTAGGGAGTCACACCCGCTTCAAACAGGATATTGATGCGTCGGTTGTGTTTGCCCTTGTTTTCAATCTTGCTGACGCGCACGGCACCGATTTCAGCGGTGCTGCGGACATGTGTTCCACCACAGGGTTGCAGATCGACGCCTTCCACTTCCATGAGTCTGACCCGGCCCTCGCCAGAAGGTGGCTTGACGCTCATGGTGCGCACCAGCTCGGGTTGTTGCGCAAGTGCATCATCGGTGATCCAGGTGCTGGTGAGTGCGTGATCTTCCTCGATCAATCGATTTAATTCACTGGTAAGAAATTCCTTGTCCAGGCTCGTGTTCTGGAGGTCAAAATCGAGGCGACTCTTTTCCTGGGAAATGGAGCCGCCGGTGACCCCGCCCTCTACCAGTGCACAAAGCAGGTGCAGGCAGCTGTGCATGCGCATGTGTTTGTGGCGACGGTCCCAATCGATCTCCGCCGTTACCCTGTCGCCTGCCACAGGGGCGATTGCCTCCACTTCCAGCACATGACAGATGCCGCGACCGTCCGCATCTTTCCGGGTATTGATCACATTGATCCGGCTGCCATCGGGCAGCAGCAGATTGCCGGTATCCCCTGGTTGGCCGCCCCCTTCGGGGTAAAATACGGTGCGGTCCAGGTACACACTCTGTCCGTCTACCCGAACCACTTCTGCGTCACAGTGGCTGAGATAGGCATCTTCCCGAAATAGCTCTTCTGTCATGGGGCCTCCATTAAACTGCCCAACAGAGCTTGCCAAATTGCCCCGCAATACTCAACGTCGAGTGCTGAATTTGCGCCGCATATCCCGTACACTTGCGCGCTAGTGATCTCAGCAAGCTGAATCGGCGTAGTAGATCACCAATGCCATGCAGGGATGCCCGGGGACAAGCTCAATGAAACAGGCAATTCTATTACTCAACCTGGGAACGCCCGCTTCCCCCACGCCTGCGGGTTTGCGCCGCTACTACCGGCGTTTCTTTGCCGATCCCTTCGTATTCGACTTCAATCCTGTTGGGCGCTGGTTGTTACGCAATCTCATTATCCTGCCATTCCGGGCGCCGCGGGTCGCGAAAGATTATGCGAGCATCTGGATGGAGGAGGGTTCACCCCTGCAGGTGTATGCAAACCGAATGCAGCAATCTGTGCAGGCGAGTTTCGATGAGGCCCAGGAGACGGTACTGGTCCGCAATGCCATGGCCTACAGCTCACCTCTCGTTAGTGAGGTGATGGCAGAACTGGAGGCCGAGGGCGTGGAGCGGATTGTCCTGTTATCGATGTATCCACAGTATTCATCGGCGACCACCGAATCCATATTCCACTCCGTGCAGCAGGCGGCGCGCAAATGGAAAACCCAGCCGCAACTCCACTTCGTGGAAGACCTGTTCCAGGAGCCGGCGTTCATCCAGGCCTGGGTCAGCCTGATTGGTGAACAACTCGCCACCGACGCTGTAGACCATGTGATCTTCAGCTACCACGGGGTCCCTGAGAAGACGATTCTGAAGGCTGACAAGGCGGGGGTGTGTAAATTCGGTGATTGTTGCAAACAGGTTACGAGTGGGAACCGGCGCTGCTACAGAATGCAATGTGTGCAAACCACCAGGGGCATAGCAGAGGCTCTCGGTTGGTCTGAGGACTTCTATTCCATGGCTTTTCAATCCCGATTCGGACCCTTGCCCTGGACCCAGCCCTATCTCGATGAACATATCCTGGCCCTGCGCGAGAAGGGCGTAGAGCGACTCGCCGTGGTCACGCCTTCCTTTATCAGCGATTGCCTCGAAACCCTGTTCGAGATTGGCAAGGAATACCGCCATGAGTTCGAGCAGGCCGGCGGACGCGAATTCGTTCTGGTTCCCAACCTCAACGACAATCCCGCCTGGTTCCGCGCGGTCTACCAGATTGCCAGCAAGCAGCTAGCCGGCGCCGCCTAGAAGCTGACAAGCGCAGCAACGTTCCATCGCAGTCATGCCCGAATTGAACACCGGGTCACTTATTGTGTCAGGCTAACTATGCTACTGTTCGACTCAGGGCGTGCCTGGTATTGACGCTCTGAGATCGAGGGGAAATGATCGCCAGAGCCCGGTCGTATTAGTCTCCCGAAAGTGCCCAGGCCAAGCGCTCGCCGCATAAGATAACAGCAACAAAAGAAACAAAAGCTCACATTACTCTTATGATCAAGCACCTGCGATTTCTCTGGAATGGCGGCCTGGACCCCGAAAGCGCCAGCCTGATCAATTTGCGTGAGCGACGCACGCTCTCCAGCACCATTTTCTGTGTCGTTCCGGTAGCCCTGGCGCTCATCGTGTCCAATTACTTCACCGGTGGAGAGCGGGACAATCTGTATATCGCTGCTGCCATCGGTGTGCTGCTCGTGAGCCTGTACATCCAGGCCTATAGTGGCCATCAGCAGCTGGCGTCCAATCTTTCCATAATCGCCTTCTATGCCGTCATGGTGATGGCGATGCTGACAGTTGGGCTGGGTGGCCACACCTGGGCCTGGCTGCTGTGTCTTCCGGCCATTGGTACCCTGGTCTCGGGACGTCTGGCAGGGGTCGTCTGGGCGGTGATCTGCGGTGTTACCCTGTGGGTTTTTGCCTGGCTTCACTCGACCGGCTTTGTGTTCGAGTTCGGACCTGAGCAGGTTGGCATACAACCACTGACCCTGGCATTCGAAGCCACCATGGTGCTGGTCATGCTAACCGTGGCGATCTTCGTGTTCCGCAGCGGTCAGCACAATGCCGAGCAACGTCTGAGCACCGCTGTCAGCCAGCTCGAGAAGGAGGTTCACGATCGCGCACTGGCCGAGGCTGAAGCGAGGCGTTCAGAGGAGGCCAAGGCCACTTTCCTTGCCGCCATGAGCCATGAATTGCGGACTCCGCTAAATGGCGTTATCGGTGCCTCTCAACTGCTGCAACGAGACGGTGGGCTGTCGCAGAAGAAGCAGGAACTCGTGAACGTCGTGCTCCGCAGCAGTGAGACCCTGATGGAGCTGGTCAATAATGTTCTGGACCTGTCTCGCCTCGATTCAAACAACATTCAGCTGGAAGAGATTCCGGTGGATCTGCGTGAACTGGTCACCAGTACCACGGCTGCACTCAACTTCCAGGCCCGTGAGAAAGGCATCAAGTTCACCCTGGCGCTTGAAGATGATGTGCCAAACTGGGTGAAGGGAGATCCAACCCGGCTCCGGCAGATCATTCTCAACCTGGTGGGCAACGCCGTTAAATTTACCAACAGCGGAGAAATATCCATAACTGTCGATACCTCGCTGGAACGCGTTCGCATCAGGATAGCCGACACCGGTATCGGCATTGCCCAGGATGCCCTGGCCAGCCTGTTCGAGCCCTATGTACAGGCCAGCGTTTCTACCCAGCGTAAATTTGGCGGTTCCGGGCTGGGGCTGACCATCGTCAAGAAACTGGTTAACGCCATGAAGGGAAAGATCATGGTGGATTCCATGCCGGGTCGGGGAACGACCTTCACCGTATTCCTGCCCCTGGATGCCTGTCCTTCGCCGCTGAAGCGACCCAGCAAGGAAAACGAGCATCAGTTGCCGCAATTGTCTATCGTAGTGGCAGATGATAACGCGGTGAATCGTATGGTCTTGTGCAGGATGCTCGAAGAAGACGGGCACGAGGTAATTACGCTGTCCAACGGGCGTGAAGTCCTGGATTACATGGCGAACCATGAAGTCAGTGCCGTCTTCATGGATCTGCAAATGCCGGTGATGGATGGCGTCACTGCGGCCCGTCGTATTCGCGCCATGCATGGCATCAAGGCCAAGACACCGCTGATTGCCGTGACGGCCAATGTGGCATCAGAGAGTCCGGAAGAGGCGGCTAAAGTGGGCATGAACGGCTTCCTGAAGAAACCCTTCCTTCACACTGAGCTGCGGGAAGTGCTCCACAAGGCTGTCCGACCTTATCGATAGGTCGCCGATCATTTTACTGATCTGAATCAAAACTCGCTTGCGGCGACCCCGGTATTCTCCTCACCATGATTTAGACATGTTAGAGGAGAAATCGATATGTCCACAGCTACAGCGAACACTGAAGAACATAGATACAATCTGGCACCAGTGGTGGCCACTATTTTCGGCCTCTACCTGTGCATTCTCACCACGGGTTATTTCGTGGGTAACATGATCTACCAGATCCCATAAGCAGCCTGTTAGGTCTGTTATGAAAGAATCGACCGGGGTGGCTGGAAAGGCTGCCCTGAAGTCGATTTTTTTCGCCATCCCATATTCCCGGGAATTGTGATGATCAAAAAAAAGGGGGACAGATTGTTAAATCTGTCCCCCTTTGTGCGTTCCCTGGCAATCAATTGCCAGGATTGGCGCCGTCAGCTTCTGACTAGGCGCTGATAGCGCGCTTCACCAGATTCTGCAGCAGCGGAACCTTGAAGCCATTATGTGCCAGGGTGCGTGCGCCCTGTGCGGCGAGTGCCTTGACCGATTCGCCGGTTTGCGCATTCTTGGCCTGGCCGCGCACCGCATTCTCCACACTGGTCAGTCGACGCGGTGTGGTTTGTACGGCGCCGGCAACGATTCGGGAATCCTGAATGTTGCCACCGCTAAGCTTGAAGGCTGCCGCTACATTCACCAGGGAGAAGTCCCAGACATTGCGGTCTGCAACCTTTTCCCAGTAGAACGTGGCATTGGCCCAGGTGTTTGGAATCCTTACTGCCGTAAGAATGTCACCGGGGCGTAATACCGTGGTGCTTTCAATATCATTGGCCGGGCCGACGAAGAACTCTTCGGCAGACACGGTGCGGGTTCCATCCAGATTCTGAATCACCATGGTGGCGTCAAGCGCAACCAGGGCAGGTGCTGTATCGGAGGCACCTGCGGCGACGCAGCGGCTCTGCTCGAACAGCGCGTGCTCACGATTCATACCCTGTGGCGTATCGGCGTAGCAGAGGTTACCGCCGGCCCTGTAGCAGGACAGGCCGCGACGGTAGTACCAGCAGCGTACGTCCTGGGACACATTGCCACCCAGGGTTCCGATGTTCCGGATCTGTGGGCTGGCAACCACGCTGGCTGCCTGTGACAACAGGGAGTAGCTGCTCTGGATTATTTCGCTTTCGGCCACTTCGGTGAGGGTGGTGAGGGCGCCGATCTCGATGCCATTCGCCGTTTCCCTGATTCCCCGCAGTGACTCGATGCCACTCAGGTCGATCAGGGCTTCGGCAGACTTCGCCCGGTCCTTCAACCATCCATAGGTGTCCTGGCCGCCACCAACCAACCAACCTCTTTCGGCGAGGCGGTCAGCAATGGCAAGCGCATCTTCAACCTGTACCGGTTGGTACAGATCCATATTTGGCATTACATCATGTGCTGGCATGGTTGACCTCAGAAAGTGTTGGTTCGAAGGGAACCTGTTCCGGAACTGATTTCGTTGCCGGCCAGGTGGTTAATGATCATGTCCGTGGTAGTGGGCGCGGTGTTGAACATGTGTCCGCCCAACGCATCGCGAATCGCACTGGCCAGTGCGGCCGCCGCTGCGCCCTGGGTGGGCTCACCGATACCACGACCACCGGTCGGGTTCTGCGGGTCAGGGATGTTTACCCCACCGGCATAGGTTTCGACTGGCACGTCCTGATTGGTCGGCGGCTTGCACTGGTAAAGGCCCGTGTTTGCCGGCAGACCATTCTGCGGATCGTAGACATGGCGTTCATAATTGGTGAGTCCGATGCCCCACACCATACCGCCACGCATGGCGTTGTCGAAGTTCTTGGGATGTACCACGGTGCCACAATCGGCCACAGCGGCGTAATCCAGAACCTTGACCTTGCCGGTGTCGGTGTCCAGTTCGATCTCCATGAATCCAACCACGTTGCCCGGAGGCTGACCCACACCCGGCAGGTTGTCCTTGGCGACACCGACGAGGCCGGTGCCGGCAAGACCCTGCACGGCAATCTGGGTTAACGGGTTGATGTCATCGGGATACTCTTCACCGCTGAACTTGCCGCCCAGTTCCATGGCGCGTTGCGCCGCCTGTCCATAGGACATGCTCTTGCTGGGGTCGGCAATGTTGAACACGGTCTCGTTACCAATATCGTAGTCGTCTGCAGTGCCGCCGAAGTCAGTCGCTGCAATTTCTTTCAGCTTCTGAATGGCGTCCTGGGCAGCGACCCAGTTGGTACGAGTGTGGGTGAAGATTGTGTTGGAGCCACCCTGGCCAGAGCTGTGTGGCAGGTGACGGTCGGAACGACCGCGCACGATTTCACAACGCTCCCAGGGTACCTGCAATGCCTCTGCAGCGGCACGACAGGTGGCTGCGTAGGAATAGGTTCCCAGGTTGCCCACACCACTGTGGATGTAGAGCTTGCCATCGGTGCCGATGCGCAACAGGCCGTCATAACCGCGACCACCAGCGCCGTGATAACCGAGACCGACGCCGACACCGCGACGGATGCTGCCGCCCTTGTCTTTAGGCAAGGCGCTGCGCTCGGCCCAGTTGAACGCGCGCGCTCCCTGGTCCAGTGCTTCGCGCACGAAGGCGCTGGTAACCGGACCCTGGCTGCCGCCCTGGAAGCCATCGCTGTCCAGTACGTTGACCTTGCGGAAGGCAACCCGATCCATGTTGATGGCTTCTGCCAGCTTGTCGGTCATGGGTGCCAGAACCGAGGCCATCTCGTTCTGGCCTGGACCACGCTGCGCACCACGCGGCGTCGTGTTGGTGTAAACAGAGATGTGGCGGAATCGCATGTTCTCTGGCTGGTAAGCCACCGTGACGTGCTGGGCGGAAGAGTTTCCGCTGCCGCCGCCGGTCATGCCGCCATCGTTGACGATTACCAGATCGACTGCGGACACCTTGCCGTTTTCCTTCACGCCGACCTTGATCCAGCCCTGCATGCCGGAACGGGCGGAGCCAATGTAGAACTCCTGTTCGCGGGTGATGCGCAGCTGCACCGGACGATTCAGTACCCGGGCGAAGTTGCCGGAGATCGCCATGTAGGGGTAGGGGCCAATCTTGGAGCCGAAACCGCCCCCGGTTGCCTCGTTGATAAACACCAGATCAGCAAGATCGATGTTCAGCATACGGGCGAGGCCTGCATTGTTCGCGCTCTGGCTCTGTGATGATCCGTGGAAGTAGCACTTGCCGTTTTCCCAATAGGCCATACAGGTGCGGGCTTCCAGTGAATGGTGGGGGTAACCCATGGTGACGAAGGGTTCTTCGATAACCGCTGCCGCTTCGGCAAAGCCCGCCTCGATATCACCAAACGACCACTCATCGGTGAACTCGGCGCCAACTGGCTCGCGACCCGCCTTCAATGCATCGATGGCGCTCTGTGGCCACTTGATGCTCTTGATCTGGGCTCCCACAATCGGTGAACCCTCGGGACCTTCCTCCTGGGTGCGCACCAGGGCATTACCCTCCGGATAGGCATCGGGGCCACCGGGTGCCAGGCTGTGGAGAGGGTCGACCACGAAGGGGCGACGCTCGTAATCCACCCGGATACGGTCCAGGGCAGACTCGGCCACTTCTTCCGAGGTGGCGGCCACGGCCAGGATGGGCTGGCCAACATAGGTGATGTAGTCAGAAGCCAGGGCAGGGTTTGCCGGCGGCGCAACAGGAGGCAGGTCATCGGCGGTGAAGATGCCTACGACGCCATCCATGCGTAATGCCTCACTGGCATCGATGTTGACTACCCGGCCACTGGGCATCGGGCTGGTGAGCAGACGAGCGTAGACCATGCCCTCTGCCTTGTAGTCTTCGGCGTACTTGATCTCGCCGGTTACCTTGCCCTCTATACAGGGCGGAGTGAAGTTCTTTCCAATATGTGTACTCATGCCAGCTGCCCCGAGGCGCGAAGTACGCCGTTTATGTAATGTTCATAGGCACCGCAACGGCACAGGTTTCCTGAGAGGCCGGCGCGAACTTGTTCCCGGGTGGGAGTTGGGTTGCTGTTGAGCAATGCCACGGCCGACATGATCTGGCCGGGTGTGCAGAATCCGCACTGCGGGGAATTCTCATCGATGAAGGCTTGCTGCACGGCGTGCAGGGTGCCATCTGTGGCCTTGATGCCTTCGATGGAAATCACGGCCTTGTCCTTCACGTTGTGGGTGAGGACAGAGCAGGCATAGTTGGCGACACCATCGATCAGCACCGTACAGGCCCCGCATTCGCCCCGGTTGCAACCAATCTTGGTGCCGGTGAGGTCGAGTTTGTAGCGCAGGGTGTAGGCGAGTGTTTCCGTAGGCATCACGTCAACGGGGCGGCTGCG
>FYBJ01001938.1_pt1 | contig 10834 bp, 7 predicted proteins | sample 1134611 | NCBI WGS metagenome assembly FYBJ01 (sample SAMEA104116008, study PRJEB20421) | marine metagenome | isolation source: marine | reverse complement strand
ACTCCAAATAAATCCAAGGCTTTGTTTAGTTTCTTCCAAACAAATCCTTTAGAGTTTTCTAAATAATTAAAAACAGTATCCTGTACTTGTTCAGATTTTTTAAATCCCTTCTTGATTTTCGAATCTGTAAATTGCTGTGCACGACTTATTGTATCGATTCCTTTTAATACAGATTTTTCTGTAGTATTCAATAAAGCATCGTTTACTTCCGTTGCTTTTTTTGTGATTTTGTTCGTTAAAGTTTTCATATCAAAATGAATTTATAATCAAATTGTGACACAAACATACAATGTGGCAGTTACAGATGAGTTACAAGTCGATAATCACTAATTGATAGCCTCGATTTCTTTGAGAAGTTGTTTCGTTTCGGGTAGTGGAGAAATGCCGTACTCCTCTTCTAGAATCACTTCGCATTTCATGTAGGTTTTAATGGCCTGCGGACGATTGCCTTTCGCAATATAGGCTTTCATTTGAATACGATATGCATCTTCCCATGTAGCATCAATGCTAATAGCATTCTGACACAGACGGATGCTTTCTGACGGATTCTCATTCAAAAGTAATTCAGCAAAAGAAATGTAAGCCCCTAGAATAAGTAGTTGGGCTTTTTCTCTTTCTTCGGATGTCCAATCTTCATAAATTCGATTGGGTAAGAATGATCCTTTATACAAATCAATAGCATGTTGAAAGGCCAGTTTTGAAACTTCAGGATCGGATCCATAGGTTTTATTTCCGATAATGATAAAGTTTTCCAATGCTTCGGCATCAACCCAGACTTTTTCCAAGTCAATTTGATAACTCACTCCTTGACGAATGATGAATTTAGGTTCCGTTCTCGATTGTCGATTCGGTTCTAGAGCTTTGTTGATTCCGTGCATCGCTACTTTGAAATCTCTATCGTTCCAGTCTTCCCACAAATCATCCATGATTTTTTCCTTGTGGAGCGCATTTCGTTGTCGATTGGCGATGAGGTATTGTAGGAGCTGAATGGTTTTATCGCGTCCGAATTCTTTCGCTTCAATTTTTTCATGATCTCTCCATACCCTAAAGTTACCTAAGGTTTCAATTCGAACCTCGGCGTTTTCTTTAAAGTGCTTCAGATCAAGAATTTGCTGCTTAAATTCAGACATTAGAAGGCTTACTTTTTGAGTCCGTCAATTTTTTTGGAAAGCTTTTTTATTTCTGATGACAATCCGTCAATCTGACTTTGAATCTCATGAAAGTCTGACCGCGTAGCATTTCGCCATTGATCAATCTGAACTTTTTCACTAATCTCGTCACTCAGTGTGGTAAACTTATCCTGAATTTCACCTTGTAAATTGGTGAATTGTTTCTTTGGATCTTTTAGTGTTTCCTTAATCACTTTCGGCCCCACATCCTTAATGGTTTTCCACATCGCAAAGCTCTTCTGAATGATATTTTCTTGCTCTTCGAATGATTTGTGCTCAGTGGCTTTTTCGGTAAGTTCACTTAGTTTTTCTTGCATGAAATCCAAAGCGTCTTTGAAATCTGAAAAACGTTTTTCATCTCCGTCTTGCACATGGCTAATTTTTCCACGCCATTGGACTTTAGACTCGCCATCCTCCTGATAGATTCGCTGATTAAAACGAACCATAAAAGAGGCATTCTGATTTTGTTTTTTATCCATAACTGAAATTTTTATCCTGGTTCTTTCTCAGATCCAACTTCGTGTTTTAGTAATCCTCTAAAGGCATCATTGACGGTATTGCCTTCGTACAGTACTTTATAAATCTCTTTCGAAATTGGCATGTCAATGTTGTATTCCTTTGCCAATTCCATTACCACCTTTGCCGTTTTTACACCTTCGGCAACCTCATTCATTTCGCTAATAATCTGCTCCAAACTTTTACCGCGACCTAACTGGAATCCTACATGGTGATTTCTACTTTTCGAACTCGAACAAGTGGCTACTAAATCTCCCATTCCGGCTAATCCTGCGAAGGTACTTTTCTTTCCGCCCATCGCAATTCCCAGACGTGTAAGTTCTGCTAATCCCCGAGTGATTATTGCTGCTCGAGTGTTATCACCTGCATTGGCGCCGTCTCCCATACCAGAGGCGATCGCAATGATATTCTTTAAAGCACCACCCAATTCACATCCGATGACATCAGTATTGGTATATACTCTAAATAATCCAGAACTGAAAACGGTTTGCAATTTCATAGCAATGGTATCATCAACCATGGCAATTACCGCAGCTGCCGCATTTCCGAAATGAATTTCTTTGGCTAAGTTGGGTCCCGTCAATACGCCGACGGGATGACCTGGCATAATCTCTTCGATAATTTCGGTCATTCGTTTTTTAGTGCTTAATTCCAATCCCTTCGCAAGATTGATAATTGGTACCCACGGGCGAATATGTGGTTTGGCTTCTTCTAAAACCGCTCTGAAACTTTGTGCGGGCACTCCCATAACAACGACATCTGCATTTTCCACCGTCTCTTTAATGGAATTTGAAGCACGTAAACTCGGCGTTAATTTCGCATTTGGTAAATACTTCTCATTGGTGTGATTCGTATTGATTTCCTCAACCGTTTTTGGATTTCTTGCCCAAATTACGGTAGGGGAGTTTTTTGCGGTAAGTGAAGCTACAGTTGTTCCCCAAGATCCACCACCCTCTAATCCAACATTTAGAATCATGAATATGGTTTTAGTTGATTAATTTTCTAATTCTCGAACGAATAAATCGCGTATCTCTTCCACATATTTGTCAATATTTTTTGGTTTCCATCCAGAGGTATCTACCGGATCTAATACCACAACTTCAATATGTGTCGGTTTGAAAAAGTTACTGCCTTTTGGCATGGCTTGATATGCGTTTTTTATCACAATCGGAATGATGGGTACGCCACCTTTCATTGCCAAATGGAAAGCTCCCTTTTTAAATTTTCCAAGTTTCTTACTGCCACTTCGAGTACCTTCAGGAGCAATCACAATGGATGTTCCGTCTTTCAAGGCATCAACAGCTGGTTTTAGAGCCTGGATTGCTTTTTCTTTATTCGATCGATCTACGAATATGGCTCCTAAAGCCTTGAATATTGGTCCGATAGGAGAGTATTCTAATTCTTTTTTCGCAACACCCGTAATGTCGCGTCTCAATATTTTTAATAAAATAAAGAAATCCGCAGAACTCTGATGGTTAAAACAAAAGACTGCTGGTCTAAAATCTTCCAAGTTCTGTTTTCCTTTAACTACTATGTCAAGGCCTGCTAACTTGGTTCCTAAATCACCTACGCTCGAAAAGGTAGTGTTTGCGGCTTCCTTCTTATTCATAGTGAGTAATCCCTGTGCGATTCCTCGAACAGCAGACGGATAAATACTTGCACCGGCCAATAAAGTCCGTACTCCATTGACTAGTGGCTTCTTAGTCGTGTCTTCAAATCGTAGTATTGGCCATTCATTTTCGAAGGCTACCTGTGATAAGCGATTATCTGGATTTGTAGCTACCGGATTTCCAACGATTTCAAGTAACGGATAGTCATCGAAACTATCGGTATAGAAATAACTTTTCGATAAGTCTATTCCATTTTCCTTCGCAAATTTTCGTCCCGCTCTGGCTTTGCCTTCACCCCAGCACATTTCGGTAATCACCCCAGTGAATTTATTTTTTTGAACTTCCAATTCCGTGCAATAGATATCCGAAATTCCGAGCTCATTAGCAATCGGTGTAATTTGATAACGCGTTGCTGCAGATATGATAACAACTTTGTGTCCCTTGTCTAAATGTGACTGTATCAGTTTACGTGATTCTGGATAAATAGTTGGTTCTAGGTAATCCTTAAACACTAATTCACCCAATTCCTTGAAATCTTTCTCTTTGATCCCTTTTAATCCAAAGGCGGATACTTTTGTTAAGGATTCAAAATCACGATTTCCAGATGCATACATCAGTATAGTAGCAAACTGAAGTAATATTTCAGCTGGAGTCGATTTACCACTCAACAATCGGCTTTGAACAAATTTCTTCGCCGAAAAATCATTAATTAAGGTTCGATCTAAATCAAAGAATGCTGCAATATGCGGACCTTCTTCGTTGCGATCAATTTTGGTATGAGTTTTATGATCTTCAGACCCCGGAACAAATTTTTCAACTTTCGGAGTAGCACTCTTTTTGGCTATTTGATTTTCTAAATCCTGTAGGAATTCCAATCTTGATGATAAATCATCCAAAGTGGTTTTCCATTTCTCTAATCCGTCAATATTAATTTTTCCATTAAATGGCGTCAATTTTGCATTCTTTGCAAAGCGTAAAGAGCTTATTAAGAATGGTTTAGAAACACTGTCTAATCGGTTGATTTTCGATTTCCAATGCAATTCTTTTCCTTTGAATAGACATAATTGAATGAAATCATCATCATTGAAGTTATCCTCTAAATCCCAAGTTTGGAGGGTGTGGCAAACAACTTTATTGGCCTCAATATATATCTGAAGTAACCCTTTTGAAACAAATAATTTCTGTTTTGACAATAAGGATTTAATGCTTCGTCTTTTGCTATTGATAATGTTGCGCCAATCTTCATCAAAAAGGGCAAGTTCATCTTCAATTTCTGTACTGAATTGCGGTTTATTGGTATAGAAAAACTCGAACTTAAATAGGTTACGTAAGTTCATGATCTCTTTCCAGAAAGTTATCAGGCGATCTTCACTTGTATTATCTTTAATCTTAGTAAGCGCCATTTCGATAAAGGCTCTGTGATACAAGTGAGCCGAAGCCATATTGGCATAATACATCGCCGATAAAAACTCGTTCGAAGCCAAACTATATTCAACTTCATAACCAGCTTTAAATTTCTGAACGATACCAGCACTCTTCAATAAATTCAAGGATTTCTGAACTGTTGCTTCAATCTTATCACCACGGTCGATTAGAATATTCTTCTTACGACTTTCGATGTAGTTCATCAATTTTAAAACACTAAAATCAATCTCTTTCTTGGTTAGTGCGAAATTGTTCAAAAGCACATTACAAACCAACGATACCGTGGTTACAGGAGTGATGCTGTTCGCCTCATGAATCAATTCAAATGCAAATCGAGGTAAGGTATATTTCTTCGAATAACTGTCTTCTCCAATATCTGGAATTACAGCATTATGGTGTTTCGATGCATCCACTGGATCGCCAAATCGAATGGCTGCCTTTCCGAATTGATTACCTAATTTTTGGAGGTAATTAAAGAATTCCAATAAATTCTCTGACTTCTTTTCTTTTCCTTTCCCTTGCTCGGTCATCTCCTTAACATCTGGAATCAAATCGTAAACAATAGAAACCGGAATGTATTTTACAGATCGATTACTCTGCTGTTCAGCTTCCATGATGTATTTCAGGATTCCCATTTGCGGATAAACGATTTTACCCGTGCGAGATCGAGTTCCTTCGATGTTCCACGTAAGATGATCTCCACGATCAATCAATTGAGAGATGTAGTGGCGTAATGAAGCTTTGTAAATTTTATCATCCTTAAAGCTTCGACGTAAAAAGATCAATCCTGCATTTTTCCCGAGCTGCTTTAATCCTGGAAACGCGAGATTAATTCCGCCAAAAGAATAGGGGAGTGGCATTCCATATCGAGCCAAAGTGCTCAGCAATACCAGTGTATCTAAATATGTTTTATGAGTCAAGATAAAGGCTACAGAATGCTGACGCATAATAGCCATCAGTTTCTTAATCTCATCCGTATCGATATCTATTTTGTTGTTGTAGGCTCTGGATAGTAATAGTTCAGAACCTTTTGTTGAGATGATATTGGCTACGGGATGTTGTTGAGAATGCAATTCGGTAATACACTTTTTTGCTTCTTTTTTGACATCTTTAATTTTCAATTTGGATTCCTTAGCAATTTTTTCAAGCTCTTGTTGAAAATCAGAATTGTTTAATATGGATTTTAAAGAGTCTTCCATTGATTAGTTTACAAACAGTTTTGTGAATTTCGATAATCCTTTTTCTTGCCAAAATTTAGGAAAAAATAAACTTTCAATTTTTTCAATAGTGGTTTTATTGTGATTTTCCTGAAGATTGTACTTCAATGCATTAGCTACGGTTAACAATACGGTTGCATTTGCACCCATTCCGGAGTGACTTCCGAAGACTTCAATATTTTTGATGTCATCACGATAAGTCTCAGCCTCAAGACAATGCTTCCAAGGTACTAATCCATCCGTTTTTGTATAAATACAAGTGATGGGTACATTTGGAATTTCTTCCAATTCTTTGATGAATTTACGATTGCGTTCTCGCAATTGTTTGCCACGTAAGAACTCCAAACTTTTAATAACCGGTGTTTTCATGTGCTTTATTCCCCAGACCGGAGAACCAATGGTTACCAATTGTTCCACTTTATTTGGGAATCGATTGGCGATTAATTTTGCAAAAATTCCACCACCGCTCCAGCCAACTAGACTGACTTTCTGCTGATGGATATCATAAATTTCATTCAGTCTCTGTTCTAGTTTAGGTAGATATTTCGAATTAATCATGTTGACTCCAAGTTCCCATTTGTAGGTTTTGAATCCGAGTGATTTCAGATAGCGACGTACAAATTTCGTGGTGTAGTCATTACCCAAATAGGGAGGCATGAATAAAACTGGTTTTTTCAATTTGGTTTTTCGCTTCGGAATGAAATAGTACAACCAATGCATGGAAGTCCATTCCAAAACAGATCGAGATTCTAACATAACATTGTACAATGGAGGAGCTGGAATACTCGCGTTGATCTGATCTACAACCTTATGCAATCGCTTGATGTACTTTTCGATGTCTTCGTTTTTAGTGACTTCATCAATCTCCTTAAGTACATAAATCAAAGTGATATAATCACGATCGGGACCAAAGTCTTCACATATGGAAACACAGCGATCAAATAAACGCTCTGCCGATTGCTTCGGAAGTTTTTCGCGTTTTAAAACCTTTTCGATACTCGGGTAAAACGGATGTACTTTAAAGCATTTTTTTACAATGTCTTTCGTCTTTTTTAAATCGCTTTCTTCTTTCGCGACTAGAGCGATGATAAACTTTGTAAAAATCGTGTATACCAACTTGTTACTTTCCATATTAACTTGCTACTTCCAGTTTGGAATCAAGCCAATTTAATAAATCTTGCTCGACTTCCTCTTTATTAATCTCGTTTAGCATTTCATGACGTCCACCTTTATACAATTTCAAGGTCACATCATTTCCAGCTTTTTTAAATTTCTTAGCAACTTTAATTACTCCTTTTCCCATTTCGCCTATAGGATCTTGGTCTCCTGAAAACAAATACACCGGAACATCATTTGGAGTGTTTTTAAAGGTTTCGTAATTATTGATTTTTTTACTTCCCTTAATCACGTCTTCAATAACACTCAGAGAAAAATTCTCAATTCGTAAAGGATCAGCTTCAAAAATATCTACCTGATGTTTGTCTCTACTAATCCAATCCACTTGCGTTCGATTCGGTTTGAATTTTTTATTGAACTCAGAAAAGAACAAATTTTTTAAAACAGCATTGCTTTTTCTTCGTCCAGAAAAGGTTCGAATGATTTTGGTTCCAATCAATCCGATGCCTCCCAAACCATGCATAAAACTTGCGGTTCCAGAAAGAATTAAGGCGTGCAAATCTTTCCCATATTTGGTAACGTATTGACGACTCAATAAAGAACCCATACTATGACCGAAAAGAATTATTTTCTCTGATGGGTATTCCTTTTTTATGATTTTAGTAAGCTTACGCATGTCTTTTACAGCATCATTAAAATAATCGTCTCCATCATAAACACCAAGTAGGTTTTTCGATTTTACCGAGTGACCGTGTGCTCTATGATCGTTTGCAAACACTACAAATCCTTCTTCTTGTAAAATTTCTGCAAAATGATCATATCTGCCTGCATGTTCTCCAATTCCATGTGAAATTTGGATAACTCCTTTGATGCTGGTTGTTGCAGGTGTCCATTTGTAATATTGGATATCTGTTCCGTCTTTAGCGGTAAAAGAATGTGTTGTGTAGCTCATTATTTGGAAGCAGAAAATGCTTTAATCAATTCGATAAACTTTGATAATTCCTTTTCTTTTCCTTTCGCTTTCATTTTTTCTTGTACCCGTAATTCATCAACATACACTTCTCCTTTATGAAGTTTGTGTAGGCTCAAATCATCAATTTTAACGTGTATCGATGGTCTTAGAATTTTACGTTTTCGGTAAGTTACTTTTCCAGCTTCAATTTTAAATCCGTAATGAATCGATTCTCCGTCTTTTTCAACTTCGAAATTATACGTCAACAAGGTTGTCTTTCGCTTCAAACTCGGTTGATCTATCAAGAACTTTTTAAAATCGGTGAAAAATGCATTTGATTTCAATAGCTCTTCTTTCCTTGGAGAAGCTTTTGCTGCCTGTGTAGTTATGATTTCTTCCAGTTCATTTGCCGATTCACGAATGTATCGTGCAAATAAATCAGCATCTGGCATTGCTTTGGCGTTAGAGGTAGCTGTAATGGTTACTAATCCGTTGTAACTAAATGCCGCGATAATCAATCCGAAGCCATCCAGAACCGGAGTCAATCCGAAGATACCCTGAATTTTATGTCCGAGCAAGTACAACGCAGTCTGAGGTCCAGGAACGTTGGTAATGGTTACATTAAAGGGCGGGGTGATAAACTCTCCAAGTTTGTACTTACTGTAAATTCTTGATGCCATATTTGCCACACCAAAAGGAACGGCTTCTGCCATTTGAGCCAAGGATTTTGCCCCTACTGTTTTGTGTTTGGCTTTTCCTTGTGTGGTTTGAAACTGAATGTATTCCAATCGTTTGATCGGATCTTCAATATGGGTTCCAATTTTGACCAGCATATTAGATATCTGATTATCCATTCTGTTTTTCGAATCTTCTGTTCGAATAGAAATTGGAACGTTAGCCACCAAAGGTTGACTTGGTAATTTGTCTTTTTCTAGTAAGTATTTTCGCAGCGCACCAGCACAAATGGCAACGATCAAATCGTTTACGGTAACCCCTTGTATTTTTCTAAGGTTATTGATGCGTTCAAAAGATAAAATCGCGGTTCCCCATGTACGTTTCGGTGAAACAGTTCCGTTAAAAATGGTTTTTGGAGTACTATATGATTTTTGAACTTTAGCCTTATTTCCTTTGACCTGTTTATTCACTTTTCCTTTGACAAAAGCCATTGCAGATTCACTAACAAACTTTGGAAGTTTCAATGGATCCTTCATAAAGGTTTGTGCGCTCTTCGCTAACAGCTGAATGTCATCTGGTAAACTATTCGGTTCGTAGGGACGCGGTGGTTTGATATCTTTCGTTGCATCTTCTTTGCTTTTATCAAATAGTTTCGCCATGATTCCAACTCCGGAAGTACCATCAATCATTACATGGTGAATCTTAGAGATAATCGCTACGGATCCTTTCGGAACCTGCGAAACGTTATCTAATCCTTCTATGAAACTTACCGACCATAGCGGTCTTCTTAAATCAAGTGAATTACTGAAAATAGATGAGGTTAAATCGCGTAAAGTTTTCCAGTTTGCCGGATCCGGAAGTTTGTATCGATGTAGATGTAAATCCAAATCAAAATTAGGATCATCTACCCAAAACGGATAGTCCACGTTAAATGGAACATTGACCAAACGTTTTCTGAATTTAGGAATTAAATGAAGCTTAGAAGCGATGATCGCTTTGAAATCTTCGTATTTTAATGAACCTTCGACCACCGTAAGTGTTGCAATATGCATCGGACTTGATGGCGATTCAGCATATAAAAAAGTTGCATCCTGACCAGAAATCTGTTCAGCATTTACATCAATAAGACTATCTATGAGACTTTGAATCATGTTGAAATTATTCGAAATATTTACTTAAAATTTTAAGAAATACGTATCTGTGCAATTTAACTATTTTTAATAATTAAACGAAGTGCACTTGCCAATTATTTAGGGCAGAATAAAGAGAAAAACAGTCGGGATGAGAGGATTATTTTTTCAATGAACCTCCGTTGGAATAACTGCAAATAAAAACCTTCTACGAAGCTTTATTTTGTCTTCTTCATTTTCGAATTTCAAGCAAGCTTGATTCGAAACCTTATAAAAAAAAAACCACCCTTTTTGTGGTTTGTATTTGTCGGGATGAGAGGATTATTTTTTCAATGAACCTCCGTTGGAATAACTGCAAATAAAAACCTTCTACGAAGCTTTATTTTGTCTTCTTCATTTTCGAATTTCAAGCAAGCTTGATTCGAAACCTTATAAAAAAAAAACCACCCTTTTTGTGGTTTGTATTTGTCGGGATGAGAGGATTATTTTTTCAATGATCCTCCATTAGATATGCTGCAAACAGATTCCTAATGCTCGCGCATTATTGAATTTTTTATTTGTTCATTCACTCAAGAATACTTGGCTCATAACAAATAAAAAGACCGAACTTCTTCGAAGTTAGGAATCTATTCGTCGGGATGAGAGGATTCGAACCTCCGATCTCTGGTCCCCCAGACCAGCACTTTAACCGGACTAAGCTACATCCCGAAAGTAGAGCCCAAATATAGTTCGACTTCTAAGAAAAAACAACTTTAGTCTAAGGCTTCTTTGTAAGTTTTTAGACAGCGTTCACGTGCAAATTTATGATCGACAATTGGCTGAGGATAATCAAAATCTTGATAGTTTGGTACCCATTTTTTGATGTAAGTATGCTTCTTATCGAACTTCTGAATTTGAGTGGTCGGATTGAAAATCCTGAAATAAGGAGCCGCATCAACACCAGAACCCGCAACCCATTGCCAGTTTCCGATATTGCTCGATTGTTCGTAGTCATTGAGTTTTTCTGCAAAATAAGCTTCTCCCC
>FYBJ01002100.1_pt1 | contig 10892 bp, 13 predicted proteins | sample 1134611 | NCBI WGS metagenome assembly FYBJ01 (sample SAMEA104116008, study PRJEB20421) | marine metagenome | isolation source: marine | reverse complement strand
CCACCGGCACCGTGAAATGGTTCAACACGACTAAAGGGTACGGCTTTATTGCACCTGACGAAGGTGGAAAGGACGTTTTTGTCCATATTTCCGCTGTGGAACGTTCAGGCCTGACAGGCCTCGCGGACAACCAAAAGGTTGAGTATGAGCTTCAGGATGGACGCGACGGACGCCAGATGGCTTCCGATTTGAAGCCACTGTAGTAATTCACATGACGCACCTTCCCGGTCGAGGCGGGGCGGTGCACTTGCCGGCGGCCGAGGTGTGTGGCCGCCGGTAGACTGCATTGAAAGAGTCGCGATTTTCCATCGTGATCCTTGTGATCGGTCTCCTGATACGGACGACACCGCAGATCCGACCCCGGTTTGATCACGGGATCGGTTCGATTGTTGCGTTCATTCGTTCAGGATCATTCTGCCTGGATGACAGCTTCGAACTCGCGCCATTCGCGGGCGGACATGCCCGAGTTTTCCTGATCGACCTGTTCACCCTTAAGCATACGACGCACGCAGTCCACCATCTGCGCTGACATGCTGACTGACCCCAACCGGTAATCTTCAAACGCCTTGTAAGCCGCCGGGACCCAATCCGCCACAATGTCGCAGATCGCGTCGGCATAGACCCGGATTTCGTACTGTGCATGAGAATCTGCGCGCAATCGCAGAAAGTGGAACAGGTTGTGCAGATCCACTTTCCAATACCATTGAGTGTAGATGTTGGCTGGCAGATTCATCCGCGCCAATTCGCGGGCCAGACCCTGCTGACCATCCTGGCTGATCATCTCTTCGTAATGATCATAAGCGCGCATGGAATCGCCCTTGAGCATCTCTAGAACCCGGGCGGCCTCTTCCCCTTGCAACGCTTCACCGCGACCCTGGTTGTTGACCACCGATTGCGCGGCCATCTGATCGGGGGCCGGGATATAGAATTCGCGATCCAAGATCGAATATCGGGCAGAGTATTCGTTGACGTTGGCCGTACGGTGGCGGATCCACTGCCGTGCCACAAACACGGGCAGTTTGACATGTAATTTCAACTCGCACATCTCGAACGGGGTTGAATGCCAATGGCGCATCAAATAGCGGATCAACCCTTCGTCGTTTTGCACTGATTTGGTGCCCTTGCCGTATGAAACACGCGCTGCCTGACAAATCGCAGCATCATCGCCCATGTAATCGATAACCCGAACAAATCCGTGATCCAGAACCGGATTGGCCGTGTAAAGATGCGCCTCGATCCCCGGCGCTACGGAACGCAAAGTCGCCTGAGATTGCGTGCGCTGCTCTTCAATTTCGGCAAGTTGCTCGGGCGACAGAGGCATGAGGGGACTCCTTGGTGGTCTCAGAGAATCTGTTTGTACAAACTATATATGGGCGCGCTTGTGACGTGAACCGCAATATCAAGGTCACACATAGGTCACGCTTTACAATCAACGGGCGCAGGAAGATTGACATCTTCGCGCAAAAGACTGACGTTGCAGGAAAACCTAAAAAAAACAGAGGTTGAGGCAGATGAAGCGGTTCTTGCTTGGTGTCGTAGCGGCAGCTGCGGTGTCGGCGTGTGGTGGCGGTGACACGTTCAATACGTCAGATTCATCCACGGATACGCCAACGACAACGACGCCCACGGTCCCCGAGGCGATCGCCGGTGATGTCACCAGTGTAGAGTACAATCAGGCGAACCAGACGCTTACAGTAACCGGCAGTCAGTTGGACAACACCCCGTTCGAGGCAGTCTATACGCGCAATGCTGCCCTGGATGTGCCTGGGTACGAGGCCTATACCACGCAAGACAGTTCGCTGGATCGCCACTTTACTGCCTATGCGCAGGAACGCGACGGGGTCTATGCAACCGTTGTCGGCGGCGGACCACAGTTCAACTCGGTCATCATGGGGGCGAATTTTGGCCGCGACGGCACCTATACCGCCCCCGACGCCAGCCAAGATGGGTCTGGGCTCGTTAGTTATGCCGGTACGTACGTCGGTGTTTTGAACGCCTCGGGTGACGGTGGAGATCTTTTGGCTGTGACTGATGGCACGGCTGATGAAGTCCGGCCAACGCAAATCGCGGAAGTCACCGGTGTGATTTTCGTCAACGCGGATTTCGCCGACAACTCAATCAACGGAATTGTGTATGACCGGGTCATCTCCGACACTGGCACCGACCTGGACGATCTGTCGCTGTTCCCAGGTACAATCGCAAGTGACGGGACATTCGACGGAGAGGTGCGCATCGGATCAGACCAAGCCGTAGGCACCTACGCCGGTCTGTTTGGTGGCACCGATGCATCTGCCGTGGCGGGTGCGTTGAACGTTTCAAACCATATTGACGGCAGTTCGGGTCAAGCTCTCGAATACGGCATCTTTGTTCTGGCTCAATGTGGAACCGCAAATGCCGACGCCATCTGCAACCAGCCACAGCCGTAAATGGCTAAACCTGATTGCATCCCGGGCCGTTTTGGTCTGGGTGACGGTGGGTGTGAGCATGTTATCGGAAGCCTCGGCTGACGAAACCTCACATACATTGACGCTGGATCAGGCCTTTCAGACCGCCATCGAAGCTTTGCGGATCGGCCAACCGAATGTCACTGTTGCGCTCACCCATGGCCTGCTGAAAGCCAATCCCAAGGATCCTGTCCTTCACTACCTGCAGGCGCAGGCCTATGCCCGAATGAACGAACCTGAAGAGGGGCGACAAGCCGCTGCGCTCGCTTACCGCAACTCGGAGGATCAGGAATCGCTGTTCCAGTCCGCGCAACTGGCCGCACGCCTGTCCTTGCAGGCGGGACGGCCAACGATGGCGCAGTTCTGGCTTAGACGCACGGCAGTTCACGCGCCTAACGAAAAAGCGGAAGAGCTGATTGCGAATGATTACAAGAAGTTACGCCGGATAAACCCCTGGGCGTTTCGCATTCGAGCCGAGATTAAACCCACCGACAACGTCAACAACGGCGCCGACACCGCCTTGCAGATCATCGACGGTGTCCCGGTGGTTGGGCAGCTCAGTGGATCGGCACAGGCCTTGTCAGGGGCATTCGGTATCGTCGATGTCACCACGGCCTATCGCTTGCGACAGTCGGCGGACAGCATGACGTCAGTCGGAGGACGCCTCTATGTGCAACGTGTTTCATTGTCATCCGAAGCCAAGGCGCTGGCGCCCGACACCACCGGATCGCAATTTGCGTCGACCTACGGAGAGGTCTCGGTTCGCCATGCCATGGTCGTCGGTCCGGCCGAAAATCTGGGCTCGGCGGCTGTGGATGTGGCCACCGGCACCTCTTGGTACGGTGGTGAACGCAGCTACAACTTTGCCCGACTTGGCGGCGAACGCATCTGGCGCATGGCGGGCGGCTCGCAATTGCGCCTGAACGCGATCGTCGAGACACGTTTTGCCGAACGCTATGGATCGAACGACGCCAATATCGTGGGTTTTGGCGCGCGGTATGTCCGCCCCGTGGGAAATGGCAATCGTCTCTCGGTCAGCATGGCGTACCGGGATTCGCGCGCCCGATGGTTCATGGGAACCTATCGTGCGGCTTCGGTTCGGATCGCCTATGACCTTGGCAAGGCAATCGGCCCTGCCAAACTGAGTGCGGGCCTGGTTCTGGGATATTCGGATTATCCGGACTATGCCGTCAGTATTTTTACGGTTCCCGGTGGGCGGCAGGACAAGTCGATCTATGGCGATCTCAGTTTGTTCTTTGACAAATACGACTATGCCGGGTTCGCACCGATGTTGCGGGTTCGTACCGGCAAAAAGGATTCGAACGTCAGCCGCTTCGACATTCGCGAATTCTCGGTCTCGTTGGGAATTGAATCAAAATTCTGAAATGACGCGCCGCGCCACTGGCACTTGGCTGACTTCCCGCTAGAGTCGGTCCCAAAGATAATGGAGACTGACATGAGCTTGAAATACCTGCACGTCATGGTGCGCGTGAAGGACCTTGAAAAATCCATGGCATTTTACGAATTGCTGGGCCTGCGCGAAATCCGCCGATACGAGAGCGAACAGGGCCGGTTTTCCCTGATCTATCTTGCCGCACCAGGTCAGGATGAAACCCCGCTCGAACTGACTTATAACTGGGATGGCGACGACGAACTGCCCGCCGACAGCCGCCACTTTGGCCACCTGGCCTATGGCGTCGACGACATCTACGGCATGTGCCAGATCCTGCAGGACAATGGCGTGGTCATCAACCGCCCGCCGCGCGATGGTCGCATGGCCTTTGTTCGCTCGCCCGACAACATCTCGATCGAGCTGCTGCAAAACGGTGAGGCCCTGGCCCCGGCCGAGCCTTGGGTCAGCATGGACAGCACAGGGCACTGGTGATCAAGCTTTCGCACCTTGCCCCCCTGCTTGTGGCGGTGTTCGGCAACGCCATGGCAGGGGCTGGCGAGGCGGCACCTTGTCGACAGGCCCTGGCGCTTGGACTCGACGTTTCGGGCTCGGTCAGCCATCGGGAATATCGCCTGCAAATCGACGGGCTGGCCGGCGCGCTACAAGACGCCGAGGTCACGCGCGCCCTTCTGGGCACCCCCGAATGGCCCGTCAAATTGATGGTCTTTGAATGGAGCGCCCCTGAATTTCAGCGCATTGTGTTGGACTGGACACTCATCGATTCACACGAAACGCTTGCGTGGGTCACGCAAACCCTGGCCAATACGCAGCGCACGCCTGCCCCGCCGGGAACGGCCGTGGGCACCGCCATGCAGTTCGGAACCGCGCAACTGACCCAAGTGCCTGATTGCTGGAAGCACACCCTGGATTTGTCGGGGGACGGCTTGCACAATATGGGTCCGTCCCCGCGTGTCGTCAAAACCGATTTGGAAGGGTCTGAAATCACCATAAACGGGCTTGTGATTGGCGCAGACAGTCAGGATAGCACTGACCTGCGCCTTGCCCAGATCGGGGAACTGGTCGCCTATTTTCAGGCCCGAGTCATCCACGGCCCCGACGCCTTTGTCGAAACGGCATTGGGGTTCGAGGATTTTCAAGCCGCGATGGCGCGCAAACTATTGCGGGAGATGGCTGTTCTTGTGGTGTCCCAAAACCCGGCACATCATCGCATGCCAGATCAATAGATATAGCGGATCTGATCGGTCCAATAGCGTTCAACGCGCTTGAGCGACCGGGTGATATCTTCGATGCCTTGAGCATCAATTACTGCACGCTCTTCCAGACCCTCGGCGTGGCGCAGAAACAGGTCCGTCACGACATCCCGCACATCACGTCCCTTGGCGGTCAGGCGAACCCGCACGGACCGGCGGTCGATCTCGCACCTTTGGTGATGCATATAGCCCATTTCGACCAGTTTCTTCAGGTTGTAGCTGACGTTGCTGCCCTGGTAATATCCACGGCTTTTCAACTCGCCTGCTGTCACCTCGTTGTCGCCAATGTTAAACAGCAACAGGGCCTGAACCGCATTGATTTCCAGCACACCGACCCGCTCGAATTCATCCTTGATGACGTCCAGCAGCAGACGGTGCAGACGTTCCACAAGCGCCAGCGTCTCAAGATAGCTGGTCATGAACCCTTTGGTGCCGGTCGGGGTAACTTGCATTTCCATACTCATCCGTCTCTCCGACTCGCTTTTCTTCATCAGAAAATGAGCGATAAAGCCGAATAATCAGTTAAGCGGGAAACTGTGTTATTTTTGAAACGTTTGCGCGATGTCCGCGATCAGGGCACCATAAGGCGCAGGCGTTTCTACCTGGCCTGTAACCCATTGGTACAGGTCCTGGTCGTTTTCGTGCAGCATCGCCTCGTACAGATCCAGACCCGCCGCATCCATGCCCTGCAGGTTGCGACCGGCATAGGCTGTCAGGATGATGTCCATCTCTTTGATTCCTCGGCGCATCGACCGCATTTGCAACCGCTTGAGACGGTGCTCCAACAACTCGGCCATCAGGGTTGCCCCAGCATCTGGCGCAAGCGTTTTTCCAGTCGCGCGGCGCGTTCCGCATTGGCTCGCATGTCGGCCCGTATGGCACGCAGTTCCATCACCACATCTGACAGCCCTTCGATCGGTGTGACCTCTCCCGCGGGTTCTTCCATCCCCTCGCCTTCACCGGTCAGCAGCCACATGATCGAAACGTTGAGCAGCCCTGCCATCATCGACAGCTTGTTGGCGCGCGGCTCGGACAAGTCCTGCTCCCAACCGGACACGGTGGCCTTTTTGACGCCAAGGCGGCGCGCCAGCTGCGCTTGCGTCATTCCCGCAGCCTCGCGAGCGCCTGCGACGCGGTCTCCAAAGGTTGCCGATTCCGGTCCGAACCAATCGCTGTCACTGCTCATTTGGGCTCTCCTGCCGCTCTGTCTCTATATCACTTGATCGTCATTGGGGGGCACCCTATGACAGGTTTGATCAACATACAAACCGAGGCCGCCCATGAGTTTCCTGTCTGCGACATTGTCCCGCGTCAAACCTTCGCCCACAATCGCAATGACAGCCAAGGCCGCGGAGTTGAAGGCCGCCGGACGCGACGTTATCGGCCTGAGCGCGGGTGAGCCGGATTTCGACACACCGCAGAACATCAAGGACGCTGCCGTGGCCGCGATTGCCGCAGGCAAGACGAAATACACCGCCCCCGACGGCATCCCCGAACTGAAGCAGGCCGTCTGCGCCAAGATGCTGCGCGACCACGGATTGGAATACACGTCTGCCCAGGTGTCGGTGGGCACTGGCGGCAAGCAGACGCTCTATAACGCGCTGATGGCAACGCTCAACGAAGGCGATGAAGTGGTCATTCCAGCCCCTTACTGGGTCAGCTACCCCGATATGGTGCTGCTGGCGGGTGGTACACCGGTGGTGGCCGAAACCTCGATCCAGACCAATTTCAAACTGACCGCCGATCAACTTGAAGCCGCAATCACCCCCAAGACCAAATGGTTCATCTTCAACTCGCCGTCGAACCCGACCGGTGCGGGCTATAGCCGACAGGAGCTGAAAGAGCTGACCGATGTCCTGCTGCGCCATCCCCACGTCTGGATCATGACCGACGACATGTACGAGCACCTGGCCTACGACGGCTTCGAATTCTGCACCCCCGCGCAGGTCGAACCGCAGCTGTATGAGCGCACGCTGACCTGCAACGGCGTGTCCAAGGCCTATGCCATGACAGGCTGGCGAATTGGCTATGCGGCCGGTCCGGTCGAGCTGATCGCGGCCATGCGCAAGGTTCAATCGCAGTCCACATCCAACCCCTGCTCGGTCAGCCAATGGGCTGCCGTCGAGGCCCTGAACGGCACGCAAGAGTTCCTGGCCCCCAACAACGAGAAATTTGTGCGCCGCCGGGATCTGGTGGTCAAAATGCTGAACGAGATCGACGGGATTTCCTGCCCGACTCCCGAGGGCGCATTTTATGTCTACCCCTCGATCTCGGGCCTGATCGGCAAGGCAACCCCCAAGGGGACCGTGATCGATAGCGACGAGGCATTCGCCATTGCCCTGCTCGAAGAAGCAGATGTTGCAGTTGTCTTTGGTGCAGCCTTCGGGCTTTCGCCGAACTTCCGGGTAAGCTACGCTACGTCGGACGAGGCCCTGAAAGAGGCCTGCACGCGTATTCAAACGTTCTGTGCGTCGCTGACATAAGATGTTGGACTTGATCTGAGGAACAGGCATGGCCCCTGAGTTGCCCGAATACTACTTTCGCGTCCGCGACAACGGCGCCTTTGTCTTTCGCGTGGATACCGAAAATCGGCAACGTAGGATCGAGATGGAGCAGATCGCCGTCGTTAACATTCGCAACGGCGAGATCAAGCCGCATGGGGGGCGCAAGCTGACCAAGGCAGACATGCGCGAGATCAAGAACTGGATGGAACACCGCATCGCGCTCTTGGCCGAACGCGATATCGACGACATCTTTCGGGCCGTTGATTACCTGAATCAAGTGACCCATTGGTCTCATTCAAAAGCCAGCGACAAGCAGCTGGAAGAAGTGACCGATGATCTGCTGCTGGCAATGCACGACCTGCGGTCGGTTCTGGTGCGCAAGAAGGCAGATCGCCTGCTCAAGAAGTAACTTCAGATAAGGGGCGCACCACGATGAAGCTGGAATTTCACCACATCAATTTCGTGTCCGAAGATGTCGACCGGCTGCATGAGTTCTACACCGACGTCCTTGGGTTGGACGATGTCCCGCAGGAAAACTTCCCGCGGACCGAGGCGACCAAGGACAGCGGTTTCGATGGCAAGATCCGTTTTGCCACGGATGGGGACATGCAGATGCACTTAGCCGAGCGGGCCTTTGATGTGGCGTTCAGGAACGGTCAGGTGATCAACCCCGTGGAACGTGGTCACATCGCTTTTCGCACCGATGACCTGCCAGCATTTCTGCGCAAGCTTGAAGACAAGGGCATCCCCTATTCCGACTACGGCACAACCTTTGCCAAAGAATGGCATCAGGTGTTTTTCATGGACCCCGAAGGCAACGTGATCGAAGTGCACCAGCACGTCGCCTGAGCCGTTTTGGGGCAGCCCGGATCACTCGGCCGGATCACTCGGCCGGATCACTCGGCCGGAGCATCCTTGCCGACCTGCTTGATCGAACGCCCCCAAAACCGAGTCATCAAAAGCACCGCGGCGCAGGCCAACCCCAATACCAGGCCCAGCCAGACACCGATACCTTCCATCCCAAGAACAAAACCAAAGACATACGACGCGGGAATCCCCACCGCCCAATAGCTGAGCGCGGCCATCACCATCGGCACAGCAGTGTCCTGCACACCGCGCAGCACGCCAAGCGCTATGGCCTGTACCCCGTCCACCAGCTGGAACAGCGCCGCCATGCCCAGCAGGCCGGTTCCGATGGCCAGAATCTGTTCCAGATCGGTCGCGTCGCGTTCAACAAACAATTGGATGAGCGTGGCAGCAAAGGTCAGGAAAACCACCATCGAAATGGCAGACACTGCCAGTGACATCACCGTAACCACCACGGCCCCATTGGCCATGTGCACCCGGTCCTGACGACCAAACGCGTTGCCTGCCCGAATTGTTGCCGCGTTGCTCAGTCCCAGATGTACCATGAAGGTTGCCGACGCGAGCTGAACCGCGATCCCATGCGCTGCCAGTGGCACGGTGCCCAACCAGCCCATCATCATGGCGGACGCTCCGAACATCGACACCTCGCTCAGGTTGGTCAGGCCAATGGGCAGGCCGATCTTGAACACCCCGCTGAACATCTCCCAATCGGGACGCCAGAAGCGTTGGAACAGCGCATGTTGCGGCAGAACCTTGAGCGCATAAATGATCACAGCGACCAGCGACACCAGCTGCGTCAACACCGAAGCAACGCCTGCCCCGACGATCCCCAGCTCGGGTGCGCCCCAGTTGCCAAAGATCAACGCGTAATTTCCGGTTGCATTCACGACGGCCGCCAGAACGGTAATCCACAGCACGATCTGCGTGCGCTCCAACCCGGACAGATACGATTTGAGCACCATGACCCACAACGCCGGAAATATACCCCAGCCCGCAACCCTCAGGTATTCGGCGGCCAACGTCGCCACCTCAGGTTTCTGCCCAAGCATCAACAAGATCGGTTCAGACCACCAGAGCATCCCCATGGCCAGCACACCAAACATGGCTGTCTGCCACAGCCCCATGCGGGTCACGCGGCGGATCGACGTGTCGTCATCCTGCGCGTCGGACGCTGCAACCAAAGGCATGATCGCCATGGCCAGGCCGCCGCCGACCATGAACAGGATAAAGAAGTAGCTGCCCGCCAGCGTCACGGCCGCCAGCTCCTCGACGCCGTACCAGCCCAGCATGACAGTGTCCGTCAAACCGATGGCAAACTGTGCCAGGTGCCCGCCAACAAGTGGCAGGCCCAGGATCGCGATCGCGCGGGCATGCCCGCCATATGTCATTACCTTGTTCACCAGACAGGCTTAGGGTCCGGGAATTGCACACGCAAGAGGCAGTCCGCATCTTCCCCCAAATTATCGATGTGATACCTTGATCGCGACAGCAGGAGGTCGCTAATGTCTGATCCCTTTTCCCAACTCATCCCCGAGGCTCGGACATTTCTGGCCGAGCTTTCGCACAACAACACCCGCGACTGGTTCACCGAAAACAAGCCCCGGTATGAGGCGCAGCTGAAGACCCCGGCGCTGCATCTGCTGGACCTGATCTCGGCGCATGTGGGCAACGGTGTCACCACCAAGCTCTTTCGCCCGCAGCGCGACGTGCGCTTTTCCAAGGACAAGACACCCTACAACACCCACCTGCATATGCTGTGGATGTTGCCCGGCAGTGGCACCCGTCCGGCGCTCTTTTTCGGAATCGGCCTCGACTATGTCAGTGTCGGCGGCGGGATCATGGGATTCGACAAGGCCGCGCTGACGGATTGGCGCGCAACCGTTGACGGACCGTTCGGGCCTGAGCTGGCAGATGCTATCAATACTTTGATCGCCAAGGGTTTTCGCCTTTCCGAGCCCGAATTGAAACGCGTTCCGGCCCCATATGATAAAGAGCATCCACATGGGGATCTGCTGCGACGAAAGTCACTGACCCTGTGGAATGACCTGCCTGACATCCGGTTCGATGCCCCTACAGACGCAATCACCGAAACATTGAACAACCTGCGGCCATTGTTCGACGCCTTGAACCGCACGTCATGACCAAACAGGCGACCGGAGCCGCCTGTTTCGACGTTCCGATCACTTCTGCCGCTGATCCGGATGCAGCGCGGTGCCCAAGATGTGGTCCGAGCGGTGGATGACGTGATGCGCCTGCCCCACGATCAGGGGATCGGGCTGACCAACAACGTCAAGATCCTTGTCCGGGTAATCCAACGTTGACAGGAAATGGCGCATGCAGTTCAGGCGAGCCCGTTTCTTGTCATTCGACTTGATGATGGTCCAGGGCGCATCGGCGGTGTCGGTGTAGAAGA
>FYBJ01001592.1_pt1 | contig 10900 bp, 11 predicted proteins | sample 1134611 | NCBI WGS metagenome assembly FYBJ01 (sample SAMEA104116008, study PRJEB20421) | marine metagenome | isolation source: marine | reverse complement strand
CAGATGTGTATAAGAGACAGGCGTATCACACTGATATACCTATACTAAATCCAGCAGTGTCACTGCGTACGGTGTGCTCAGTCTACCAAGCTGCGAGTAGGTGATCCGGTCACTTCGCCGGACATGCTGGAGGGATTGAACGGCCTCGATAGCGCGGAGCCAAAGCGCGTGCGGGCGCCGATGCCCGCACTCCGCTCGTCGCAACTGATCCCGAGCCGAAACGAACCAACGGCGAGCAAAATAAAAGGGCAGGAACCGCTCCCGGCTCCCACCCTTTTCGGCGTCAGAATTCATCCACCATCGATCCGTGAATGGTGTGGACGACACGCGCCGCCAGGTGTGCCGGCAGGGCGCAGTAGTCACCTTCATCGAGGGCGATATAGCCGAGCTCGTCGTCTGCCACGATGTGCTGATCGAAGTAGCTGTGCAGCGCCCGGCGTTCGGCGAGTTCCAGGGCCTCGAAGTAGCTGCGGGATGAAGCGGTGCAAGGTGCAGAATGAGCCATGATGATCCTCCTGAGGTTGTCTCGAACGACAGGAGGAAGTGCGATGTTCGTGCGCATGACGGGTCAGGGACCGCGCGTCGGCGCGGCCGCGTCAGCGGCGGTGGGGGAAACGATTTTGTCGGGGGAGGGATTCATCCCTTCTCCGGCAAAATGGTGGGGCCCTGCCGTCCTTGAGGCGGCATGTGGACGGACATCATGCTGGGCATTCCGTGAGCCAGCCTCTCTACCCTCTCGGTTGCAGGGGACGGCTGTAGTCGGGCGCCGCTTTTCTCATTTTCCTACACCCTGGGCGCGGTGGCAAAGGAGCTATCGAGGGACCACAAAACAAGGGGGCGGAAAGGACTGACATGCCCCGCAAGAACAATCCGGTCGATGCCTTGAAGAAGCTCCGGGAACAGCGCGACGAACTGGCGGCCAAGGAAGCAAAGCTTCGCGACGAGGCTGCGATTGTCCTCGGCCACATTCTGATCGAGTGCGGCGCCGAGACAATCGAACCGGCCCAGCTGCGCCAGATTGTCCGCGCATCAATGGCGCTCGGGATCGAGGAAACGCTGAAGCGGATCGCCCCTGCGTAGCCCCAACCAGCGGCGGCAAGGGGTTCGATGCCCCGCGCCGCCGCATAGCCCCCGAGCAAAAGAAAAGGCCCCGATGGCATCTGCCACCGGGGCCTTGTCGTGGGGTAAGGACATTCAGTCCTCGTCGATATCGGGAGCGCCCTCGTTGCCGCCCGAACGGCCCTTGGTGAGGAAGTCGACCTTGTCGGCGATGATCTCGCAGCCGTAGCGCTTGGTGCCGCTCTGATCCTCCCACTGCGTGTAGTGGATGCGCCCTTCGACCGTCACGAGCTGGCCCTTGGTGCAGAACTTGGCGACGTTCTGGCCCAGGCCGTTGAAGCAGGTGATCCGGTGGAATTCGCTGTCCTTGGCGGTGTAGCCGTTCTCGTCCTTGTAGGTCTTGCCATCCTTGCGGGCGGGACGGTCGGTGACGACCGAGATCGAGGTGATGCTGGTTCCACCCTGGGTGGTGCGGGTTTCGGGGTCGCGAGCGATGCGGCCAACGAGGATAACGAGATTGGTCATGGGCTTTCTCCTGATCGAGCATTCCGGGTCCATCCCGGCTGCAAACCCGAGCAGAAGCGCCCCGCGGCGAAGCGCACCGAAGGGGAACCCGGAACTGGTTCGGGTGGTGCGGGCAGCCGGGCAAAGCCCGGCAACTCGGCCGGACCTGATCCGGGTTGCGCGTCTCGACGGGGGTGATTCAGGGACAGGTTGGTATCGAAGCCGGGTGGAGCTGGATGCCGTGAACAGGTTTGCCCTGCCTCGTTTCCCTCCGGTCTTGGCCGGATCATTCCCCGCCAGCCCTCCACCGGAGAACCCCTTCCTAGATCACGGTACGGACCGCTCCTCCAGCAGGTGGCCTGGTCCTGGACGCAAGTGCTTCGCCGGGGACAGGCATATCGATCGTTACCCCTTCAGCGCCGCCCAGAGGGTTGCCTCGCAGCATCCAGGCCTGCGGCGTGATCAAGCGCGCCCAGTCAGCAAAGGACGGGATCGAGCCCAAGTCTTCGCGCACGTGCTGCTCGCCGACCAGACGCACCGGAACAACCCGGCCATCGGCATTGACGAGGGTCTCGCCGAAGATCGCCTCCAGCATGAATATCCCCTCGGCATGGTGCCGCAGCGCGCGATGTCGGGGGTCTGCCAGGATTGCCTTGGATTGGTCGAACCACTGGTGCAGCGGGAGGGAGTCATCGACCGTGCCGCCCCATTTCCGGACCGACGAGAGGGCGTGGTAGTAGCAGTGGGCCATGCCAGATCTCCTAGAGCTCGGTCGAATGATCATCGGTTGCGGTGAAGCGCAGGCTGCAGTCGAGCACGAAGGTCCCTTCAGCCACATCGATCACGAGTTCGCCGCAGGCACCGTCGTTGATCTCCCAGCCAGGATGATGACGTTCGAGCGCCAGATAGGTCAGCTGCTCGAGAGCTTGCCCAAGCAACTGCAGCTGCTCGGAACCGGCACCTTCCGCCGTGTCTGCGGCGCCGTCTTGCAGCTTAACATCAGGGCACTCGATCGCCGCACCGGCTGCATCGAGGCACGCGCATTCCTCGACCGCACCGCTATCGCCGCAGCCGTCGAAGCGGATCTCGACTCGGGTAATCCCAGCGTCCTGCAAGCGCGGAAGAATGGCTGTCTTGAGCTGCTGAATCTCTTCGACCACCTGGGTCTGCCGTTGGGCCTGGCGAACGGCAAAGTCGGCCATCACGGCCTCGATATCGATCATGGAGTGCCTCCTGTAGAAAGGAGCCAACGACCATCCGCTGGCTCCAACCGACAGGCGCACGCCTTTCCTCTCATGGACGACGCCAGCGCCGATCCGGCGCTGGCGCGAAGACCGACAGGGTCTCAGTCGGTCCTGGCCGAAGTGTTCTTCGGATTGGTGCCGAGGGGCCCGCGGCGATCGACAACGGTGATCCGCCGAGCCTTGGCGTCGATCACCAGGCGTTCGAGTACACCATTGCCCGGGAACGCGATGACGTAGCGCGGATCGAGGGAGAGCATCCGCTCGTTGCGCTTGAAGCCGGCACGGGCGCCCAGCCGCATATCGAGCGAGAATGTCACCTGTGGGATGCCGCGACGTTCAGCCCAGCTCGAAGCCAGACGGTCAACGCCCTTGGTGTCGCCGCCATGGATGAGCACCATGTCCGGCACGCGGTCGCGGACCTTGTCGAGCGTCGCCCAGACGTTGTTGCCGAAGGTCAGCGCATCGTCTTCAGTAGCATGACGGGTGCGCCCTCCGGCGAACACGACGGGGGTTCCTTCGGGCATGGCCGCACGGCGTTTGGCTTCGGCGCGGGCGCGCAGGAAGTCGCGACCTTCGACGAGCGCCGAGGTGAGCATTGCACTGTGATTGAGCCGAGAACTGGAGACTGGCTTCCAGGAGGAACCGAACTCGTTGAGGTATAGGCTTGCTGCGACCTCGCGCATCTCTTCGAGCGCCAGCATGGCGCTTTCGGCGCACTGCGCCCGCTCGACCTGGGTCTCGAGGTCGTGGGTGTGGACTTCGGATCCGTCAGCCGTCGCAATCAGCGCGCGGACCTCGTCGGTCGCCCGGTCGAGGGCAGTCGATTTGCGCTCGGCGGAGCGGTGAAAGATGTTGACGAAAGCCCAACCGAGATCCTCGGCATCGGCTTCAAGAGCGGTCCCGGACACCATGGCAAAAAGATCGGACCAGACCGCTTCGAGGGTGTGGACGACCGCCTCCCGGACCGGGAAATCGCTGGTCGATACGGGAGCAGGTCCAATCGAGAAGCCGGCGAGATCGAGCCCGGCGAGTTGATCGGCGAATGACGTGTGCATGGGATGTCCTCCTGACTGGCGTGAGGCCGACGCACCCGTTCATGGCTGCGCCAGCGAGAGCCCGTCAGGGCCAGCATTCAGTCAGGGTTGCGCACCCGTCAGGGGAAACCTGGCTTGGCGGGCTGGCGCGGGCAGGCCTTGAGCCCGAAGGGCGAAGGCCAACACGGGCCCGACCAAGCCGGGTTGCGCAAGACTGGCGGCTGGCCCAGGGCCTCTCTCGCATGGCGCCAGGCCATGGGCGCTCGGAACAGATCATAGGCAGGGGCACGCCCTATGCCCCATGCATGCGCCGCCCCAGCTCGGCTTAAGCCGCACGCTTGGCGTAGACACCCTCCCCGTTCGACATATGCCCGAGACAGTCATAGTCGCCGAACACGGCATCAAAGCGGGATGCGATCTGGGACAGCCAGCGCTGTGCCCGCGGTGAACGAGCCGTACGCCAATCGGCGTCCCAATAGGTGCCGTCATCACGCTCGACGATCCAGACGGCCACCAGGGCGCCGTAGACCGATACGCCGAAATCCGCATAGGCATTGCGCATGAGGATCCGGTCTTCCCGGCCTCGCCAGCCGTCATGCGGGATCAGCGACGGGAAGGCTCGGCCGGCCCGCTCGCGCAGGTCTTCGCGCAGCCATTCATACTCGAATTCCCAGTCGTCAAAGTCATCTTCGCTGCCCGGATTGGGCAGGTAGGAATGCGCGAGGTTATCAAGTGTGATCTTGGCCATGGTTCCCTCCCTCAGGCCGCAAGCGCATAGGCGGCAGGTGCCACCAGCTTGCCGTCCTCCATGACCCTTCCGCCAAGCTTCAACAGCAGGGTCGACGCCTCCTCGGCCTTGGCCGCAGCCGTCAGGATGGCGCGGTCGTCATCCTTCAGCAGCTTGAGCCAATGCTCGATGTAGCTTGCGTGACTATCGAGGTGCGTGACGGGCAGCCCCAGCTCAGCGCCCAGCATGGCGCTGGAGAGTTCGGCGACATATCCTGACAGTCCAGCGCTAATGTGAATTCCAGCGCCATTTTTTCGAACCTGTTTCACGCCGCCATCTCCTCGGCCTGAGGCTGCTGGGCATGCATCCAGTCGGCTGCGGCCTGGGCCTTGCTGGCAGCTGTGAAAATCGCACGTGGGTCATCCTTGAACACGCGCAGCCAGGACGCGACGTAGGCGGCGTGATCGGGCCGTGGGTGATGGGCGATACCGAGATCCGCGAGGACGAACGATGCGGTAAGTTCGGCGCAAATCTCCTCGATCGCGAGGCTGTCGCGCTTGAACCGTTCGGCGAAGTTGCGGTCGAGCCGGTGCTTTGCGCCAGTGGCGTGACCACATTCGTGCAGCAATGTGCCCATGTGGGCCGACGCGTCGCGGAACGAGGCAAAGGTCGGCATGAAGATGTGATCGAGGTCGATCCGGTAGTGCGCATCGTAGGCGCCCTCGGTGATCGGGATCTTGAGGGCCGCGACGAAAGCTTCGGCGTGCCCGAACCGCTCGCCCTCGGGTAGAACTGCGACAGGTGGGGGTTCATAGCCCTCGACCTGGGCGAGGTTGAACACGGTGAAGGCCCGCGCGAACATGCGGCCGGGTCCGGCTTCGCCATCGTCATGATCATCATCGGCGCGCGATGCGGCCTGCTTCCAGAACACAACCGTCGTTCCGCGTTCACCTTTGCGGACCTGTGCGCCAAGCGATGCCCACTGGCGATAGGTCCCCCAAAGACCGCTGGAATAGGCAGCCGCTTCGGCTGCGATCCAGAGCGCGAGCACGTTGACGCCGCGATAGCGGCGGCGGGAGGTGACGTTCTGCGGCCTGGTGGTGGCAGCGCCATCATGGTGCCAGGGCATACGCCAATCGCCGGCACCGGCTTCGATGGCACATACAATCTCGGTAGTAATGCGCGAATAGACGTCGGCTCGCGGCGTAGCAGGGTAGGATCGGGACATGGCAGGTCTCCACGACGGGCGGAGGGAAACTGTCTTCCGCTCCTTCAATCCGTCACCCGCAAACCCGCCTCCTCTTCCTCTCCCGCCATACCGTTATGCGGTGTGGCGGTACCCGGTGCGATCTGTTCAAGAACACGCTGGATTCTGGCCACCTCGGCCTGAAGCGTCACCCGCTGCGGCTCTGGAAGCCGCTTCTCGCGCAACAACAACCGTGCCTCATCAGCACCGCGCTGCCATGCCGGGCGATGCCGTTCGGCGATGCAGGCATTGGGGCAGCGGACCGGTTCGCACATGGAGATCATTGGCCCGCTTGCGCCTGGCTCCGAACTCCGGTTCAGGCACAGGGCAGTTGCCGGATCAAAGAAGCAATCGGCCAGCGGGCCGACATGCAATGTCCGCGCGAGACTGCCCAGCATGGTGCGCAGACGTGGACGGTCGGCAATCATGGCAGGTAGCGGCGCCAACTCGTGGGCGGCAGTATCAAGCACAACTCCGACCCTGTTCGCGGCAGGTCCGCCAAGGCGTGCGCCACTTTGCCGCTCGTCGAAGTAGACAAGGATATCGTCGATCTGCCCGAGCGCACGCTGGGCTTCGATCTCTCCCCGAAATCCGGACCGGCTGCTGCCAGCATAGCCTTCGAAAGCCGCAACGCTGGCATGCTTGTACTGGATCATGCCGGCAATTGTTCCGAAGGGCCGGTTGGCGATGTGCCAGGCGATTGTGCGGCGAAACTGACGCGTGGTCAGACGCCATGGTCGGCCGTCGGGTCCGGCAGGAATGACGGGTGCCCGCGCGGATCCGAATTGGTCGTTGAGGTGATCGCGGAACCGGTTGAGTTGCCGGACTATCTCTGCAGAGACGTGCGTCTTGGTATTGGCCCGAAGCGTGAGGACTGGCCACAGGGTCGTTGTTCCGCGCGCTTGGCCTGCACGCGCGGAAAGGCGTTCGAGCACATCGATGGCTTCAGCGACCGGCGCGATGGTAACCCACTCGGTCTCCTCGCCGCCGCCGCGCTTGCCCTTGTAAGCAGTGGACTTGATACGATGCCGCAAGATCGTACCGTCTTCGGCTTTGGTAATAGACAGGCATCCCCGCCTCATGGCTTGGATCTCGCTGTCCCGCATGCCTGAGAGAAAGGCACATACGATATAGGCTGCGGACTGCAGCATGACCTCTTCGAGGGGCAAAACCTTGGCATCGAAGCGGGTGCGCCAAGGCAGGCCCGTATCGGGATCGGCCGAAATGGGCGTATCCATGCCGCCGATCTCGGTACCGAGTTCTGCGATGGCAGCGGCGATGAGGTCTGGTGCACCGGTGGCCAGACCAAGGTGCATGGCAGGTTCGGCCTGCGCGTTGATACCGGCATGGAGGTGGATCAGGTGGTAGTTGATCGGCGGCGTGACAGCGCCGGTTTGCGGGTCTGTTCGCGTTGCGCCGTTATGTGCCGTGGTCCAGATCGGAATGCCGCGCCCATGCTGCCGCAAGGATGCAACATAGTCGAGGAGACGTTGGCGTTGCCGTAACCGACGAACAGCGGGATCCAGAGCTTCCTCAGCGGCAATCAGACGGTTGCGCGTTGCTTCAAGGCGATCGAGTTCCGCCCGTGCGGCAAGGATATCGCCTGCGTAGCAGGTCACGTAGCGCAACGACCAGGAGAGCAGAGGCGTCATGATCGCTTCAGGAATGCGCGGCGTCCGGTTCTCCCCTGCAATATGCTTTGCGCCCGCCACGGAAAATGGACTGCGTCCCGGCCACGGTTCGAAGGACAGGCGCGCAGTCGGCAGATGATGCTGCAACTCGTGCAGGTCAAAGACGATCCGCAGCAGCGCTGCCGCTGCAACTGGGCGCAGCCCGGCTAGGCGCAAGGTTCCGGCGTAGCGATCGACCAGAGCCTGATCGACCCGGCCGAGATCGAAACGCCCCAGCTGAGCCTTGACGAAGTCGAAAAAGCGCAAGGTCCGGTTGGCCTCGCCGCGCACCCCGGCCGGCTCAAGCCGCGAACGGTGACCGGGGAGATCGACATTGAGCCGCGCATGGAGAATCTGGCGCAGGGCATCAGCAATGGATGGGTCTTTGATACCGCCGAAATGTACCGTGACATGGCAGCGCCGCGCGTTGTCGCGAAATACGCCGGGAGCCAGATCCCACACCGGATCGCCGTATCGTGAAATATGCGCGCGATCGCAGCCGGGGCGCAAAGGCGCGGACATAAGCACAGGGAGGGCATCGCGCTCATCGTCGCTCTCCGCCAGAAGCTGGACAACGGTCATACCCGTGCCTCTGGCGGCAGATAGACCGTGGGAGGGTCGTTCGCGACTTGCGCACGGGCCCTTGCCACGACGCCTTCGGCGAAGGCAGGCAGGATCTGCTGAACGATGCGATCATGGGCATGACCAAACTTGGCGGTCCAATCAGCGGCACTCAGGCCGATCCGCTGAGCGTCGACGAAGGAGAGAAAGGCGAGAATGGCAGGCAGCTTGCGCGCGGTAATGACCGCGTTGCGGCAATCGAGGCAGGCCCAGAACGGTGTTGGGCATGGCGTGCCGACGGATGCGAAGGGACTGGAATAGAAGTTGCCACAGCTTGCAAGCCAGACGTCTTGTTCGCCATCGAGCAGTGCGGTTGAAATGCCCCCATCATCGGGATCAGGGCTTGCCAACTTGCCGCGCAGCCGGTCCTCGTCTTGAGGAGGCAGGATCATTGGACCAGCGAGCGCCTCTTCGAGGGCATCTGCCACGGTTTGCTCGTGCAGCGGTCTGAGAGAGGGAATATCGGCGTAGTGCCGTGCCGCGATATCGACGGTATGCCCAACGGCGAAGCGGGCCATGTGGCCTTCGGTCTTGAGATACCACAAGGCCTTGTGCGTCTTGCGCAGATACGAAAGACACAGATGGAGCGGTTTACCCTGATCATCGGTAATACAATGGCGTTGCGTCCAGGCACTGACCTTCAAGCGCAGTTGACGAATACCTGCGGTGATCTCGCCCGGCTGAAAATAGACCCAAAGGTTATCGCTGGAGTTATGGACCCTGGCCTTGGACGAGAGGGCGATGATGCGTCGGATCAGACCGCCAGGGGTGGATGAGCCGCGATCACGCACCCGGATTGTCTTGTGCTCGGCACCGTGTGCCCGCAGCTTGGTATAGGCGATATCGACGGTACCACCTGCGGCATTGCGCAGACAATCGAGGGTGAGCGACTTGCAGCACTCCAGCTCAAGCCCTGTCTCGAGTAAGAGCAGAACAAGAAGCGGGACGATATCGTCGGCAGTAAGATAGTGGGCTGCGTGGAGGCTCAGGTTAAGCCTGTCACTGGTGAGATCGCGCTTTTTGCGCAGCTTGTACAGGCTCTGAAACGTGGGATCACGGTAGCCCAGAACACCGTTTGCCTCGATGGCAGCATGGGCTTTGCAATATGCGCCATCGATCTGAGGAACCTCATCGAACTGCGGCCCCGACCGCAAGCGCGCCTCGATCGCAGCGATATCCGCGCGTGCCGCATCGCGCAGCTGGCGGGCTACATACGGACTGTAAGCATCGCGTGGACGGGAACGAACGTGTGCGTGTGAGCTGACGTAGCGCAGTCGTTCCCGCAAGCCGCAATCGACAAGCTCGGGGCTGTCGTCCGCGATGCGACGAAGGACGGAAACGACCTTGGCGACATAGGTTGGTCCATGCACGCGAGACTTGCCCTGCGCGCTGAGCCATGTCTCAAATCCATCGATGTGATGGGCGCGAAGGTCAGCAGGGCCGTTGATCCGGTCGCCTGTCCCGGCCAGGTAGGAAAAGAAGCTTGGCAGCTGGTTGGCGTATGTCTTGAGCGACGAACGTACCATGATGGGGCCGCGCGGAGCAGCCAGCATGAACAGGCTCCGGGCAAATGCGAGCGCCAGGCCGCGTGGCCGCAAGCCCGTAAAATCGACGAGCAGCTCGCCGCCATATAAGGGATGAATCATGAAGCGCAGCGTGCTGATCTGCGACCATGGATCGGCTTGGGGCGCAGCCGCATCTGCCGCGAAGCTGACCTTGCGTCCTTTGCGTGGAGCAGCGGTCATGATCGAAGATAGCCTGGTACGAGTGCCAGCAGTTCTTCGACTGCCGCATCAACGGTATCGGCACGCGTGGCGAGGTGATCGAGATAGATGGAGGTCGTCGCGAGGCTCGAATGGCCAAGCAATCGCTGGACCTGTTGAAGCGGATCGCCGACCAGCTGGCGATAACCTTCCATGGCGCCCACTGGTGCCGCTGCGTCGGCGAGGCGGCGCTGGATCAGCATGGCCAGCATGTGGACTGCAAAGGAATGCCGGAGTTGATGGGGGCTAAGCCGGACCGGGATGCCGGCGTCCGTGCAGCGGCGGCTCGCCCGTGCGAAGATCGCTTCCCACGAGTTGGGCAACACAGGATGGCCCACCTCGGTCAGCCAGAGGACCGCGGCTTCGCGCGGCGTTCCATCATCAGCGCAAATAACAAGCCTTGCGCGTTCATCCGGTGTGACGACCTCTATGTCCATCGTGCCACCGCCAACGAGATACAATACGCGCTGCCCGAATGAGGGGCTGTGGATGAAGATCGGGCGGTCGATGGCTTCCCAGCCACGGCGCTGTGCGAACTTGGCAACGGCTGCGGCTCGCTCAACGGCGATGTAGGCGTCAAACACCGGCAACAAACGGCGCGGCAGCAGCATGCTTCGCCCCCTGTCACCCTTTGTATGTGCCGCCGGAAGCTCGACTCGCCGCTGACGTTCCGAGCGGGCGTCGCAAACCGGAATCTCAGCTGCGAGCAAGTGGGATGCCTCTTCCAGGCGTAGGCCGGTGGTGACCAGCAGATCGGCGAACAGCGCGTTGCGCGCGCCATTGCGGTCACGCGCTCCAGGACGCTCGGTCCCTTCAACGGTCAGGCCGCGCAAACCCACTTCCCGGAAGGCGCGGTAATCGGTGAGATCGATGAAACGGACGTCGGAACGACGGGCTGCGCGCTCATAGGCGTCATTGCGGCCCGTGACCGCCGCCCGGCGCCCATCGTGCGATCGTCGCCAGACCTGACGATGCGTAAAAGGTGTACGCTCGATCAGGCCCTGCCGTTCGGCCCATCGATAAAGCTTGTCG
>FYBJ01002251.1_pt2 | contig 10912 bp, 10 predicted proteins | sample 1134611 | NCBI WGS metagenome assembly FYBJ01 (sample SAMEA104116008, study PRJEB20421) | marine metagenome | isolation source: marine | reverse complement strand
TGCCATGACCATCGGCCCAGTGGCATAAAGCACAATTCGAAAAACCTGAATCACTTAACACTGCCTGAAATCAAAGATTTCAACGCGTTAAGTGATACGAGAAGTTTCAAGTATTTCGAATTATGCTGTAAGCAAAAGCGCCCCGACCGTTAGAGCGGGGCGCTGATGATCAGATTTGGTCTGATTATTCCATGACCGGGATCGAGAATTCGCCGCCTTCCTTGATGCCGCTCGGCCAGCGTGCGGTGATCGTCTTGGTGCGGGTGTAGAACTTGAACGCATCCGGTCCATGCTGGTTCAGGTCGCCAAAGGCCGATTTCTTCCAGCCGCCAAAGGTGTGATAGGCCAGCGGAACCGGGATCGGAACGTTGACGCCGACCATGCCGATGTTGATGCGGTTGGCAAAGTCACGCGCGGTGTCGCCGTCGCGGGTGTAGATCGCGGTGCCATTGCCGTATTCGTGGTCCATGGCCAGGCCAATGGCCTCTTCATAGCTTTGCGCGCGAACGGTCGACAGGACGGGGCCAAAGATCTCTTTCTTGTAGATGTCCATGTCCGGGGTCACGTTGTCGAACAGATGCGCGCCAACAAAGAAGCCGTCTTCGTAGCCTTGCAGGTTGAAGTCGCGCCCATCGACAACCAGTTTCGCTCCCTGATCAATGCCCGTCTGCACAAGGTTCAGGATGTTCTGCTTGGCTGCACCAGTGACAACCGGGCCATAGTCCACATCGTTGCCTGCAGTGTAGGGACCAACCTTGAGCGCTTCGACACGGGGCACCAGCTTTTCGATCAGGCGGTCGGCGGTCTCGTCACCAACCGGAACTGCAACCGAGATCGCCATGCAGCGTTCGCCGGCTGCACCGTAACCGGCACCGACAAGGGCGTCAGCGGCCTGATCCATGTCCGCGTCGGGCATGATGATCATGTGGTTCTTTGCGCCACCAAAGCACTGCACGCGCTTACCCTGCGCACAGCCGGTGCCGTAGATATATTCAGCAATCGGAGTCGAGCCGACAAAACCGACGGACTGGATGGTGTCGTTGTACAGGATCGCGTCAACAGCTTCCTTGTCACCGTTCACGACTTGCAGGATGCCCTTGGGCAGGCCGGCTTCTTCCAACAGTTCGGCCAGCATCAGCGGCACCGACGGATCGCGCTCGGAGGGTTTCAGGATGAACGCGTTGCCGCAGGCGATGGCCGGGGCGAACATCCACATCGGGATCATGGCGGGGAAGTTGAAGGGCGTGATGCCCGCGGTCACACCCAGGGCCTGGCGCATGGAATACATGTCGATGCCAGGGCCGGCGCTGTCGGTGAATTCACCTTTCAGCATCTGTGGTGCGCCGATGCAGTATTCGACCACTTCCAGACCACGCTGAACGTCGCCTGCGGCGTCGGGCAGGGTCTTGCCGTGCTCGCGACTCAGCGCCTCGGCCAGCTTGTCCATGTCGCGGTTCAGCAGCGCAACGAATTTCATCATCACGCGCGCACGGCGCTGCGGATTGGTTGCAGCCCAGGCAGGTTGTGCGGCGGCGGCAATTTCAACCGCATTCGCCATCTCTTCTGTACTGGCCAGCGGGCATTTTGCCTGCACTTCGCCAGTCGCGGGGTTGTACACGTCGGCAAAGCGGCCAGAGGTGCCTTTGACGTGTTCGCCATTGATGTAGTGAGTCAGTTCCTGCATTGGATGTCTCCTCCAGAAAATTTCGCCTAGGATAGGCTTGCAAATTTCCCTCGAACAGAGGCAAGATTTCAAAAAGGTTTTGCAAATTCGCAAGAAGGTCGGGAATGGAACCACATTGGGATGATATGAAGATCTTCCTCGCAGTCGCGCGCGAGGAGAGTTTGTCAGGGGCAGGGCGGATACTGAAACTCGATCCGGCGACCGTAGGACGGCGTATTGCCCGGCTTGAATCCGCACTTGAGGCACCGCTCTTCGTGAAGTCGCCACAAGGATATACGCTCAGCACGGCAGGGGAGCGGTTGCTGTCGCATGGCGAACAAGCCGAAGAAGCGATGCGCGCTGCCTCAGAGGCTTTGGCCGGGCCCAAGGATACGTTGGAAGGCCAGATCCGCATCGGAGCCCCGGATGGGTGTGCGAACTATCTTCTGCCGCATGTGTGTGCGCAGATTTCAGAACAAAACCCGGATCTGGATATTCAGATCGTCTCGCTTCCCCGCGTTGTGAACCTGTCGAGGCGCGAGGCGGATATGGCGATCACTGTCAGCCCCCCATCGGCGGGTCGATTGCTGGTGCAAAAGATCACCGACTACAAACTCAACCTAGTCGCCTCGCGCCGGTTGCTGACGACCGAGTCGCCGGTAGACACCCTGGAGGATCTGAAGGGACGGCGCTTTGTCGGTTATATCCCGGACATGATCTTCGACGCAGAGCTAGACTATCTTAACGATTTGGGGGTCGAGCGGGTGCAACTGGCCTCTAATTCGGTGTCTGTTCAGCTCAAGATGATCGTGCAACTTGGCGGATTCGGAATTGCGCACACCTTTGCAATGCCATCGCACAGGCCTTTGCGCAAAGTGCTGCCCGAGCAATTCGAACTGACGCGCAGCTTCTACCTGGTGCGGCACCAATCTGATCAACGCAGTGAGCGGATGAGCCGATTTGCCGACTTGTTGATTGCGGGCCTCCGCGACGAAGTGGCCGCGTTGGAAGCCGCGACTTGACACCGTCACTTATTGCGGCAACGCTTTGGAATATGAAAGATTATTGCGGAGGTCCAGGGCATGTTAGTTCGGGCAATTTTGAACTCCAAATCGGGTTCCGGTGTGGTTACGGTCAAAACATCGGCATCTATTGCCGATGCTGCCAAGATACTGTCGGAAAAGCGGATCGGGACCGTGGTCGTGTCCGATGATGGGGAAACCCCTGACGGTATTCTGTCCGAGCGTGACATCGTGCGCGAGCTGGCCAAAAGCGGCAGCGGGTGCCTGACTCAGGCGGTAAGCACTTACATGACGTCCGAACTGGTGACGTGTACCAGCGAATCGAATGTACAGGATGTTCTGACGCAGATGACCGAAGGGCGCTTTCGTCACATGCCTGTCGTCGAAGACGAGAAGCTGGTGGGAATCGTGACTTTGGGTGATGCCGTCAAGGCGCAGTTGGCCGAGGTGGCGATGGAAAAAGACGCGCTTGCCGGCATGATCATGGGTCATTGACAACCTGCTCTTGAACCAATTGCGCACATATGTTTGCGTGCGCAGCATAATGCCTCAAAGTGGAGACAATCATGCGCGTCGGTTTGTATCCGGGAACATTTGACCCGATTACCCTTGGCCATGTAGATATCATTCGCCGCGCTTCGGCGCTCGTGGACAAACTGGTGATCGGAGTTGCGATCAACCGCGACAAAGGCCCCTTGTTCTCGCTTGAAGAGCGGGTTGCCATGATCGAAGCGGAATGCGCGAAACTGTCAGAGCAGACTGGCACAGAGATCGTTGCTCATCCCTTTGAAAACCTGCTTATTGATTGTGCGCACGACGTGGGCGCACAGATCATTGTGCGTGGTCTGCGCGCGGTGGCGGATTTCGAGTACGAATTCCAGATGGTCGGCATGAACCGGGTGCTCGACGATTCGGTTGAAACCGTCTTTTTGATGGCCGAGGCTCGTCATCAGGCGATCGCGTCGAAGCTGGTCAAGGAAATCGCGCGTCTGGGTGGAGATGTTTCCAAATTTGTCACGCCCCGGGTTCATGAGGCTTTGACCGACCGACTGGGCTAATCGGGCGCCAATTTTTGACAACTGTGTCCAGCGTGTTAGCGTGGGCGCAGTGTTTCTTTTGGGAATGTTTCATTGCAATCTGACGTCCACATTCAGCTCGTTCTTTAATGAGCATTCGTGTCAGAACACTGATCCTGATCGGGGTTGTTCTGACCATGTCGACAATCGTCCTGTATCAGGTTGTTGCTCGGATACAGATAGCCACTTTTCGCGACTTGGAACGCAGCAGTGCCGTGCGGGACATGGAGCGGATCGCGCGTATCCTGTTGGCCGATCTTGACGATCTGGGGTTTGTCACATCCGACTACGGGTCCTGGGATCAGACCTATGACTTTATGTCCGGCTTGCGTCCGGACTACCCCGAAGAAAACTTTTCGTTGCTGACAATGACTGATCTTCAGTGGAACTTTGTGGTGCTGGTGAATCGAACCGGAACCGTTGAGTTTTCCGAAGGTGTCAACTTGTCGACCGGTCGGCGGATGAGCGTTCCGGACGAATTGATTACCTATCTCAACCCGGGCGGCCGCCTTTTGGCGCAACAAGAGGATGCCGAAGATGTCCAAGGCTTCCTGCAGATAGAGGATCGCGTTGTATTGGGCTCGGCGGCGCCGATCCTGCGAAGCGACGACAGCGGTCCAAAGGCGGGTTATCTTCTGATCGGACGGTTCTTTGATCGCAATAAACGGGCCGACTTGGTCAGTCGTATGCAGCTGGACATGTCGTTTTACGGGCGCGGCTCGGGTGGGTTTCCCGATCAGGCCCAGTCGATTGTGGAACAGATTCTGGCCACATCAGAAGGTCAGCCGTTTGACACCGAAAACCCGCTGAAGCGCTTGGACTACGTCGACGAAGAAAGGCTGCGGGGGAATGTTCTGTTTTCCGATCCGGATGGACAGCCGATCCTGTTGGCGTCGGCTTCGATCCCCAGAACGATCTATCAGGCCGGCAGGCAAAGCCTGGCTATCTTGCTGATGGCATTGACTGCGGCAGGTATGTTGTTGACCCTGGCCGTTCTTGTGCTGCTGGACCGGTTGGTTCTGCGACGCCTGGCAATGTTGGGGCAGGACGTGTCCAGAATCGGTGAGACGCAGGATCTTGGCCAGCGGGTGGCCGCAGGTGGAACAGACGAGTTTTCGCGCGTTGGCCAGTCGGTTAACTGGATGTTGGAACAGTTGGAGGCCAGCAATCTGAAACTGGAAGAGGAACACGAACGCGCCGAGGGACTGCTGCTGAATATTCTGCCCGAACCCATTGCCGAGCGTCTGAAAACCGATCCCAGATCAATCGCGCAGAGTTACGACGAGGTGTCGATCCTGTTTGCGGACATTGTCGGCTTCACGGAAATGTCGGCCGCAATGCCGGCGGCCGAGCTGGTTGACATGCTCAACGGTTTGTTCAGCCGGTTCGATGATCTGGCGATGCAGCTGGGGCAGGAGAAGATCAAAACCATTGGCGATGCCTATATGGTGGTTTCGGGTCTGCCGGAACCCGACGATCATCACGCGGACAAACTGGCGGGTATGGCCTTGAAGATGATGGATGCAACGCAAGATTTCTCAAGGGAACAGGGTTTGGATCTGTCGCTGAGGGTCGGGATCAACAGTGGCGTTGTGGTTGCCGGGGTCATTGGGAAAAACAAGTTCATCTATGACCTGTGGGGCGATGCCGTGAACCTCGCCAGCCGAATGGAATCTTCGGGCGAGAACGGGACCATTCAGATAACCAAGGCTACGCGGGATCGTCTGTCGTATCGGTATGACGTTGTCGAGCGCGGCGAGATAGACATCAAGGGGCGGGGTTTGATGACGACCTATCTGCTAAACGGGACGGCCGAACTGGGGCGTCAGGATTCCTAGCGCCAGAATGCCAGCCATTCGAGAAATTCGAAAAACTTCTTACCCAGAAAGTAGATATGCTCGGTTCCGAAAAATGTAATGTCGAGCATCAAAGCTCCGAGGATGAACACCCCAAGCCAAACGGCGATCTGATTGGTCATGTCATCCTCAAGAGATAAGAAACGCCCACCCAGATAACCTGAGCGGGCGTTTTGTTTCAAGAGGTTGGGCTGGTTAGCCCAGCTTTCCCATGGCGACGGCCACATCGGCCATACGCACCGAGAACCCCCATTCGTTGTCGTACCAGGCCAGTACCCGTACCAGCCGATCACCTACGATGCGGGTCTGATCCGGCGCAAAGATCGAGCTTTCGGGCGAGTGGTTGAAATCGGTGGAAACCAAAGGAGCGGGTTCATAGCCCAGAACACCCTTCAGAGCGCCTTCGGCGGCGGCGCGGGCGGCGTTGTTTACCTCTTCTGCGGTCACATCACGCGCCGCGCGGAAGGTCAGGTCCACAGCTGAAACGTTGGGTGTCGGCACCCGGATCGCAGAGCCATCCAGACGGCCCTTGAGGTTGGGCAGCACTTCGCCAAGTGCCTTTGCAGCTCCGGTCGAGGTCGGGATCATCGACATCGCCGCAGCACGCGCGCGATACAGATCCTTGTGGCGGCGGTCCAGCGTCGGCTGGTCGCCGGTGTAGGCATGGATGGTGGTCATGATGCCGTGCTCGATGCCGACAGCCTCGTCCAGAACCTTGGCCAGTGGAGCCAGGCAGTTGGTGGTACAGGAGCCGTTTGACACCATCTTGTCGTCAGCGGTCAGTTCACCGTCGTTGACGCCAAACACGATGGTCTTGTCGACGTTCTTGCCAGGTGCCGACAGCAGCACCTTTTTGGCACCGCGGTCCAGGTGTGCGTTGGCCTTGGTGCCATCATTGAACTTGCCGGTACATTCCAGAACAACGTCACAGCCGTCCCAGTCCAGTTCGTTCATGTCGTAGGTCGAATACATTTGCATGTCGCCACGACCTAGGTTCATGGTGCCGTCGCCAAGGGTCACTTCACCCGGAAAACGGCCATGCACGCTGTCATACTTGATCAGGTGGGCAGCAGTTTCCAGGGGGCCGGTCGCGTTGACCTTGATCACTTCGATATCGTCGCGGCCGGATGCGGCGATGTGGGACAGGGTGCAGCGGCCGATGCGGCCAAAACCGTTGATGCCAACCTTGATGGTCATATTGCGACTCCGAACATGTGTATTTGCCTCGCCATATAGACGCCCTGATCGACTGCAGAAAGGGTAAAAGAGCCGTATTTCTAGGGTGTTAGCGCAAACTTGGTGCGGTTGCGCTAACGCTTGCACCAGACGCGTGATCGTTTAGGGTGCAGCTGCGACAGATCAAGGTGAAAGGTGTCTCGATGAGTGGTCTTCTGGCGTTGTTGGATGATGTGGCGGGTATCGCCAAAGTTGCAGCTGCATCCGTTGATGACGTGGCCGCCCAAGCGCTCAAGGCCGGGACAAAGGCGGCCGGTGCGGTGATCGATGACGCGGCCGTGACGCCCAAGTACCTGCATGGGTTTTCAGCTGCGCGTGAGCTGCCGGTCATCTGGAAGATCGCCAAAGGGTCGTTTAAGAACAAGCTGTTGTTTCTGCTGCCCGCCGCGTTGCTGCTGAGCAGTTTTGCTCCCTGGGCCATCGCGCCGTTGCTGATGCTGGGCGGTGGGTATTTGTGTTTTGAGGGGGCCGAGAAAATCTATCATCTGTTGGTTCCCCATGATGACAGCCATGTGTTCAAAGAGGATGCACCGGGTGATCCGGTGCACCTGGAGGAACAGAAGGCATCTGGTGCGATTAAGACCGATTTCATCCTGTCTGCGGAAATCATGACAATCGCCCTGGCTGCCATCCCACCCAGCAGCATATGGATGCAGGCCGCGACGCTGGCGTTGGTGGGAATCGGAATCACCGTAGCCGTTTATGGCGCGGTCGCACTGATCGTGAAGGCGGACGATGTAGGCCTGTATGCCGCTCAGAACGGCAACTTTGCCCTGACCCGCACACTTGGTCGCGGTCTGGTGCGTGCGATGCCGGGGTTTATGAAGCTTCTGACCATCGTTGGTACTGCAGCGATGCTGTGGGTTGGCGGGTCCATCATTGTGCATGGTCTGGACGAGATAGGGTTCGGCTGGTTGGGTCAGCTCATTTACGATTGGGCTTATGCGGTAAGCCATATGGTGCCCGATGCCTGGGCGGGCTTTGCCAAATGGTTCACCAAAGCGACGATAGACGGAGTTCTTGGGTTGGTGATCGGCTTTGCGCTGATCCCGGTCGCAACCAAGGTTCTGGTTCCTGTTGCCGGGGCCGTGACATCGGTATTCAAGCGGAGTTGAGCGGCCCTTTCATATGAATTCCTTGTGCAAATACCGGGTTCCCGTGTCAAATACCCCGGATATTGCATACAAAGGGATTTGATCCGATGGCGCGAATTTTTGCGGCCCCGACCACACGGTTGATTAACCAGCAGAGCAAAGGCAAAGAAAATGTCTGGGCTCTTGATCTGCAAACGGTCATCAACAAAGCGCAACCGGGCGATGTGATTGAGCTGCTTCCGGGCGATTATGTTTCTCCCGTGATCATCGCGGTGTCGGGTATCAAGGGCAACCCAATCACGATACGCGGGCCCAAAGAGGGCCTTGCCCGGTTGGACGGCGGTCAAACACGCGAACAGGGGCGGTCAGGCGGAATGAAACCCACCGACGGGGATTTCGCTTTTATCAAGATTTTCCACGCCGAGCACATTCGGATCGAGGGGCTGGAGTTCGACAACTGCTGGCCCAGTTCGATCTTTGCACGCTCGGCTCAGAACATCGAAATTCGCAATTGCAGAGGGCGAGGGTCGAGGTACTTCCTTTATGCAAGGCAAACAAAGCAGCGCAATACCAAGGGGATCACTCTGGATGGGGTGAAATGGGTGCAAGACCAGCATTTCGAGATGTGGGAGGGCAAGGTCACATGGAAGGAAGTCAAAGCCAAACCGAACTATGTCGACAACAGCTATTTCAACGGGGCCATGTTTGGCTCGTTTGATATCAAGGGCGATGTGACGATCCGGAATTGCGAGATTTCACATGCTTTCAATGCGATCCGCATGGACATTCGACCCAAGCGGATCAAGGGCACCAGGGACACCCCCCGGATCAGCCGCAACCAGCGGGTGCGGATCCACGACAACAAGTTCTCATTCATCCGCGACAATGCCGTGGAACCGGAGAAGGGAGCCGAGGATTGGGCGGTATACAACAATCATTTCTTCAACTGCCATGCGGCCATATCGCTGGATGGAGTAGCAATCCGCGACTATCTGATCATTGGCAATTGGTTCTTGAACACCATGCGCCCTGGCGGGCGGCCCAAACAGAAAAACACCGGTGGAAAGATCTTCAAGTTTCTGGCGCCTCCCCATTTGACCGATGATATGGAACCGGCGCCGCGCAAGGGGTTGTGGTCGGTTTTCAATTCGGTCCAGGCGCGTACAAACTATGCGGTCGAAGGGCGTTCAACTCAATGGCGTGATCGTTATACTCTGTTGGGGTTGTATCCCAAGGAGCACCCTGTTGCATCCGCACCATTGCAACAGGCGTTCGAATTCATGACTTGGACCAAAAAGATGAAAGTGACCGAAATGGTGACGAATGAACCCTGCTTTCCCAGGAAATATGCGACCGAAGGAGGAAAGGTTTCGGGGCGAAGTGTGTGCGGGCCAATATTCGAGGTCGATCCCTTCACGTTTAATCTCAGCGCACCGCTAGGGGGGTGGAACGGCAAGTTGACGCGCGCGGACGCGGTGAAGGGGCTCATGTCGTCAGCGTTCGAGATCAAGCGCCGGACAGCTGAATCGTTGATGTTTCGATCCGGTTTACCCTATGGAGCCAGCCTGATCTCGGAGTTGGGGCTTAAGATAATCTGACGCGAGGTTATTGATGGTTCGGGCGAATTCACCCGATAAGGTCCAGCCAGCGATTTGGCGGAGAAGACGTGATGAACGACATGACCTTTGGTGATATTCTGAAGTCGGCAGAGGAAACTCCCGAAGGCCTGCGCTTTGCGGTGACGGACAATTGGAAACAGGGTCGGACAGCGTATGGCGGTTTCACGGCCGGTCTGTTGTTGGCGGCGGCGCGCAAGGCGCTGACCGAGGCCGAGCCACTGCGCTCTGTGTTGATCAATTTCACTGGCCCTGTCACCAGTTCACCCACCGTGACCACCCGCGTCCTACGGCAGGGTCGCAATGTCACCACCGTTCAGGTCGAGGCGTTCTGCGAAGAAATGTTATGCGCGCAAAGCACGTTCTCATTCGGGCTGGCACAAGAGAGCCACATCAGGCACGATCTGCCCGCCCCGGGTGCACCACAGCCTGATGAAGTCGAGGATTTTTTGCCGCCCAACATCCCGTTGCCGATCAATTTCTTCAAGAATTTTGACGCGAAGCTGATCGAAGGCAACAGGCCCTTTACCGGTGCGGATCACGGTTACATTCGCGCCTGGGTCCGGCATCGGGACGAAACGGTTCGACAGACGGCTGAAGGATTGATGAGCCTTGCGGATGTTCTGCCTCCGGCCGTGTTTTCCAAGGCGCGCAAGCTGGGACCCAATTCGTCAATGAACTGGATCTGCAATTTTTTGAGCGAGAACTCAACCAGCCGTGATGGGTGGTGGATGATGGAGACCGATCTCACCGTCGCCCGAGACGGCTTTAGTTCGCAAGTCATGCGGATGTGGAATGCAGACGGCGACCTGGTGATCGACGGGATGCAGTCGGTGGTGATTTTTGTATGACAAACGGAAGTTTCGAGGCGCCAATTTCTTGAAAAGAAATTGGATCAGAAATTTTGAAAATTTCTGTCACCGGGATATAGATCTCTCACGAAGAAGGGCGGTTCTGGACCGCCCTTTCAACATTTTGTTGCTCAATTGGCTTACCCGAGAAGCGCTTTTACCTTTGCGACTGTCGCCTCAGCGGTGATGCCGAACTTTTCATAAAGTTCGTCCGCCGGGGCCGATGCTCCGAACGAGGCCATGCCGATGAAACCAGCCTTGGCTTCGCGGCCGCGCTCGCCCAGAAGCCAGCGGTCCCAGCCACCGTCACGAACGGCCGCCTCGATGCCGACACGCACGGCACCTGCTGGCAGAACACGCTTACGATAGGCTTCATCCTGTGCTGCGAACAGTTCCATGCAGGGCATGGAGACGACTCGGGTGCCGATGCCTTCGGCCTCCAACTTGGCCTTTGCTTCCATCGCGATGGAAACTTCGGAGCCGGTGGCGATCAGGATG
>FYBJ01000374.1_pt1 | contig 10930 bp, 6 predicted proteins | sample 1134611 | NCBI WGS metagenome assembly FYBJ01 (sample SAMEA104116008, study PRJEB20421) | marine metagenome | isolation source: marine | reverse complement strand
GGGCACGACACAGCAGATTCCCTTCGTCACAGTACAGGGCAGCGAAATGGTATTCGTAGGCTATGGCATCGTGGCGCCCGAGAGGGGCTGGAACGACTACGCCGGCATCGACGTGACAGACAAGACCGTGGTCATCCTGGTGAACGACCCGGGTTATGCCACCCAGGATCCGAGCCTGTTTAACGGCAATGCCATGACCTACTACGGACGCTGGACCTACAAATACGAAGAAGCGGCACGCCAGGGAGCCGCCGCCGCCATCATCGTTCACGAAACCGGTCCGGCCGGTTATGGCTGGGAGGTAGTAGACAACAGCTGGACCGGGCCGCAGATAGGACTCACCGCCGCCAACCTCAACGGCGACCGTGCAGAAATTGAAGGATGGGTCACCCTGGACAGCGCCCTGGATATCTTTGACGGTGCGGGACTGGATTACTATGCCTTGAAGGAAGCGGCTGCCCAACCCGGCTTCACCGCCGTGCCCATGTCGGACCTGCGCATTAACGTGACGGTGGAGAATGCGGTGCGCACGTCTACCTCGCAGAACGTGATTGCCATGATAGAAGGCACGGAGCGCCCGGACGAGACCATCATCTACACGGCACACTGGGATCACCTCGGTGTCGTGCCGGAACTGGAGGGTGACCAGATATTCAATGGCGCGGTGGACAATGCGACCGGCACCGCCGCCCTGCTCGCCCTGGCCAAACTGCATTCCGAGGTACCCGCTCCGGAGCGCAGCATCGTGTTCCTTGCCGTTACCGCCGAGGAATCAGGCTTGCTGGGGTCACAGTGGTACGCAGAACATCCCATCTTCCCCATCGAGACCACCGTGGCCAACATCAACATGGATGCCATGAACACCAGCGGCCGCACCCGGGACATCATCGTCGTCGGCGCAGGCAGTAGCGAACTGGAGGATTACCTGGAGGTGGCGGCGGCCAGCCAGGATCGGTATTTGCGAGACGAGGCCACACCGGAGCGCGGCTTCTACTACCGTTCCGATCATTTCAATTTCGCCAAGGTGGGCATACCTGCCCTGTACGCCGAATCAGGCATCGATCATGTCGAGTTTGGCCAGGAATATGGCGCCACCCAGGGGCAGGATTACACCGACAATCGCTATCACCAGCCCAGCGATGAATACGATGCCACTTGGGACCTCAGCGGCGGCGTTCAGGATATACAACTCTACTTTGAAATCGCCTCACGGCTGGCCAATGAAGAGAGCTTCCCCAACTGGTATGAAGGCAATGAATTCAAGTCGATTCGGGACGCCAGCGCCGATCAGCGCCGTTGAACCTGAAACCAGGCAGTCCGGGATGTAACAGGGTCGTCGCATTCCGGTCTTATACTCTGCTCCCATTCAAATAGTGACCCAGTACCCGCTAGCCAGGCACATCCACATGTTGATCCCTACCATGAGAACTCTTCAGCTGCCCCTGCTGGCAGTCATCAGCCTCGCACTCGGCGGCTGCCTGACGGCATCCGATCCTGAGAGTATTCGCGAAGTCACGGTGCTTTATACCAATGATGAGCACGGCTGGATGGAGGGCATGGAAGCAGGCCAGAGTGCGGCCAATCTCTTCGCACTATGGCAGGCGCGCGAAGGCTTCACGGCAGACGGACCCTTCCTGGTCCTGAGTGGCGGTGACAACTGGACCGGCCCGGCCATTTCCACCTGGACCGCGGGCGAAAGCATGGTGGAGGTGATGAATGCCATGGACTACGACGCCTCCGCCGTGGGCAACCATGAATTCGATTTCGGACTGCCTGCCTTTGCACAGCGTGCCAGTGAGGCTGACTACCCCTATCTCAGCAGCAACACCCGCTGGCATGAAAACAACGACGTGCCCACCGACATTGGCATCCTGCCGTATACCGTAAAGACGGTGAACGACGTCCGCTTCGGCATCATCGGCCTGACCACACGCGATACACCTACTACCACCAACCCGCTCAACGTGGCCGAACTCGACTTCATCGATTATGAACAGGCCCTGCGCGATACGGTGCCCGCGGTTCGCAGCGAAGATATCGATCTACTACTGGTAATCGCCCACGTCTGCGTCGATGAACTCGAGCCACTCATTCGCGCCACCCAGGACCTGAACATCGCCATGATGGGTGCCGGGCACTGCAACGAACTGGAGGCGCGCCGAATCAGGGGCACGGTCTTGCTGGGCGGCGGCTTCCATTTCACCGCCTACGCCAAGGCTTCTTTTACCTACGATACTGCCAATGACAGATTGCTGCGCAGCCGTTTCGCCACCAACCAATCGGCCCATGACGAAACAGCACCGACGATCGCGCGCCTTGTGAACAAGTGGTCTGAACAGACAGAAGAAATCCTTTCCGAACCGGTGGCCTGGCTCGCCAGTCCCGTGGCACGCCGCAGCGCAGAACTGGAACAGGCAGTAGTCAATTCCTGGCTGCTGGCCGACAGCACCGCCGATGTGGCGATCACCAATGCCGGTGGAATTCGCATCGACCTGCCTGCCGGTGAAATCAACGTGGGCACTGTGGTTGCACTGATGCCCTTCGACAACACAATCATCGCCGTGAACATCAGCGGCGCCGTGCTGCGTGACGCATTGGAGAATGGGTCACGCCCGATAGTGGGTGGCTTGCAGAAACGCGGAAATGACTGGGTGCTCAGCCGCAGCGGACAAGCCCTCTCCGACACGGACAGCTATCGTGTACTCGTGAACAGCTTCATGTACGCAGGTGGCGATGGCTATGCCATGCTGCCGCAGGCTGATCCCAGCGGATTCGATACGGGAATCAATTACCGGCAGCCGTTTCAGGACTGGCTGCAGAGTCAGGGCAGCTCCGCCTCCAATCCCTTGCACTTTTAAGCGCGTTTTAGGCGCCTTTCAGCCTAGCGCAAGCCACGTGCAGTCCGATCTTCCAATGGCGGTGCCGGTGTAAGGCGTGGCGGTGCCTCATCCAGCCTCTCCATGAGCTGGTCCACCAGTTCCTCAAGTTGGGGATCACGCCCACTGGCCAGTACCGCCGGATCATCCCAAATCTCGGTGTCCGGGCTTACGCCCTCGCCTTCCCAGAACCAGTGCCCATCGTTGTCATACAGGCGTGCGCCGGGAACGGTGATGCCGCCACCATCGATGAGGGTATGGCCGGTGGCCGGACCGACGAGTATGCCCATGGTGTTCTCGCCTACGATGGGGCCAGCCTCCAATTCCTGGAATGCCCAGGGCAGACCATCACCACCAGACGCGGCCCAGCCATTGATCAACATGCCCAATACAGGAGAGCCCGGCTTGGGCGGCTGGGTCTGGTCCTTACCGTGGCGCCAGTGCAGGTTGTACACCACGGGGCGCTGCATTAGCTCGAGGAAGCGGTCTGCCAGCTGGCCACCACCGTTGAAACGTTCATCGATGACAAAACCCTCCTTGTCCAGCTGGCCATAGAACATGCGGACAAGTTCGAGTTGGCCCCGGTCGGCCGTGTTGCTCATGTACACATAACCCAGGCGTCCATCGGAGAGCTCATCCACCAGCTTGCGATTACCCTCTATCCATTCCAGGTTACGCAGCAGGTTTTCCTCGTTGCGGGTCAAGGCCTGGACGGTAACCGGACGGGCATCTTCCTGCTCGCCACTGGCACTCACCAGCAGGGACACAGTCGCGCCAGACAGCCCCTCGAAAGGCGCATAGGGATCTTTCGATGTATCCAGGCGCATGCCGTTCACGGCGAGGATGTAGTCACCTTCATTCACATCCATGCCGGTGACATCGAAAGGCGAGCGCACCTCAGTATCCCAGGCAGCCGGACGCACAATACGCGCGATACGGTACAGGCTGCCATCCTGTGCCCAGTCGATGCCCAGGAAACCAGTTTCTCGGGCTTCTACCTCCTCGACGTCGCCCTGGCTCACATAAGTGTGGCCAGCACTGGTTTCGCCCAGCAAGTGAAACTGGATATTCTCCACATCCCAACGGGTCCGGGCATCTGCCAGCAGGTCGCCATACTGGGTATACAGGGCATCCCAGTCCAGGCCATGCATATTGGGGTCGTAGAAAAAATCCCGGTAACGGCGCCAGGTGTCATCGTATATCTGCTGCCATTCTTCGCGAGGCACCAGGTTCATCACCAACCCATCGGTGGGCACGGCGTCCTCGAGACGCTGCTCCGGGTTGGGCTCGACAATGCCATAGCGATTATTGCTGCGTACCAACAAGGCTTTACCATCCGCCGTCTGCACCGCGGATTGCACATCACCCAGAATACTCTTCTCTTCCTGCTCCTCGATATCGTAGAACACGAGTGTGGGATCACCGCCGCCGGAGCCGGTATTGGCAAAGCGGATATAGGCCAGCTTGCCTTCGAAGGCCAGCAGGCGACCCAGGTTGCCGGGGGCTGGCGGCAGCAACTGCAGACGCGACTCCATGTCTTCGAAATCGATGACCACGGGACTGACTGCTGCATCGGCGCCCTCTTCACTCTCTTCACTCTCTTCACTCTCCGCAGGCTCTGCGCCTGACTCCTCTTCCTCGACAGTGAATTCATCGTTGGCCACGGGCAACAGGCTGGGCGCATCACCGGTCAGGCTTATGGCCGCGATCCTGGTTGCATTAGGATAGGTCCAGGTCTGATCCAGGTCGGAATACACGGCGACCATGCTGCGATCGCTGTGGAAGAACAGGTATTTACCATCGGCACTGAAGGTCGGGTTCTCATCAGAATAATAGCCACTGGTGACCCGATGGGTCTCATCCTCGACCGAGTCATAGATGAAGATGGCAAAATTGGCATTCTCCTGCCCGAGCTCGAAGGCCAACCAACGAGAGTCCGGTGACCAGCTCATGACATAGCCATAACGGGAGCCGTGCCCGAGATTCCACAGGGCATTGCCCGCTTCCGATAAGGCACCGGATTCCACATCTACCACGTAGACCGTGTTGGTTTCATCGATAAAACCCAGCTTGCTGCTGTCCGGGGACCAGAACAGGCGATAGCCAAAGCCACCGCCACGGGTCGTGAGTTGCCGAGCGCTGGAATTGCCATCCGGAGACTGCAGATAGATCTCGTACTCGCCTCCCCTGTCACTCCAGTACGCCAGCCACTTGCCATCGGGCGACCAGGCCGGGCTGTGATCGAAGGCACCACTGCTCTGGGTCAGGTTTAGTGTGTAGCCCTCCTCCGCCGGGACGTTGAACAGCTCGCCCCGCGCCTCGAAAACCACGCGCTTGCCCTCCGGCGAAGCGGTCATGCTGGCAATACGTCGGCTGACATCTTCGGCATGGGGAATTTCTGCTGCCAGGTCACTCACCACCGAGACCTGCACGGGTCGCGGATCGAGATTCTCCACATCCATCAGGTACAACTGGCCGCCCGCCTCGAACACCAGTTCGCTGTCACTGGCACCGAGGTAGGAAATGTCGAAATCGGCAAACTCCGTCACCTGGGAACTGGATCCTTCCTCGATGTCGTAAGACCAGATGTTCAGGCGCATATTGGCGTCCTGGTCCGAGAGGTAGAATATCCTGTCGCCCAGCCAGATAGGCTTGGCATCGATGGCATCGCTGTCGGTGATATTGATCGCCGTGTCGTTACCCAGATCGTACACATAGATATCGGAAGAGTAGCCACCACGGTAACGCTTGAACGGACGATCCTCGGCCAGGCGTGTCACGTAGGCCAGCTGATTGCCATCGGGTGAGAAACTGCCCATCTCGCCGTAGGGCACGGTGAGCATCTCCGGCAGGCCGCCGGTCTTGTCCACGAGAAACAGCCTGCGCACCCGTTGTGTACCGCTGGCCCGCCGCGAGGCGAACAGGATGTGCTGGCCATCGGGATGCCAGGCCACCATGCGATCCGGATGCGATTGATAGGTAAGCCTGGTGGGCACACCACCGGCAACAGGTACGACGTAGACATCCTCGTTGCCGTTATAGCTGGCGGTGTAGGCTATCTCTGTTCCATCGGGCGAGAAACGCGGATAGGACTCCTCTCCGGGGGAATCCGTCAGTTGCACCGCCGTACCCCCCTCCTTCGCCACCAACCACACATCGCCCCCATACACGAAGGTGATCTGCCCGGCAGATACATCCATGTAGCGCATCAGCCGCGCATTGATCTGCGCATCGGCGACAAGGGGAAATAGCAACAGACAGAGTACCAGTCTCACATTCTTCATAGGGTCACCCATTCTGATTCATTTATTCAGGCAATCTTGCGCCGCAACCATTCAATGATCACCCGATTAACCTCCTCGGGTTTCTCCTGCTGGGTCCAGTGCCCGCTCTCCATCACCGTGTACTTCTCCAGGTCAGCAATGAAGTCTTCCATGCCATTCGCCGAATAGGGAGGCAGGATCACATCGTTCTCTGCCCCAATATAGAGACAGGGCACATCGATAGTGGCCGCCGCATTGGCAAAGATTGCTCCCATGCGGGGAATCGCCCGATACCAGTTAAGCCCGCCAGTAAAACCGGTGGCCTCGAAGGTGTCGATAAAGTACTGCATCTCCGCATCCGGCAGGAACGGTTCACCGGGGGGATTGTCCCGGCTCAGCATCCTCAGCAAGTCCATCTGCCTCTCCGCCGAATCCGCCGGCAACTGTGCGAAAGCCTCCGCATCCCAGATACCCGTACCACCTCCACTCAATACAAACTCGAAGGTCTTGCGCACATCGGCCTCCAGCACCGCCTCGGCACGCCCAGGCTCCATAAAGGTGGCGACGTAGTAATTCGGGGTCATCACTATATCGTTAGGACGCGCGTCATCGGCTGGCGGCAAGCCCTCCGGACGCCCCGCCGCCGTATTTAAACCGATTACCCCAAGGCAACGCTCCGGATACAGGCGCGGCATGGCCCAGACAACTGCTCCACCCCAGTCGTGTCCACAGAACACCGCCTTATCAATATCCCTGGCGTCCATCAAACCCACCAGGTCAGCACAGAATATCCCAACGTCATACAAGGCAGGGTCCTCTGGCCCACCGGTCAAACCATACCCACGCTGATCCGGCGCCAGGCAATGGAACCCGGCAGCCGCTACCGCAGGAATCTGCTTGCGCCAGCTATAGGCCAACTCCGGAAAGCCATGGCAAAAGATCACCGCAGGCCCACTGCCCTGCTCATACACCGCCATCTCGATGCCATTGGTAGACACAAAGTCCGGCACCGGCATCCCCGGCGCCGCCCTCAAGCTCCCCCTCTGCCCCAATACCAGAGGTGAACCAAGCAGAGATGCTCCAAGCGCTACGTTTCCAGACATCTGCATAAACTGACGGCGATTAATTTTCATGGGGAGTTCTCTTCCTCGACTTCTGAACCAAAACAAATAATTAGTGAAGATTGCACTGCAATTGTAGTGGGAGTCTCAACTAACGAATCAATACCAGCAAGGTATTACAATCACCCCTAAACTAAAAGTATCCTCCAACCATGCACCTGCAGAGCCAAACCAGACCACCCTATTTCCCGGAGTCAGACCAGGCCACCATCCTGCGCCTCGGACTCCACCCATTGCAGCACAAAGACTGGCTGGTCACAGATGAAGATTTCCTCCAGTTCCAGCGACACAAGCAACAAATGGGAGAGCACCATCACGAGAAAGTATTCCGCGCATTGCCCTCTTCCCGTCCGGCGCAACAGGAGTTTGGCAGCTATCTGCTGAACTACCTGCAACACTACCGGTCCGGGCAATACAGGATCCACAACAATACGCTCAGCCACACACAGAGCGGCAGCAGCTGGCCACTGGTTACCGACGACCTTTGGCTGAGCAGCCTGTGGATTCAGGAGGATATTTGCCTGATGGAGGAAAGCGCAGAAGGCTATCGGCTGACTGCCGCCAGCCTGTGCTCCCCGTCCAACTGGAAGCTGGAAGACAAGATCGGCAAGACAGTGGATCGCATACACGACCCGGTGCCCGGCTACCAGCAGGCACTCGCGGACCGTGTGAATCGCCTGCTCAGAGGGCTAAAAACCAGCAAGCCCATGCTCCGGTACAACTGGTCGCTACAGGCTAGCAGCGAGCTTTGCTGGCGAGAAGACATGCAACAGGGTGCAGACAGCCTGCATTGGCGCGTGGAAAGGCAAACCTTCCTGCGCCTACCGGAAACCGGCGCCGTGGTGTTTGGCATTCGCCTCTTTATTCACCGCTTCGACACCATGGCAGAGCACTGTCGCTTCGAGACGGACCTGGGCACTATTCTGGCCAGGCTGCCCGCGAACATGCGCGACTACAAGGGGCTGGACAAACTACTCAGCCACTTCCGCATTGCTGAGGGTAAACAGTAACTGCTGGGCATCGCTCAGTTGCAACTCCAGGTTTCGGTAAGCGACAGAACCACCGATGGCCAATTCGGGAATGCGCAGCGTTTCGGTAGCAGTATCGAAGGTACCGAACACGGACTGGGTATACTTCAGAGGTATGACCGTTTCCGGCAATGCCCTGATCACCACCGAGGGTTCCTGGGATTCGATCACGAAGGAGAGGCCGATCAGACCGAGCGGACCCGCATCCACCTTGAAGTTAAGACGATTCCTGGACTCGCTATAAGTGTTGGGGTGGTAGGGTTGGGTAATGGCCGTCTGCACACTGACGAAATTTGACGCCTGCAGACCACCGCCCCCGTAGTTGATCAGCGGCACGTTGAAACCAAGACCGTTGATCACCTGTTGCGCAGGGAGATTGGCTATCTGGTCCACGATGGTCATGCCATCTCCGATCACGAAACCGAAAACACTGAACCCACCGTTACTGCCATCCAGCGCGGTATTGTCACCCAGGTTGATAAACCACTGGCTGGTGGCACTGTTCGGGTTGCCATCCACCTTGGCCATGGCCACAGTACCGCGGGTATTGGAAACTACCGGTTCATTGAGAATGGGGTCATCGGTGGTGAGGGGCACCACATTGTTGGATACGGGGTTGTAGCTCAGCCAGCCACCCTGGATCACGAAACCTGGCTCGGTGCGGTGAATAAATGTGCCGTTGTAGCGACCATCGACGACGTGATTGAGGAAATTACTGACGGTGATCGGAGCCAGCTCATCGAGCAGTTGAATGGAGAAATCACCTAACGGGGTCGTTACGGTCACTACAGTCTGGGCCTGGGCGACTGAACCCAGCCAACAGGAGACAAACAGCAACAGACCACCCAGGGTCTTGGCCACACCACTGCTGAACTTTATGCGCTTCGACATTTCCTTTCTCAACATCCTCTCGCTCATTACCTGGATTTTATGAAATAAAAAAGGTGCCAGGCGCAATAACCTGACACCTCTTCCAATCTACTTTCTCCGACTTGCTAGTCTGCTACGTCCGCAATTCAGGGAATCAGTCGCGGTACAAATTTGGTCATACCCTGAATGGGGCCGACCTCTCCCGCATAGACATTACCGGCGCTGTCCACGGTAACACCTTCACCCATGGATCCAACACCGCCCATGCCGGAAGATCGCTCTGCTGACACATGCTCTGGCACGAAATACCAGACCTCACCGGTACGGGCACTACCAACTCGCAGTCCCTTTCTCCAACCACCGGGATTGTAGTTGGGATCAGACTCGGAATCGATGGCGTACAACCAGTCGTTGCTCTTGTCGATGAAGATGCCGCTGTTACGGCTGAACTGGTACCAGGTATCCAGGTGCTCGCCATCCTGGGTGAAAATCTGGATACGGTTGTTGCCACGGTCGGCAACAAACAGGCGGCCCTGGGAATCCATGGCCAGGGAGTGTGGCGCGCGGAACTGGCCATCTTCCTGCCCCCATTCACCGAATGATCCCACGTAGGTGCCATCGGGTTCCCAGATCGTGATACGGCTCTTGGAATCCGGGCCGGGTGCATCCTGGAATTGCGCGCCGTGGGTTTCACCGATAAAGATACGGCCATTGGGCGCAACCAGCACATCGTTTGGTTCTGTCAGGTGGGTGGGTGGATCGCCCATTTCACCAGGGGTACCGATCACCATGAGCAGTTCACCGTCGGGGCTGAATTTCAGCACCGCGCTGCCGTGATTGCGTGCATCAGGGTTAGCCTGAATTTCCCGCTCATTGGCCAGGCGCGCATCGGCAACCCAGATGTTTCCCTCGGCGTCTACATCCATGCCATGTGGCCAGATGATCTGACCGGCGCCGAGCGAGGCTACTACTCGCCCGGTGGGATCCAGCTTCACCATGGGATCGACGTCAGACGTTGCACAGGAATTTGTGCCACAACGATCACCGGCCCAGATGTGCACGCCGTCCACGTCCACATTCACGGCGCTCACCGATCCCCAGTTCCTGCCATCGGGCAGGGTGCCGAAATTCCTTTGCGTCTCATAGGGATTGGGCAAATGGTTGATTGGCTGCTGGCCCGCGTGGGCTGCAGGAGTGATGGCTCCGGGCTGTGCAGCGGCACCCGCCGCCAGGGTGCTCAGCAGAACCCCTGCCAGGCCTGCCTGCAGGATGCGCTGACCCTTGCTGCGAATGCCGGTATTTGTTCTTTTATTCATAGTCACCTTCCATACCTTCCTGTTTACAAAATTACTGGATACTTGTCGCTCTACCCAGACCTGGCTGCGGGCTTCTTCCCGATTCACCAGGAGACAGTGAGCCCCTGGCTGCCCTGGGATGTGCTGGACAGCAGAGTCTGCCCCTCCATATCCCGCCACTCAAGCCGCTTGAGCTGCAGAGGTAGTGGAAAATGACCTTTCACCGGTATCTTGTCAAGCCACGGCCATTTCCGCTGTGACCACAGCCACTTCCGACGCAAATGCATCAAATTTCCGTCATTCATGGAGACGATGCCGCTTTCCGGCGACTTTTCCTAGACTCGCCGGTGGTGGCTGTTTATTCTCTGCCCGCTAAGCGCCGTCTGGCTCGACATCTATCGAGTCCCGGCGGACGCGAAAAACAAGAACAGAAAAGCTGATTGGCAGGGGAAGTCTGTGCATCGCAGCGTCATACAC
>FYBJ01000254.1_pt1 | contig 10987 bp, 16 predicted proteins | sample 1134611 | NCBI WGS metagenome assembly FYBJ01 (sample SAMEA104116008, study PRJEB20421) | marine metagenome | isolation source: marine | reverse complement strand
AGACAGAGCGTGAACTTTTATTGGCTTATGAGGAATGGCTGAATGAATATCCAACTAAAAAGGAAATGCTTAAACAAGTAGATAAGTACTTAAAAAGCGTGAACGAATCTGAAGCATTGAGCATACATAATGTTAGACCTAATCCACCACCGATATATAATAGAGGAGAAGGCTTTAGTCTTTTTGACAAGGTTTATATGGATAGCCCTTTTGGAAGATACACAGGTGTTGTAAAAGGTGTAGAAGAAAGTAAGGTGATAATAGAAAGTCATAGCCCAAAGGGTAACGGTATGATGTTAGCAGATTATGATTTAAACAACAATGATTGGCAAAAATATTAATGCTAAACGCATAAAAACTAAAAAAAATGAAAAAATTCTTTGTAGTTACAATTTTATTTCTTACATTTGTTTCACTATCAGCTCAAGAGCAGGTAGTTTGTACAGTATATAACGCTGTGCCTGAGCAAACGAATGAAGACCCAAAGCATACTGCATTTATGTTTGAGTTAGACTTAGACAATCCTTACAAGCATAGGATAATAGCAGTATCTAGAGACTTACTTGCAGAGTACCCTAAAGGAACTAAGGTTTATATAAGTGGTACTAAATATGACGGAGTTTACACCGTTATGGACAAGATGAACAAAAGGTATACTAAAAGAATAGATATACTCATAAACGAAGATATGCCGATAGGCAAGTGGAACAAAACAACTATTAAAAAAGTAAAGTAATGAATCAACAAAATGGAAATCCTCAGCTAAACGAAGCTAGGGAAGATGTTAATAAAAGAACATCGAAAAAGGCTTTCATAGGTAAGGCCTTCAGACAAACGTGGAACAGTAAAAGAAGATTTAGGTCTATATAATGACAAGAATAAACGTAGCAATACTACCTTCAGAATTAAACGATAAGATGTTAATTGCTGAGCACAGAGAGATTAAGCGAATACCAAACTGTATTAGAATAGGTAGGTACAGTATGCAGAATCAACCTAAAGAGTTTAAATTAGGTACAGGTCACGTAAAGTTCTTCTACGATAAGCTAACTTATCTAAGGAATAGGTACGAGAGGTTATATAAAGAATGTAAGAAGAGAGGGTTTAACGTCACCTACTACGGTAGGTCTTTTGACGGACTGCCCGCCGAATTGTACAATGATTATAAACCTTCCAGTTACGATAGGTTACTATTACAAGAGCGTATAGCTAAGAGATTAAAATAATTTGGATTTCTAATATATTATTCGTATATTGCGTAAACAAAATTTTATAATGGATTTAGCGCAAAAAATATACGAAATAGCTTACATGGAAATGCACAACGTGCAAGAGTTTCCTACAGAAAATGTAATCTTCTACAGAGGTTTTAGAATATCAAAGAACATAGACGGATACTATGAGTGGTACGACACTAGGTATAGTAACTACTACGAAATGGTTACTCCCGATATATCAAATAGGATTCTCGAGGTTGGATTTGAACAAACACTTACAGAGGTAATGGTTCATAGCGACGAGAGGAAAATTATAGATTTATCTAGGGAGATGGAAGTTAAGGACGCTATAGTATCTTATTGGGTAAAAGAGTCCACTAAGTTATGGGCCACTTATCAAAAAGATAAAGACAAAATATTAAGCAATAAAAAACTAAGTACAGATGAAATAAAGAAACAGTTAAGAAGGCTTGACAGAAAGCTAGAAACTAAGAAAGCTTTGTATCAAAAGAAACGCAGAGTTGTATTAGAAGAGAAAGAAGTCCTCAAACAAGAGAAGAGATTCTATGAGGCAAGACAAAAATTATATTCAAATTTTAAATTTAAACACTAGAAACATGGGAATTAACTCAAGAGGAATCGGTGGAGGTTCAAACATTACATTTTTAAACGTATTTCAAGGTAACTTAGTTATTGAGTACGATGACAGAGAGAAATTAGAAAACAAATTAGATAGCTTAGGCTTAGACACAGAAGGTGTCAAAGTTAGACAACGAGTTAAAGGTAAGAACGAAGGTAAAGACGTATTTTACTTTGTGTTATTCGACATTAGTGGTATGCTTACAGGTGTCACTATCAAGGAATTACCTTTCGGAGAGTTCGTAGAGTTAGAGTTGACAGATGTTGACGAGAAGTTCGTAGTATCTTTAGGAGATGTTACAGGTCGTATTGCTAAAGACTTCGCAAGAAAGTGTGGCAACATTGACTTAGGTTCTGAATTAGTATTCGGAGTATGGAACTTAACTGCTGAGCAAGCTGACAATGGTAAAGCTAAAAGTGGAGTTCGTATGTATCAAGACGGAGAGAAGATTGATTTCTTCATCTCTTATGAAGACTTACCTGCTCCGGAGCAAAAGAAGAGAGGTCGTAAGGTTACTTGGGATTACACAGAGCAAGAAGATTTCTTGTACCAAGCAATCGAGGGTTTTTCAGCTAGCAACTTTAAGGACACAACTCCTGTAAGTGCTACAACAGCTCAGCCTAAAGTGGAAGTTGCCTCAACTACAGTTGAAGACGATGACTTGCCGTTCTAATGGTTAAGATTGGGAAACTATGGGGAGACGCTAGGTTCGCTTCGCTCTCCCCTAATTCTAAGCTACTTTATTGTTACTTATTCTCCCAACCTAATATATCCACACTAGGATTAATCGTAATAGACAAGAATAAAATACTCTTAGATACTAAACTTAAAAGCATTGATAAGCCTTTAGGAGAGTTACTTAAAGGAGGTTATGTAAAAGTCCACACAACAGGTGATATACTGAGTGTAGTAGTTATTGGACACTGGAAGTCGCTAGCTAAGTCTAAAGCTAATATAAGAAAAGCTCTCGAAGAAGGTGCATCAGCTAACCCTACTATAAAAGCTATATACAGAAGTATCTATAGCAAAGAGGACTTTGAAGCTAAAGGTTTTAAAGAGCCTACACCTAAAGAAGTTGCAGATTACGCACTATCTGAGGGTTACTTAGTTAACGGAAAGGGCTTCTGTGAATATTACGGAAACAACAATTGGTACGACAAGAACAACAAATTAGTAAGGAATTGGAAAGCGAAAGTAAGAAACGTTTGGTGTAGAGACGAAAACAGATTAGAGTCTGCTGACGGAGCACCTAAAGGTTTCGAGTACTTTTTTGTAGAACTAGAGAGTGGAGACAGGATTTCTCCAAGCTCTTGGAAGGATGGGTTACCTCAACACGGTAACTTTGTATACGCACAATATTTAATAAACGAATTTAATGAGAAGAACAGCAGCTAAGGCATACTTAGACGCAGGTTTAAATCCTGTACCACTTCCCCAAGGTGGCAAAGTGCCTGTGAGAAAGAATTGGGGGTTGCCTATTGGAGATGACATAGATTCTTATAACTTCGATGACATAGGAATATGTACAGGAGCTGTATCAGGAGGTCTAGAGGGTTTAGATTTCGATTTAAAGTATGCAGATGACCCTGACAAACTATGGTCAGATTGGAAAACTAGAATACCTAAAAACTTATTAGCTAAGCTAACTGTCTCTAAGACAGCTAACAATGGTTACCACTTACTCTATAGAACAGATGTTATAGAAGGCAATCGTAAGTTAGCCATGAATAAGAATAAAGAAGTTCTTATAGAGACTAGGGGAGAAGGAGGATACCTTAAGTGTTTTCCTTCTGATGGTTACGAGATTATCTTTGGAGACTTAGAGAACATACAGAGTATATCTAAAACTGAGAGAGCAATACTATTTAGTACCTCATCTTTGTTTGATGCTCAGTTATCTAAGAAGAAGAAAGATTATGGTAACAATGAGTACAAAGACCCATTCCCTGAGTACAACTCAGACCCTGACATCGGCATAGAGTTGTTAGAGAAGCATGGTTGGGGAATAGTTAGAGAGAACGACACTTGGGTAGAGCTTGTTAGGCCAGGCAAAACCGAAGGTATCTCAGCAGGTTATAACTTAGAAGGTAACTTCTTATTTGTATTCACGACCTCAACTGACTTTGACACAGAGAAACCTTACTCTAACTCAGCTATATTTTGTATGCTTGAGGCAGACGGAGATTATAGAAAAGGTTACGCTATGTTAGGTGAGCTAGGCTACGGAACTGAGCAAGTAGTAGAGACTGAAGAGACTCCTAAGGTAGAGCTTAAGACAGATTACGATGACGAGATAGAAACTCTAGGGTTCTTATCTAAGAATGGAGAAGACGAAGAAAAGTTACTCCAATCTATAGAGGGTACAATACCTTTAGGTTTATCGTATGGTTGGGACGACTTAGATGAGTACATCTTATTCAAAGAGAATACACTTAACTTCATACTAGCTTTTGAAGGTGTAGGTAAAACTTACATGGAAGTTCACAAGTTAGTAGCTTTATCTGTTTTATACGGAAAGAAGTTCGCTGTAGCTTGTGGAGAGAATGAGGTATGGGCAACTAAGAGAACTTTAATCGAAGCTATATCAGGTAAAGATATAGAATACTTTAAAGGTAAAAAGAAGGAGTACAAAAACTATAAGGAGTTCATAGACAATCATTTCTTTGTCTTTAAGAATGAGATTCATTATACAGTTGAAGACATTTTAAAGAGAGCTGAAGTATTAAAAGAGAAGTTTAACATAGATGGTTTATTAATAGACCCTTTCTCTTACTTCAAACGCCCCCTTACAAATGTGTACTCTTACAATGATGACCTACTATCTAAGCTTAACATATTCAGTAAGCACGTTTGCGCAATCTTTATGACTGTTCACCCTACTACTGATGCCACTAGAGCACCTAGAGATAACGAGGGATATTTAAAACCTCCTACTCAATACGATGCTATTGGTGGAAATATCTTTGCGAATAGGAGCGATCACTTTATGGTTTACCACAGAATTAGGAATCATAAAGTACCTGCTATGAGAAGAGTTATGGAGCTTAGACAGTACAAAGTTAAAGATGAGAAGACAGGAGGTAGTGTAACACCTATCGATAAGTGTCTCTCTTTAACGTTTAAAACTGTTAATGGTTTTACAGGTTACTTTGACAGCGCAGGTAACAACCCTATGTATGACAAGTACAAGATAAAAAACCCTGAGAAATTAGAGCCTGCTAAGATGCCTCTAATTAACCCAACACCTGATATATTTTAATATGGCATTTTTTGAAAAGTTACCTGTCTTCGGAGAGGGAGGATACAAAGATAGAATAGTAGATATAAATTCAGTCGAGTCTTTCGAGTTTCACACTGAGCAAAGTGTTAAAGTACATATGCGCAGTGGAGATAAGATTCTAGTTATGATGACACTAGATGAATTTGACGATTTATGTTTTAAATTAGTAGACGAATATGGAAGACTATTAGTAGCTTCCTTAAATTAACAAATATGAATAACACACTTAGTAAAGGCGGAGGCCTTAGGTATAACAAAAACAAACCTAGATACGATTTAGTTCACCCTCACGCTATGGAAGGAATGGTAAGCGTTCTTACCGCAGGAGCTAACAAATACGCCGAGCGTAATTGGGAGGCAGGCATGGATTGGACAACAGTCTTAGCTTCAATGAAAAGACACATCGCAGCTTTTGAAAGAGGCGAAGATTATGACCCTGAGACAGGTTTACTTCACATAGACCACGTACAATGTAACGCGCATTTTTTATCTGCGTATTACAAAGTATATCCTCAAGGTGATAATAGACCACACGGCTACTTAACTCAAGATAAGATTGGATTGGATATCGATGAGGTGTTAGCTGATTTTATAGGTGGCATGATGAAAAAGTTTCCTTCTATGGATTCTAGACCTACATATTGGAATGACCCTCACATAGCGCAATACTTTAGTGATGTTGTAGAAGACGATGAGTTTTGGTTAGGTTTAGATGCTAAAGTAGATAGTATACCTTTCGAGCCACATTGTTACATAACATCTAGACCTTGTCCAACTAACATAACGAAAGCTTGGTTAGACTCTAAAGGTTTCCCTGTAGCACCTATCTATACGGTTGGTGTAGACAAAAGTAAAGTTGAGGTAGCTAAGGAATCAGGAGTAGAGATATTTGTAGACGATGCTTACCACAACTTTGTTGAATTAAATAGAGCAGGTATTTGTACTTACTTATTTACAGCGGGCCACAACGAACGTTACGACGTAGGGCACAAAAGGATAGATAATCTTAATCAGTTAGTATAATGAAAAATAGAATAATAACACTATTAATATCCATATCACCTTTTTTGCCCCAAGCACAAGAGAATGCTTATCTGTTTGATATGACAGAGTTTCTATCTAATATGACTATGCCGTGGAGTGTCGGTAACGGAACCAACCCTGAGACAGGGGAGATAGAAGGGATTAAGTTCGATGTTGTAGTATACGACGGTATGAACTTTAACAACCACGAGTTAGAGATAATGAATACTAAGATTACTGTGTATGGAGATACTATAAACTCTAAAAACATAATATTTAAGTATTTCGGAGTGTCTGAGTTAGAGGTAATAACAGAGACATTAGAGATTCCTTCAGAGGAAGAAAGAATTGTCAAAGTTAATATGTATCCTAACCCTGCCACCTACAAAGCAGTACTTAAGGGAGGTTTTATGGAGCACATAGTAGTCTATGATGTAGACGGAGGTTTTATAACTGAATCCTCTGTCAATAGTAATGAATACGAACTCGATGTGTCACAGTTCCAAAATGGAGTGTACATAGTGCAAGTTTGGATGAGTGACAACAAAGGAATAGTTAAAAAATTAATCGTACAAAAATAAATTAAAACACTTTATTATGACAGCATATAAGTTAGTAAGAAAAATGGCAGACGGTTCACTATCACCATTATTCATAAATTGTAAGAGTAGAATACCTGTAGGGCAGTGGTTACAAGCTGAGGCACATAAGACAAAAGGTTTTGCTTATAGGCCAGGCTGGCACTGTACACTTAGACCTGAAGCACCTCACTTAAAAGAGAATCCTAAGAACGGAGCTCGTAGAGTTTGGGTAGAGGTAGAGATAGAAGATTACGAAATGTATGAAAGACCTGAGTCTCAAGGAGGCACTTGGGTATTGGCAGACAAACTTAAAGTAGTAAAAGAATTGTAATGGCAACATATGTAGTAGACATAGAAGCTGACGGACTTAACCCAACTAAGATACACGTTTTATCTGCAGGGTTTAAGAAGGACGGAGAGTGGCAGATTATCTCTACTGATGATTACGATAAAATGAAAGGGTTTTTACTTAACCCTGAAAACGTAATTGTCGGTCACAACTTCAAGATGTTTGACGCTCCTGTACTTGAGAGGCTGTTAGACATAAAAATTGAAGCTGAGGTTATAGATACATTGGCCATGGCTTGGTACATATTACCAAGTAGAAACAAATCTTTTGGTCTAGGAGCTTTCGGAGAAGACTTCGGAGTACCTAAGCCTAAGATTGAAGATTGGGATAACCTATCTTACGAAGAGTACGCACACAGATGCGAGGAAGATGTTAAGATTAACATAAAGTTATTTGAGAAATTAAGCAGAGATTTCCTTGATGTCTATGAAGATATTGGAGAGGTTAGAAGAATGATTAGATACTTAATGTTCAAAATGGATTGTATAGCTGACCAAGAGCGTATCGGAACAAAGATAGATGTTGAGTTGGTTAAAGAGAACATTAAGATATTAGAATCACTACGCCTCCCTAAAGAACAGGCACTTACTGAGAGTATGCCTCACGGAGGTATCCTTAAGAAAAAGCCTGCTAAGATGACTAAGAAGGACGGTACTCCTAGTGCTGCCGCTGATAAGTGGTACGAATACTTAAGGGAGAATGATTTACCTCTTGATACAGAGGTTATTTACAAAGACCCTAATATAAATTCTACTCCACAGATAAAAGAGTGGCTGTTTAGTTTAGGTTGGAAACCTGCTACATTTAAAGAAGGAGCTAACGGAAACGTTCCTCAGATAAGGAATGATAAGAAGGAGCTTTGTGAAAGTGTTTTAGCACTAGCTGATAAACACCCTGCTATAGAGTCTTTAGACGGACTGAGTGTTATTGCTCACAGGTTAGGTGTATTGAAAGCATTCTTAGACACTACTGATGATGAAGGTTACACTATAGCAAGTATGAGTGGTTTCACTAATACTCTTAGACTTAGACACTCTAGACCAATAGCTAATCTACCTGGGGTTACAGGAGCTATTAAAGCAGCTATGAAAAGTGGAATGTCTAAGGTAGACGCAGTATCTGAGAATCTGAGAGACGGACAAATAGTCAGAGAATGTATAATTGCTCCGGAAGGTTACGTCTTATGTGGTAGCGATATCACTTCTTTAGAGGACAATACCAAGAGACACTATATGTGGGACTACGACCCTGACTATGTGACTGAGCAAATGGCCGAAGGGTTTGACCCTCACGTTGACTTAGCTGTGAAGGCAGGAGCCCTTGAGCAAGATAAGGTTCAAGATATGAAGAAGAATGGCACTCTTAAACCAATAAGAGATATGTATAAGATGGCCAACTACTCTTGTATCTACGGAGTAGGTGCTCCTAAGTTAGCTAAATCAATTGGTACTAGTCAGAGAGAGGCTAAGAAACTTATAGAAGCTTATTGGACACGTAATTGGTCTATCAAACAACTACCTAAAGATATGAAGACTAAAGTAGTTGGAGAGAATATGTGGTTACTTAACCCTGTAAATAAATTTTGGTACTCTATCAGAAACGATAAAGATATCTTCTCTACACTTAACCAAGGAACAGGTGCTTTTGTGTTTGATTGTTGGTTAAAGTTTATGAGAGCTAAGGGTGTAGTCCCTTTCTTACAGTATCATGATGAGATGCTTTGTCTCCTTGAAGAAGGCGAGAAAGATAACGTAGAGAATACACTTCATCAAAGTATGCAGAAGGTTAACGAAACCTTAAACCTCAACGTAGAAATAACAGTTGATGTACAGTTTGGTGACTCTTACGCAGATGTTCACTAAAATATTTTAAAATAATCCCTTAAAAATTAGGATAAAAGAAAAAAAATGGTTAAATTAGAAGAAATCTTACTGACTCTTATATGTGAGGAGTTTGATGTAGACGAAAGTTTTATATTCAGTGAGACTAGAGATGATGATAAACAAGATATGTTAGCTATGTTTGTGTATATAGCTAACGTTGTTCACGGCAAGCCTATCAAAGGAATATATAAGTTCATGGTTGACAAAGGCTACCCTAAAACAAGAGCTTGTTTATACAACTATCTTAAACGAGGTAGAAGAAGAGTCGAATGGAACGCCCATTTCAGATTCGCATATAACGGAATAGTTCAAAGGTTAAAGACTGTACTAGATACAGGTCTAACTAAAGAAGAGACAACTGACGATAGGATTAAAAACGAGACTGTCGGAAGGTTAGTAACTAAGATATTTAAGCTTAGTAGCAAACAATGTCTATTATCTGTAGAGAGACACTTAGACAATTGCTTAAAAGCTGAACTGTTAAAAACAGAAGTAATCGTAGATGAAGAGTAGACGAAGAAAGTATAAGAAACCTATGAACGCTAAGAAGCGTACCTACAAGGGCATAGAGTTTAAATCTACACTAGAGCTTTATATGTATAAGGCTCTCAAGAAAGAAGGAATCAAATTTGAGTACGAAGGACAGAAGTTCGTAATCATTGAAGGTTTCAAATACGAAGGAGAATCTTATGAAAGGTTCTTAAACGGAAAAGGTGAGTTTAAAGACAGGGGTAACAAAAAGTATGCTGATATGGTGTACACTCCTGATTTCACACCTCCGAGTGACAAACCCCTGAAATGGGTTATCGAAACTAAAGGGAGGGCTATGCCTGACTTCTCAAGGACATGGAAGCTTTTTAAGAAGCTGATAGTGAACAAGGGTTTAGATACAGTATTGTTTGTACCGAGAAAGCAAGCAGACTGCGACAGAGTTATAGAATTAATTAAAAGACTAGATGAGTAAAAACCTTTTTACAAAAATTATTGAAAACAGTGAGATATCTAAGTGCTATGGCTTAGATGAATTAAGTAAAGAACATAGAAACGAAATCTTAGACAAAATGGAAGTCAATTTCCAAAAGATTAAATACGAAACGGAAATAAATTAAATACACTATGAAGAACCCAGTTAGAGAGTCTTTAGACAGCAGAAGACTTAAAGTTATCAACAGTCAAATAAACGATATCCAAGATGAGGTAGCGGATTTATCTGACGCACTAGTAGACAGAGAGAAGCAATTATCTGTTCAGTGCATAGAAGACATTAGAAGTAAACTTAATATGTTAAAAGAACAATTAGTAAATGGAAATATCGTTTAAAACATTAACCCTTAAAGATAAGGAGTTAATCAGCAAAAAGTACGAAACTAAGAAGGACGGAGTACTTATGTCAGAGATTCAAGAAGAATTAGCTGACCATTTTGATGTTACAACTAGGAGTATCAGGAATTGGGCTAAGAGCTTAGGTCTGAACACAGAAGTTGGCAACGAAAGCAAGTTTAAAGTTTTAGTATATGACTTAGAGACTTGTAGAGTACCTGCTATGGTATTTTGGTCGGGTAAGACATATATAAACCACACCCAACTACAAGAAGAGCCTCGTATCATAACAGTCTCTTACAAATGGTTAGGAGAAGATAAAGTCTACTCTATAGCTTGGGACGAGAATCAGTCAGATGAACAACTTATGAGAGATTTCTTGCAAGTATATAATCAAGCTGATATGGTTATAGGATATAACAACGACAAGTTTGACAACAAGTGGATTAACGCTAGAGCAGCTAAGTATAAGTTGACAGTTAATTTACATCTTAAGTCTTTCGATGTTATGAAACAAGCTAAGAAACTATTTAGAATACCTAGTTACTCAATGGCTTACTTATCTAAGTATTTAGGAGTAACGCTTAAGCAGAGCCACGAAGGTATTACTATGTGGGATAAGATTCAGTTCGGTACTGACGAAGAGAAAGAAGAGTACTTACAGAAGATGATAGACTACAATGTAGGAGATATT
>FYBJ01002105.1_pt1 | contig 11007 bp, 12 predicted proteins | sample 1134611 | NCBI WGS metagenome assembly FYBJ01 (sample SAMEA104116008, study PRJEB20421) | marine metagenome | isolation source: marine | reverse complement strand
CGTCAGATGTGTATAAGAGACAGCGCCGAAGCGGGTGCGCGGGTGCTGATCCTCGAAACCGCGCCAAAGCCTTATCGCGGCGGCAACTCGCGCCATACCCGCAACTTCCGATGCATGCACCGGGGGCCGCTCTCGGTGCTGGTCGACGCCTATGACGAAGAGGAGTATTTCGCCGATCTGCTAAAGGTGACAGGCGGCAAGACCGACGCGCATCTTGCCCGGCTCGCAATCCGGGACTCCGAAGCATGCCTGCCCTGGATGGAGGCGCGCGGCGTCCGGTTTCAGCCGTCGCTCTCGGGGACGCTGTCGCTGGCCCGCACCAACGCCTTTTTCATGGGGGGCGGCAAAAGCCTGGTGAACGCCTATTACCGCACCGCCGAGGCGCTGGGCGTCGACGTTCTCTACGAGGCGCATGTAACGCATCTGGAACTTGACGGGGACCGCATCGCGGCGGTGGACTACACCCTCGGAGGCGTAGACTACCGCATCTCGCCGAAATCTGTCGTGGTGGCCTCGGGCGGGTTCCAGGCGGATCGGGACTGGCTGACCCGGGCCTGGGGCGAGGCGGCGCGGAACTTCCTGATCCGGGGCACCCCCTACAATCGCGGCGTGGTCCTGGCCGATCTGCTGGCCCAGGGTGTCGTTTCCGTCGGCGATCCCACGCAATGCCACGCGGTAGCCATCGACGGCCGCGCCCCGCTCTATGACGGCGGCATCGTTACCCGGCTGGATTGCGTGCCCTTCTCGATCGTCGTCAACAAGGAGGCACGGCGCTTTTACGACGAAGGTGAAGACGTCTGGCCCAAGCGATATGCCATCTGGGGCCGTCTGATTGCGGCACAGCCCGAGCAGGTAGGGCATGTGGTGATCGATGCAAAGAGCATCGACCTGTTCATGCCCTCGGTCTTTCCGCCCATCGAGGCCGGCAACATCGAAGAACTCGCCGCAAAGATGAACCTGCCGCCCGAGGCGCTGGCCGCCACCGTGGCCGAGTTCAACGCGGCCTGCGGCGATACCTCGGGCTTTCATCCGACCGAACTCGACGGGGTGGCGACCAGCGGCCTCGCGCCGCCCAAGACCAACTGGGCCCGGCCGATCGATACGCCGCTATACTACGGCTATTCGCTGCGCACCGGGGTGACCTTCACCTACCTCGGGCTAAGGGTGGACGAACGGGCGCAATGTGCGACCGCCCGGGGTCCGGTCAGCAACCTCTGGGCCGCAGGCGAAACCATGGCCGGTTCGATCCTGGGGCAGGGCTATCTCGCCGGCTTCGGCATGACCATCGGCACCGTTTTCGGACGCATTGCAGGACAGGAGGCCGCGGCCCATGCAAGTTGATCTGCTCCAGGAGGCGCGCCGCCAGGCGCAGATCTGCAATGCCTGCCGCTATTGCGAGGGGTATTGTGCCGTCTTTCCCGCGCTCCAGGCCGAACGTGCCTTCGCCGACGGCGATCTCACTCAGCTTGCCAATCTCTGCCACAACTGCCGCAACTGTTATCATGCCTGCCAATATACCGCGCCGCACGAGTTCGACCTGAACTTTCCCCGGGCACTGGCCGAGCTGCGGCAGGAGAGTTGGGAAAGCTTTGCCTGGCCGCGGAGCTTTGCCGGCCTGTTCCGGCGCGCGGGCGTGGCAATTGCGGTGGTCGCCGTTCTCGGCTTCGCGGTGCTCCTCGGCCTCGCGCGGCTCCTGCCGGCCGAGGGCGAGGGGTTCTATGCGGTGATGTCGCATAACCTGATGGTCGCGATCTTTCTGCCGGCCTTTCTGCTGCCGCTGGCAAGCCTGGCGGTTTCCCTGCGCCGCTATTGGCGCCATGTGGGCGGCACGAGAATAAAGGCTGCACATCTGCGTCATGCCTTCGGTTCGGCGGCCAGGATGCGTAACCTGGCCGGCGGCCACGGCGACGGATGCAATTTCGAGGATGAGGACCGCTTTTCACAGGGGCGGCGCCATGCCCATACGGCCGTGCTGATCGGCTTTCTGCTGTCTTTCGGGGCGACTGGCGCCGGTACGATCCTGCACTATGGCTTCGATGCCCCCGCACCCTATGGTTTCTGGTCGCTGCCGAAACTTCTCGGGGTGCCGGGCGGCCTGCTGCTGGCCGGCGGTGCGCTTTGGATGGGATGGCTCAAGCTGCGGGCCGAGCGTCACCTCGGCGCACCTGCGGTCTGGGGCGGCGACATGGCCTTCATCCTGCTGCTGGCCTTTGTCGCGCTGAGCGGGCTGGCGCTCTATGCCTGGCGTGGCAGCGAGGCGCTGGCGTTGTTGCTGACGCTGCACCTGGGCGGGGTGCTGGCGTTTTTCCTGCTGACGCCCTTTAGCAAGATGGCACATGGCTTCTACCGGCTCGCCGCCCTGGTGCGGGACGCGCAGCGGTAGCGGCGTTTGGCGCCGGCGCCGGGAAACCCGCGGCCCGGCCTTGCCTAAGCGCGCTTAGGCGGGTTCAAACAAGCGCCTGAGCAATACGATCCCCTCGGGGCCGGTCGCATCTGTTTGGTGTGCCACAGTTCCCGTGGCGACAGATCGTTGAAAGGATCCCCAAATGTACAAGATCGTGCCCGCCGCCCTGACCATCGTTGCCCTTGCCGTTCCCGCCTTCGCGGTGACCGCGCCCGCGCTCGGTATGGACACGGTTCTCGGCAAGACCATGGAGGAGGTGAAGGCCTCGCTCAGCGACATGGGCTATGAAATCCGCAAGTCCGACATCGAGGACGGCAAGATGGAGGTGTATTTCGTCGGCAATGGCCAGATGGGCGAGGTTTACGTCAGCACCGAGACCGGCAAACCCACCAAGATCAACCTGAAGTGATCGCGCCATGTCACGAAGCGAAACTCGGGAAAGCGGGCGCTCCGGCGCCCGCGAGCTGCGCGTCTGGGACCCGCTGGTGCGGCTGATCCACTGGTCCATAACCCTGGCCGTTCTGATCAACTCTTTCTCGAACGGGGAAAAGGCTTTTCACGAATGGGTCGGCTATGCCGCCGTCGGGCTCGTGATCATCCGCCTCTTGTGGGGGCTCGTGGGCCCGCGACCCGCGCGGCTGACAAGCTTTCCACCCGATCCGGGGGCGGCGATCGCGCATTTGCGCGCTATGCTGCGCGGCGGCCGGAAAATTCATCTCTCGCACAATCCTTTGGGAGCGCTGATGACCTATAACCTCTGGGTGACGATTGCCGTGCTTGCCGTCACGGGATACATGATGGGCACTGTTCGTTTCTTCGGGGTCTCCGGTGTCCTGGTGGCCCACGAGATCGCCTATAACTGGCTGATCCTGTCCGTGGTCGTTCATCTGGGAGGCGTTTTCCTTGACAGCTGGCGCACCAAGGTGCCCCTGATCCGCGCAATGATCACCGGGCGCAAACGCATACCGGACGGGGCAGAGGTGGAATGATCGCACGACTGTCCTCGCTGGGGCCATCGGAACGGCGGGCGGCAACGCTCGCCGTGATCATTGTGGCGCAGGCCCTATCCGCCATGTTCTTTCTGGGCGATGCGGTGGCGGATTTTCTCGATGGCGGCCGGTTCGATGTCCCGCATCTCCTGGCCGAGACTACCGCCGCCCTCGCGCTCGCTGTGGGCGTCGTCTATCTGATGATCGAGTTGCGCCGCGTTCTGTCGCGCATGGACCGGATGGAAACGGGCCTCCGCGCCGCCCGGGGCGAGATGGTGGCGATCATAGAGGATTTCTTCCGCCGCTGGGGGCTCAGCCCGGCGGAGCGCGACGTGGCCCTGCTGCTGCTGAAGGGCGTCGACAACGAAACCATCGCGCTGGTGCGGGGCACGGCAAAGGGCACGATCCGCGCCCAGTCCGCGTCGATTTACGCCAAGGCGGGCGTCGACGGCCGCGCCCAGCTGATCAGCCTCTTCCTCGAAGAATTGCTTGCGGACGACGCCGGGCTGCCGGGGGGCGCAGCCGAGAGCGGTTGAGCCGTCTCCGGAGCCCCGCCCGGGCCCCGGCAGGGGTCATTCGGCCAGGGCGCGCATGGCGGCGATCAACTCGGCTTTGCCTTCAAAGCCGATCCCCGGCAGCTCTGGCATAGTGATATGTCCGTCGATCACCTCGACCCCGTCGGGAAAGCCGCCATAGGGCTGAAAGAGATCCGGGTAGCTTTCGTTGCCGCCCAGCCCCAGCCCGGCGGCGATGTTGAGCGACATCTGATGTCCGCCGTGGGGGATGCAACGTTTCGGCGACCAGCCGAACCTGTCCATAACTTCCAGGATGCGCTCGTATTCCACCAGACCATAGGACAGGGCGCAGTCGAACTGCAGCCAGTCACGGTCGGGGCGCATGCCGCCATAGCGCAGCAAATTCCTGGCGTCCTGATGTGAAAACAGGTTCTCTCCGGTGGCCATCGGGCCGGGATAGAATTCCGCCATCGTCGCCTGCAGGCCATAGTCGAGCGGGTCGCCGATCTCTTCGTACCAGAACAGTGGATATTGCCGCAGCATCCGGGCATAGGCGATGGCGGTTTCCAGATCGAACCGCCCGTTGGCGTCGACGGCCAGCTGCGCGTCCTCACCGATCTCGCCCAGCACAGCCTCGATCCGGCGGCGATCCTCTGCCAGGCCGGCCCCTCCGATCTTCATCTTTACCACCGTATAGCCGCGATCCACATAGCCGCGCATTTCGGCGCAAAGAGCGGCGTCATCCTTGCCGGGATAGTAATAACCGCCCGCAGCATAGACAAAAACCCGCGGGTCCGCCTCTCTCCCCTTGCGGGCGGCCAGCAGGCGGAACAGCGGCACCCCCTCGATCTTGGCGATGGCATCCCAGATCGCCATGTCGATCGTGCCAACCGCGACCGATCGTTCGCCGTGTCCACCGGGTTTTTCGTTCTGCATCAGCACGGCCCAGATCCGGTGGGCGTCGAAATTGGAGCCATCGTCGCTCAGCAGGGAGGCGGGGTCGGCGTTAAGGACACGGTCGCGGAACCGTTCGCGGATCAGCCCGCCCTGACCGTAGCGGCCGTTGGAATTGAACCCATAGCCTATGACGCGCCGCCCGTCGCGAATGACATCCGTCACCACCGCCACCAGGCTCGCGGTCATCTTGCTGAAGTCGATATAGGCGTTGCGGATCGGCGAAGAGATCGGCTGGGTGACTTCCTTAATCTCGACGATGCGCATTGGGGTGTCCTGACTCGTTGCTGCTGCCGGTCCCGACCATAGCGCGCGGCAACGGCCGGGCCTATAACCCCGGACCTGAAACCGGGCGTATCTGGCACGCAAGCGGTGTCATGCAGCGGACCCCGTGGCGGCGATCCAATGCCAGATGCGGGTCTTGGCCCGGTCACAGGCCGCGGAGAGCGGTTTGCCGGCCGCGATCTCGCAGGCGATCGCCGTCGCCAGCGCGCAGCCCGTCCCGCGCCGTTTCCGCCGCAGACGCGGTGCGGCAAAGACGAGATGGGCGTCATCGTCGAAGAGATGGTCCGTGCACTCGGGGCCGGCCCCGTGACCGCCCTTGATCAACACGGCCTGTGCTCCTCGGTCCAGAAGCTGCCTGGCCTGGCCGCGGATCTCGCCCAGGCTCCGGGCCTGCGGCCGGCCTGTCAGGAATGCCGCCTCTTCCAGATTGGGAGTGATGAGGCGGACGAGCGGCAACAGCTCATCCAGATCGGCGCCGGTAAAGAGCGCGCCTCCCGAGCTGGCGCGCAGAACCGGGTCCAGGACGATCGGCACCTGCCGGGGGCGCAGCGCGGCGGCGACGGCCGTGGCGATGTCGGGACGGGCGAGCATGCCGATCTTGACCGCGGCCGGGGGATCCCGGTCGAAGGCCGTGGCGATCTGGGCTGCCACCAGAGACGCGGGCTGCGCAGCCACTCGCCGAACCTCGGCGCCGGTCTGCACGGTCACCGCGGTAACCACCGGTTTCACGTCTGTGCCGAACGTTCGTGCCATCGCCGCGTCGCGGGTCAGCCCGGCGCCGCCGCTGCTGTCGGTGCCGCCGATGATCAGGAGCGGTCTCATCCGCCGTTCCCGACGGCGACAAGCGCGATCTCCGCCTCGTCATGGCCGTCCCGTCGCAACGCCGCCGCCACGCGCCATGCCCGAAGACCGGTCGCACAGCACAGCACAAGGCGGCGCGCCGGCTCGGGGCGCAGGCGCGCCGCTTTTTCCGGGGAGAGCCGCGACGCCGCCGCGGTGGCCGGGTGGGGTGCCTCCTCCGTGCCGCGCAGGTCGACCACCCGGTCCTCGGGGCGCAGATCACTCAAGGCAACGAAGGGAAAGCCGCACTCGGGTTCCGGCGCCTCCCGGAATCCGAACCCGCCGAACCTGTAGCTGCGTAGATCCGCAGTGACCATGCGACCGAGCGGCGAGGGATCGAAGCCCAGGAGGTGCTGCAGCACCATCTGCGCTTGAATGGCACCGATTGCGCCCACGACGGGGCCCAGGACCCCGGCGCCCGCACAGGTCTGCACCGTTGCCGGCGGGTCGGGAAACACAGCCCGCAGCGAGGGCGCGCCACCGCAGAACCCTCCGGCGTAACCGGTGAGGCCCAGGGCACTGGCACTGATCAGCGGCCGCGACTGCCGAAGACATTCGTCCGACAGGGTGTAGGAGACTGCAAAGCTGTCGGCGGCGTCCACCACGACCTCCGCATCCGCAACAACCGCGGCGGCATTGGCCGGGTCGAGGGCTGTTTGCCGGATCTCCATGCACAGGGCGGGCGCCAGGGCGCAGAGACGTTCGCGTGCCGCCTGCACCTTGGATCGGCCCAGATCGGCCATGGTAAAAAGGGGCTGCCGATGAAGGTTGCTTTCCTCCACGCAATCCGGATCGATCAGCGTTATATGTCCGACCCCCGCGCCGGCCAGATATTGCAGGACGGGCGCGCCCAGCCCGCCCGCACCGACCACGGCGACCCGCGCCGCCGCCAGCCGCCGCTGTCCGCATGTCCCCACCTCGGGCAACAGCATCTGCCGTGCATATCGGTTCATTGCGCACAGGCCGCGATCCAGTCGCGGGTTCGCGCCTCGGGGTCCGATGCGCGCTGAATGTCGGTCACCACTGCCGCGCTGTCTGCACCGGCTGCGAATACGCCCGGCAGCCGGGAAACCGTCAGACCGCCGATCGCGACCAGGGGGGTCTCTCCGAGCTTGCGTTTCCACAGGGCGATGCGTTCCAGCCCCTGGGGCGCCCATTTCATCGCCTTGAGCCGTGTGGGATAGACGGGGCCAAGCGCGATATAGGCGGGCCGGTGTGCCAGCGCGCGTTGCAGTTCCTCTTCGTCATGGGTGGAGATGCCGACACGAATACCGGCGCGATGAAGTGCGGCGAAATCCGCCTGTGCCATATCCTCCTGTCCCAGATGGACGAAGGAACATCCCAGATCGAGCGCCAGTCGCCAATAGTCGTTGATGACGAGCTGGCTTGCCCAAACGGCGCAAAGATCGCGCGCCCGCGCGATCTGGCGGCGCAGTTCCGGCTCGGACCTGTCCTTGATGCGCAGCTGCACGAGCCGCACCCCAAGGGGCAGCAGCCGCTCCAGCCATGCACTATCGTCCACGATCAGATAGAAGCGTTCCATCCGCCAAGCTCCGCAAGGCCCAGGACCGGGGTGGAGGGCACCGCCATGTCGCGACGCTCCATCGGGTCGGCCGCACAGCCCAGGCGGCCGGCTTCCACGGCTCCGGCCATGGCGCGGGCCATCGTCGCAGGATCGCCGGCCTGGGCGACGGCGGTGTTGAGCAGCACAGCATCCATGCCCAGTTCCATCGCCTGGCAGGCATCCGAGGGCCGGCCGATTCCCGCATCGAGGATCAGCGGAGTGCCGGGAAAATGTGCCCGCATGCTGCGCAGGGCCTGCGGGTTGCGCAATCCCTGGCCCGATCCGATGGGCGCCCCCCAGGGCATGAGCAGCGCGCAGCCCGCCTCCAGCAGTTTCTCGCCCACGACCAGATCATCGGTCGTATAGGGAAAGACCTCGAAACCTTCGGCGCAGAGGATACGCGCGGCCTCCACGAGGCCAAAGACATCGGGCTGTAGCGTATCGGCATGGCCGATGACCTCGAGTTTGATCCAGTCCGTACCGAAAATTTCGCGGGCCATCCGCGCGGTGGTGACGGCTTCGCTGACCGAATGGCAGCCGGCCGTATTGGGAAGCAGCCGCAGCCCGCTGTCGCGTAGCATCTCCCAGAACCCCGCGCCGCGGCCGTCCGCGGTTTCGCGCCGCAGCGAGAGGGTGACGATCTCGGCCCCGCTGGCCGCGATCGCCGCGCCCATCACCGCGGGAGAGGGGTATTGTGCAGTTCCAAGAAGCAGGCGCGAGGTGATATCTTGACCGTAGATACGCATTCCTATCCCCCCTGCATGGGGGAGAGCACCTCCACCCGGTCGCCGTCGCGCAAGACAGTGGTGTCGCGGGATGCGCGCGGAACGAAACCGCCGTTGTGCGCAGTGGCATAGGCGGTGCCGGCAAATCCGAGTTCTTCGAGGGCGCGTGCCAGCGTCGGCCCCTCGATCTCATGCGTCCGAGCGTTGACGGTAATTCGCATCACATATCTCCGGTATCAGGTGCTGGGCCGCGCGGGCCGCCATGGCAGGGGCCAAAAGGAATCCGTGCCGGTAAAGGCCGTTGAGGTAGAGCGTCCCCCCGCGGCGGATCAGGCGCGGCAGGTTGTCGGCAAAGGCGGGGCGCAGACCGGCGCCGGTTTCCACTACGGCCGCCTCGCCGAAACCGGGGTGAAGCGCGAAGGCGGCACCCAGCATCTCGGCCAGGCTGCGCAGGCTGGGGGCCCGGTCCGAACCGCTTTCGATCATCGTGGCGCCGATCATGTAGCGCCCATCGCCGCGCGGCACGAGATAGAGCGGCATGCGCGGATGCAGCAGCCGGAGTGTGCGGCTGATCGCGACATCCGGACAGTGCAGGATGGCCATCTCGCCGCGCACGGGCCTGAGGCCGGGCAGTTCCGCATGAATGCCGGTGCAGTCGAGGTCCACGGGCCCTGGCGCCGGCGCCGCCCAATGCAGTTCCACCCCCAGCTTTCGGGCCGCGCCCGCCAGATCGGCCAGGGCCCGCCGCGGGTCCAGATGGGCCTCCTGCGCGAAAAAGAGCCCCTGGCCAAAGCGTCCCGCCAGGGCCGGTTCCAGCCGGGCGATCTCATCGGCGTCCAGCTGGCGGTGCGCCTGGGTCCGGCGGGCAAAGCGGCGTATCTCGGCACTGTCGCGCGGGGCGGCCAGAACGAGAGTGCCGCGGCGGACAACCGGCGTGATCCTCTCCCACCAGTTCGCCGCCGCACTGCCGAGAGCCGTCACCTGCGGGTCGGCGGTTTCACCTTCGCACCAGGGGGCAAGCATCCCTCCGGCAAAGCGCGCGACGGAACGTTCGCCGGGCCCCGGCGCCGTGTCGAAAACCCTGACCTGCGCACCGCCGCGCGCCAGTTCCACCGCGCAGGCCAGCCCGGCCAGTCCGGCGCCGGCAATGATGATCATTCGCCCGGCTCCTTCAGCGGAACATAAAGCTCGCCGCCCTCGCGGAACCTGGCGGCCATTGCCTCCATTCCCTCTTTCTTCGCTTCGGCGCGGATGTCATGCGAAATGCGCATGGAGCAGAACTTGGGACCGCACATCGAACAGAAATGCGCGACCTTATGGGCTTCCTTGGGCAGGGTCTGGTCGTGGAACTCGCGCGCGGTATCCGGGTCCAGCGAGAGGTTGAACTGATCCTCCCAGCGGAATTCGAACCGCGCACGGCTCAGCGCATCGTCGCGTCTCTGCGCCCCCGGCAGCCCCTTCGCCAGATCGGCGGCGTGGGCGGCGATCTTGTAGGTGATCACCCCGGTTTTCACGTCATCGCGGTCGGGCAGGCCCAGATGCTCCTTGGGCGTGACGTAGCAGAGCATCGCGCAGCCGAACCAGCCGATCATCGCCGCACCGATGCCGCTGGTAATGTGGTCGTAGCCCGGTGCGATGTCCGTGGTCAGCGGCCCAAGCGTGTAAAAGGGCGCCTCGTGGCAGCATTCCAGCTGCTTTTCCATGTTCTCCCTGATCTTGTGCATGGCCACATGGCCTGGGCCTTCGATCATCACCTGACAGTCCCTGGCCCAGGCGATTTTCGTCAGTTCGCCCAATGTCTCCAGCTCGGCGAACTGCGCGGCATCGTTGGCATCGGCGATGGAGCCGGGGCGCAGCCCGTCGCCCAGGCTGAAGGCCACGTCGTAGCGGCGGCAGATGTCGCATATCTCCTCGAAACGCTCGTAGAGAAAGCTTTCCTTGTGATGATGCAGGCACCATTTGGCCATGATCGACCCGCCGCGGCTGACGATACCGGTCACCCGGTCGACCGTCATCGGCACCATGTGCAGGCGCACGCCCGCGTGGATGGTGAAGTAATCCACGCCCTGTTCGGCCTGTTCGATCAGCGTGTCGCGGAACACCTCCCAAGTCAGGTCTTCCGCGACGCCGTTCACCTTTTCCAGCGCCTGATAGATAGGCACGGTGCCGATGGGCACGGGGCTGTTGCGGATGATCCATTCACGGGTGTTGTGGATGTTGCGCCCCGTTGACAGATCCATCACCGTGTCCGCGCCCCAGCGGATCGCCCAGACCAGCTTGTCCACCTCCTCCTCCATGCTGGAGGTCACGGCAGAGGTGCCCATGTTCGCATTGATCTTCACCAGAAAGTTGCGGCCGATGATCATCGGCTCGGACTCGGGGTGATTGATGTTGGCGGGGATGATGGCGCGGCCCGCTGCCACTTCCTGGCGCACGAATTCGGGCGTGACGTGGTCGGGGATCGAGGCGCCGAAATCCTGGCCGTCGCGCCGATCGGCTCCTGGCTCCCTGAGCTTGTTCTCCCGGATCGCCACGAACTCCATCTCCGGAGTGATGATCCCCGCCCGCGCATAGGCGAGCTGGGTGGGCGCTGCATTCCCCCGGCCGCGAAGCACCCCGGGTTTGCGCCCGAACGCCGGCGTCAGCCGCGCGCCTTCGGCAAAGCCGTTGTCGGCCGGAGAGGCCTCGCGGCCTTCGTAGGTCTACACATCCCCCCGCCCGGCAATCCATG
>FYBJ01000052.1_pt1 | contig 11017 bp, 8 predicted proteins | sample 1134611 | NCBI WGS metagenome assembly FYBJ01 (sample SAMEA104116008, study PRJEB20421) | marine metagenome | isolation source: marine | reverse complement strand
TTCCAAAATGAGCCAATAACAAATCTCGTCAAATGATCGTGATTTGATGCGTCGCGCCATTACTCGAATTCGTTAGAAAAATGAAGCGGATCACAGTCAGTTTTCCGCATATTTGTTTTTCGTTTGTTCCTTGAATTTCATCGTGGCGAAACCCAAGTCCACCAGAGTTCAAACATGCGCTGCGGGCGGAGGCGCAAGACACAAGGGGGCGGTATGGCCTGGAACAAAGAGCGCGCTATCAAGCGCATTGAGAATTTCATCAAGGATGTGCCGGAAGGCTCAATCGCCGTCGAGCAATTCAGTCAATACGCGCTGCGGCGTAAGATGGAAAAGGCGGCGGGAATTCTGCAAGAAGAGCGGGCGGGCCAGATCGTCATTCCTCGCAATCGCGCAATCCAAACACATGGGGTGCATGTTTACGCGAACCTAATGGACTTCAACTCGGTGCTCGAAGAGATTGGCATTGAGACGGTCGCTAGCCATCGTCGCGCACTCGAATTCCTGAACGCACACTATAGTGCTTGCGACGTGTTGACCGAGGAGTTCGGGCTTCAGCGCGTAGACTTTCATGGGCCGCGGCTCCACGCAGTGGTTCTAGCCCCAGAAGGGATTGAGAATGAAGCTGAGCGGATTCGCATTGCCATCGCGTTCTCCGCCGCTTTCCGGGAACTTGTAGCTGAGCTGAGTCAGAAACATCCGGAGTTTGAAACCCGCGTGCGGATCGGGATCGATAGCGGGCCCGCGGTCGCGATAAATGATGGCACGAGGTCCGACGCGGAGCCTCTTTTCATAGGAAGTCCGGCCAATAAGGCCGCTAAGCTAGCCGAAGGCGATGATCCGGGTATTTACTTTTCGGATCGTGCGGAAAGCGCGCGAGCTGGCGGTTCTCTCCTCAACGTAGGGCCACTGAGTTCGATCACGGAAGCGGAAGTCTTAGCCAAGCATTACCGACCAAGCGAAGACAAAGAGGGGACCGGCACGCTCCTGCGTGACGCTTATGATCAAGTCGAAGCGCGGCTTATTAAATCGGACAATAAGACTTTCGGTTCTGAGCCCTCATTTTCTTTCCACTACAAAGAACCCCCGCTTTCGACGATCAAGTTCAAGGACCATCCGCCAAGCAATGCGATCCGCATGGAGCTATGCTCGATCTTTGCGGACATCGACGGGTTCACCGCCTATATTGATGCGGCGATCATCTCAGGGACAGTCGCGCAGGCGGTCGCCAACCTGTTCGTTATCCGCCGGGAGCTCGCAGCTGTGCTGCAAGAAGATTTCCGAGGGCGGAAGGTGCGGTACATTGGCGATTGCCTCCATGGCGTTCTAGCTGAAGGTGACGCCCGCCAGACAGACACCAAGAAAACTATAAATCAATCGGTGCTGACCCTTGGTGCGCTGCGCTCGTCATTCGAACTTTGTCAATCCAAGCTGGCAGGGCTGCAGGACCTAGGAATCGCAATCGGAACTGACGTCGGCGAAACACCTATCTGCCGAGTTGGACTTCGCGGCGAGGCGAGTGTGCGGATCGCTGCAAGCCGTGCGACCTGCCACTCCGAAAACGAACAACGACGCTGCGACGGATCGCAATCTGCGATCGGCCAAAAGGCCTATGCCGAAGCATCGGTCGCTGTGCGACGACAATTCGGTGGCAACCGGATCATCGACAATCTCGACTATCCGTCCGCTCAGATGATGCTTGGCTTCGTGCCTGACGCTGAGCAGAACCTGGCTCTTGCTGAACCCAACCGTTCGCATGGAGAATCAAGCTTGCCACAACGTTCATACAGCCGGTGATACTTGAACGCGGCGCTGTGGCTTGCTCGAAGTTGCCCGAGATGGTTTGCAATCTCGGGATCGGGCAACTCGTACGTCAAAGGGACTGCCCACGTCGACTCAGCGCCTTGGGACAATCCTCTTGAGCTAACTGTCATGGGGCGATCGCAACCGATCGTTTCGGAAAGTAAGCCAGGCACCCTCTTTCCGGCGCGCTGTCCAGAACGACATATTGAGACCGGCGGGAGCTTCTGTCTTGGCCTCGACCGACCTGCAGTGGACGACGAGCAAACCGCTACTGAATGGTGGGAAGCACTGCGACACCATCTCATGTGCCAGAGAATGGCTCACAGAACAGGGATATGGCCCGAAGCTTTCGCTCTCGATCATGGTGACGCAGGCATTTGGCACAAGAAGGCTTTAGAACTAGCTGAGTCGCTCGAACTTGAGGAAGAATACGCTGCAGCGCACGCAGAAGAAGCCTCTTGGATTACCGGCGCGCAGTTCAAACTCGTGCACAATGACGGTCGGCCAATAAATGGCCGAGCGCCCTGCCATCTTGGGTGCACATGGAGAAAACGAGGCAGAATGGTTCCACGTCTCAGGGTCGAGTGCGACCGCCGCGAGCAAATTCTAGAGCTCGTCGCCATTGAAAAGAAGCGACGAGAAGAACTGGCTGAGTATTGGCGTTCAGTTCGGCGGGCTGGAACGACGTGTTGCGGAACCATGAGAAATTGCGAATTAGGAAAGGACCGAAATGATGACCCACCCGATTGATCGTTTTGTAGGTGAGGACAATATCTCGCGGCTCCTCAAGACAGTACTGAACCAAGAGATTGCTGGCGGCGACGAGGCTCTGGCCCAACGTCTAATTCAAGACGGGGACCTAAGGAAGATTGATGCGGGTGATGTTCTGATCCGGCAAGACGACTGGGATGCCACAGTATTTCTGATCTTAGCAGGTTCATTCGAAGTAGAGGTGAACGGCAGACATGTCGGAACTCGCGAAGCAGGCGTCCATGTAGGTGAAATAGCTGACCTAGGCACCAGCTTGAAGCGAACGGCCACCATTACTGCCCAAGAGGACGGTGCTGTTCTTGCAATCGGCGACAACGCTATGGACAAGATACGCGATGAGTACCCCCAAATATGGGAAGCGATTGCGAAGGTTCAGACCGAACGCCTCAATGCGCGAAACTCAATGATCGGCTATGTCAACGACATTCCGAAAGTCTTTGTCATTTCGTCAGGCGAGCAGCTGCCTGCAGCGAGACAAGTAGAACAGAAACTGGACTGCGCGGAAGTGGACGTAACGGTGTGGGACCAAGGGGTATTTGCTTTGTCCGATTACCCGATCAGTTCGCTTACCGACGTGATTGGCCGACATGATTTCACGATCGCCATCGTTGGCGCAGACGACCAGCTAGTCAGTCGTGGCGAAGCCAAGCATGTGCCTCGCGACAATGTGCAGCTAGAGTACGGAATTTCGGTGGGGATGTTGGGGCGCGGGCGTTCCATCTTGCTCGTTGATACTGACGAAGACATAAAATTGGCCAGCGATCAGGCCGGCCTAACAACCCTCCGGTTCAAGGGGTCCGACCCCGAGCGAACTATTCATAAAGCCTGTATCGCGGCTCGAAAGCACATCACCGACCTTGGCCCCCTTCAAGATCGGCCGCGGACTGCTCCTTAGGAATTCGACAGACGAAGAGACGAGAAGACTCTCGGAATTAACGGTGACGGCAGCTTTTGGGTGATCGTAGTATTCACGCAGATGACCGATATTGGGGCGCAAAACCGACGTCAAATCCCGATATCGAGGGTCTTGCTCTTCGTTCGAGCAAGTTCCTTCTCGACTTTCGGCTGACCGGGTTTGGCCTCCTCAATGGAATTGCCCTTAGCCGCTGCAATTCGAAGCCTCTCGGTCACTTCAAGGGCCGATGCTTTCTCACCTCTGTTTCGAGACACCGCTGCGCCGAGCTTTCGTGTATTGTCGATCACGAGGGTGAGGTGATCGCGAAGCCTGGTCACCGTTACTAGGAACGTCTTTTGATTCGAGAGATTGCGCTCACGGCTATCCATCACCGCAATCCCGCGGTCGGATGTTAGACCCTGCGCCATATGGGCGTTGAGAGCATAGGCAAGATCGATCCGTTTCAGCATTGGATCGCCCTTGGCCAGCGTCAGTTGCTCCCCGCTCGAGGTTTCGACGGTGACCTTTCCACGATTAATCGCCACCACTTTGGCCCGGTCAGCATTGAAAAGGCCGCGCTTGTGATCGTTTCGTGTCCAGCGGATTTTGTCTCCCTCATGGACCTCGAGCTTCCTCTCTTCGAACAGAGAGAGGCTGTCATTCGCTTGGGCCGCCTTGAGCCGGGAAGGATCAAAGCTGATTCGCCTGCCGCGCTTGTTCACCACGGTCACATTCTTGGTATCGCTTCGGCCATCCAAAATCCGATATTCTCCCGGCATAAGGCCGAGCGACTTTTCTCGCCGCAAGACCTCCAGAACGCGGCCTTCTAGATAGGAGGCCCGATATCGCAGCTCTTCGCGCGTGGTGTTTACGCGGTCGAGAACGCGCAGCGCCATCTTGCCTGGTCCGATTTCGCGATTGGCGAGGAGGCCGGTCTGGACGGCCTCGTTGACGGCAGAACGAATTTTGCGTCCCGATGCATAAATCGCTGTCCGATCACGCTCGGACTCGGGTAGAGAAAGCCACTGTTCGGCAGCTACAATGGCGCCATCACCCTTTGCCTCGATCGTGTAATCCCTCAGCCGCACCAGTGCATTTTTGACATCGCCCTTCTGGGCAGCAGCCTGAGCTTCGCGGACGACAGGATCTCGGGCGCGCAAATTGGTGTTCATGTCTGCCCGAGCAATCCCTGCCTTTTGGAGCAGGGCAAAGGGCTTGCCCGCATCGACCGCACCCAACTGCTTTCGATCACCCATCAGGACGAGCCTATGCACACCGGCAAGGTTAGCCAGTCGGACCAGCTTTTCCTTGTCCTCGTTCGAGACCATCGAAGCCTCGTCGAGCACCAGAACACTATCCTTGAGAGCCGATTGCGCTTCGGAGCGGTGCACGAGGTTTGCGGGCTCATCGAGTAGCTTCTTCCAGCCGCCGAGGAAGCGCGCCAGCGTTTGCGAGCCGATACCGGTGTCGCGCTCGAGCATCTGGACCAGAGTGTTCTGGATCGCGAGCCCGACGACCTGCCGACCCTCCTCGCGCAGGACTTGTGCAACAGGGGCCAAAACGCTGCTCTTGCCCGCTCCGGCAATGCCCTGGATTGCGACAGTTCGGTCCTGTGAAGTCAGGATCAGTCGGGCAGCCGACAGCTGGCCGTCATTGAGACGAAATCCGTGACCAATCTCGGCCGATGCCTGTACCCGATCCTCTGCCTGTTTCGGTGAGAGGGCGACTTCAACTTCCCCTTTTCCAGCCTCGACCTCGGCAATGATGCGCTGCTCGGTTTCAATGGCATCGCGGGATGCAAGCCAACCTTTGTGATTGCCCTTCCCGGCAACAAGGTGGCCTGTGCGCACGAGCGCGCGGGTGCGCTTTTCGACATCTGCAATGGTGGTCGGCAATCCGAAATCCAGCGCCGTCTTGTAGAGCGCTTCGCGTTCGAACGCCGCTTCGCGCTGCGACAGATGGCGCACGGCCGAAGCGACCGCCTGCGCGGCGGCGATGGTCTGCTTGTCCTGCCTAAGCACCGAAACCGGAACAAGCGGGTCTGCGGGGGGACTGCGCACGTGCGCTGCAAATTGCCTGAGAAGCGCACGGCCACGTTCGACCAGGGAGGTAAAGGCGCTTCCCGGCATACCGGCTTGCGTAGCGCGTCCCTGCGCGCGCTCGATGATTGGAGAGAGGTCAAGTCCGATCGACCTTGCGGTCTCATCCCAGACTTTGCCGAGCGTGTCCCGGTCCTCGATTACCTTCTTGGCAGCGCGCGTATCGAGCGCGGCGATCCGGCCTGCTTCAAGCCCCAGACCGCGCCGCGCTTCGAGCACCTCCTTTCGTCTCGAAGAGAACGCCATGACTTGGTCGCGGGAGACCCCTTGCGCTTCGAAATTACCGTGCTTGAGCGTCGGCCCCGGTTCGTAACCAAGCTTCTCGACCGCCACCCGAAAGCGCGCCATCGCGATCGAATTGAGGGTAGTGTTGAGCTGCCAAAGCCGATCGTTCTTAAGGGTTCGCCACTTGCCATCCTTGCCCTGCGTCACATTGGCGATGACCGCGTGAAAGTGGAGGTTGGGCTCCTGGTTGCGGTTGGTGTCGTGCTGGAACAAGCCGATCGCTAGGTTGCTAGTCGGTTGGGTAAGAACATTGCCATCCTTCACAATGCGGGTTTCGGAGGCGTTCTTCTCGGCCCATTGCAACGCTTCGACGACAGCCTCGCGGTAGGCAGTGATAATCCGTTCGTCCTTGCCGACAAGCGCGAGCAGCGACCAGCTCTTGGGCACGGAGAAAGTAAGATCGGTGCCCGGTCGATGCGCTTGTCCGGAATTGCCAACGCTCGTTCCATCGGGCAGCTCACCTCGCAATAGAGCGTCGAAGGCCTTGGCATCGACCCTCCCTTCCAGCCCAAGCCTCTTGGCGCCCTCACCGAGCCATTGCCCCGAACGGTCGGCATCCGCCTTGGCGTAGTAATTGTCGGACGCGAAGTAATTGGCCGCCGCTGAGGAGGAGCGGACATTGGCAACAGAAAGCATAGGTCAGCCTTCGCTCAAGACCCCTCGCTATCCCCGGTGCGAGCGATCAAATCTCCGCGTCGACGTCACCCAAATCGTGATCGTATTTGTCATGGGCCGCTCCGCCGAGAAGCGAACGCTGCTGTTCTTCCTGAAGCTTTCGGTCGACCTTTCCACGCTGATCATCGTCGCGCTGCCAAGCATCAGGATCGGGTAGATCGCTTCGCGGTGATCCTTCGCGTTCTTTTGCAACGTCCTGCGCCGTGTCGTCCCCGCCTGGCTTTTCATGAATCGGAAGCTCGCCTTGGCGTCGATCCTCCGGCGGGCGGTGCCCGACCTTTGGTTGGGTCTCATCGACCGCATTCGTGCGAGCCTGTTCTGCCTGCCTGGTCGAAGGCTTCTCTGTCTGATCCCGAACCTTCGGCTCGCTCTTCGAGTTGATATTGGCTGAGCGCGAGGGATGTCGTTTCGGTTCCTTCCTGTCCTTCATCTTGCGCGGATCACCCTCGTCGCTGTTGCTGGAAGCGCCGTCATCCGCACTCCCATCTATCGTCTCGGCGGTAGCATTCGCCGGACCACCTGTCGGTGTTGTGGTGGCAGCGCGCGCAATGAACCCTTCGGCTCGCCTAGGCCAATCGCGCGGGGACAAGGTGACGGGCGCTGCCGGAAAACCATCGGGAAATTTGATAAAACCTTCGAGGCTCCTGAGGCCCATAAATTCATCGGGCAGAAGCAGCGGCACAACCTGCCGGCGGGGTGTCAGGCTGACCGCATCGCGGGCGTTGTTGTAGCCATAACTGTACCCCTCCTCCATCTCGCGAACTTCCCGGTGACCGATAATGTCCGAGCACCATGTGGCGGTCTCACGATCGGCAGTAGCCAAAATCAACTTGGTCCTTGCAAGCGACGACAAAGTCATCGCCATGTTCTCGCCATAGACCTCCTTGAGCTTGGCAAAGGTGTGGACGCCCGTGACGATCGCGCCCCCGAAGTTGCGCGCAGTCTGCAGACCCTTTTCAAGCGAGGGCAATCGATGGAGCGCGCCCAGTTCGTCGATCAGGAACCACAGCTTCAAGTCGCGCGTACGCCGACCAGTCATGAGCGTGTTTATCGCTGTGTCGAGCCACAGTGTGAGCAACTGCGAGAGAACTGTCATGTCGACATAGCGCGCTGACAGGAACAGCAGCGATCCTTCCTTGCACTCACCTGCGACCCATTGACGGACCGAGAACGGCTCTCCTTTGTCGGGCAGCATCTGCATCGCCTTGGCGTTGACGTTGAACACCGCACGCACCGATTCCGCCATTCTGGCAGCGCTGGGCGTGCTGATCGGGCCGGCCATCGTGTCTCCGACAAGGCGATGCAGATCGGAGAGATCGGCATTCATCAACTCGTTAGCGAGCGCGGCATTGGTTCCGCGTCCTGCCTCCTTCAACTTTATGCATGTCTCGACGAACAAGGTGCGAGCGGCGAGCACCCAGAACTGTTCAGAACCGCCGCCATCATGAGGCACAAGCGACTCTGCAGCCGCATGGAATTCAGCACGCGAAGTGCAGTCGTCGAATACGCTCCACGCAGGACAACGCTGATCGAGAGGGTTGAGGATGATGTCGCGCTCGGGCTCATAGAAGGTCTCGACAAAAGCGCCGGTGAGGTCGAAAATTACCGCGCGCTCTCCCCTCTTCCTGATCTCTGAAACGAGTTCCGTGAGGGCGACCGTCTTGCCTGTACCGGTGGTGCCAACGAGTATGGTGTGGCTTTGTTCGCGGCGCCAAGGCCAGCTTACACCAGCAACATGAGCGGGCGAATAGAGGCCCGCCGATTGCAAAGCACTTGCTCCGGCAAACCGCCATTTCCAGCCGAGAGAATTGCCATATTCGCGGGCGCGTTCGACCCGGTTGTGCTGCCCGATTTCCTTTTCGAGTTCGGGCAGCGTCGAGAGCGACGCGCCGCGGACATGCTTCCTTTGTTTGGATCGTTCCCCGAAATGTTCAGCCACCCACCAGAAGAGGATAAACAGCGGCGCAAGAACAAGGGCTGAGGTGACAAGCGCGTCCTTCACCGATTCCTGAAAAAGGGCCATGGCCTCCCGCATTGGTGGGTACTCGGTGATCACCGAAATGGGGAAAGCGACCATGCTTCCATCGGCCAGTTGCAGGTTCACAAGCTTCTCAGGGTCGAACTCCATGAAGCCGTATCCCGAGGCATAGATGTGCATCCAGAGTAGGTAGGTCTGATGGTCACTCAGCCTTCCTGTCACCTCCCAGTAGATGAGACCCAGAACGACGAGCAATGTGACAATCAATGGTCCTTTCAGGCCTGCTGCAAACATGAAACCGAAGTGCCCGAGAAGCTGGCTTCCGCGGGTAAAATTGACCAGATTATGCTTCATCGCTGCCTCCAGCAGGACGAGGAGCAACGAGCCCGAGACGTTCAAGCCTGCGCTGGTACGCGGCGACGGTTCGATCGCGAAGATCGGTTTCAGGATGGTGCGTAAGCAGGGCGTCGAGTGCGACCGTTATGAAGATATTCTGGCGCACCGGATCAGTCGCGGGTGTCCGCAAATCCGCCTCGGTGGCGCGGTTCCAGGCATCGAAGATACAGTCTCCGATGACTATGCTTGAACTGACATTGCGCTCGCGCGCCTGGTCCCTGATCCAGTCAGCGATCAGGGGTGTGACATAAGCCACAAATCGTTTGTCTCTAGGCATAAACCCAAGCTCCTTGTGTCTCAAAGAACCTGGCTCACCCTTCGAAAGGCAAGTGCCATTCTATGCCAGTAGCCAAGGTGTAGGAAATCGAAAACTTTCTTCTGAAATTCCGCGACTTACATCAATTTGGACCAGTTCGGCACAGTCAGGATTGCAGCTGGACCGAGCCTGGCACAGAAGCGGACACCTCCCGTTTGCGCCGGAATTGCGCCAGTTTTCAGGCGGCATCGCTGCGTACGGTGTGCTGGGTCAAGCCCATTCTCAAGTACGCGTCAGTGACCAGGTAAAGCCCCCGAATGACCTGCGGAAAAATCGGTATGTTTTCAAAGTGGATAGATAGCGAGGCGCGGCAAATGAGCGCCAATTCCTTTATGCTGTTTGATGCGTTTGAGGGGCAGAACCTTTCCTGTTTGTTCTGGAATGGGGACCAAATAGCCAACATGAGGAGCTAAGGCTCCGCCGTCATTGCAGCGAAGGCAAATGAAAACACGCGTTGGACGGGGTAGGATTTGGTCGCAGATATCAGCTAGGCGCCGAGAGAAGCCTGAGTTTATGGATTGTGCGTCGGATGTTTTGACCTGTCATTTGGTCACCACGCGACCATGGCGAGCAACAAAAAAGGGCAGGAACCGTTGCCGGTCTCTGCCCTGTTCGTGCGGTCAGAACTCGTCTGACATCGCCCCGTGGATAGTGTGCACCACGCGCGCCGCAAGGTGCGCCGGAAGTGCATTGTAGTCACCCTCGTCCAGCGCGAAGTATCCAAGATCGCGATCCTCCACGATGTGCTGATCGAAAAAGCTGTGCAGGGCCCGACGCTCTGCCACAGCCAGCGCGGCAAAGTAGCGATCCGAAGTCGAAGTCCGTTGGAATTGCGTAGCCATAATTTCCTCCTGATGTCTGCCGTTGACGGCAGGAGCAGGACGGATGGGCGTGCGGCCGGCGGATCAGGGATCGCCCGGATGGGCGACCGCGAAGCGGTGGTAGGGGTAACGATTTTGTTGGACCGTAGTGCAGCGAAGGGGAGGCAAAATGGGGGGCCCTGCCGTCCTTGACGCGCCGGTTGCACGCCCATCAGAATGGGACAACCGTGAGCCAGGCCACCTCCCCCGCCTAAGTGTTTGAACAACGCAAGAAGGGGCGCTGTCCGGGCCGGACAGCGCCCCTCTGATGGGGATCGATGATGTTGGATGTCAGTCGATTTCGGGAGCATCGGTGTTGTCGTTGTCGTCACCCGATCCGTTGCCGCGGGAGAGAAAATCGACCTTGTCGGCGAGGATTTCGGTGCCGTAGCGGGTGACCCCGTCCTTGTCCTCCCACTGGGTGTAGTGGATGCGGCCCTGGACGCTGACCAGCTGGCCCTTGGTGCAGTACTGCCCGACGGTCTTGGCGAGGCCGTTGAAGCAGGTCACCCGGTGGAACTCGCTTTCCTTGGCGGTGTAGCCATTCTCGTCCTTGTAGGTCTTGCCGTCTTTGTCCCGTGCAGGGCGATCGGTGACGACGGTGATCCCGGTGACATTGGTGCCGCCCTTGGTCTCGCGAGTTTCCGGATCGCGGGCGATGCGGCCGGTGAGGATTGCGATATTGGTCATGGTTGTATTCCTTCAGTTCCTCAAACCGGAGACCATCTCCGGCTTGCGAACATCTGAAAGAAGCAGGGCATGGGAGGACTGCACCGCAGGCCTGAAAGGCCGAAGGGAAACCTGTTCATGACGGGTGGTGCGGGCAGGCGCGCGAAGCGCGACAACACGGCCGTCAAAGGAACGGGTTGCGGCTCCTCAGCTGACCTGGTTCAGGACTGTTCGCGAAGAAAGCCGGATGGGTATCGGGTGCGGGTCTGAAGG
>FYBJ01000403.1_pt1 | contig 11033 bp, 10 predicted proteins | sample 1134611 | NCBI WGS metagenome assembly FYBJ01 (sample SAMEA104116008, study PRJEB20421) | marine metagenome | isolation source: marine | reverse complement strand
CGTCTACACAATGAATCGCGTCGGCAAGATCGTCCCTCCGAAGCGCGAGATCCTCAAGGACATCTCCCTCTCATTCTTCCCGGGCGCGAAGATTGGAGTGCTGGGACTCAATGGCGCGGGTAAATCCACCCTGCTCCGCATCATGGCCGGCCTGGACACAGAGATTAATGGTGAAGCCCGGGCCCAACCGGGCATCAACATCGGCTACCTGCCACAGGAGCCCGAACTGGACGAAGAGAAGGACGTGCGCGGCAACGTTGAGCAGGGAATCAAGGAAGTGATCTCCCTGGTTGAGGAGTTCAACGCCATCAGCGACAAGTTCGCCGAGCCCATGAGCGATGACGAAATGAATGCGCTGCTGGAGAAACAGGGAGAGCTGCAGAACAAGATCGACGCCGTGGATGGCTGGCAGGTCGAACGCACGCTGGAGATCGCCGCCGATGCCCTGCGCCTGCCTCCGTGGGACGCCAAGGTAGCCAAGCTGTCCGGCGGTGAGAAGCGCCGGGTGGCCCTGTGCCGACTGCTGCTGTCCAAACCCGACATGTTGTTGCTGGATGAACCCACCAACCACCTGGATGCCGAGAGTGTGGCCTGGCTGGAGCGCTTCCTGCAGGAATACCCCGGCACCGTGGTCGCCATTACCCACGACCGCTATTTCCTCGACAACGCGGCGGGCTGGATTCTGGAGCTGGACCGTGGCCACGGCATTCCCTATGAAGGCAATTACAGCACGTGGCTCGAGGCCAAGGAGAAACGGCTGGAAATCGAAGAGAAACAGGAAGCCGCACGGGAGCGCACCATCAAGTCCGAGCTGGAATGGGTACGCGCCAATCCCAAGGGTCGACAGTCCAAGAGCAAGGCCCGTATCGCCCGTTTCGAGGAGTTGAACTCGAAAGACTTCCAGCAGCGCAACGAGACCCAGGAACTCTATATTCCACCGGGTGAGCGGCTGGGAGACAAGGTCATCGAAGTCAATCACCTGAGCAAGGGCTTCGATGGCCGCATGCTGATAGACGACCTCAGCTTCTCGGTGCCCAAGGGCAGCATCGTGGGTATTGTCGGCGGCAACGGCGCGGGCAAGACCACCTTCCTGCGCATGCTGGTGGGAAGCGAGCAGCCGGACAGCGGCTCCATCGAGCTGGGCGAGACCGTCGATCTCGCCTATGTGGACCAGAGCCGCGATGCCCTGAACGGTGATCATACGGTCTGGGAAGAGATCTCCGATGGCCAGGACATCATCCAGATCGGCAAATACGAGACCCAGTCCCGTGCCTATGCCAGCCGCTTCAACTTCCGCGGCAGCGACCAGCAGAAATATGTCAAAGACCTCTCCGGCGGTGAGCGCAACCGACTGCACATGGCCAAACTGCTGAAGAAGGGTGGCAATGTCCTGTTGCTGGACGAACCGACCAACGACCTCGACGTGGAAACCCTGAGGGCGCTGGAAGAAGCCCTGCTGGCCTTCCCCGGCTGTGTCATCGTGGTCTCACACGATCGCTGGTTCCTGGATCGCATCTGCACCCACATCCTGGCCTTCGAAGGCAACAGCCAGGTGGTGTGGCACGAGGGGAATTATTCAGACTACGAGGCGGAGCACAAGAAGCGGGTTGGGGATGCCCAGCCCACTCGCATGAAATACAGGAAGCTGGACGGTTAGATTGCAGGCTAGAGCTTGAGCTCTGCCCGCATTCTGGCGATCCGTTCCTTCTGCTCTTCCCGGCTGAGCTTGCGCTCGACTTTCTCAGTCAGCGCAGGCGGCGCCTCGATGTGCAACTCCTTCCCCTCGACTACCTGCTGGCAGAGAATGCCGTAGTGGTAGTTGAAGACGGGGAAGGCCTTGCTCTCCGGTTCGTTAGCGAGCATAAACCACCCCGCCGCCTTGCCGGCAAAATACACCGCCTCGTGACTCCAGTGCCAGGCCTGCTTCGGCGAACTGGCCCGGCAGGCCTCCTCATAGGCCTGGCGGGGGGAAGGCAGGCCATACAGGTCGAATCCCTGCTCGCAGGCCTTCAACATGGCGGCAATGGAGGGAAGATACTCCTGGGTCTTAACCACCCGCTTGGCGGCCTGCACGATGTGGCGAGGTGAATAATTTTCCAGGGTGCCCAGCCAGTATTTCTTGGCGATAGCCAGGCTCTCGGCATCGGCAAACGCCTTGTGAAACTGGTTGTGATAGGCAAACTCAAACTCGGCAAACACCTGGTTGATGGCATCCACCCGATCCAGCGTAGACGCCTGACCGTCATCAGTTCCCCCACGCCCATAGCGGCCAGCGGGCTCGGAAACTTCGGTAGTCACCGCCCCGGTGGCAGCGCCACTACTCTGCCCAACTGCGGTCGGCGATGCGCTGGAATCTTTCTTGAATTTTTTGCTGGCTTGTTCCACCAGCGGCTTGATCTTCTGCATTGCTACTATGGCCGGTTTCCAGGGATTTCAGGCGACGCGCCCAGTCCTGCTTGATGAACTGCAGGAACACGGTATTCCATGAGGCTTTCGCCTGTTGGCTGTCTCGCCAGTACATCACAAATTCGGGTATTTTGCTGCGGGCATAATGCTCATCGATCTCAGCCAACTGCAGGATCTCGTAGCAATCCATGCTGGGCTGCCAATCGGCGGCGATGGGCCGGGGCGTGTCATCATGCCCGAATGACGCCCTGAACTTGGCCCACTGCCGTCGTATGTGCTCGATGAACTTCGTATTCCATGCACCATGCACCACACCCCGTTCACGCCAGTACAGCACAAATTCGGGCACCGCATCCTCGATAAAATCCCGGTTGATGTCAGCCTTCTCAAGGATATCCAGGGCATCCTGGCTGGGGCGCCAGTCCGGCGACATGGTGCTGGCCAACTCGAATGCGCCCTGCCGGGACTGCGCCTGACGCCACTCCTTCAATACATGCTTATAGAAGGCATTGCCCCAGGAGAAGCGAGCCTGTCCCCGATCCCGCCAGTAGCTGACAAACTCGGGCACCAGGGAATGGATGAAGTCATCGGGTATCGCGTGCTGCTTGCACAGCCGAATCCAGTTATCGTCAGGTTTCCAGTCGGGTGGAATCTGCCCGGCATTGGAATGGGCCTGGCGACGAATCGTGGCCGGGCCGCTGCTATTGCTGATACTGCCGCTGGTGCTATCCCGTCTGGCCTGATGACGGGTCTGGTCAATCGCCAGGTACTGCCTGCCGTCATGGGCAGTCTTGAACTGGAGTATTCCCAGTGACTGCAGGCTGCTACGCACCCTGTCGATGTCGGCGGCCTGCCAGAAGGGGAACTGTTCTGCCAACTCGGCGGCTTGCAGCTCCAGCCAGCGCAGATCGGAACCCGGTTTGTTCTGTCCCCGATGCCTGATCAGCTCCGACAGCACCTGTAACATCACGGTCTCTTCGAGACCGATAGTGGCAGCCAGGGTAGGCGAAATAACGATTGGATGTTCGGGGAACACTGTGCGGTAGACGTCTGGGATAAATGTTTGAAAACGGATTATCGTAACACAGGAGTCCTCGCCAACTCATTGACTGAGCGCCGCGATGAGGCATTAATTTGCTGAGACGAGAAGCAGCGCTTAAGATGACGCCTGCCACCGCTTTCTACACAAACCAGTCACAGGATTTGCACCGTGTATCCACAAGTGGAAACCCTGCTTGCAACTGACTCATTGCCACTCAGCTACGCCGAGGATGCCCGCAAATGGTTTCTCCCCCTCGCTGACGAAATTGTGCAAAGGATGCAAACCCGCAACGGGCAGACCTATGTGCTGGGAATCAACGGGGCACAGGGAACTGGCAAGTCCACGCTGGCGAAACTGCTCACCCTGGTCACCCAGAGTAGAGGGTACCGGGTAGCGAATCTCTCACTCGATGACTTCTACCTGGAGAAAGCAGCGAGAGTGGCATTGGCCCGAACCAGACATCCGCTGTTTCGAACCCGTGGTGTACCCGGCACCCACGACACGGCACTCCTGTTATCCACCCTGAACCAGCTCCGGGCAGCAGACAGCGCATGTGCCGTTCGCATACCGCGCTTCGACAAGGCCATCGATGATCGCCTGCCTGAATCCAGCTTTGACTGCATCGAGGGTCCTGTAGACCTGGTGATTCTTGAGGGCTGGTTTGTCGGTGCCTGTGAGCAGGCGCCGGCGGAGCTGAAGGTGGCGGTGAATGCCCTGGAACGGGATGCTGACGAGGAGGGCCGCTGGCGAGCGGCGGTAAACGATGCCCTCGCCACGGAATACCAGTCGATCTTCGCCGGGCTGGACATGCTGGTGATGCTGCGTGCGCCCTCCTTCGAGCAGGTCTATGAATGGCGAGGACTGCAGGAACGCAAACTGGCCGCGACGCGGGGGTCGGGAGACGCGGTGATGGATGAGGCCGAATTACAGCGCTTCATTCAGCACTATGAACGCCTCACCCGTCACTGCCTGCAGACTCTTCCGCAGCGAGCCGATGTCGTGTTCCAGCTGGACGCCGGGCACAGGGTGGTGTCCAGGGCCGACCAGAGCGCTTAAACCCTAGCCCTGCTCCAGCGGGGAACCGACCGCAGTCTTGTCGCTGTCCCTGCCGGGCATCCACTTGCGCCACAACGGTGCAATCCATACACGCAACACCAGAGCGACCAGTAGCATGGCAGCCAGCTGTCGCCACAGGGGCACGCTGGCACCGTGCTCTGCCATGGACAGTTGCAGGGGCCAGCCATTGATAGCGTAGAGTTGATTCAGGACCAGACCACAGGCGATAGCGGTACCGATCACACCGACCAGGTAGGCCAGCAGCGAACGCATTCCGAGCTGTTCCCTGATCACACCCATGGTGGCGATATTGGTCGCCGGGCCAGTCAGCATGAACACCAGGGCGGCGCCGGGCGACACGCCGGCAAACAAGAGACTGGCGGCAACCGGCGTCGAAGCCGTGGCGCAGATGTACATGGGCAGACCCACGAGCACCATGACCAGCATAGCCATCAGGCCATCACCCCACTGCAGAAAGAACGACTGCGGCACTACCGCCGTGACGACGGCTGCAGCCACCAGGCCGATGGTGAGCCATTTCGCGGTATCTGAAATCATGCGCCCATAACCGTACTTCACCGCATCGACTAAACGTTGGCCAAGGGGCGGTTCGGCAGCAACTTCCTGCTTCTTGCTTCCGCCGCAGCATTTACCACAGCTGGATGTTGCCTGCTGCACAGGCACGTCGTTCCTGTCCAGCACGTTCACCAGGCTGCCCGCGATAATGGCGCTGACCAGCGCACCGATGGGCCGCGCGATGGCAAATATGGGCCCCAGCATTGCATAGGAGAAGGAAATGGAATCGACGCCCGTCTCCGGTGTCGCCACCAGAAAAGAAGACGTGGCACCTTTGGATGCGCCTGCCTTGCGAATGGCCAGAGCGGTTGGAATGACACCGCAGGAGCACAGGGGTAACGGCGCCCCGATAAAGGCACCCCTGACGATGGCACCGAATCCCTTGCCCGAGAGCTGCTTCTCCACCCAGCTACTGGGAATCACCTGCTTGATGATTCCCGCCAGCAGGTAGCCGAGCAGCAACCAGGGTGCACTCTCGATGACCAGGTTCCAGAAAATCCTCAGCAATTCCATCACGACATCCTCCTGCTACGGGATTCCGAATCCGTCTCTGCCGCTACAGCCTCGGCATCTCTTGCTACATCACCGGCATCCAGCGCCTCAATAATCGAGCAGTGGGTGGCATTCTCGGGGCCACCACAGCAACTCTCCAGCAAGCGCTCCAGGGTCTGCTGCATGAAGCGCAGTTCGCTGATCCTGTCATTCACCTCGTCCAGCTTGTGGCGGGTGATGTCGGTCACTTCCTGGCAGCTGTGGCTTTGCTTGTCCAGGCGTATCGACAACAGCTGCCCGATATCTTCCAGCGAGAAGCCTATATGGCGGGCAGTTTTCACGAACTCGGCACGCCGCACGTCGGCGGCGTTGTAGTAGCGATAGCCGGCCGCGCTGCGTTCGCTGGCGCTGATCAGGCCATGCTTCTCGTAGAAGCGGATGGTATGGGAGGACAGCCCGGTCTGGGCTGCCAGTTCGCTGATTTTCATCATGGCTATTTACCTGTGGTTTCGGACCGGTTCCGACTGCAATAGACGCGGAATCCTTCGACTCGACCAGCAGTATAAGCTTAGAGTTAACTCTAAGGTCAATAGCCCGCAATCTATCCCTCTGCCTGCGCCGTCAGGGTGCGACCAATCCAGTCGCCGATGTCCCGAATCTGCTCAGGGCACACGGCATGCTCCATGGGGTAGCTGATGTATTCCGGATTGAAGCCCAGGTTTTGCAGGGTTGCCACGCTCTTGCGACCGAGTACTTCCGGGACTACCGGGTCGTGGGTACCGTGGCAGATGAGTATGGGCAGGGTATTCTGCACCGGATTGATCTCGATACTGTCGGCGGTCGCAAAGTAGGTGGAGAGCGCCATAATGCCGGCCAGGGGCGAGCCGTAGCTGAGCCCGGCTTCAAAGGAGACCGCCCCGCCCTGGGAAAAGCCGGCAATGATGATGCGTGAGGCTGGGATACCGCGCTCGATTTCCCGATCGATGAGATCGTGCACCCAGGCGGCGGATTGCTTCAGCTGTTCCTCATCGACATGGCGGTCTATGTCCAGTTCCTTGATGTCATACCAGGCCGGCATGACGAAGCCATTGTTGATGGTCACCGGAATCGAGGGTGCATGGGGAAAGATGAATCGCACAGCCAAGCCGTCTGGTAGCCTGAGTTGTGGCACGATGGGTGCGAAGTCGTTGCCATCCGCACCCAGTCCGTGCAACCAGATAATGGAAGCGTTGATATCCCTGCCCTGGGGGTATTCGATTTCTACTGCTGGTAAATAGTCCATTGGTTTTCCATGATCAGGAGTTGAAGTACTGACACATCAGGAGGCGCTACGGTAGCAAACTTTACTGCAATAAACGAACTTCGCGCTGGGGGAAGGGAATGGCGATCTTGGTGAAGCTGGCGAAGAAGCGGCTCAGGGTGATATCGAGCCCACGCTTCTCCGCTATATCGAAGACGAAATTTCCTGTCTTGCGTGCGATGAACACACCGATGGACATAATGATAATAGCGCCCAGAATCTGGAAGCTGTAAGTCACCAGGTACGTGGTAATCAAGTTGTAGATTTCGGTGACCTGCTCTATCTCTTGTTCCATGTTTTTCCCCTCGTCAGAACTGGATGGACGGCGCCATTCTGACATGGGCTCGTGAACTTACAAACAGCGCTGTACCCGGGTTAGTTCAATTGCCGATGCTGCCAACAGGTCAGCGCCAGTCTCTATGGCAATCGATCCCTGTAGACAGACGCCAAACAGATTTGCACCACAAGCGGCGGCTGAATTACCATGAAGCTATGAGCATGAAATTCACAACACGGTCGCTGGTCTTACTCCTCGTCCTCTGCGCTGGGCCATTTGCGGCATGGGCACAGGAGACGCGGGATAACCTGCTGGGTTCCTGGGAAGGGGGGCTCACCCTGGGCCGGGATGAGATGAGTCTGGCCTTTACCTTTACCGAGCAGGCTGAAGGCTACGGGGCGGCTCTGATCAGTGGCGGCTTGGGTATCTACGGCATGCCCGCCGATTCTGTCTCCCTGGAAGGGCGCCGCTTAACCATTCGCATTGCGCGCCTCGACCTCGAGTTCACCGGCACCATTCGCTTCGACGAGAGCGGAGAAAAGATTCTGCGTATTGACGGCGACTGGTTCCAGTACAGCGAGATGGTGCCAGTTGTACTACTCCCGGTAGACAGCCCCAGCTTCTAGATCACCTCTGGATTAGCTTCAGATCACCCCTGATGAGAGGCTGCCGGGGCACCCGCCTAGATATACCTGCTCAGGTTCCTGTTGGCCCTGCTGAGTCTTTCCGAGAGTACCTTGACGATATAGGTGTGTAGCGCCGCCGTGGATGCGGGGAAACGGCGGGACATCGCTTCCAGTTTATCCTTGTCCAGCCGGAACAACACGGCGTCGTTTTCTATGCGCACACTCGCGGTGCGATTGTCGCCTGTGTAGATTGCCATCTCACCCAGGATCGCCCCCGCCTTGTACTTGCGCAGGATCTGCTCCTGCTGACTCGGAACCTGCAGTACCACCACCACGGTTCCCGATCCAACGAAGTACAGTGACTCACCCTTGTCGCCTTCCCTGAACAGGTACTCGCCAGACACCCGACGCTCGACAACGAAGAATTCAGCCAACAGCTTTACATCTTCCTCGGCATAGGCGATGCGCCGCAGCACATCGGTGAGTTCAAGATTATTGTCCTCATCGCTGCGGTTCAGATCGGCAAGGATACGACGCTCACACCAGTCAACCGCGGTATCTACCTGCTGCTTGTAATTGCGCTCCCACCTCTGTTCACCAAAGGTGAAGAAGCCGTGCTTGACCAGTTGCTTGATGGACTTGTCGTCCGCACCGCTGATTACGATGTGAAAACCTACCCGGTCGCTGAGTTGGGCCAGCTTGGTGAAGCTGACGATCGCCGAGGTATCCAGTTGGCTGACATGATGAAAATCGAGCACCAGATAATCGAACTGGCTGTGATCATCGGCATCCACGATGCGTGTGCGAATGGCGGTAATCAATTTGTCCGCCGTACCGAAGAAGATAAATCCCTGCAGGATCAGGATCAGGATGCGATGGCCTTCCTTGTTCAGCAGCTCACGGGTTTCCAGGTCGCGATCGACATTGCTGGCATGGTCGCTGCCATTGGTCTCGATCTTGATCACACTCAATTGTGAATAGTTGATCACGAACAGGATGATGGCCACGAAGAAACCGAAGGTCACGCCCTGCAGTATGTCGGAGAAGATGATTACGATGAGTATCAGGATGACAACGACGTAATCAGACAGAGGCAGTTCGTCCCGAGCTTTCCAGAGCCAGTCGATGAGGAATTCAAGTCCGACATAGATCAACAGGCCGCCCAGCAGGAAGGTGGGCACGATCTCCATGAATCCGGCACCAGCGAAGATAGACGCGCCAACGAGCACCGCATAGACATAACCGGTAAGCCTGTCCTTGCCGCCGAGTCGATCCACCAGAGCGGTATCGGAAGCGTCGTGAACCCCCGGGAATCCCCCGAACAGGCTGTTCACCATATTGGTGTAACCCATCACTTCCAGTTCATGGTCCGGATTCAGGTCCTTACGGGCGATCAGCTCGATACCGGAGACATCCAGCAGCAGCATCATGGAACAGAGCAAGGCGACGACCACAATACCGCTGAGTTGATCGGAAATCGCGACCCAGTTCACTTGCTCAAAATAGTCGAGATGGAAAACCGGGACCAGGGCCCCCGTGGACTCAATGCTGGGGAGCAGACCGTTGGCTGCCGCCTCCTCGGTAGAAATGCCACCCATGGCAAGCACACCATAGAAGATCAGTATCGAGAGCAGGAGGATGCCTGGCACGGAGAGGCGGTTATCGCGGAACAGTTTTCCGGAAATCAGGCATAGCGCCAGCACCACGGCCGGGGTTGTCAGTTGTATAAACGCGGAATCGGTAAAGGAACCGAGCGTGGGATCGCTGCCAGCCGCTACTGTCAGCCCCCCTTCCACGAAGATGTATCCAATCCCGGCGAAGAATCCGCCTGTCACGGGATAGGGAATGTAACGTACAAGGTTACCCAGCTTGAGCCGGCCCAGTAGCAACAGGAATAAGCCGGTAATCATGGTAGTGACCATGAAGGCCGCTATGATCGTGGCCTCGGCGCCGATGGAATACTCATTCCCGAAACTGGCATAGATACTGGTGACCATAACAGCGAATACCGGGACCAGTCCGTTTCGTGGCGAACAGATGACGGATTTAAAATCGCTGAAGAGTGAACCGCCAAGCCCGGTAATGAGCGTACCCATCAGTAATATGGCAATACCGGGCACCATGAGGCGCGGATCGGTCTGGGCGAACAGCAGTGCGGCAACCGAAATGGCGACCGAAATATTCACCAGCGCGATGAGAGCACCCGAGATTACATTGGCGATGTGGTTCGACGGCATATTGTTGGTATGGTCCAGACGACTGCGCTTCCCCAGGTAGCAGGCCTTTGGCGTGCCTCGGGACAGCCCGAGGATACTACCTGCAAGCACCCGATACTAGGGCTAATAGCCTGAATTTCCAGACTTTTCCCCGCTTTGTCGACGTGAAAAGCATTCATGCGTTACCTATAGAAACGTTAACGGGATCGAAACTCCTGCGGCCACATGTAATAAACTATGGGGACACGCTGTCTTACAATCAGCGGCAGTGATTCGGTGGTCTCTTGCCATCGCTCACCGCTATGTAATGTCAATTCAAGGGTCAGTTAGGACAAACCGGTTCAGGCAAGCATGAACACACCGCTCAGAACAGGAATAGTGCACATGCTGTGGTCAGGGCTGTTTCTTGCCTTCAGCAGTTTCCATTCGGTGCTTGCCAGTACCGTCTTGAGTATGGACATCGATGCGCTCGCCGCGCAGGCCGAGTTCATCTTCGAAGGCGAGGTCTTGCAACACAGCAGCCAGCAGGACCCAGGTTCCGGCATTATCAACACCTACGTCACCTTTGCGGTATTCGATGTCGTGAAGGGTGACTACAACGGCCAGCAACTGGAGCTCAAATTCGCGGGCGGCACCCTGGGCGGAGAGACTGTCGAAGTCAGCGGCCTGATCCTCCCTAGAGTTGGAGAACAGGGAATCTATTTCGTTGAGTCCGTGAGCCGCAGCCTTATCAATCCACTACTCGGCTGGTCACAGGGGCATTACCTGATCGTCGAGGGAAATGGCGAACGGCTAGTAAATACCGTCGGTGAGACCCCGGTAGTAGATGTTAGACCAGTAGCCAACATTCCCAGAGCGATCAAAAAACCGCAGACGATCGTCGAGAGCGACTCCGATGCCGCCTTCGGCGTGATAACCGACCCTGGTGCTGTAGGCATGGTGCGGGCTCTTACGGCGGATGAATTCAAGAGCAGGATTCAGCAGCTAATCGGACAATAGCGCCTCGATCTCCCTGCGAGCGCCTAAGGCCACCAGCTAATAC
>FYBJ01001828.1_pt1 | contig 11035 bp, 20 predicted proteins | sample 1134611 | NCBI WGS metagenome assembly FYBJ01 (sample SAMEA104116008, study PRJEB20421) | marine metagenome | isolation source: marine | reverse complement strand
TACGAAGCAAAGACTGTTAAAGCTAAGATACTTAAAGTTAAGTTTCAAAACTTAGGTGAAAACGGAGCTGAAGCTCATTTTAAATGGGAACCAAAGTCAGGTCGTTTTATTCCTCATGTTCTGCCTGGTATGGCTGAAGGTGAGAAAATGCCCTGGGAGTAATGCCTCCACATTGGAGACCTAAGAAAAAATCTGAGTGGAGTATGGGTACATATGAAACTACAGAGTTAGACCACAAAGCTATGAACTGGTGTATTAACAATGGTATAACAATAGCGCCATTTGCTAAACAACCAGGTTCGTGGTATATAGATATAACAATAAACGGTAAAACAAACCGATCGCCTCATGTTTATATTAAAGATATGATATGGGAGAAGATCTATGAATATTATAGATATTATTATGAGAAATACTTTCAAGACAGCAAATGAAGCTTATGAGTACTTTCACAACGAGATCATTACAAATGGTGTTGAGTTTGCAGGTACTAAAGCTTTATTTAATATAGGGTTTACAATAGAAGATCCTACTAACAAAGTGATTACAAATAAAGAACGTAATTGGAACGAAGCATACGCAGCTGCAGAGTGGCAATGGTATCTGTCCGGTGATCCTAACATAATTAAGTTAGGTCAGTTATACGGTAAAATACCTCCTATATGGGAACGTATGGCAGACGAGAACGGAGAGGTAAACTCTAATTATGGTTATCAGTGGAAAAGAAATAATCAGCTTGAAAATGTTATTAACATGTTAAAGCAAAACAATGAAACCAGACAAGCCGCAATTAGTATATATGATGGCAAAACAATACATCAGTATGCTCATGACACACCATGTACCTACGCAGTACAGTTTACAATAGTACAAAGCAAGCTGTATATGTCTGTCTATATGCGTTCTAATGATCTCTGGTATGGTTTCTGTAACGATCAATATCAGTTTGCATCGTTGCAAGAAATGGTTGCAGAGAGATTAAATTTGCCTGTTGGTACATACTACCATCACGCCCACAATTTACATTTGTATAACGATAAAATATAAAACCAATGTATTATTTATACCACATACCAGGTAAAAAGATAGGTGTTACACGTGATCTTAATACCCGAGTAACCCTTATGCAAGGCTATAAGGAGGGAGAGTATGAAGTTCTTGAGCAGTCAGACGATATAGATTTTATATCAGACCGCGAAATAGAACTTCAAAAGTCTTATGGCTATAAGGTCGACAGAAAATTATATAAAAATCTATTTAAGAAAATGAATATAAACGCTACAGAACAAACGTCAACCTTTCCGTGTCCAGCTAATAAACTTAAAGGGCTTCTGATGGATAACATTGGGCTCAGCTGGGAAACTCTACACGGTAAATTCGAAATCAATTCAACTACAATACCATGGATTGTACACAATGCAAAGACGTCTATGTACAATAACGAGAGATGTTACATTTATAACAAGGCTTATCATGAAGCTTTTATAGCTGAACCAGCTACAAAAGTTACAGGCGCAACTGTCTTTGATAGTATTCGTGACTGGGCTGATAAACGAGGTATATATGATAGTGGAGATACTAAAACACAATTTGTTAAACTTATGGAAGAGATCGGCGAACTCGGACAAGCAATACTTAAAGACGATGAAGCTGAGTTTATTGATGCTATTGGTGATTCCGTTGTGGTACTCACCAATCTTGCCAAGTTGGGCGGTCATAACATTGAGCAGTGTATTGAGTCCGCTTATGATGAAATCAGCGCTAGATCTGGAAGTATGGTAAACGGAACATTTGTTAAAGATGCAGATTAAAACTAAAGACAAGATAGTACAGGCCGTACTAAGGAAGATGGACGAACGTAGTATTATAGGCCAAGAAAAATATGGTGCTACAATGATGGAAGAGATTGAAGGTCAAGTTAAAGACTTAGATCGTTTCTTAGTTGATGTTCAAGAAGAAATAATGGATGCGTTACTTTATATTGAAGCAGCGCGACGATGCTTGACTGATGAGATTGAAGAGGCAATGTTACGCCGCATAGATATCATAGGTCAAAACGGTAACGAAGGATTACATTATGATACGCAAAAAGTATAAGCGTAAAAAACGAGGACCAGTACAAGCAAAGAAGATATCATACGACGGTATCAACTTTGCTTCAGGTCTCGAGAGATATATGTATATGGCTTTGAAAAAAGCAAAGATCAGATCTAAGTACGAAGGAGAAACATTTGTATTAATGAATGGCTTTCATTTTCCAAACGAGTGTTATGCTCGTCAAGCAAACGGTAAAGGGGATTATAAAAACAGAGGTGCTAAACGTATATTACCTATTAAATACACACCTGATTTTATTGGTGATGGTTTTATTATTGAAACAAAAGGCAGAGCCAATGAATCTTTTCCTATGCGTTGGAAGTTATTTAAATTATTAGTAACACAACAGTTTCCTGATACTGTATTATACAAACCACAAAACCAAGCTGAATGCGACAGAACAATACAGCTAATCCTAGAAAAGCAAAGGACGTAGCAAGACGTAAGTATGCAGAGAGACAAATCGATAAGTTTATAAAGTGGTCGGTTGATCAACGTGGTTTTTTAAAGTACAAAGATCTAGTTGAACAACACAATAAACATAATATAAAAGTGTATGGCTAAGTTAAATTTATTTGCATACAAAGAAAAATCAAAGGTGCGTAGACCAGGCGTCCACGCTAAAACAAAAACTAGTAACAATAAACAAAGTAAAAATTATGTCAAACAATACAGGGGACAAGGTCGGTAAGACTTGGTCATTATCGTTTGGGTTTTACCCAGGTATATTATTCGGTATGAGAACATACGAAGAACCTAAACAAACAGCATATGTATTTTACCTGCCATTCATAGATGTGGCGTATGAAGTGTTTAAGTAATGGGACTGTTTGATGAGCGCGTAGCGTACAAGCCGTTTGAATACCCTGATTACTATACAGAAGGGTGGCTTAAGCAAGCTCAGGCATTTTGGTTACACACTGAAATACCTATGCAGGGTGACATTAAAGATTGGAAGGAGAAATTAAATGATAAAGAGAAGAACCTGGTCGGAAACATATTACTCGGTTTCGCCCAGACAGAGTGTGCGGTATCAGACTACTGGACACAGAAGGTTGTCTCATGGTTTCCTAAACATGAGATACAGCAGATGGCAATGATGTTTGGTTCGCAAGAAACAATACACGCTGTAGCTTACAGTTATTTAAATGAAACATTAGGTCTTGAAGATTATGAAGCTTTTTTACACGAGCCAGCGACTGCTGGAAGGTTTGACAATCTGGTTAGTTATAGCGGTACCGATCCTAGCGGGATTGGCCGCTCTCTTGCTGTCTTTAGCGCTTTTGCTGAAGGGGTTAGCTTATACTCTGCGTTTGCTGTACTCTATAGTTTTCAGTTAAGAAACTTATTGAAAGGTATAGGTCAACAAATGAAATGGAGTGTAAGAGATGAATCGTTGCATAGTAAAATGGGTTGTAAACTTTTCCGTGAAATGTGTAACGAAACTCCTGGCTTATTGGAAGATTGTCAAGAAGATATAGTTGAAGCTGCTAAAACAATGGTAGACTTAGAAGAAAAGTATATTGACAAGATGTTTGAAATGGGTGACATTGAAAATCTAAAAGCATATGACCTTAAACAATTTATAAGAAAAAGAACAAATGAAAAACTACAAGAGCTTGGATATCTCGCCTTCTTCGAGGTCGATACTAAAGCAGCTGATAACCTTGATTGGTTTTATCATCTTACCGGTGGTCATACTCATACAGATTTCTTTGCTATTCGGCCAACTGATTACTCAAAGGCTAATGAAGGTGAAGACTTCGAGGATATTTGGTAAACTACTAGACAAAGACGATATCGATGATATATATTAAAGATGATTTTTTAGATGACAAGCTTTTAAATTCTTTAAATGATAATTTTTTATTTGACTTTGAAGAAATTGAAAGACCAGGTTGTACTATATACGCTAAGCGTCCACCTGAAGAATTTGTTAATTATATTGAAGCTAAAATAGCTAACATGGAAGGTCGCAAAATAAAATCTTGTTTAATAGGTTTTAGATATTCTGATAAAGAAAAAGATACTCATTGGAGAATACATGCTGATCTGTATGTAGACTATACTCAAAAATGTAAACCAGAAAGAGCCGGAGTTATATATATGAACGAGCCACCATCTGGTTTAACAGGTACTGCTTTTTGGAGGTATAAAAAAACAGGTTTAGATAATATAGATTTAAACGATATTGACGCTCACAACGAAGCTTTAGAATACGCTGAAAACTTAGACGCATGGGAACTTCAAACTGTAGTTGGTCATAAAAAAAATAGATTTTTATCTTACCCTTGTTCTCAGTATCATAGTAAATATCCAAATATAACAGAGGAATCAAGAATTGTATGTGTAATATTTTATAAATATGAAGGAGAGTAAATTAATTGAAATGCAAAAAAAGATAGAGTCTCTTGGTAGAGTAACTCAGTTATTATTAACTGAAATATCTTCTATGAAAACTTTATCTTTTGGTGTGCATGAAACTTTAAAACTAATGCCAGGTTATGAACAGGCTATCGAACAAATTAAAGAGAAAGTGGCTGAAGAGCCTAGTGATGGAACGCCGTCTGACACCGACGGAAAGACTAGCTAATAGATTAGGATATATGGGGACTGGGTTTTTTGTAACAGCTCCCCATATGCTACCTGATACACCAGGCGTAATAATATATTTTTTAGCTGGTTTGTTTTGCACACCACAAGTTTGGGTAGCAAAGCAATGGAACTTAGTAATAGTAAACTTAAATGTAATGATAGCGTACGCGCTACTATTTTTTAAATGATGTGGAATAACGATTGGAAAAAAGGTGTCGACTATCCTGTTTGGGGTGACACTGATGTATATAAAAAAACTATAGCAGGAGGTTACTTATTACCATGGGAATCACCACGTGATGCGTACATGCGTGTAGCTAGTACAGTTGCTAAGCGTTTGTATAAGCCAGAACTAACAGATACTTTCTTTGATTACATATGGAAAGGTTGGTTGTGCTTAGCGTCGCCAGTGTTATCTAACACAGGTACTGATCGTGGTTTACCTATTAGTTGTTTTGGTATTGATGTTGGCGATAGCATACACGACATTGGTACTAAAAATTTAGAGATGATGTTACTCGCAAAGCACGGCGGCGGAGTTGGCATTGGTATCAATATGATTAGACCCGCCGGCGCAACAATAACAGGCAATGGAACATCAGACGGAGTCGTACCCTTCTGCAAGATATACGATTCAACAATACTTGCTACAAATCAAGGATCAGTTAGACGCGGAGCTGCTAGCGTCAATATCAACATTGAGCACGACGATTTTGACGAGTGGCTTGAAATACGAGAACCTAAAGGCGATGTCAACAGACAATCGCTTAACCTACATCAATGCGCAGTTGTTGGTGACAAGTTTATGCGTCGTCTTGAACAAGGCGATGCGGAAGCTAGAAGCAGATGGAGTAAATTACTTAGAAAGCGAAAGTCAACTGGAGAACCGTATATATTGTTTAAAGGAAATACTAACAAAGCAAATCCAGCAGCTTACAAAGACAACGCATTAAAAGTTCATATGACTAATATCTGTAGTGAGATAGTATTACATACAGATGAGTCACATAGTTTTGTTTGTTGTTTGAGTAGTTTAAATGTTACTAAATATGAAGAGTGGAAAAATACAAACCTTATCTACGATGCTATATGGTTTCTTGATGGAGTGTTGGAGGAGTTTATTCAGAAAGCTAAAGGGCTTAAAGGTTTTGGAAACTCTGTACGATCTGCTGAGAAAGGCAGAGCACTTGGCTTGGGAGTCCTTGGTTGGCATACGTACCTGCAACAAAACGGTATACCCTTTGAAGGATTACAAGCACAATTCCAGACAAGACGTATATTTAGCCAAATTAAAATTGAATCTGAGCGAGCATCAAGAGCGTTGGCTGAGGTTTACGGTGAACCTCTTTGGTGTCGTGGCACTGGCTTTCGTAACACTCATCTTAGGGCTGTTGCTCCTACTGTGTCTAATAGTAAGCTTGCCGGTAATGTTAGTCCTGGCATTGAGCCTTGGGCCGCTAATGTTTTCACTGAACAAAGCGCGAAGGGTACGTTCATTAGGAAAAACAAAGAACTAGAAAAAGTATTACGCAAGGCAGGTATAAATACTAAAGAAACCTGGGATAAAATCCTAGAAGACGGAGGTAGTATACAAGACATTAAACAGCTAGATGATTTTGGTTATGTAAATGGTAAGCTAGTACGTCTTTCTGAGCATGATACGTTAGATCTAACAGGCTTTGATAAAGTAAAAGATGTATTCAAAACATTTAAAGAAATAAATCAATTAGAGTTGGTTAATCAAGCTGGCATACGCCAGCAGTACATTGATCAATCTGTTAGTTTAAACTTAGCTTTTCCTTCCGAGGCTACACCAAAATGGATTAATCAAGTTCATATGGATGCTTGGAAGAAAGGTATTAAGACGTTGTATTATATGCGAACCGAGTCAGTGCTGCGAGGTGACATTGCTCAACAAGCAATGGATCCAGACTGCACGGCGTGTGATGGATAAAAAAAAGGGCTCTCTTTCGAGGGCCCTTTCTTTATTAGGAACTGTTGGGTATGGTACGCCCATTTTATTTTGTTCCTATTTTATTTTTAAATATAAAGTTTTCACCTGACACAGCAAGTTTATCAATCACTTCAGTCTGTGTTTCTCTAAGTAGCTTTTCAAGTTTATCTTTTTCAACAACCATACCAGCTACTTTATCTTCTAATGCTTCATTCCTTGCTTTCAAAGACTCTAACTCTTCAGGATTCTTACCTATGAAAGTGTATATGACGACTGATAAACTTCCGACAAGCATACCTACAATCACTTTGAATATATCGTTATTTGTTTCAGGTATTTCTTTAAAAGCTAGAAACAATAACAAACCCATAACCATAGCAAACACCGTTGCTGCGCCTACATATCCTCTTAACTCTTTATTCTTAAACATATTTATTATTTAATAAGTCCAAATAACATTTGGAGCTTTGTCCGTATCAATATCTATGTGTATAAAATTCTTGGCAATACCAATTCTATTTATACCGTGTTTTAAAAATAATTCAATAAGATTAAATCTTTCTCTACTCTCGCTGCAAGCTATATCTACAGCTAAACCTTTTAAATGTGACGACGCAGGTTTTCCGCCGACCTTTTCATTATGCGCTTCCGTACGATATCCAGAATTTATATGTATAGGTTTACCATACTCTTCACGTATCATGTCAAGCTTGCTAAGCATCTCTTTACCCATCATCTGTCCACTACCTTGTATATCAGGCGAATCAAACTCTTCGTATTCAAAGTATTTCATACTATTTCCCGCAGGGCTCTCCTGTTGCTACGTTAATCCAATTTTCTTTTTCAAACCAGTCACGTAATGTTGCTCCTTTTTTTCGAGCACCTTTTACGTTTGACTTGCTAGATCTTTTATACTTACCTTTTGAAGCTGCAGATCGTTTTGCTGCGATTACTTTTTTCTTTTCAGCTGCACTCATTGACTTTACTTTAGCAGCAGGCAAACAAACTTTTTTAGTACCACCGCCTTTTACTTTGCTTTTCTTTTCTAATGGTGATGCGGCTTTTTTTAATTTATCTTTATCGTAAAGCTGATAAGTTGTGTATTCACCAGTACTTGTGTTTCGCGTAGTTCTTGTTGCTTTTCTTGCTGCGTCTGTATTGCCAACGTTTCCTATGTTTAAGTTGTTTAAACTTATAGCAGCATTGCGTCCTGCACGAAGGCTTTTCATTTTTGCAAAATTTTGATTTGCGCTAGAACCACTAACAACAGTGTCTGTAGCTTGATTAAACTGTGGAAACTTACTAGTTAATTTTTTGTAAGGATCAGTTTGATTTAATGGTGATCTTTTCTTTTCAGCTTCAGCTAACGATGGATCATTGCCTGTACCTTTACCATAGCTAGCAACTCTGTTACGCATTTTGTTTGTTTCAGGACTATGTAATACACCAGCCCAACAATGAGCCAATGGACTTTTCTTATGATCAATCATTTCTTATCTAGTTTTTTCATTGCTTTATTCCTAGCACACTTCATCTTCTTTGCGTATGTAGGATTTTTCTTTTTGTTAAAAGCAATTTGTTGGTTTAAGCTACCAACTATTTTCTGTTTATTTCCTTTACGACTTTTAATAAGCCAGTCAGCTAAAGCATCGCAGGATAAATCTTTAAATTTACCTTTAGCGTCAGGCGCGTCAGAGTCTTTCCACTCAAGCTTTTCTTTTGCCATGTCCACAATTTTGCATGTTAATAAACCAGTTAGCCAACTGCACGTCTCGCTTTGTTGCTTCTTTACGTGACTTAAGTTTTTTAACTTTACCACAAGTAACATCACCTCCGTATAGTTTATTTATACGAGCTTTTAAAACTCCTCTATACGCTTTAGCCATTACTCCTTTTTCTTCTTACCCATTTTACCAGGCCCACCAGCCTTAGTACACCGTACGCCCCAGCCAGATGCATAAGCGCTAGGCCACACTTCAAACTTCTTTTTTGCTGCAGCTTTACAAGCTGGACTAATTTTTCCCATGACTTTGTTTTTTAAGATTTATCCATTTACTAATCGTATAACCAATAGTTACAATCAATAAAAATATTTTTAATCCCATTTCTATATTTGTAAAAGTTGTCACTCCTAACGTTGATCCGTTGATAAAATATAGTTTTAGTTGTTGTAAATCCATTACCTTATTATTTGTTTTCTCTTTTTAGGTTTTCTAGTTCCTGTTGTTTTACGTTTTTTCTTTTTTTGTTTTTCGTCTTCAATACCTAGTTCCCAATCTTGCCAACCACCAATAAGCGCTAATCTTTCCCATGTTTCAAGCTCGCTATCAGAAGCTTTAGTAAGGTTGTTTATTTTCTTAACTGCTCTGTCCATAGGTATATTAGTTGTAGCTGATACCACGTTACCTACAGCTAAGTAAGCTGGGTTATCTAATCCCCAACCACCATTAATCATTTCGCCTTTATCCCACTTAAATGATCTTGCAGCTTGATTTATTTTAGATAGCTTAGAAGATATCGGTGGAGCTATTCTTTGTAAGTCAGCACCAACCTTTTCGTAGTTAGGATTCTTCTTCTGAGACTCTTCTATTATACGTATTATAGCATTTTTAGTTACTGACAACACGCCACCCGCTACGCCTGTACCTCTTAACAAAGAGTCAGCCATGCCGTTAGCTATACCAATGTATTTATCTTTTTTCTCTGTGTCTGTAGGCTCTTCATCGTCAAACGCAAAAGCAAACAAAGCTTGTTGTAATGCGTTAAATAATAAGTTTTGTACAGTAGAGTAATAAATTATTTTACTTATATTTGTTTTTCTATCACCTCTATTGTTTTTAAGATCACGTACAGATTTATCTATTATTCTAGCATACTGAGATGGTGTGTTTTGAAAAGCTAGTATTAATCTACCAAGCGGACCAGCTTGTTGCATTGATATACGGTCTGGTCTTGATGATTGCTGTGACTCTTCAGCTGTCTCTCTAAAATCTTCAAATGCTTGAGTCTCAGCTTCAGCTTGAGACATTCCTTGTTTAATTAGAGATTTTATCCTATTTCTGTAGAACGTAGCACCACCAGACGCAATAGCAAAACTATCTGCTACTTGTGTAGGTGTAAAACCAAATTGTAATAGTTTACTTATAACAGCTCTTGGTCCACCTTTTTTAGCCATGTCAGCAATGTCTGCTTCGTTTACATTCATACGTAAACCAGATCTTCTAGCTTTTAAGAAGTCAGAATTTATAAGCTTAGAAAAGTCTGACCAGTATTGTTTTTGATTTGCAAAAGCTTTTGCTGCAGCTAGCGGGTTGTTATCTGTAAAGTTTAAAAAGTTTATAGAAGATAAATTCTGTAACAACGATGATCTAGAGTTGAAGAACATGATAGCCCCAATACTACCTTGCAACCAGTCTGTAAATCTAGCTGTTAAACTATCATCAGAGAAATTTCTATTTCGGCCAGTCTTCATTCTGCCTAGCATGTTCTCCATAGCTTTACGCCACTTCTTACCATACACAGCTTCAAGCTTATTCATATTCTTTTCAGAGAATATAACATCAACATTGTTTTGCCATTGAGTTAAATACTTAGCTCTAACACCTGTGTTTATACTCTCCTGTATGTCAGTTGTTATTGTACCAGCTGGCCAACCTTCTTTAGGTCTAGTGTATTCACCTTTTTGTATAGCGATAACTTGGTCAGCAAACACTTGAAGATCAGCGTTTTCAGTTACATACTCTGTTAACTCTTTTAAATCTTGTTTACTAATACCTGGAACATCATAACCTTGCGTGTTCCAAATATAAACACGAACAGCTTGCTCTCTAGTAAATGGTTCACCTGGTACTTTTGCTCTTAGATTTTTAGGCACAAATCCTAATTGTTTTTTAAGAGCTCTATAATCAGCCATCACTGCTAGTCTAGCGTTGTCAATATCATTTACAGCTCTAGCATAAGGATTAAGCAGGTGTGTTTTGTACCAAGCCATTTGAGCGTCGCCAAGTTTACCTTTGCTAAGAGTTTCGTATAGTAAACCTACAAAGTCTTGAGCTGAATATGGTATACCTCTAAACACTCTACCAAGTGAAGCTCCTGCTACCTCTGCTTTAACTTTCTTATATTCTTTTTCAGATGCAATACCGGTTGTTTGCTCTAGTATATCGTTAAACCCTTTATCTAACGCCTCTGAGTTGCTATATTTAACATACGCTTGTCTTACTTTTGATTTAACGTCTAACACATTTAAAGCGTCGCGAACAGCTTTAACATTTTTATAGGCATCATCTGCAAAGTAAAAATCATTATAACCTTCTGCTGCTTTACTTACAACCCAAGTTGCTTTAGCTTCAGGTGTACTGTTACCTAAACCTACAATATTTTTAAGAG
>FYBJ01000349.1_pt1 | contig 11049 bp, 9 predicted proteins | sample 1134611 | NCBI WGS metagenome assembly FYBJ01 (sample SAMEA104116008, study PRJEB20421) | marine metagenome | isolation source: marine | reverse complement strand
TACATTTCGCCTAGAGTGCATTCCGCCTACATTTCGCCTACAGGTTCCGCCTACACTTCGCCTAGAGTGTTGCTAACTACCAATTGTTAATACATTATACCTAGTGTACCTAGTAATCACCCCTACCTACTAGGTTGCTTCTGTGTGTGGGTAATGCATCAATTTTCTATCGCATGGTACCCCAGACAAAAATATCACGCTTACCTCAACCTGATGAACCAAGTACAATATCAATCATTGACTTTTTACAATCCAAACATTTGTCATATAAGTTCTTTCCATTGTTTTTCTTCCTGTAATGGTCCTCATAATATATTTTGTTAGTCTCAGGTTGGAAAAAGTTTGGATCGTCATGACAGCACCCATTGACATCTGCTATGTACGTAGTTTCACTTGGTGCAGACTGGCAGTTTCCAATAGTTCGCCTACTTTTCCTCCTACTATCTGTCTTTTTCTCACCGTCCGTATCATTCACAACTCCACTGATTTTCTTATCATAGCAATCCTGGCATAATACAGCCGTACATGCTGATTCATCATTGCCCCTAGACATTTTGCATGGGTAAAATGTGACCTGAGAATTGACATAGAATTGTACTTGAGCACTCATCACGTCCATTAATGGTAGAAGATTAATGAAAATACTCACATCATTCTTAGTCTTTTTCCGTTTCTGTGTTGAGGGCAAAATAGTGTCCCGTGAGGATAGAACTTTTGCCAATGACAATTTTGCCAATTAAACACTTACTCTTGGATTTCCCTGTGTGTGTGTTGACAATTTTGCCAATTAAACACTTACTCTTGGATTTCCCTGTGTGTGTGTCATTTTAATACAGTTTTTGAGACAATGTTTCTTTAGAAAAGTAGTGTAAACACAAATAATGTCTTTTACCTGAGCCTGCATGCTGTCAGCACTTTGCTATGGTATTTGTGGGGCACAAGAGTGTCCAGTGAGAATAGAACTTATGATTGACAAAACCACAATTTTCAAATAAAAATCCTTACCTCTGGTGATTGCTTTTCATTTGCCTGCATGAGTGTCATTTTAATATCGTACAGTTTGAGAAAAATGATTCCATAGAACAAAGTAACTCCAAACGAAATCATGTCTCTTACCTCACCGGACCCTTCAGAAGCACTTACATTTTTTGAAATGGCATTTTGATAATCCTTTTCATCAAAATACCACATCAATGATTCTATACCATTTTTATGCTTCGTTACCACTGCCCACACTTTGTCACGAATCTCTCCATCCCGCCATACCTGTTCGCCTTCATATAACAATCTCGATTCCTAGGACGACAATCATAAGCGATTACGACTTCACAAAAAATAAAACATATGAACACAATACCCTGAATCACTTACGCCCAATCCAAGTGGGATATATTCAACATCATCCATCTTGGCTTTTAATTCATTCTTAGCATCTTGATTAAGATCAGTCATTGGTATCAGTTGGAATCTGTCATCTCTGTACTCTCCTGGGTTTTTTTCATCCCATTCAACAAACGCTTTATTGTTGACCTTGGCAATAACTTCTTTGATCCGATATGCCGTTCCAGCTCCACGCAGTCCAACATCACGCTTATCGAAGGTATTTTCATTGCCACTAGGCAGTAGAGGTGCACGTTTTTCATTTGTTCGTACCGCGGTCTCTTCCAGAAATGAAGCAACCGACTCAAAGGCCTCTTGGAAAACGGATTCAGATGCCACGGCTTGAGTTTTAGATAGGGTTTCTGCGTCAGCATGGGCACTGCATTCCTTGTTGCCCTCAGCATTCTTGTTAGGGTTAGACTCCGGATGATTGGCTTGAGTTTTAGATAGGGTTTCTTGCACAATGTCCTTGTGTAAAGACTCCCCCCCATCACCTAAGAGGTTAAGGCTCTCATTTTTATTCAGGAAAGGAGAGAAACGATAGTGAAGAAATTCATCATTCAGTTGTATTTCACACACTTTTGATGCTACATCCATCAGTGCCTGTTTTGAAATACCATTTTTTATAAAAACTCTCATGATATGCTCAAGAGTCTCCTCGCATTGTTCGCTTTTCACATCATTCTTGATGTTATCGCAAAACTGAGTCATTCGCTTGAGTAATCTAGAGTTCTCATTCGCAACAAAAAAGTTAGTAATAACGTCGTCAAGTGTTTCAATTGCGCTCACATCCTTCTCCCCAATCAAGTTCTGATCCAACACAACATAAGCCTTTGGCCGACTATTTTTCATCTTAGTAACAGTAGGCTCGTACTTCACATATTTTTTTGCATCCTTACATTTTGGCTCACGGACGTTCACATGTAACCCGAGCACATCACGCTCAATTGTCACGACATGATCTCTCCTGTCTTTGGCTTTTTTATTAGCAACAGCAACTAGTGAGTGGGTGATATTGGAAGATGAAGGTTCAATCACGAATGGTTTCATTCTTTCCAAACCATATTTATTAATCTCCTCCACCAAGGTTGAATTTCTGAATGCACTGCTTTCAAATGTGATAGAATGAATGCAGTTATAGAGCATGTCGAGAATTATCTTCAAAGACTTTCCCGGCAATTCATTCTTAAGACGGTAGAGGATCATTTGAAGGTCAGTAAGTTCCTTCATCTCGCCGATCTCTGTTTGAACTACAGATGGCGTGTTAGCTATCCATTGATTTATTGCTGTACAAACTTCCGCATCGAATGTCTTTTGACCTACAACTGAAACACTTTTATGGATGCTCTTAAGTAGTTGAATAAAAGTATCTGTTTGACCATCATCGAACGACCTGGTTTCGTTCGTTTGGAGCAGCCATGGGTAATATTTAGCAAATTTCTGAGCAGTCTCTTTAGTGATATTCTTGACTTTGACAGGGAACATTTCATGTGGGATGATAATGGCATTTTTGCCGTTCACTACCTTGAACAATGGGTTCGTAGGATCACTTTTCACTGTTGCTGTCGATGATGCCGTCGATAGGGCGCTTGATTCTCCCAACCTGATGGTAGCAATGGAATTATTGTTATGCGAGATATTGAAATTATGTCCCTCAGATGGGGCGTCTATCGTAGCATGGGTATTATTATTACCAGTCATTGTGACTTTTTCAATGGTGCTTGGATGCTGATTAGGATACATGGGGAGAGGCTGATTAGGATTCATGCGGATATTGCTGTCCGACGGGAGATAGTGGTTGCCCATCATTGGGGGGAGGCCAGGGACAGTGCTCATGGGGGGGAGGCCAGGGACAGTGCTAGGAGGATTGGGATAGTGGTTGCCCATGGTGTGGGGGAGGGGGGCAGAATAATCATAAGCGACAGAGACACTGGGGCAAACTTTATTTGATTGGAGACTGCTGTCAACGCGGTGTTCGGTGGCATGGCCGCGCACATGGTCGTATCCATCTTCGGATGGGGGATTGTTGAAATTACCACATGGGTTGGTCGATGTCATCGTGCTTGTTGAAAATTAGGTCTTTGTTTATTAATTGGTTTGTTGGTGATATCTAGTGCTTTGGTTGTGCGTTGGTTGCTTGATGATTTTGATGCATTACCCACAGTGCGAAGCATACTAAAACTTATACAGAGGAATTCTCGTGGATCAAATCAGATTCAAAAACTGGCGCGCTTTCACTAAACCTAACAGAGGAATTGGTACAAAGTCATTTCAAAAAGTTCAAACTTCAATTATCATCTAAGATGAATATTATGAGACCATGATATCAGAATAGACGAGATAGAGATTGTCTTTAGTAGATTATATCATTTCATTGAACAGTCTATTGTCTGAGCTTGAAAGACCTTTAGGTTCGCTCGGCAAATCACACCTCAGCACCTCCCAATCCGAATAAATCAATGTGTACTGCATTTGGAAGGGGATCCCTTGTCTTTCCTTCTGAATATAAGGTAGCATAAGGGCATAGTTACTTATGTTCACTTCTTCTTTTTTGGCTGAATGCACAACACCATCCATCTCAAACCGACAGAAATGAACACCTGTCTCTTTGATGTGCATTGTACTTGGCATGCATGTCAGTGTGACATAGAATAAATCATCTTCACTCTCTTCGTCTTGATACACTCTATCATGAGGTTTGAATGATACGCAAAGGCGTGTTGCATCATTGCCTATCAAGAAACAGCTAAGTGGCTTTGCACTTTTAAACCTCTGTGATATATCTGCCACACTTTGGAATGTAACGTAGCCCCTATACCAATCTCGCTTTCTAGATTGAGTTTTTTTATAAGCATCTCTCACGGCCTCAAAACCCGCGTTCTTGTGCATCTTTAGTAGTTTGCCTACATACCATGAGCTAGCCTTTTTCAATTTCTGAATCACAGCCTTTGGTTTTCGGATACCATTCTCATCTCTCGCTTCCCTGAGACATGAATTCATGATTGCTGAGATGACATATTAATATTCATGGGTGTCATTTCATTGAGGGGATACGACTTACCAAATCCAAATCAATGGCCCCATAATCCTAATTTGCTCACTGATGTTAGTAACGAAACTCAACCAAGCTCCCTTCTTCCATATAAAGCTTAATAGACGAACTTCGCTTAGGCTTGAATCCTGATTGGAAATACACGGCCAATTGATTTCTCTTCCCAAGAGCGATGCAAATAGAATCAGCTGCAGGTCTTTCTTCTTTTTGTTAGTTCTTCCTGACCAAGAAATGCCCATTGAATGCAGATATGCTTGTAATTTTTTCGCAGATATTTTTTCTAAAGATTTTCTGGGATCACTGCTGGATTCAATTTCAAGTTTATATAGCAAATAACCCACTTCACTGTTGGACAAATCGTCAATCGGACCGTCCTTTTTGTTAGACCCTGTTTTTTGTCTGTGTTGGAAAGTTGGTGCAAACTCTTGCTCACAATAATGTGCAGTCGTCAAAAAAAGTTTTACTTTTTCTCTCAATAAATCATATTGCTGATAAACCTTTGGATTTGATGACATGAGAATTGATAGCATGGTTTGAAGGGCATTGATCAGTCTTTTTGTGGAGTTCATAAGTTGCTCGTATTCTCCAAAAAAGGGCTTTGTAACCATAAACATCCCATATAAATATGATGATATCCTCAAATACGCCATGATATTTTCACCGACCCAAGCGCTTTTGGGATAACTCTTCAGCTTGCACCAGTCAAGATTGAATGCTTCAATTTCTGAAATAATGCCATTTGCAAAGACACCGTAAGTATTTCCTTGTTTGAACTCTGTCAATATAGAATGAATGAAGTGTATGACATCATCACCAATGCCATGGGCTAACGCGTGCATGGGCATGTCAGGGAAGAAAAACAAATCAAAGATATTGCATGCTAACCATACAGCGGGAAGGTATATTTCTGGCTGAGAGCGGGTGTTGTTCTGCCTGTCTCTTAAAGCCTGAGTTTCAATTATGTTTCGCCTGAATTCACACACACAACAGGTCCTTAAATATGTGTGAAATTCCTTTTTGTTCCATCGATTCCTTCTCCTTGCCTCATATGCAAAGGAACAAGCTGCTATCAGCCAGGACGAAGACAATTTGACAGGCCCCAATGTTTCCCTCCCAGTCTCTCTACCCTCTGGCTCCAGAATGGTAGAGCCATTTTCATCTTCCAAATGTGTACGGGAGGGATAATGTACTGGCACCCGAGTTACTTCCTGATCAGGATCTTTCGGATCGATGTTCCAACAAAAGCACCGCTTGCAATGATGTGGTTCACATTTGGAGTTATTCACATTACGAATGATACGCAAAAAACACTCCTTGCATGCCGGTAGTTTTTCATCGCACACTTCTACACTATATCCAGTAACTATTCCATATGTTCCCTCTCCAAGAGTTTGCATGATAGACTGCCTTTCCGGCCTATCCGAAGACCAATACATTAGACCACACGCCATCCTTTCGATGCGATTGGAGCACGCAAAATAACAATCAAAACCTTTCTTGAGTTCTTCAGCCTCTTTCATGTAATGATCTATGACATCTGTGTGATCTTGGCCCTTTTTTCCAATAGCAAGAACCTGTGTATATGTGCCTTTAGAAATGTCTTCCTTTGGTGGACTGATTGTCACAGTGAGTAGCCACACACTGCTGTCTTTCTGTTTGATGAAGCTTTGGAGATAAGAGTCTGACCAAAATGAGAGAGTTCCAATATTAGTAGATTCGTCACCGTTATTTAGCTTCACAGAACTCATCACATCCAGTACGACCTTTCCTGCAGCAACGGTTCCATTCAGTCCATCTGTACTTCGCTTTTGAGTGTGGCCATTCCATGCAAAGTCAAAGGTAGCTCCGTGCCCTGCCATATGTTGGATTGTTTCTTTCAACGAAACACAAGCATGTTGACCTATGACAAAAACTTTTGGTGAAGGGAAATTTTCCATCACGGAATGGCGACCATCGAGAATGATTCGTCTGGCATCTTTATATGTCTGAGGAAACTTTTTCGGTACTATTTCAATGGATTCTTCTCCGAATTGTTCATAAATGTTATGTTGAAACTGATTACAAATGCATTCAACAAGTGCCATAACCTCAATAGCGTTCGAGCCCTGTGTACCTATCAAAACTGAATTCAACCTAAACATTAATTCGGAGACACGGTGTGGTGCCAAATTGGATGCATCAGTGAGGTTTCTTCCTTCAAAAGCTCGTTGACATAAACTACGGTATCCACCAGTACCATCATTTCCATCGAGTGCTTTTGCTCTGTACTGTTCATAGAAATACAACTGATTGTTGTCCAAGTACTGAGAATGCTCCGACCTGAAAAACGCAAAGTCGTTATAAAGAAATTCACCCTTATTGGTAAATGCCGCTTCTGTAAAGTCTAACTTCTCTTTGCCCAGATGTTCTGGGATTTGATGGATTTCTTTATCACATTCATCGTCGGATGACCAACTCTCAGATTGTTCCGACGCGCTGTGATCTGAATCAATTGATCTAATCGATTGCACTGACTGATCTATTTCTTCTATGGGTGGCTCTGTGATCTCTATCTCATTCATCTCAAATGAAACTGACTGAGAATCGTAACATTCATATGATTGTACATCGCATGATACCAACGGTGAGTCTGCTGTGATCTTCTGTTTCTTCTCGACATGAAGTGAACTGTTACGACAATTATCCATGTGTACCTTCATTAAATGGTCGACTGAATGTCTATTCTGCCGAATAGATTTCATCTGTGGGTCGAAGTAATAAGTGCAGTATCTGCAATGGATAAGTTGACATGAGCATTTCATACAAGATGAAATGCTATAGTGTGTACTGTCACTGTCCAGTTTACTTGTGTGTTCCGGTATATGCCTACCACCTGAAGGGCATCCATTTTTTATCCTACTCCTCCCCATGGTGATGTAGCTTATTGGCGGATGGGGATAGGCAATAGCATTAAAATAATGTTGATAAACAATAAATATTGAGATGAAAACAATGCCATTTGATATTCGCGCCAAATCTTTTACTTGAAATTATACGTAGGAATTAATAGGCTTCATATCGTGGGTAATGCATCAATTGGAGACTGCCAGGCCATCGCTCCAAAACTCCCAACTCCCAACACAAAGGCGACTGCACACCGCGGCCACACATTCAGCAACCATCACCCCCGCCGCCAATACACCATGAGTACTAACAAAAAAAGGGCTTGGCAGGTGAAGAAAATCGATTCCCAACGAAAGCGACGTCGCCGTAGTTATTATATGTCATTTGCTTCGCCGGCGCATAGGAAAGGGATTAAACTGTATGTAGGCGACATGGACGCGGGTCAATTTGTTGATTGCGTTCAAATGTCAGACGTGGTTCAAGTGAAGCTATACGGACATGGTAAGCAACCAATTGTTACTGGGATAATCGTGGAGCATTCAGATGGGGGTTTGTCTGTAGAAGATCACAATCGTGTCTTCAGAAACGATCCTTGCTTCGTTGGAAAGCAGGATGTGCCCGGTGTTCAACACACAGGTTTTATACAATTCGGCACCAACAACAACATGCGCCATGCCTTTGTTGAATATTACAATACTAAGATGTGGGTAGAACAAAGCACTGTACACGAAACACCATCCGTTAGGGCGAGAAGAGCGCCAATCCGCGATTTAAGTTATAGTGAGACGAGGGGTAGGTACAGGGATGAATTGGAAATTTCGGCTGGTTCCATGGAGAAATTGGAAGAAATTTACTTCACGGTTTTTGATAGAGAGACGGTGAACGAAGGGTCAGTACAATTTGAGTTACTAAAGGATTATTCAAATGAGCTAAGAGTTATGGAGAAACTGTCACTTGCAGGGGCAGATTATGAGGCATTTATTGTAGCGAAAAAAGTAATGGATGGCATGACTGATGAGATAAGAGCAGTCAAACACTTGGTTAACTCTATTGATCAGATCGATGAAACAAACATGCCAAACGATGTTTTGGAGATGTACGAAAGAGCTGCTGCGGAGGGGGGAAGGGAAGAGTTTTTAGAAAAAATAAGGGAGATCCACCAACTATCAGTAGGTGGTAAAGATTTCGAAGCGTTCATGGTTGCAAGAGAATTTCGAAACTCTTTGCCGGACCGGATCGAAGAAGGGTTAGGGTTAGGGGAGTTGGATGAGGAATCTGAGGAGGAGGATGGAGAGTTGGATGAGGAATCTGAGGAAGAGAGTGAGACAGATGCAGAGGAATCTGAGGAGGAGGATGCAGAGTTGGATGAGGAATCTGAGGAGGAGAGTGAGACAGATGCAGAGGAATCTGAGGAGGAGGATGCAGAGTTGGATGAGGAATCTGAGGAGGAGAGTGAGACATTGTTGGACCAGAAGACTTTTCGTTCAATCAAGGAGATAAAAGCAAAATGGAAGGAAGAAGACGATCCACAGTTTCACCTGATGGCTAAACAGTTCGAACTGAACATGATGTATGAAAAATTAACAACTAAGCGGCGTGGAAAATTGGCTAAAATCATCATGGCTGGTCATTTGAAAAATCTGGACGAGCTATTCTTTTCGCCTGCTGTTACAAAAACCAAGAAGAAAGAAAGAAAGAAATGCCAGTTTAAAAACTGTGAAACATTTGCTCAAAGTGGCTGTGGTAAATACTGCCAACTCCACAGACAAAACAAAACAAAATCGAGGCCGAAGTCATTATGTTTGGATCCTGACTGCGAATCTTTTTCGCATAGTAGTTGCCGAGGCTACTGTTGGAAGCACAGGCATAATATTCCCAAGAGTCATTTTTGCGTCGCATGCAACGTTATACGAGTAAAGTATAGCGGCATCAGGTGTGGGGAGTGCAAGAAGTATTGTGTCCAGTGTAAGAAAGTTTCTCCTTTTACTAAAGGGGGGATATGCCGTGATTGCATGAAAGGGGAGCGGGGGCAGAAATGATAATCAGGTGCATTGTATTTGAATCTTAATCTTTATCCAAAATTATTATGTCTACCGCATCATACCAATGCTACCTTACTCCTCAGTGTCATTTTCTAAATATTTCTTGGATTCTTCACCGATTACACTGAGCTTTCTATCCCTAATCGCGTCACTTTCTCGTTGAAAAACGAAATCCCAATTCATATGAGGCAAAATAAGTTCCAACATGTCTCTAAATTGAGCAGGAGCACCACTGCTATTCTTCTCATTATTGTACTGTTTGACAATTGACCAGTACAGATTCGCATGGATCTTTACGAACATGTATCCTTGAAACCAAAGTTCAAGCTTTTTGTATCGTATCATAACATCAATTACATCTTCTATCTCTCGAATGACAGATGTCTTATCAATCAAGATGGTCACTTTCTTCTTCACTGGATGTGTATTCACTGACAAGTTGTCACCAATCGGCTTAAAGGTAGCCCAGAAGGTGCCTTCTGTACTATTGCTTAATTTTGGGCAACCATAGTCATCCAACTCATTTAACTTCAGTTCCTCTGCCCTCTCTACAGGTGTGATATTGTAGTCACCACGAAGAACGGCTTCAGATATGGTTCTTGCTTCGTCCTCACTTGCACTCTTTTTCATTTCTGACATATACATCTCGCGATCCCACCCTTTCACAAACCTGTCATATATTTCATACGGATTAATATCTGAATCATTTAAAAACATTTTATCCTTCCAAATTCTTTTGCGCAGAATAATAGTTAACAATTCTTGGTCAGAGGGGCCAGCAACTTCTCCCTTAGAATCTTCCATCGCATTTTTTGAAGATTTGGTCTTCTTCCCCTCTATAACGTCACCCGATTTCAACTCACGCCCATCTCCTTTGAATGCATTCGGGTCTTTGCGCTTATTGTTTTTAATCTTTGATTGTGCACGGGTTGTTTTGGTTTCGCGCACTGTGGGCGCCTGACGCTCATTACCATCTTCATCGAAGCGACTCTTTATTAATTGGCTCGTCTCAGCAGTTTTACTTCGTTGTGACCGGCGTAATTCTGTCGTTCCGTCCTTCAACACCCGTCCATTTCCTCCAAATTTGAGCCTGCTAACAGATTCATGTGGCTCGGTTGGATAATTGCCTTGACTAATTTCCTCTCCCTTAACTCGTATAATTATTGTTGACCTGTTCTCCAAGTTTAAATCAGCTACAACGCAAGCACGGCTGGTCTCAATTTCAGTTTCTTTCCGGGAGGGATAGGCTGCGAGTGCATATCGAGGCGTTTCATTGATGCTACACCCCGCAACTTTGAGTTTCTCCATCACCTCGTTGTCGAATTCTTTAATACTCCATTTCAAATCGACAGTCAACTCCACCGCTTTTGTACCATTCTCTGTAGGAAATTTTATCTGTATATTTAAATTATCAACCATCTCTCGTAAATAATGACCGGGGGCGTGTTAGTGTTGTTTTGCGCTGCACAATATTTGTGATTAGTTTGTGCTCAGCCGTCTCTGCCACTGCAATATTATTATGGAGTGGACATTATTATTATTTGGCTAGCAACAATCGATGCATCGACCACGTTTTGAGGCATACTGGTTCCTACATAGAAAAAATTCCCTGTCTTCAACCCAACGCCACCCTTGAAAAACCGCGAAAGGTAGTCAAATCAAACAAATGATAATAGTACCTCTGCTCCTGGA
>FYBJ01001342.1_pt1 | contig 11059 bp, 10 predicted proteins | sample 1134611 | NCBI WGS metagenome assembly FYBJ01 (sample SAMEA104116008, study PRJEB20421) | marine metagenome | isolation source: marine | reverse complement strand
TTTTTTTTCAAGCAGAAGACGGCATACGAGATAGGAGTCCGTCTCGTGGGCTCGGAGATGTGTATAAGAGACAGCCCCCAGGGTCCGCCGTTATTGCTTGGCATCCGGCTTCGTCCTCTTCGCTTGCGTAAAGTTCATTTCTAACTGGTCAGTCATGTCTTATTTTCAAGTTGTGCGCACCGGTGTTTTCATGGTCACAAGCTCTTCCGCCATGGTGGGATGAACAGCCACTGTGGCGTCGAATTGCTCCTTGGTGGCGCCCATCTTCACCGCGATCCCGATAAGCTGGATCATCTCGCCGGCATGATCGGCCACGATATGGCAGCCCAGAACGCGCCGTGTCGCAGCGCAGACCACCAGTTTCATCAGCACCTTCTCGGCCTCGCCGGCGAATGCATGCTCCATCGAGCGGAAGGTGGTGCAATAGACCTCGATCGGTCCCTGCGCAGCTGCCTCTTCCTCGGTCATGCCGACGGTGCCCATCTCGGGCTGGGTAAAGACCGCGCTTGGAACCAGCCCGTGATCGGCTTTGGTGGGCCGCCCGTGAAACACCGTCTCGACGAAAGCCGCGCCTTCGCGAATCGCCACGGGCGTCAGTTGGATTCTATCGGTCACATCGCCCACCGCATAGATCGAAGGCACGGACGTCTGTGAATACTCGTCCACCTGGATCATGCCGCGCGGACCGGTGTGGACCCCTGCTGCGGCCAGACCGAGCCCTGCGGTATTGGGCGCGCGTCCGGTGGCGAACAGCACCTGCTCGAAATGCCTGGTCTCGTCGTGGGTGGAAACGACCGTGAAGCCGTCCGCGGTCTTTTCCATCCGCGCCACATTGGTGGAAACATGCAACTCGACGCCGCGCCCCTGCATCATCTCTGCGACGTGGTTGCGCAGTTCGCGGTCGAAACCGCGCAGGATCTGCTGACCGCGATAGAATTGCGTCGTCTCCACCCCGAGCCCGTTCATGATGCAGGCGAATTCACTCGCGATATAGCCGCCTCCGACGATCAGCATGGAGCGCGGCAGCTTTTCCATCAGGAAGACGTCGTTGGAGACCATCGCATGCTCGGCGTTTTCGATGGCCGGACGCACCGGATGCCCCCCCACCGCCAGGAGAATATGCTTGGCCGTGAACTCCCGCCCGTCGGCCAGCCGCACCCGGTGAGGATCGACCAGCACCGCACGGGTATCGAAAACCTCCACCCCGGCCCGGTCGAGCGTGTTGCGATAGGCCTCTTCCAGCCGGTCGAGTTCCTTGTGCATGTTGGCGCGGAACACGTCCCAGTGAAACGGCCCCCGCGAAAGCTCCCAGCCGAAAGCGCGCGCGTCGTCGCAGACGGTGGCATATTCCGAGGCATAGACCATGAGCTTTTTCGGCACGCAGCCGCGAATGACGCAGGTGCCGCCCATCCGGTATTCCTCGGCCAGCCCCACGCGCGCGCCCGCCTCGCCGCTGGCAAGCCGCGCGGCCCGGACGCCACCGGAGCCGCCGCCGATGACGAACAGATCATAGTCGAATTGCATGAATGCCTCTTGTCAGTCGTCAGTCCGCGATGTCCTGAAACATGTTGTCATCGTCAAGGATGTCGATGCGCTCGTTCTCGACGGTGCCGTTATTGATGTCGCGCACCTCGACCCGGCCGTCCTGATGGCCGATCACGACGATGTCGCAAATATCGATGAAGAGCCCGTTCTCCACCACGCCCGGGATCTGGTTGAGCAGCAGGCTCAGCTGGCTGGGCTTGCCGATGCGGCGAAGGTGCAAGTCGAGGATGTAGTTGCCCTCGTCGGTGAGGAAGGGGCTGTCCACGTTCAGCCGAAGCGTGCTGCTGCGGCCCATGACGTCCATGTTGATGAGCGCCTCCTCGATCAGCATCTTCGTGGTCTGCCAGCCGAAGGGCACCACCTCCACCGGCAGCGGAAAGGCACCCAGGGTTTCCACCTGTTTGGTAATGTCCGCGATCACGATCATCTGGTCCGAGGCCGTGGCCACGATCTTTTCCTGCAGGAGCGCGCCGCCGCCGCCCTTGATGAGATTGAGATTGCCGTCGTATTCGTCCGCGCCATCGATCGTCAGGTCCAGCCACTTCGCTTCTTCCAGCGTGCTGAGCGGGATACCGACCTGACGGGCGAGTTCGGCCGTGCGGCGCGAGGTGGGCACGCCGGTGACCTTGAGCCCCTCTTCGCGGACCAGCTCGCCCAGGCAGCGCACCATCCAGGCGGCGGTGGAGCCGGTGCCGAGACCCAGCCGCATCCCGTCCTCGACATAGTCGACCGCACGTTTCGCTGCCAGAAACTTTGCCTTGTCGGCAGGGGAAAGATCGGCGGGCATCGGGCATCTCCTCAAAAACTCGGCACACTATAGGTCCATCGGCCCCGCGCTGCGAGTGCGCAATAGCGCCGCAATCACCCCGCGGGGGGCAAAGGTGCGCAAAGGGTCGTTTTTTGACATGCCCCAGCCGACGCGCTACCGCAACAGTCCGCAGGACAAGCCAAAGGGAATTTGATGTTTCTCAGCGTCTTCGACATGTTCAAAATCGGCGTGGGTCCCTCTTCGAGCCACACGATGGGCCCCATGGTTGCGGCTGCGCGCTTTCTCGACCGGCTGCGCAACAGCCCGTTCAACGCCGAGGGGCTGCGCGCCTCGCTGCACGGCTCGCTCGCCTTCACCGGCAAAGGACACGCGACGGACCGGGCGGTGATCCTGGGCCTTGCGGGGCTGGTCCCCGAAACCTTTGACGCCGAAGAGGCCGAAGAGCTCCTTGTCCGGATCCGGGCGAGCGGGCGGGTGGCGCCGCCGGGTCTGGCGGAGTTGCGCTTCGCCCCCGATAGCGATCTGCATTTCGACTACGACACACCGCTGCCCGGCCATGCGAACGGCATGACGCTGATGGCCACGGACCGCCAGGGGGACGTGCTGCTGGAAGAGACCTATTATTCGATCGGCGGCGGCTTCGTCCTGACTGCGGAGGAACTGGCGGCCGGCGAGGATGCCGCGCCCCAGCCCAAGGTCCCTTATCCCTTCAGATCAGCGGCGATGATGCTGGACATGGCGCGCGACAGCGGCAAGTCCATCGCCCAGATGAAGCGCGCCAACGAAGCCACGCTGCGCAGCTCGGCCGAGATCGACGAAGGGCTCTGGCGCATCTGGACGGTGATGAACGACTGTATTGAACGCGGCCTGACCGGGGAGGGCGTGCTGCCCGGCGGTCTGGGGGTCAAGCGGCGGGCCCGCGGCATCCACCAGCATCTCCAGTCGGAGTTCGGGCTGAACATGACCGCGCCCCATACAATCAACGACTGGATGAGCGTCTATGCCATGGCGGTGAACGAAGAGAACGCCGCCGGCGGACAGGTCGTCACCGCCCCGACCAACGGTGCCGCCGGGGTCGTTCCCGCGGTCATCCGCTACTGGCTGGACTTCGTTCCGGGCGCCAGCGAGCGCCAGGTGGGCGACTTTCTGATGACCGCCGCGGCCGTGGGCGGGATCATAAAAACCAACGCGTCCATCTCGGGGGCGGAATGCGGTTGCCAGGCAGAAGTGGGCTCCGCCTCCGCGATGGCGGCGGCCGGGCTCTGCGCGGTGATGGGCGGCACCCCCGAACAGGTGGAAAACGCAGCCGAGATCGCGCTGGAGCATCATCTGGGCATGACCTGCGACCCGGTGCGCGGGCTCGTGCAGGTGCCCTGCATCGAGCGCAACGGCCTGGGCGCCATCAAGGCGGTATCGGCCGCCTCGCTCAGCCTGCGCGGCGACGGCACGCATCTCGTGCCCCTCGACGCGGCGGTGGAGACCATGCGTCAGACCGGCCGCGACATGAGCGAGAAATACAAGGAGACGTCGCTGGGCGGCCTGGCCGTCAACGTTCCCAACTGCTGAAGCGGCCCGCCTGGCCACCGCGCGGAACCGAAAGCGGCAACCGCCCGTTTGCCCGGCAGGAGGTTCCGCGATGGCAAAATCACAAGACCGCGGCCGCAGCGCGCAAGGCCCCACCGAGATACCCAAAGCCGGATGGCGGGATATTCTGCTCCGGGTAAAGGACGAGATCGGCAAGGATCACGTATCGGTGGTTTCGGCGGGCGTGGCGTTTTTCGGGCTGCTTGCCATCTTTCCGGGTATCGCAGCGTTGATATCGCTGGCGGGGCTGGTGCTCGATCCCTCCCAGGTGGAGGCGCAGCTGGCTTCCGCCACCGCCATCCTGCCGCAGAATGCAGCCCAGATCATCACCGATCAGGCCAAGCAGGTGGCCGGCAGCTCCAACACCGGGGTCGGTATCGCCGCGGTCTTCGGATTGCTGCTGTCGCTCTAGTCCGCCTCCAAGGGCATGAAGACGCTGATGGAGGGGATGAACATCACCTACGGCGAAGAGGAAAAGCGCGGCTTCATCGCTCTTAATCTTACGGCCTTTGCCCTTACCCTATTTCTGATCGTGGGGATGCTGCTCGCTTTGGGCTCGGCCATCGTGCTGCCTGCCATCATGGATTTTCTGGGCCTGTCCGATACGGTCAAATCGCTGCTGATCTGGGGGCGGTGGCCAATCATGGCGCTGCTCACCATCTTCGGGCTTGCGGTGCTCAACCGCTACGGCCCGTCGCGCGACGAGCCGCGCTGGCAGTGGGTCAGCGTCGGCGCGGTCACCGCGACGCTGCTGTGGATCGCGGGCTCCATCGCCTTTGCCGTCTATGTCCAGAATTTCGGCAGCTACAACGAAACCTATGGGACCCTTGGCGGGGTCATCGTGCTTCTGACCTGGCTGTGGCTGTCATCCTTTATCGTGCTGCTCGGCGCCGAGCTCAACGCCGAGATCGAGCATCAGACCAGCCGCGATTCGACCCAGGGCGAACCGCAGCCACTGGGCAAGCGGGACGCGAAGGTGGCCGACACGCTGGGGCGGACGCCCTGACGACTTGATTGCAATCATCTGAAAGAGGCAGTGACAGATGAAATGGCGGGGCCGGCGCGGGAGCCGGAATATTGAGGACCGGCGCCGAGGCGGCGGGGCCGCCGTCGCCGGCGGGCTGGGCGGCGGCGGGCTGCTTCTGGTGCTGGTTGTCGGATATTTCTTCGGCGTCGATCTTACGCCCCTGCTTGACCAGGGAAACATGCAGACCGGCAGCCGGCCGGCAACGCTGACCCAGGCCGACGAGGAGGCCGGGCAATTCGTCTCCGTCACCCTCGCCGATACCGAGGAAGTCTGGGCGCAGGTCTTCCGGGAACAGCTCGGTCAGACCTATACGCCGCCCAAGCTCGTCCTTTTCAAGCAGGCCGTTCAATCGCCCTGCGGCGGTGCGACCGCGGCATCGGGACCGTTCTACTGTCCGGCGGACAGCAAGGCCTATCTGGATACCGAGTTCTTTACCACGCTGGACCGGCGCCTGGGCGCAGGAGGCGATTTCGCCGCCGCATATGTGGTTGCGCATGAGGTGGGACATCATGTCCAGAACCTGCTGGGCATTCTCCAGCAGAGCGCCGCGATGAGGGAACAGGCCACCCAGGTCCGTGCTAACGAGATCTCCGTTCGAACGGAACTTCAGGCTGATTGTTTCGCCGGGATCTGGGCCCGCGGAGCCCGCGACATGCTAGGCACGCTGGAGCCGGGCGACGTGGCCGAGGCAATGAACGCGGCGGCACAGATCGGCGACGACACGCTGCAGCGCAACGCCGGGCGGACGGTAAATCCCGAAAGCTTCACCCATGGCACCAGCGAACAGCGCCAGGGCTGGTTCCAGCGCGGCTACGAGACCGGTCAGATTTCGGCCTGTGACAGCTTCGCGGGTTAGGACCAGGGCGGCGTGTCGCGCAAGGCCGCCAGAGCGATGTCGAGCATGCGGGCCGGAAGGATCACCAGCATCCCCGGCCCGTCCATTGTTAGTTCGACCGTTCCTTCGGTTGTGCGATTCGACGTGCCGGTCCGGCCGGCGGGTGCGAATCCTATCCCTTCGATGGGCCACTCTAGCCCAATGCTCCGGCCGGCGACGGGCTGCATGGGGTAAAGTGACAGCCTGCTCCCTTCGGGCAGATCAAGCCGCAGTGTCGGAGGACAGTGAAAGACCAGATCTCGCGCGCCCAAAAGCAGCACCCGACGGTGCGCGTTACGCGCCAGCGCCGTCATCGCGGCCAGCGTATGATCCAGCCGCGCGCCAGTGAACCCGACGCCGAGGATAAGTGCGTCGGGCAGCGACCGCAGGGATTTTTCGAAATCCGTGCTGTCCTGTTCTGCGATATGCAGCATCCGATCGGGTCCGAGCGCCTGGCGGGCGGCGGCGCTAATGCTGTCCATGTCGCCTATGGCAAGCTCTGGCCGGTAGCCCAGCGCCAGCGCCCGGTCGGCGCCGCCATCTGCTGCCACCAGAATCGGCGCGCGCTCCAATGCGTTGCGCAAACTGGGCGCCGGGGCCTCGCCCCCGCCCAATAATGTCATTACAGTGGCATCGCGAACAATACTCGGGATCATGACCGCATTGATGTCGCCAGCGAGGGTAAACTGCAATCGCAGGGTGCATTTCGCCGCTCGAAATTTACGATTTCTTTGCGCGCCTAACCCGATCTTGGATAAAATGTCGGTGCTGGGTCGAACGAAAAGCGAGCAGAGCAATGGTTGGTACGAGTCAAATTCTAACAGTTTCCTACGGCACTTTTTCCTGCACTCTTGAGGGGTTCGAGGAACCTTTCAACACGATGACGGCGATTGCGGAATATTTCCGCGATCTGGCCGCCGATGATCGCTACTTTGGTGCCGAACCGCCCACCCCCGACGCAGAGATGCTGCATCGTCTCGCCGAGCGCACCATCAACAAAAGCGTTCAGGCGCGGGTGAGCGAAAATTCCATCACCCTGCGGCCCACCGACACGATCGCCGGCGGCGACGGCCGCGAGGCCGAGACCGGCGACCGCGGCGCGCTTGCCGCCAGCCCGGTGGAGATGCCCGCCGCGGAAACGGCGGCTGCCGAGGATACGCTGCGGACTGAGGCCCAACAGATCGAGGCGCAGGCCGCGGAGGATCCGACGGTTACCGCAGCGCAGGCGCTTGCCGCCGATGAACACGAAGGCGACGACGCCTCCGAGGTGATCGTGTCGGCCGAGACGGTTGCCGCCGAGGATGACGACGGCGACGAAGACGCGGCGGAGGCCACCGCCCCCGCACAGGTGGAAAGCGTCGCGGCAAAGCTTGCCCGGATCCGCGCAGTGGTCGAACAGGACAGCCTGGCATCGGAGTATACCGAGGACGAGCACGCGGGCGCGGATGCGTTTTTTGCCGGCAGCGGTCCGAGCGAGACGGAAGAAGAACCCTCGATGGCGTCCGATCTGATCTACGATCTCGGCACGCCGGCCGATGAAATCCTTGCCGGTCCCGGCCAGTCCGGCCAGGGCGGCGCAGAGGATGACGCCCCCGTCGCGGAGGGCGCCGAAGCCGATGCCGACGAAGGAGCGGACGCCGAGCCGCTGGCGCTGAGTGCACAGGAAGAGCCGGTTCTCACCGACGCGCAGGAGCGTGACGACGAAGCTTGGATGCCCGAAGAGGAAGACACCGCTGCCACCGCCCCGGCTGCGGAAGACACCGCAGAACGGCCCGCAACCCTGGCCGAAGATCCGGCAGAGGTGCCTGCCGAGGCCGTGGCCGGGCCGATGAACCAGGACGACGCCGAAGTGGCAGGCGAGGAAACCACCGATGACGCGGTGGCGGAACATGACGCCGCGGCCGAAGTGCTCGACGCCGAGACCCACGCAGAGACCGTCGTGATCGTCGCGGAGGAAGAGAGCGTCACGGAAGACACCGCCGAAGTTGCCGCCGCAGAAGCTGGCGAAGAGACTGGCCAAGAGACTGGCGAAGACGCGCTGGAAGCCGCATTGCAGGATGAAGATCTGGATGACGGGTTCGACGAGGACACGTTGCTGGCGACCCTTGCCGCGGAGAGTGCCGCGGAGGAGGAACGCCTTTCCACCGAAACCGATGCCATCGAAATGGCCGGGCACGACGAGGACCAAGAGCACGAGGTCGAGACCCGTCCCGATGAAATAAACCTGCTCGACGAAGAGCAGTTCGGCACGGCCGGAACCGACGCGCCGACGCTTTACGCCACGGAGGGCGAAGACACCGTCGAAGAAGACACGGCCGCGGAAGACCGGGTCGCAGGCGAGTTCGACGACCTGCCGGATCTGGAAAGCTATCTCTCCGATGCGGAGGCCCCCGCCTCGGAACCCCACGGCGCTGCGGAGGACACCGCGCAGGTGGAAGCTACGGATACGCAAGACGCCCAGGAGGAGCAAGACGCCACGGCCGAAACCGAAGAGGCCCCCGAGGCAGGTCCGCGCACCCGCTCGGGCCGCCGTATCCGGGTGCTGCGCGTGCGCCGCGGCCAGGACGACCACGGCGACCGCACGGTGTCCACCCAGCTGGGCGACACGGCGGAAGACACGGCAGAAAACACGGCCGCCGACGGAGAGGACGCCGCGGAGGCGGTCGAAGAGCCCCGCAAGAGCGTGCATCTGCGCCGCCCGAGCGAGCTCGGCACCTCCGCCCGTGATCAGCTGACCCCCAGCGACAGCGCCGAGGACGACGCCGCGGTCAACCGCATCATGGCCACCGCCGATGACAAGCTCCGGGGCGACGACACGCGCCGCCGCATCAGCGCCATTTCGCATCTGAAGGCCGCGGTGGCTGCCACTCGTGCCGAACGGCGCGATGCGCGGGCCGCCAAGCGGGGCGGCGACGCCTCGCGCGAATACCGCAAGGATCTGGAGGCCGTAGTCGGCACCGGAACTCCTGCGCGGGAAGGCGAAAAGCGCGGCACGCCGCTGGTTCTCGTGACCGAACAGCGGGTCGATACCCGCTCGACGGGCGGCGAAACAGAGCGGGCTTCGGACCGTGCGCCCGCACGCGACAGCGGCGAAACTCCCACGAGCTTTGCCGAATATGCGGAAATCGTCGGCGCCAGCGACCTGTCGGATTTGCTGGAAGCCGCCGCGGTCTATGTCTCTTATGTCGAGGGCCGGCCGCATTTCTCGCGCCCGGAGATCATGGAGCATGTGGCCGAAACCGAGCGCAGCTTCAGCCGCGAGGACGGGCTGCGCTCTTTCGGGACGCTGCTGCGCAGCGGCACGATCCGCAAGCTCAAGCGCGGTCAGTTCGTGATTTCCGAGGACAGCAAGTTCGCCCAGGACGAGCGGGCGGCAGGCTAAGACGGCCGAACCGGAAACAGTGGGGCGCCGGCGATCCGGCGCCACAGACGGCGGAGCGAGAGGAGCGCTCCGCCGTTTTCCTTTTTGCGAAAGCCCCCGCTAGGGCCCGTCCCGCTCTGCCGGGTCCCGGGAAGCCTGCTCCGCCTCGGCCGGGTCGGGTTTGCCGATGCCCCGGAATACCGCCCGGAAAGGCAGCGCCCAGACGATGCCCAGCACCACATAGACCAGGAGTTCGATCCAGATCGGCGGGCGGCCCAGCCAGTTGAGCACCGTTACCGCCGTCACCACATAGCCCGGCATACCGATCAGCAGGATCAGCAGCGCGAGGCGCCGCTTGGCTTTGTAGCTGAGCGCCATCAGTCGGAGAACGGATCGGTGACGAGGATGGTGTCGTCGCGCTCGGGCGAGGTCGAAAGCAGCGCCACGGGACATTCGATCAGCTCTTCGATCCGGCGGACGTATTTGACCGCCTCGCCCGGCAGATCGGCCCAGCTGCGCGCGCCGGCCGTGCTCTCGTTCCAGCCCTTCATCGTTTCATAGACCGGCGTGACCCGGGCCTGCTGATCGGCCGCGGTCGGGAGATAGTCGAGCAGCTTGCCGTCAAGCTCGTAGCCCGTGCAGATCTTCAGTTCCTCCAGCCCGTCGAGCACGTCCAGCTTGGTCAGGGCGATGCCGCTGACCCCCGAGGTGGTGCAGGTCTGGCGCACAAGGACCGAATCGAACCACCCACAGCGGCGGTCCCGTCCGGTAACGGTGCCCTTTTCGCGGCCCTTCTCCGCCAGATGCTTGCCGACCGGGTCGTCAAGCTCCGTGGGGAACGGTCCCTGACCGACGCGGGTCGTATAGGCCTTTACGATGCCCAGGACGAAGTCGACCGACCCGGGCCCCAGCCCGGTGCCCGTGGCGGCCATGCCGCTGAGCGTGTTCGAAGAGGTGACATAAGGATAGGTGCCGAAATCGATGTCGAGCAGCGCACCCTGCGCCCCCTCGAAAAGGATGCGCTGTCCCGCCCGCTTGCGTTCGGCCAGCTTCTTCCACGCTGGCGCCGCATAGGGCAGAACCCGCGGCGCGACCTCGATCAGGGCGGCGCGGAGCGCGTCGCGGTCGATGGGTTCGGCACCCAGACCCTTGCGCAGGGCGTCGTGATGGGCCAGCAGCCGGTCAAGCCGCGCATCGAGCGTCGCCTCGTCCGCCAGATCGGCCAGGCGGACGGCACGGCGCCCCACCTTATCCTCATAGGCCGGGCCGATGCCGCGACCGGTGGTGCCGATCTTTGCGCGGCCCGCTGCCTCCTCGCGCATCCGGTCCAGATCCTGATGCACAGGCAGGATCAGCGGTGTGTTTTCCGCAATCATCAGGTTGTCGGTGTTCACTTCCACCCCTTGCCCCTCGATCTTTTCGATCTCGGAAAGAAGCGCCCAGGGATCGAGCACCACGCCGTTGCCGATCACGCCCAGCTTGCCGGGGCGCAAAATCCCCGAAGGCAGCAGGCTCAGCTTGTAGACCTTGCCGTCGATCACCAGGGTATGGCCGGCGTTGTGACCGCCCTGAAAGCGGACGATGACATCGGCCCGCTCGCTCAGCCAGTCCACGATTTTTCCCTTGCCCTCGTCGCCCCACTGCGCGCCGACAACAACCACATTGGCCATGATGAAACTCCGCTCGGTCTGAAAACCCGGCCCCGTATACCCTCCGCCCGCCCTCAGCGAAACAGCAAAACGCGGTGCTGCGCTGCGTTGCGGCGCGCGGTCTCAGGCGATCAGGCGCACGAAGGGCTGGCGCGGGGGGTTGCGGTGCGCGCGCCATAGTCCTAGATAGGCCCATCGAAACCGAAGGTCCGCCGCTTCATGGAAAATGTCGTTCCTGTCTCTTATACAC
>FYBJ01002371.1_pt1 | contig 11063 bp, 7 predicted proteins | sample 1134611 | NCBI WGS metagenome assembly FYBJ01 (sample SAMEA104116008, study PRJEB20421) | marine metagenome | isolation source: marine | reverse complement strand
TTGCCTAGCAATTTCCTGTTTTGATAGGTATATGTGTGCCAAGCAAAATTTGGAAATGATAGGCATGACCCCTCTTAGCAGTATCGCGATGAGCGCCTACACCGATCTGGTGCGGCTCCTGAAGGATGACGCCCTATCCGGTGTGGAGGGCAAACCAACGCTTAAAGAGCGCGGCGACAAGGCCTACTGGTACGCGGCCCGCCGTGTCGGAACCGAGATGCGCTTCATCTATATCGGCGAAAACAGTGATGAGACGCGCGCGCGCATCGAGCGTATCGAGGAGCTGCGCGCGACTGCCAAGGACCGACAGGCTGAGCGGTCGCGGCTGGTCCGACTCTTGCGCGCCGAAGGCATGACGCCGACCGACCGGGCGACCGGCTCGATCCTCTCCGCAATGGCAGGTGCCGGGACCTTCCGGCTGGGCGGTACGATTGTCGGGACGAATGCGTTCCGGCTCTATGAAGGCGAGCTTGGCGTCCGCCTGCCCCTGGGCGGCATGGCCAACACCGGCGATATCGACATCGCGCAATTCGAGAAGCTCAGCGTCGCCTTGCAGGATCAGGCCGATCCGGGTTTGGCCGAGACCTTCGCGGCACTCAAATTTGATCCCTTACCGGCTCTTGACCAAGGTCGGACTTGGCGATGGGCCCAGGGTGGCAGTGGCCAGTTGGTCGAGTTTCTCACTCCGGCGTTCGGAGATGAGACCATCCGGGATCTGCCAGCATTGGGCGTTAACGCCCAAGGATTGAACTATCTCAACTTCCTGATCGCCGAGCCGATCCATGCGGCGGCGATCTATCGATCCGGCATTCTCGTGCAGGTCCCGCGTCCAGAGCGCTATGCGATCCACAAGCTGATCATCGCCGATCGGCGGCGTGACGGGGCCGGCAGCCTCAAGTCGGCCAAGGATCGAGAGCAAGCGGCCTTCCTGATCGAGGCAATGGCCGAGGACCGCCCTGATGATCTGGCCCAGGCTTATGCCACCGCACTAGAGGTCGGCCCGCGCTGGCGCGCACACATCGACAATTCGCTGAAGCGCATGCCGGAGACGAAGTCCATCCTCGAAAGCTTGGGCGCGTAATAGTCGAGGCGATGATCGTTGCTCTGCTTCGTGCTACTGGCAGACCGCTCGCAGAATTCTTGAACTGACCACTGCCCGACACTGTCCTTTACTCCTGAACCCTTGTTTCCGGGTCCCCTGCCAGCAACCCATACCCGGTGGATTGGCTTGGGGTCATCGCAAAGAGGGACCTTCACCACGCAGTCATACCTCGCTCTAAAAGCCGAGCTTGAGGCAGAAGAGCAGCCCCTCCAGATCGATGGCAATCCGGAACATGGCCCCCGTATGTGGCGGTGTGAACCCACCGGGCGCGTCGCCTCGACATGAACGAGGCCAGTGGCGTCTGCGTGATGGGACTGGCCATCCGAGTCACACCTTTTTGCTCACTGATGTGGATCGCACGGGGTCGGTCCGGCCGTGCCCTCCGCTTCGCTCCGGCAAGCACAAATACGGCTTCCACGCCTTTGGCGCGGACCCTCCGCATTTGCGCTTGCGACCGGGCCTCTTGCCCCCGTGCTGTGAGATCCCCATCGCAAAAAGGAGATACCCAAATGACCAACCACTACGTCGCCACCGTTCCCGTCAAGTTCACCGACAATGACGGCCAGGAACGCACTCGCTTCCAACGCGTGGGTGCCATGTTCCGCAACACCCGCAACGGGGACGGCTCGGAGTTCTTCAGCCTCAAGCTCGACTTTCCGGTCGCGGTTTCGGAGCTGGTGATGTTCCCGCCGAGTTCGAAGGAACCGCAGGACTAAATCCTCTGACGAGGATGGGCCGCCGTCAGGCGGCCCTGTCCCTGTTCCAGGGACGCCGTCACCGGCGGGGTTGATTGCCGGTGGCGACCCCCAGGTGTCGGTCGCTGCGCGTTCGTGGGTCGAACGCCGCCAAGATCAAAGAGATCGCGACAGACCGTCCAGCCAGCCTCAAGGGGGCCATCCGCAAAAACAGTCAGGCCGGGGCCTGCCGGTTTTTGCGGCGGAGATTTGGCAAGCCAAATCTGGCCCTCCTTGACCCTGCCTGTCCGCCCTGTCGGTGGGGTTTGCGCCCGCCCGCGTTTCCGTCCGAACACATGCGTGTTCGGCCAGACCCTCGGGCGGTACAGGCGGACGGTACCCTTGGGTCAGGTGGGTTGCCCGGTGGTGAGGGCAGAAGGGCCGCGTCCCTGCGGGCCGCGGCCTGAAGCGGAATACAAGGCTGCGGAGACCAGAAGCAACGTAAGTATATTATTGACAGTCGGATATAGTATCGTATGGTGGGGCAGCCTTGTATGAAGGTGGCAGGAAATAGGGGGTCTTTCTTCCGCATGTCTCGCTCAAAACGCCTTACCGATGCGGACCGCATGGAGATCGTTCGCGAAGCTGCGGAAGGTGTGCCCTCATCGGTGTTGGCGGAGCGGTTTGGCGTGTCGCCGCGGGCGATCCAGTACACGCTCAAAGCCGATGCCGAGCGCCAGACGGATGCCGCCATTCCGGTGGCTGCCGTCAGCGTGAAAGTGACGGCCGCGGAGCTTGAGGCCCTCGATGAAGTGCTGGCCGCCGCCGGGATCGAGAGCCGTGCCGAGGGGCTGCGGCGGCTCATCCAGGCGGCGGGTGGCGTGTTCGTTCCGGACGCGCAGGTGGCGGCTGAGATGGTGCGCTACAGGGCGTCTCTGCATGAAGTCGGCAATGGGGTCGCGCAGATCGCCAAGCAGATGACACAAGCCAACAGACAGGGGCAGGGGGCGGGCGTGGCATTCTCCGAATTGCGCCTCGCGCAGATGCGCGGGCTGGCGCGGTTCATCCTGGATTCTGCCGACGAGATCGACCTGCTTCTACGCCGCCGTCGTGACGCCATGCAGCTCGAGGCCACGGCCGCGCTGAGGGAGTTTGCCCATGCGGCTGAATGATGCTGTCGACGCTGTTACCGGGGAGGTGTTCCGGGATGGCTGGAGCCGGATCCGGGGCTCGATGCAGGGCCTGCATGTGGCCAAGCAGAAGCAACTCGTGCGTGCTGCAGCAGGGCACCGGCCGGCGGTATTCAAGGCGATCCGGGGTGGCGGCACGCACACGAAATCGCAGCTGATGAACCAGCTCGATTACCTCACAACCAAGTCCACCCATATCGTGGATAGTAGCGGGTTTTTGGATGGCAAGTCGAAGCTCGAGGCGCAAGACATCAAGGACCTCACAGAGCGCTTTGCCAAGCGGTGGGATGCGGGCTTCAAGCCCAAGCTGGGCCAGACCACCCACATGCTCATGTCCTTCCCGATCGGCACGCGCGGCGAGGATGTGCGCGACATCGCGACGGATGTGGCGGAGCGGTTCTTCCAGGCCGACGAGGGGCATTTCGACTACATCATCGCGGTGCATGAGGACCGGGATCACCCCCATGCGCATCTGGTGTTGAACCGCCGGTCGCAAGAAGGCGAGTTCTTTTTCCTCGGGCGCAATCATCGCTTCAACTACGACGACTTCCGCCTCGCCATGGTTGAGGAGGCGGAGACCTACGGTGTGCGCCTGGAAGCCACGCGGCGTGTGGATCGCGGGGTCGTGCATTACCCGCCCCGAACCCGCGAGGTCTATGCCGCGAAGGAAGTGAGTAGGGCGCCTATGGAACGCGAACGCGTGGGGCAGGACCTCACGCGGACGCTGGCAGAGATCGCTAGTACGAAAACCATCTACCACTCGCTCGCTGCCGAGGCCTCCCGCGAGGCCCGCGAGGATATTGCCGCGGCCCTCTTCCGCGCGGGCGAGGTGCTGGCGCGCGGCGGGCAGGTGGACCGAACAGGAGATGTCTATATGGCCGAGGATCAAAGTTTCGAGGATCTGAGAAGCCTCTATGCGGAGAAGCTCGCCCGGGTGCAGGGCATGATCGTCGAGAAACCCGACGCCGATCGGCCCGCACTGGAAAAGAGCCTCAATGCGATCCAGTCGCAGGTCCAGCACATGCAACCGCTGGGGCTGCGCTCTACGACGCTTTCCGATGCCCCGTCGGAGGGCGGGGTCTATTCCGAGGTCAATATTCAGCAAAGCCAGTTGGAGCGCTTGACTGAGCCCCGATTGCGGTCGCGGATCGATACGGCCCTGCGCGGCACCGGGATCAGCACAACGGAGGTTGTGGCCCGGATGGAGGCGGGTGCCCAGAACGCAGCACTCGAGCATCAATGGATCGCCGATGATCTCTCCAAGGTGGCGGAGGCGCGGGATCTCAATCTCGAGCGCCGCGCCGATCTGGAACAGGCGCGGGACATCCTCAACGATGTGCATGTCGTGCTTGGCACGCTTCTGGAGCGCGAGAAGGTGCTGCGTCGCGATGGGGTGATCGAGGAGGCCCGCGAAGTCCGCGCGCATCTCACCGACGACCGGATCGAGGAAGCAGCCGACGCAGTCCGCTTGGAAACACCCATCACTGAACGCGACGATGCCGTGATCGAAACTCGCGCCGTGGAGCGGCTTGAGGACGAACAGCGAGCCTATCTGAATGGTCACCCGGAGCTTCTGCAAAGCCCGACCGACGTCATCCGCATGGATGAGGAAGGCCAGGCGCGGATCGTCGATCGTGATCTTGCCGCCCGCATCACACAGGAAGTCGAGGCCGCGCGCATGGGTGCCCACAGCTCCACGCCCATCTCCGTGGCCGTCACGCGGGACCTGCAGGCGCGCTACCCGGATATGCCCCAGCAACTGGCCGAGGGTCTGGGCGACACCTATGCGCGTGTCCAAGAGGCAAGGCAGGTAGAACGAGACGCGCGTCTGATCGAGACGCCTGAACTGGATCGTGTTCTTGTTCATGAACGGGCAGGGGAGCTGACCGGACCGTTCGAGACGGAAGCTGATCGTGATGCCTTCCGAAGCGAGATCGCGCGGGTCCTCGACGAGAGGCAATTGGACCGGCTCACATCCGGGGATGCCGACGCGCTGGAGCAGGTCCTTGAGGATCGTCTTGATCGGCTCTACGCCGCCAAGGTCTATCTCCAGGCGGATGCGGCGACGGCCAATTCCGAGGCCCTACGCCAGGTGGTCGATGACCTCGCCGATACCGAGTACGAGAAACTCCGCGCCGCTGACGTGGACGGCGAGTCTGAGCGCGGGCAGACCCATTGAGCGGGTCCAAGGGCAAGGCGCGTATCGCCATCGGGGTGTTGCTGGTCACACTGGTGGCCGCCGCAATTGGCTATACGATTGCTTCGGCAGTACTGACCTTCAAAGACCTTGGCTTCGGGGCGGACATCGACTTCGCCTATATCGCGCAGCACTATCTCGCGATCCGGGACCGCCGCCCGGATGATTTCCAGCTGATCAACCTGATCATCGGCGGCTGCGCCGTGGCCGGGCTGATGCTGAGTATCGCCATGTCCGGTTCCGCGCTCACGCGCTTCGGTCAGACCCATTGGCAGAAGCGCGGCGAGATGAAGGCCAACGGGTTCTTCGGGCCGCCCGGCACCGGCTTCATCCTCGGCAAATTGGGCCCCCCGAAGTCCCGCGCGAAATACATCTGCTCGAAGGTCTTCCCTCATGCGCTGATCGTGGCCCCCACCGGGCGCGGCAAGACGACGGGCTTTGTCATTCCGAACCTGCTGACCTGGCAGGGTTCTGCTGTCACCCTGGATGTGAAGGGAGAATGCTTTGAAGCAACAGCCCGGCACCGCGCGACACAGGGCGACAAGGTCTATCGTTTTGCCCCCACCGATTGGGAGGGCAAGCGCACGCATCGCTACAACCCGCTCCTGCGCATCTTCGAGCTGAAAGACCCCGCGCGCCAGCAGATGGAATTGCAGCTTCTTGCGACGCTCTTCCTGCAGAGCGACAATGACCGGGTGCAGGGCCTCCTCAAGGGCGGGATCGATCTCTTCGTGGCGGCAGGCCTGTTGGCCTTCCAGCGCAAGCGCCCGACCTTGGGCGAGATCTACCGCATCGCCGCCTCGGGCGGGAACAAGCAGAAGGAATATTTCGCGCGTGGCCATGAGGTGGACAACAGGGCCGCCAAGCTGATTTTCACGCGGCTGGCCTCGACCAACAACGACACGCTGACCTCTTATGTCTCGCTCCTGATGACCTCGGGGCTGGACCAGTGGCAAAACCCCGCCATCGATGAGGCGACGGCGGTGTCGGACTTTGACTTCCGGACGATCCGCAAGACACCCTTTTCGGTCTATCTCGTCGTCCAGCCGCTGATGGTCAAACCCCTCGCGCCGCTGATCCGGCTCTTCTTCTCCGATCTCCTCTCCGCCATGCAGGAGAAGGATCCCGGGCCCGACGAGCCCTGGCCAGTGATGATCATGCTCGACGAGTTCAACCGTCTCGGCAAGATGCCCATCGTGGTCGAGAGCATCGAGACCCTGCGGACCTATCGCGGCCATTTGGCCGTGGTCACGCAAACCATCCCCGCCCTCGATGAAATCTATGGCGAGAACACCCGCCGCGCCCTGCAGGGCAACGCCGGCGTGAAGCTCTACCTGACGCCCTCCGACGAGAAGACAGTCGAGGAGCTGAGCAAGGCGGTCGGCAAGACCACGAAGACCGTGGTCACGCGGTCTCAGTCCATCGGCAAGAACCCCTTCGAAGGGCGCAGCCAGTCCGTGCGCACCGAAGAAACCTCACTGTTGCCCGAGGACGAGGCCCGCCGCCTGCCGCTCGACGAGATCGTCATGGTGATCGATGCGCAAATGCCGGTCCGGGCCAAACGTATCCAGTATTTTGACGACCGGCTATTCAAGGCAATTCATGATGCGCAGTCAGGGGAGTTGCCGTTTCCGGAACCGGGGGGAGGGGGGTCGCAAGGCACGCTGCCGCTGAGTGTCCGCGCGATGCCGATGACACCGCCACCGGACGGGTCAGGCGGATCCGAGGCCGACGTTGAGGCCGCACTTCAGGCTGCTGATGGCCTATCATCAGGGCAAACCGATGTCGCCCCAAAGAAGACTGCGCCTGTCGTTCAAGCCGCTGTCGCCGAGGAACAGCGACAGATGGAAATGGATTTTGGGGGCGAGGTTGCGGATGCCGAGACAGTGGGCGTGGATGATGAGGCGCAGATGCGCTCTGCCGTCGATGGTCTCGATATGTTGGAGGCAACTATGGAGCGAAGCAAGAACGGCGTACGAGAAGGGATTTAGTTACTCATATTGGCTCGTAGTCCGTTTTCGCGCGCTCAAGCCGTGCACCTACGGTATCCAACCCCCATCGACGATCAAAAAAGAATTCCAGCGCTTTTCTGGTTTCGACACGGAGCCATTCGCCTTCAAAGCCGAATTCACGTCTGACGACCTTTGCTTGCTCATCTGAAAGTCCTGTTTTTGGTCGCAGCCAAATGATTGCTCGAGTATTCCAGTCCACGTCCTCCGGCAGAGGCTTGTCTATGGGTTTCTCCTCGAACGAGCTGTCAGGATCGATGCGGATCGGGAGGTAGTTCCGATATTCACCGCGTTTGAAACTGTGGGCACGCAAGTGCACGCTTTCACCATCGGACGTGAAGCGGGTCGGTGCGATCCACTGCCCTTCGTCGGCACCGGACGACATTGATGTGTATCGGACGTGGACGGCGTTCCCCGACCTGATTGCTTGATGAAGAAACGCGATGGTCCTTTGATCTGCCTTCCGTTCCGGTCGCGGCAACGCGGACGAAGGCGTGTCTTCATCGACGCCCGCCAAGATATCGAATGCTTCGGTCAGGCCGGATGGTGCCAATGCCTCGTGCTCGCTCGCAGCTATGTATGTCTTTCGCACCGGATCATAGGTCGGCGGTGAACTGTGCGCGAGACCAAGATAGACACGGAAGTCCAGCGCTGCCTGCGCGGTCGAAATACCGAAGTGGTCGATCAGATCCTTGCGGTTTGCCATACCCCGCCAAGTCAGGCAGCGGTCCAGAAAGATCAGGCGCTCTCTCTGCGCATGTTTGAGGTCGTCGAGCTTCATGTGCGCATCCCTACCTTGACTCCCGCCCACATGTCCATCTAGAAAATATACGATTAAAAAATATACGGACTATTGCCATGAGGATTCTTCACACCGCCGACCTCCATCTCGGGCGTCAGTTCAACGGGATTCCTCTCGATGCCGATCACGCAGCAATACTCGACCAGATCGTTTCGGCGATCACCTCCCGCGACGTTGACGTTCTTGTAATTGCAGGAGATATTTTTGACCGGGCTGCCCCGCCGACGTCAGCCGTGCGTCAGTTCAATGGGTTCTTGGCGCGCGTTGCCTCGGAGACCGACGCGGCCGTGGTGATGATCGCCGGCAATCACGACTCTGGTGATCGAATCGCATCCATGGCGATCATGACAGACACACGACGCGCTTTAATACGTGGGGCTATAAGTGCGGACGAGAAGCCGCTGTTCCTCACGGACGCCCACGGACGTGTGGCGTTCACAGGGTTGCCCTTCGCCTACGAGTATGCCGCCCGTGAATGCTTTTCCGACGAAGCTCTCCACACTCCCGAGGACGTTCTCGCGGCTCAGGTGGCTTGCGGTCGGCGTAACATTCCCGATGGCACGCGTTGGGTCGTCGTTTCGCATGCTTTTGTAGCCGGAGCATCGAGCAGCGAAAGTGAACGACCTCTCACTAGGGTCGGCGGCATCGAGACCGTCAGTTCGGCCGTGTTCGAGGGTGCCCACTATGTGGCTCTTGGCCATCTGCACCGGCCGCAATCGGTTGGTGCCTCTCATATCCGGTACTCGGGATCGCCATTAGCTTTCGGGTTTGATGAATCTGACTGCCAGAAGTCGATGAGCCTCGTCGAGATCGATGCGGTCGGGCAAGCGACGATTGAGAACGTTCTTTTCGAACCCGTTCGTCGGGTGCGCGTCTTGAAGGGACGTCACGCAGAACTTCTCCTCGCAGACCGATCTGACGATTTTATCAAAGCTGTTCTTACCGATGATGCGCCTGTGATCGATGGAATGAAGCGCATCCGCGACGTGTTCCCGAACGCCTGTGAACTTGTCTACGATCGGGATGAAAAGGCGCCAGAAGTAAAGTCCCTAGCGGGACGTGCCTTAGCGGTCGCGAACCCAGTCGAAGTCATTGGCGACTTCCTCGAACACGTGCGGGACGAAGGGTTCTCAGAGAACGAACTGGAGGTCGTAGCGTCGGCACTCGGTCGTCTGCGTGAGACGGAGGATGTCCAATGAGACCGGTTCGGCTAACACTTCAGGCGTTCGGTCCTTATCCAGGTCGGGTGGTTATCGACTTTCGGGATGCCGTCGAGGCGGGTCTTTTCGGCATCTACGGACAAACAGGATCAGGTAAATCGACCATCTTCAGCGCGATGACCTTTGCGCTCTTTGGAGAAGCGGCGAAGGCAGAGCAAGACGCTCCTTCGTTGCGCTCGGATCACGCCGATCCGGATGTAGTGACCGAGGCGGAGTTCGTGTTCGACATTGGTGAGCGGCGATATGTTGTGCTTCGCCGACCCGACCAGATGCGACCCAAGGCACGCGGTGAAGGCGAGACACGGAGCGCACACGAAGCTTATCTGTTCGATGCGACCGGAATATCGTTAGACGACATCACAGACGCGGCGCGGGGCAAGATCGTGGCCGAGAAGAAGGTGCGCGACGTCGACGCGGCCGTCGTCGAGATGCTTGGATATGGCTCCGAGCAATTTCGCCAGATCGTCCTCCTGCCGCAAGGGCGCTTCGAGAAGTTCCTTTCGGCCAAGACGAAAGAGCGCCTCGAAATCCTGCGAGAACTCTTCGATGTCTCGCTATACGAGAAGCTCATGGCCGATCTCAAGTCAGCAGCCGATGAGGCTGAACGGCAGGTGCGGGAGGAACGTGCGCTCTGCATCAGGCAACTCGCGGCAGAAGGGTTCGAAAGCACTGATGCACTGATTTCGGGCATCGAAGCCGCAACTGAGAAATGTGCTGAGCTACGCGCGAACGAAGAAACCGGGAAGGCGACGGCGGAAGCTGCCGAGAAAGCAGTGCGTCAGGCGGAGGCCATCGAAGAAAAATTCGCGACGGCCGAAAAGATGAACGAACGGCTTCGCGCACTTGAGGCGCAGAAGGGCGATGTCGAGACGCTTTCTGAGCAGGTCCGACAAGCCGAGCGTGCGCTCGGTCTGATCGATGTCGAGGAACGTGTGAGGGATGCCGAACGCGAAGTTGCTGAAGCCGAGTCCAAGCGAGAAGAGGCACACGAGGCCGCCGAGGTTGCCGCGAACGGAGCAGAGAAGGCGGCACAGGCGCTCAGGCGTGAGGACGAACGTGCCGGTGAGGTCGAAAACCTGCGCCAGAGGAAGGACGAACTGGAGAGGTATGGTCGAATCCTCGAGGCAGCAGCCGATAGCAATCAGGCGGTCGAAATCGCGCTGAAAGAGCAACGGGACGCCGAATGCGCTCTTCAGAAGGCAAAGTCAGACCTGACCGAACTTCAGGAGAAGCGTACCTCGAAAAGCGCCGAGCTGAAAGCTGCGCGCGAAACGGAGGCGAAGCGCACCGAGATCGTGGGTCGGCGCGCAGAGCTCGACAAACGGCATCTGGCCGCCAAGTCCTACGAGGGCGCTTTGCAGGATGTTGCAACGGCTCAGGCCGCTGTCGAAGAACAACTGCGGAAGTCGGAAGCCGCGGCCGGAAAGGCCGAGAAGGCGCGAGATGATTTTGAGACGGCCGAACGGGATCTAGCGACCGCACAGGCGCTGCACCTTGCGACGAGACTGGAAGCAGGGTCGCCATGTCCGGTCTGCGGCGCAACCGAGCATCCTGCGCCGGCGACTGGCGAGATTGGTAGTGCGGGCCTGGACAAGGCATTCCGAGAGTCACGAGAAGCATGGCTGGCTGCCGATCGCGAAGCCCGGCAAGCCGGCGAAGCACTGGTCGGGGTGCAAGCGACGCTTGAGGAGCGACAGAAACGCTTGTCCACCCTTGAGCCGCCAGAGGAGCGTGCTGCCGTCATCGCGGCGCAGATCGGTCGTGAAGCCGAGGCACTCGCAGCGCTTGGGCGCCGGGTCGACATTCTTGCCGCGGAGACCGGGATCGAGGAACTGGCACTGCAGATCGAGGAAAAGGAGCGAAAACGCG
>FYBJ01000020.1_pt1 | contig 11103 bp, 10 predicted proteins | sample 1134611 | NCBI WGS metagenome assembly FYBJ01 (sample SAMEA104116008, study PRJEB20421) | marine metagenome | isolation source: marine | reverse complement strand
TTGCCATGATACGTGCTACCATAGTGTACTACTGATGTACCGCCGATTGTACCTCTGTCACCAAAGACCGATATCTCATTTGCTGCAATGTTAACGTCCTTTGAGGATATATTAAATTGCTCTTCAGATGTAAGAATACTTGGACCACCTGATACTATTTCAGTAGATTTCTCTGTAGCTACAACAAGGCTACCCTTAGTAACAAGAGTTTGTGTACCAAGTGTTAGGTTTGTACTATTACCTGCAATGCTCTGTACAAAGGTACCTGCAACAGAATTACCGTAATTGCCAAAGACCGATGTTTTTGAATTGTTATCGATCTGTTCGTTTTTACTACCTCGGGCATGCACATTATAATCACGACAATTAACATTGTAGTCGCCGGTTACATTGAGCGTTAAGTTGCCCTTATATGTTAGGTTGGCTTCACCCTCTACAATCACTTCGTTGCTGCCATGGCATACTTCGACTTTATTCTTTGTAGATACAACAAGTACTGTACCGTCAGGTCGTAACTCAACACCAGCACCTGTTCCATGCTTGATAAGTATTCTCTCACCACCAGGCGTATCATTAATTTCTATTACATGGCCGGATTCTGTTTCTTGCACATCAGCCATGCCATATTGAGTAGCGGCTACAGGCTCAAGCGTTAGATCTACATTTTTTACAGATCCGCCAACAGACAGCTGATGTCCACCACCGCCTCTTGCAGCTGAGTTAATCGAAGACTGATTATGGTTTTGCTTACGAGGGTGCTGCCCAGACGGATCTGTAAAGCTTTTAATAGTTTTACCTTGGGTGTTGGTTCTACCTACACCTAGCCTTAATATGCGATCTATATAATCGTCGTTTTCTGTAGTCATGTAACTCTCGCTCTTGCGGCTTCTAATTGCTTCGATGCCAATGCCGATGCAGGATTTTTACCGTTTGTATATATGTTTTCTTTATTAAATTTATTAAACACATATTGTTGTACATCAAAGCCTGGATCAATCTTGCCTTGATCTGTGGTATCATTATGGCCCCATGCCTGTCCACCTGGCCATACTGCATAGAAAGCTTCGGTAAAAATAGAAAAACTATTCCACTGCTCATTTGTAAAGCTATCAGATGACAGGAATCTATCTGGATTAGCCGTACCTGTAGGACAGTTAAAACCACCTACAAATGAAACGCCTATTGAGTATTTATTATGGCCATATGCTGCAGAGTGTGCACCTTGAATATTGATCGGTCTGCCTCTTTGCATCTTGCCATCACGTTGGATGATATAATGATAACCACATCCAGACCATCCTCTATTAATATGCCATGAGTGTACATCTCTTGCACCAATAGGTTGGTTTGTAAATGTACCGGTCCAATGTGCTACAAACTCTGTAATGTCACGTGTAGATTCTCTGAATTCAGCAATGAGCTCTTCTTTTGATCCCACAATATCAAAGGTGTAAACATTACCATTCACTGGTGTATCTGCACCCTCCCATTTCTTTTCCTGTTCTACTAGCTCATAGTCTGGTGTAGTTTTAGTTCCGATCACCTCAGCGTCTTCTTCATTTACTACTTCTTTTAAACTAATCGGAACGTCTTTAATTTTCTCTTCAATTGTGTCTGCTGATACACCAGAAAGCTTTTCTAATACTTGTACGGCTTCTCTTTTTCTATTACTTAATAATAATTTAATAACATCATCTTTATCTTTAAGTGATAATAGCGGGGCAATATCATCGATTATTGGTAAAACACCGTTTTGAATCTTTAAAATACAATTACCGATTAGGGTATTAGTTGCGCTGCCAAGTATATTATTAAAGTTATTATTATATTCACTAATGATTTGTGATAGACCAAATTGTTTATCAACACCATTAGTTAAGATATTATCAATATCAACAATTGCTGCTTTGGCATCAGGCACTGCAATTGCGTCTAATGTATTTCTATATTCATATGCAGTTTTATTTGTCACTGATGCAAGTGATTTGCCTACGGCTTGAGGTGCACCTGAAACAATAACTGTATTAAGCGAACCGGGTTTAGCACTAGTGCCGGTAATCAGACTGATAGCAGAATCATCTGAATCATTTACGATTGTTACTGGAATCACTGTCTCGAGCTGCGCAATAGACGGTGCGACATTAATGTTTGAAATACTCTTAATACCACTAATTGTCTGATCGCTCTCTAATAGAGATTCGGTTTGCAGCTTAGTTGCATTAGCGGTCTGTAAAGACTTTTCATTCAAGCAAACAAAATTAGAGTTCTTAAATGCTGTCAGTAGCGTAAGGTTAATATCTTTAATATCTACAGTCATCCATAGATCTCCAATACGTGTTTAGCCGCAGCGATACGTCTGTCAAGATGAGCAGAATCGCGATGGGGCTTTTCATATTTAAAACATATATGTGTAGTTGCTTCTACAATATTAGTCATACCTATAAACTTATTATAGCCATAATACTTACCCTCAGTAACAAACTCATGATGAAAGAAATTTAGCTGTGTTTCAAGTTTAGTATAGTCTAGACTTCGATCTGCTGCATAAGCTTCTAATCTTTGAAGTCTACCAGCTGCTGGATTCCACTGAGCAATACCAAAAGAAGATTCACCTGGTACCTTTGATACGACGTTGGGGTCCATACCTGATTCAACAATGAAGTTACCACATATTGCTGCGGCTTGTACTTTTGAATAGCCGTTACCTATGAAATAGTTAAATGCCTTTTCAGTATTGTTATTACCAATAGCAGTAGAGACTATGCCTGTTGTACCGCGTGGTGGTACGTCTTTTATTGTTTCTTCTTGTGGAATACCACTCGCTGCAAGAGTTGATGTATTATCTAAAATCGCCTCATTGATTTCTATGCGTGGTATAGATCCAAGGATCAATGGTTGTTGTGATAATTTACCATCCATATAAAAACCAAAGACCATTGCGCCTGGCTTTAAACCTGGGCTACGACCTAATCCACTCACACCATCTTCGGTTGTAGGCACAATACATGATGCCCATGGCAATGCAGATTCAGGTACTTGATTTACATCATCATTATGAACACCGTATACTCGCACACGTACCCTGCCCATATGTAATGGGTCAGCACTGCTTTCAACCACGCCGATAAACCAGCGTAAATCATCTCCGTAAAATTGTATCATAAGCTTGGATATCCACTAGGACCGACTGCAATAGTTGTATCGGTTTGATTTGTAAGCTTGCTACATGTCAAGCCCATGGAATATTTATTATCGATAAATGCGTGCTTAGCTTCTAGTACGACATAGGGGCCAGACGCAACTAAATCTAAACTTGCGGTACTATTGTCAGGTTTGTTAATTAAAATTTGTTCGCCAACAAATACTGTTTTACCGCCTTGAATATAGTTTAAAACACCGGCTAGTGCAATATTAATTTTTCTTTTATCTAATGCTGCAACAAGCGCATTTGCTTTCATAGTATTAATATGGTTTGCCATATCACGTTCATCATGATAGCCTAATTCATCTAAGCTAGTATGATTTGCAATATCATAAACGATATTTGGATCATATTCGTTTAAAGGCTTATCGTTTATTTTAAGGTTAGTATTAAATATAGAGTTATCTTTAGCATCTAATACTTCAGTAATATTAAAACGTGTATTAGTATTCCTTTGATTTGTACTAAGATTTAAAACATTATATTGGTTTTGTACAGCACCTTTAATAATTAATTCAGCTGTATCGTTATGACCGACCTCTTGGTAAAACTCTACATTAGTTAATTGTTTTTGGATGTCAAGATTATGATTCTGAGCTGTACTATATGTAAATGGCTTAGTGTTAATTGGTTCGTTTTCAATTATCTCTGACAGACTTTTCATCCGTATTGATTCATCATTAATCGATGCATATACAAAAAACGGATAACCATTTCTATCAGATGCTCTTTTTCTAATAGTCTCAACAATACCAAATGGTGAAATGTAAGGTGCGATATACGTAAACGGTGATTGATTACTCTCTTTACCAATCAGATTTAAGTCTTTATCAAATTCACTTGATAATACAGACTTAATAATATCATGCGGCTTGCCAGTATAAGCTCGTGAGACCTTTGTTAATACATCAGTAAAGAACGTATCCTCTGTGATATAAAAATTATATCCAAAACCTGATTCGCCAATTGATGCCTTGCCAATAGTTCTTGTAATAATAAAGTTGCGCTGAAAGGTGTATTCGTATTCTGAAGATATAATGTTTAGTCTTAATCTCTCAGTGCCATCCATCTTTAACTTTTCAAAGATGTGTTGAGTATCGGCACAAAGTATTTTACCAGTCAAGTATGGCACATTGACTGATTCATATAATATTAATTCCAGGATCGATAAACTAATATCGATTTCAATACCCCGTTCAGGTACGCTCAGGATTACATCTCTGAATTCATATTCACTTTGCGAAGATACTTGTGACATTAGTTAAGTGCTTTATTAAATTCTGAATAGATTTGGTTTACAACATCAGGCTTGATAATTCTAATTCTCTTGCGGTTCTCATTTTCAGCAATGAATCTATCACCAAAGGTAACTGGTGTTAACAGCGCACTAGGTGGTCCGGATGGATCGATGTCGGTATAATTACCATCTGCATCTTCATAGTGATGCACCGCGTCATATTGCTTACCTGTTGTTTGAATTGTAAAGGTGTCAGGATCAAAGAAACCAAAACCAGCTTCAACAACTTCAGACTTTTGAAACTCTTTATCGTTTACTGTATCAACAATCATTTGGCCTAGATCAGGATGTGTCTGTACGATTTCACCAAAGGCACCACTCTTTTTACCTGTTGCACGATTACCTATTTTAAAATCGGTTGCAAGCCAATTTACATATGTGCTAATGAACTGGTGCGGATAATATTTACTGAGCTGTGTAAATACCTCTTGAGTTGTAAGCGGCCAACCCTGCTCTCGTACGTGGTCGTTAATATAAAAGAACAACCAATAATATCTAATATCACCATAGATTTTATACGATAAAGTATCTGGTCTTTCACCATCTAGAATAGTATAATCTGAATATACTGTAATATCATCTTTAAACTGATCGATGATATCAACATACGTGCCTAGCTTTTGGAAAACAACAGGATCGATCTCATTGCCAAAGTTATATAGAACGTATGGAAAGTTTTTAAAATGTGGCATCTGTTAATCGTATCCCTGACCTTCAGCGTGTGAATGACCGCCATGGGCCCACGTACGGTTTAAGTATTCTCTTTCTGCGGCGATGTCTTGTTTGTTCAAGGGTCTATACTCAACGAATTTAAGATTAAGGGTTGCATCATGAAATTTTCCCCCATCATAAAATGACATGCCATTTGTATTATATGTTACATCTACTGATTGTAAGTATGAAGGCAAAAACTTTGTAATAATATTGGTTGCTTCTTTGCCCGGATTTTTATCATCGTTCACAAAGTACCGCGCAAAGATCTGTATCAGATTTGGAAACCTATATGCTATTGATACGCCGCCACCTGCTAATTCAGTGGGTAGCTGTTCCAACCTAAAGAAATCAATAATATTTTCTATCATTTCGGATTCATCAGCGCTTGTAGGTATAAGTTGAAAGCTAAAGTTCCACTCTCTATGATTCACTTGCTTGAAGAGCGCACGTGTATTAGGACTTACTTGCAGTCGTGTTGCGTTCTGAACACCAGCTGCAACTTGACTATTAGCCTTACTAGCAATCTTATTTGCTATCACCGACCCTGCTTCTTTGCTAGCGCTGTTTGTCAAAAACGACCCAAAGCCATCAAGCACTGCACCTGCTGCACCTTGTGCTATGCCGCCAAGTGTAGCCGAACCACCACCAACAATACTACTAATAGATCCACCGAGTTGACCTAAACTTTCTGGTCCAGCTACTACACTTTCCATCTGTTGTATTGACATAGGCATATAAAGAATAGCGCCGTAATCTTTCATTTGGCCCCCAACTGACTTATTTTTAATTGGCTGTAATGAAAGGTCTGCAGCGTTGTCAGCCGGAGCCGGAACTTCTTGGCCATAATCAAGATTTGCTAAGTTTGCAATAGCATCAACCCCGAAGTTAGCCAAACCTTTAAGCCCCTGAAGGATCTCCAATTCACCGTCTGTAAAATTTGCAATAGTTTGTCCTTCAATCGCAATAGGTTGAAATGTTAATGATGCGTAATATTTAGAGTCGGAATAGCCGTCACCGATAGCTATAGGGTATGAATAAAATACCTTAGGTTCCGTGATTTCTAATTTCATGGTCATGTTATTACCTATAAATAAATATTTATTTACACTATTTATAACAGAATTCATGGCATATTCAGGAAAATTCAAACCAAAAAATATCAAGAAATACCGGGGCGACTATACTAAAATTGTGTATAGATCGATGTGGGAAAAGTATTGTTTTAAATGGTGTGATCAAAACCCTAATGTAAAGTATTGGTCTAGTGAAGAGACCGTGATACCATATCTATATGAGGTAGATAAAAAGTATCATCGCTATTTTATGGATCTTAAGATTACATATAAGACTGGTGAAACAGTACTTGTAGAAATCAAGCCAGCTAATCAAACAGTTCCACCTAAGTATCCTGGTAGAAAAACTAAGAGATATATTAACGAGGGCTTGACATACGTAAAAAATCAAAACAAATGGAAAGCAGCACAGCGCTATGCAAGAGACCGAGGTTGGGGGTTTCAAGTATGGACTGAGCATACAGGTGAAAAGATGAATATCATGCCAAAATCTACAAAGCCACTTAAACCGTATAAACGTAAAAAACCTGTATAAATAGATCCATGGCTATTAATAACAGAACACTATTTTCAGATTTAGAAATTCAAGCGTTTCGTGCAGGTATTACTCCACGGACTAAAGAATCTATTGCCTGGTTTAGAAAAAAGGCAAGCCAGTTGACAAAGGTCACTGGTGACACTATATTTAAACAAGAGCAAGTTGCGATGAAGAATTCATTGCGCAATCCGGTTGGCAACATGTATATGTTTTATTATGATGCAAAGCATAAAGCTACGCTACCATACTATGATGCTTTCCCGCTTGTTGTTATTACGAGTTTGGCCGAGGGTGGATTCTATGGTATGAATTTGCATTATCTCCCGCCGCCACTCAGAGCCAAGGCTTTAAACGGTATTATGGGCGGCCGGGGTTTGCCACCAAAATATTACAAGCCTACCATTAAAAGATATTTAACAAATCACGTTAGAAGTAGATTTGCCTACATTGATCAGCCTGAGTGGGAGATTGCTACATTTCTACCGGCTGCACAATGGAGAGGCGCAGGTGTTGGTAAAGTATATCAAGACTCAAGGAGCAAAATGAAAAATGGCTAGTATTAACGAATTAAAGGGCATAGCATCACAAAAGGATGGTTTTGCACAGTCTAGTCAGTACTTGGTTAAATTGCCAAGCCTAGGTTTCTATGACTCACGAGAACTAAATCTCTTGTGTAAAAACGTAACTATACCTGGTCGACAGCTTTTAACAAGTGAAAGAAAAATAGGCGTTAAAGATACTAAGCAAGCATATGGCTTTGCTGTTGAAGCGGTATCAATGACGTTTCAGGTTATGAACGACTATGGCGTAAAAAACTATTTTGAACAATGGCAAGACCGTATTATCAATCAGGATACCTACACGCCTAACTACAAATCAGAATATGTCCATGATATTCAAATTGTTCAGCTTAAAAAGAATGTAGGTATTGATAAATCTATTAAGCTAGGCCCGTTTACACTTGATATTGATTTGTTTAAATCGTCAAACGTCGTATATGAATGCACACTTCAAAATGCATTTCCAACTACAATGACTGAAATACAATTAAGTAATGATGGTGGTTTAGTTGAGCTCACCATAAGCTTTGAATATGATAATTGGAAGAGCTCACGCTTTTACGATAATCCAACAAATAAAATAATCAATGCCCTAGGTAAAGTAATAAATAGGGTCACTAATATATTTTAAATTAATGAGGTTATATTATGGCATTGCCAAAACTGAATGATGCGCCAAAGTACAGCGTACAAATACCTTCACTTCAAAAGACTATAAGGTTTAGGCCATTTTTAGTAAAAGAAGAAAAGGTTTTATTACTAGCTATGGAATCAGAAAACTCTGATGATATTCTACTAGCTATTCTAGATACAATACAAGCATGTGTTGTTGATGATATTAATGTAAGGAAACTTACTTCATATGATGTAGAATATTTGTTTACGCAAATTCGTTCTAAGTCAGTTGGTGAAACGACTAAGATCGGAGTTGAGTGTACGTCATGTTCAGAACAAAATGAGGTTACTGTACAAGTCGATTCGATTCAAGTACAGGGATTAGAAAACTCGCACAAGACTGTTCATCTGAGCAGTGAGATGGAATTAGAGCTAAGCCATCCGGCATATTATGATTTGTTTGAAGACCCGAACGTTAAGAGCGGTGATCCGACCGAGACAATTTTTGCAATGGTTCGTCATAGCCTTGATAAGCTAAAGACCGAAGATGATATTATTAATTTAAGAAATGAAACTGCTGAGAACTTAGATGAGTTCATTGGTAGTATGAATACCGAACAGTTTGAAGGTATTCGAGAGTTTGTTGAGAACGCACCGGCTATGCAATACGACGTAGAGTTTAATTGTAAGTGTGGCCAGCATAATAAGCAAGAGCTGAGAGGAATTCAATCTTTTTTCTAATTTGTCTATCTCATACTGATCTGGCTTCACATTATAACACGATCTTTCAATTGATGCAGCATCACAAGTATTCCTTGAGTGAGATAGACGGAATGATACCATGGGAAAAAGAAGTGTATATCAGCATGCTACTAGATTATATCAAAGAGCAAAAAGAAGAAGCGCAGAGACAGCAAAATGGTTAAAACTAATAACAGTGGTGTAAGCGGTCCTAGTCTAAAGGACGTAGTAGAACAGCTCAAGTCTAATAATAGATTAGTGGATGAGTCAAATCAGGCTATGCATAGACTATTAGATGAAGCTAAATCTGCACGTGAAGCTTCAAAAAAACAACTAGTAGCCGATAATAGACAAGAGGCTTTAAGTAGGAAGTCACAGCTTGAAGCTTCGAAGGAAGCGGGAAAGGGTAACGGCATTAGAGGTCGCGCCGGCCGTATGGCAGCATCAGCAGCTACAGGCTTACCTATCGGCGGCATGTTTGGAGCTGGCATGGGTATCGGTGCAGCTGCATCTGGACTAGCTCGTCTTGGTGCCAGAGGTTTAACATTTGGTGCAGCAGGCCTAGCACTGAATGAGTTGGCTCAGGGTGCACTGGACCGAGTGTTTGATGATGTAGATCCAAAGTCTATTGGTTTTGAAAATGAAGGTGAGGCTAAAGCACGTATCACCGGTGGTATGAATATTTCGATGGGTATGAAGTTTCTAGGCTTTAGAGGACGTACATCACTGCTTACAGGCATAGGTGTTGCCTTTGGTGATCAGATCACTGGTTGGATTAGTGATAAAATGGGTGCAGACAAGATCAACATGCCAGGTTGGGTAGAAAAAACCTTTGGTCTGAATCCTAACGAATTACAAATAGATTTAACCGATAAAAAAACATCTGCAGCTATTGGTGCAGCAGTAACACTTATTGGTACCCAGATTTTATTGGCCGGAGCAAAGGTTGCTGCGCTCAGGACTGGACGCGGGCTTAAGAATCTAGTAAAAAAGGCACCACCCGGTGCTTCACAATTTAATAATCCAAATAAAACGATTAGAAAAGAGCCACCGGTTGTAAAACCACAACCACCAGCTGTAGTCACCAATGCACCTAAGCTTTCAACATCACAGATAAAACCTACTCAACCGGCTACGCTCGGTGACTTTGCTGATGATCTAAAGGCTATGAGAGGCACAACAGTCGGTAAACTATACATGCCTAATTCTCCGGGTGCTAGACCGATGGTAGTCGACCCTACTAGTGGTCAAAAGAAATTTGCATCAGTAGCTCAAGTGAAAGCAGAATTAGATGCAAATAAGCTTAAGCGTGATCTACAACGAAAAGTACTCGTTGCTGAAAAGAGATATAACGCTAAAGTTAAAAATGGCGGTATGATGAAAACCGCCTTGAGCAATCTGAAAAATGGTAAGGGCGTGTTAGGCAAAACACTTAAGGTCGGTGGTAAAGCTTTGGCACCAGTGTCCTTTGCCTATGGAGGATATCTTGGCTATGGCGATCAAGAAAGAAAGGCAGCTGGACAAAGTGCTTCACAACGTATAGCCGGTGGGATCGTTGAAGATGCCGGAGCTACAGTTGATATGCTTGTTGATGGACTTGTAATGCTACCTAATATGTTAGCTAACAGTATCATATCACCATTTACTGATTATAGGTTTAAGACAAGCAATGTCACGGGCGGCGCAGTTCAATCAGGTACGCGCAAGGGTTCATTTTTAGTATTTGATAAAGTAAATGAAGAGATCGTTAAATTACAAGAGAAACATCTGGTAGATTTAAAGAATGTAGTTGGCCCTAGTCATATACCGGGCCAACCAATTATTATCGATAATTCTACTGGTGGAACAAACATTAATAGTACTAGCTTTTCTAATAACGCACCTGTTACCAACACTGATCCTTATTCTGCGGGCTACATGAGATAATAATGGCGAACGCGGGAGGACTCGAACCCCCGACCTAGGCATTAGAAGTGCCTTGCTCTAATCCAGCTGAGCTACGCGTCCATTATTATTTAGTCACTATTTGCCAGACGTGCAAAGTAGCTCATAGTATCTTCTTCATCTGATTCAGATACTGCTTCGGCAGTCACTGGTTCATATGTAGCAGTAGGTGCCGCAGCTTCAACAGCCGGAGCTGATGGTGCAGGTGCAACAGCATCAAGTGATACCGCAGCTGCAACAGTTTGCGGTGCTGACAATCCAAGAATAGTATTCAACTTAGTTTTAAGTTCATCATATGTTTTGTAGTTCTTAGGATCTGTCCACTCACCTAGATCATGTGCCTGATTGTAGATAGCTTCGAGCTCCTCATCTGATTCAGCAACCTGACGTGGTGCTGCAAACTCTGATTTATCATAGTT